>Ga0123353_10018177_pt1 | contig 10381 bp, 13 predicted proteins | sample TergutLab28metaG_3_FD_92763 | JGI IMG/M metagenome (GOLD analysis project Ga0123353, IMG submission 92763) | Labiotermes labralis P3 segment gut microbial communities from Petit-Saut dam, French Guiana - Lab288 P3 | ecosystem: Host-associated > Arthropoda: Insects > Digestive system > Gut ...
GAGCGGGCACGTTTTTTTTCCCAATGCTCGTGCATGAGTTCGCCAAATAAAACACAGTTGCCCTCCTCCAAAGCGCGCTTGATGCGGAAAGCAAGATCCTTGACGTAGTGCAGGTTGTCAAGCATAAGCTTATCAGCATGGACGGTTTTTTCGTTTTGATCTTTGAGGATATTCCCTGCTGACCGGGAAAACCCAGTAAAAAACAGAAGAAGGTTTTCTTCGAGATCGACCATCGTATCGGAAGAAATTCCCAGAGGGCAAGCATCAACCTTGTCGGTTGTGTGGAACTTGAAGCAGGTGATACCGCCGTAAGCCGCGATGTATTGGTCCTGCTTGCCTACGGGCTCTCCAAGCCGGTTGATCTCTATGTCGCACGCAAGCTCCGCGAGTTCTTCCGGGTGTATCAGCGCTCGACGGTGAGCATGCAATGCTTTGAGGACTGCCGTGGTGAAACTGCCCGAAGAACCAAGGCCTGTACCCGAAGGGATATCGGCAAGCGTAGTGATCTCGATTTGTGGAGACATAGGGTAAAGCAAGCGTAACGATTCACGGATAATGGGGTGTCTCACCTCGTCGATAGACGATACTTGCTCTATCTGGGAATACTTAAGGTATATCCCCGTCGAAAAAGGTTTGGTTACGACCACGTATACATACCGATCTATTGCCGCGGAGAGAAGAAATCCGCCGTGGTCGCGGTAATACGAAGGAAGATCGGTCCCTCCCCCTCCAAGGGAAATTCTTAAAGGGCTACGCACGAAAATCATAAAATCCCCTCACCCCACTCGACTTTTGCTGTGACCATTTTTTTGCATTTTACTTTGCTTGTAGATTTTCTCGACAATCTCAAGGGCGGCAATAGCGTCAACAATTGAGTGGCAAGGTTTTCTGCTCTCCCGGATATCCTTGGCAAACTCGGAAAACTCAACCGACCAGGAATCATCACCACGCGGGAATTCCCACGATACGGTGTCAGGCGGGCCCATCTCAGGGAAACGCATCCTGTAATGCGTAAGCTTCTCCGTGCCGTAGCTGCCTCCAAGACCCTCCACATGCAACTTCCCGGTCCTTCCGTAAATTTCAAGGGAGAAGAGGTTTTTCCATTCGGAGCAGGAAACATGCAGGTCCGCAACCTGGCCAGCGTTGTTTTGCAGGAGAAGAAAGGCGTTATCATCGACCGGCATATCCCAAAAAAAAGTTCTGGCAAATCCATCCACCTGAGAAAAATCCCCGAGTATCTTGCGAGAAAGATCTATCAGGTGGATTCCCTGGTCGATCAACTCCCCTCCTCCCGACAACTCGGGATCCGCGCGCCACTCACGGTCGTATCCCACGCGCCCGCCGTGACCGTATCTGCCACGCAAAAACATCAACTCGCCTATTTCGTTGTCACCAACCATCTGTAACGCATTTCTTATGGCGGGATGATAGCGATGGTTAAATCCTACGCGTAAATAAACAGATGCCTTGTGCGCGGCGGAGCCAAGAATCGCTGCCTCCAGGCTTGACCTGGCCGCGGGCTTTTCCACAAGAACGTGCTTGCCGGCGGATATCGCAGCAAGGGATACGGGTGTGAGTTGATCGTTTGTTGTAGCAACGATCACCACATCAACACCATCGGCATTGATAGCTTTTTTGGGGCAAGGAAAGGGCAAGGCGCCGTAACGAGAAGCAAGCTCGACAGCTTTTTTTTCGACGGTATCGGCGCACGCGATAAGCTTGCCGCCGGGAAGCGACGCAGCGCGTTTGTTGCCTATCAACCCGCAGCCGACAATAGCAACACCCAATGGTTTTTCTTCGGGCTCGACCAAACTCAAACGTCTATGCATGACATACCTCTATCCTTGCCGATAATACGCCGGAGCGTAAAAATATCGGAGTTGGAAATCTCTTCTTTGAGTTCTGGTATTTTTTCCCAGTTATCCCAAACCGCGCTGATAAGCCTGCCTGTTACGCCATCCGATTTTGGGGATGCAAGGAATACCGCTAACTGAGCGGCAAGCAATGCGGATGATCCTCCATTGCTTTTTTGCTCCAAAGCTTTCCTGTAGGCTTCTTCGCCAACTTTGTCGGGCCCGGCAAGGAGAACATCATCCAGTAGGCGAGTGTTGATAGCGCCGGGAGCGATAGCGTTTACGTCGATCCCTGTACCCTTCAATTCGCAGGCCACCGTTTCGGCAAGACGTACAACAGCAGTTTTGGTGGCGGCATACGCGCCAAGAAAAGGCATGGGCTTGGTGGCGCCGCCGCCCGATAGCTGGATAATCTTGCCGTAGCCTGCGCTCCTCATGTATGGAATAACCGCGCGCATGGCATACATAGATCCAAGAAGGTTTACCTGCACCGCCTGATTCCAGTCGGACAAAGAAACCTGGTCAATGCGCCCCTTTGGGCCGTGAATACCAGCGTTGTTGACGAGAATGTGCAAAGCGCCAAAACGGTCGTAGGTTTGCCGAACGAACTCTTCGGTTGCGTGTGGGTCAGAAACATCAACGCATGCGCAAAGCACGCGGGCAGAGTCGCCGGCAAGCACCTCAAGGCTTTCTCGTGATTTGGCAAGCATAGACGCGCTTCGCGCGCAAATAGCAATAGACGCGCCTTCCTGTAAAAACATCTCGGCAATCGCGCGGCCAATGCCTTGCGAAGCGCCAGTTATGATGGCAACACGGTCTGTCAGCGTACTCATACGCAGGTCTCAAAAAGCCAAGGGTTGTGAGCAAGAAAATCAACCGTCTTTAAAACTCCATCCTTGATGGATACCTTTGGCTGCCAGCCAAGGCTGGAGCGGATTTTTGTGCAGTCCAAAAAAATGAAAGGTGAGTCCCCTACCCACCCCCTGTTACCACCAGAAAAACGAATATCGGGAGAAACGCCCAAGTGTTTGGTTATCCATCGAATCGAATCCAAAACCTGACAATGCTCGTTGGTCCCAAGGTTGTAGATAGAAACCTTGTGGCCGTTGGGTTGAGATATGGCAAGCAATATAGCGTCCACACAGTCCTGGACGTACAGATAGGATTTGCGTTGTGTTCCATCGCCAAGAACAGGCAAGGAGCGGGGGTTGGCAACTAGGTGTCTGTAAAAATCAAAAACATGTCCATGCGTGTATCGCTCGCCTAAAATCGAAACGAAACGAAAAATAAATCCTTCGAAATTGTATCCTTCGCAGTACGCCTGAATGAGTCCTTCGCACGCAAGCTTGGAGGCCCCATAGAGAGAAGTCTGGACAGGGAAAGGCGCGTTCTCCGGGGTGGGAAAAACATCCGCTTCGCCGTAGACCGAACCGGTAGACGAGAAAGCAATCTTGCGTATGCCGTTAGCTCTCATGCTCTCAAGCACATTGAACGTACCCAGGGTGTTGTTTTTTAGATCCTTACCGGGATGTTTCAATCCGTGCCGAACATCGGCGTTGGCGGCAAAATGCAAAACAAAGTCGCAGCCGGCCATAGCATCACAAAGAGGGTTTTTGTCCGAAAGGTCACCGACGACGAACAAAAAGCGGGGGTTGGAAAAAGCATCAACAAGAAACTCCTTCTTGCCCGTGGAAAGGTTGTCGTAACCAACCACCGAATGCCCTTCCCTGAGCAAACGGTCTACCATGTTGCTGCCGATAAACCCCGCAGCGCCTGTAACAAAAAAAATCAACACTTCCTCCTTTGCTCGAAAAAACCAAAGAGATTAATTATTCTGGGCAGCCTCCCCGCTTCATCAATCTTTTCCAATGAAACCTCCGTTATCGTCTATTCAAAACTCTCTTCTAGTTGGTATGCGCCGTTATCGCTCGAACGATTAACTCTTTTGAATGTCCGCGGGCTAAACGTCATGCCTATAGCCAAGTTGCAAAAATAAAAAGGCAGCGGTATAGGGAAAAAAGATTTGTTGGTCACGATGAAAAGCCGGGATATTTCCTCGATAATCCTTTCGGGAAGATTGATATGTTCGCGTCGAATCAGCCAGTCGTAGGACATGTTGTGGTATCGCTTTTTGAAAAATCTCTCCGCGGATATTTTGCGCGCCAACGAATAGGCAAGGCTTCCTTCGCACGGAATTACAACGTGAAAAACACCTCTTTGTTTGTTGATAACCCGGTATATCTCGTCAACAGCTGAGGGAAGACCGGGTAAATGTTCGAGTACGTGTATCGCAATCACACGATCAAATATGTCATCCTTACACGGAAGCTTTTCCTGGCAATCAGCATGGATGGTTGTGATGTATGGAAACCTGGCTTTGAGCAGGCGGAGCATATTTTTGCGAATATCAACCGCCACATAGCTTGCGCGTTGCTCATGGGAAAGAGGCTCGTATTTAATGTGTTCGCCGTTTCCGGCGCCTATCTCCAGTGTGGAAACAAAAGAATCGTGGTTGCTGTTTTGGACGGGATAACCGTGATTGAACCGGTCGATGATTTTGTATCTGGAGGACAATTTATCGTGCCATGCCTCCATGAAATCGTCGGAAATTGCTTGTTCCCAAGGGGTAAGCGGAGGCAGGAGTCCGAGGTATTGGTTCTTCCCGCAATCCCCTTGCGAAGACATTTTTGATTTGGGCATAGCGTCCAAAACAACCTCCAGGGATGGGTTTACATGTTTACCTTTTTATCAACGATGGAAAGAGGGCGACGTTTAACCTCGTCGTAAATACGGCCAACATATTCGCCAACAAGTCCAAGAGACAACAGTTGGATGCCCGAAAAAAACGACACAATCAAAACGGTAGTTGTAAGCCCGGGAGTGAGGGGTATCCCGAGAACGAATTTTTGGAAGGCATACCAGGCGCCCAACAAAAAACTAAGCCCGGCAAAAAAAACACCCATGATGGACATAACAAAAAGGGGCCTGCTCGAAAAAGAGATCAAGCCGTTTAACCCAATCCTGATGCTGCCTAGGTAGCGGTTGTATTTACCCTTCCCGTTTAGCCTGACATCACGGTCGTACATGATTGATGTTTGCCGGAAACCAACGAAAGAAACCAGGCCGCGCAAAAATCCATGCGTTTCGTTTAGGAGGCGCAACTCTTCGATCACCCTGCGGGAAATGATCCTGAAGTCTCCGGTATTGGGGGGAATATCTAAATCGGAGAGTCCGTGTATGAGCTTGTAACCCAACCATGCGATTGTTTTTTTGACAACAGTTTCGCCACGACGGGAGCTTCTTTGCGCGTAAACAACATCGTATCCGCCATCGGTAAGAGCCTTGCGGTACAAGTCCCAGATGAGTTCGGGCGGATCCTGTAAATCCACGTCGATTACGGCACACCAGTTGCCAGAACACGCAAGGATGCCAGACATCGTAGCCGCGGGCTGGCCAAAGCGACGGGAGAACAACAACATCTTTACTCGCGGATCAAGGCGCGCCTCGTTTTCTATGAGGCGCTCCGTTCCGTCGTGTGATGGGTCTACAGCAAAAATAATCTCGTAAGAAACCCCCAGGTTATCCAGACTACCAAGCGCAGACCTGGTTCTGTCGATAAAGGGGAGGATGTTTTTTGCCTCCCGGTAAACCGGAACGACAATGGAAATTTCGACTGGCGACACAGGTTGCGGCATCAAGACAGGTTGTGGCATCAAGGGTGCCTCGGGTTGTTGTTAAGCAGGCTTGGCCAGCAAGCCGGACGATGGCTGAATGAAAAATCCTGCCTGGCACGCGTCGGAAAAAAACATCCGGACGGTTTCTTGCGAGTAGATTTCGAGGGGTTTGCCGATGATATGAAGTTTTTTGAGGATATCGTTGGTGGCAGTAATAATGTGGCAACCGACACCGTCGGCCTGAAAGATGTTGAGCAGTTCGCGCGGTGACGCCCATATCAGTTCGACGTTTGGGTTGCTCTCCAAGATACGGGCGGCTTTGCGCATAATAACGATGGGGTCGCAACCAGTATCCGCAATCCCGCCGGCGAAAACGGATACGTAAGCATGGGTACAGCCGACAAGAGCCGCGGCGACTTTCTCAACCTGGTTGATTGTCATGATTGCCGTTACGTTAACAGTTACACCCTGCGACGAAAGCTTGCGGATAAGATCGCAAGATCCTTCTCCCTTGGTGTTCGTGACGGGTATTTTTACGTTGACGTTTTTTCCCCAAGACGCAATTTCAAACGCCTGCTCCTCCATCTCGCAAAAATCATCACTTAGAACCTCGAAGGAGATCGGACGGTCCGGGATGCGGGCTAGCACCTCTCGGGCAAATTCTGCGTAGTTGGTAACGCCCGCTTTGCGCATCAAAGTGGGATTTGTCGTAAACCCCTTGATGGACGGATCCGCATACATTTCAAGCATGCCTGCCAGATCCGCACCATCGGCAAAAAGCTTTACGTTAAGCTGGCTGATGTTGTTGTATTCGTGGAAGCTTGATCCGTGGGAGTTTGACATGAATTGGTGTCTCCATGTGTTTTGGGGTTGGCCTGCGGGTTTCGCGTAAAAAACTCAAGGATCCAAGGGGTAGCGTCAAAAAGCGAAGAAAACCGGGCTTTGTATCCTTTTGGTTTTTGGTCGTCCACCTCAAGGCCGTTGTCAATGAGGATCGTGTAGCAGTTGGCGCGAATGCCGGCTTCAATATCTCTCCAGCGGTCGCCAACCATTAAGGCTTTTTTGATTTGGTGCTTTTTGGTTAAACGAAGGATCATGCCGGGCTTGGGTTTGCGACATAGACAGCAATCGGAATCATCGTGGTAACAAACGCCGATCCCGTCTATCCAGGGCAACCTGGAAGCCATAAACTCGTTGACCAACTCCACCATCTTGCGCGAAACAGTGCCTCGGGATACTTCAGGCTGATTCGTAACGACAAAAACTAAAAAGCCGGCGTTTTTGAGAGCAGATAAGGAGTCGGCTACCCCAGGCAAAATCTCAACTTCCTCGAGGGAATGCGGAACCGACAAATTCCCACCCCTTATGACAGGCTTCAGGATAACGCCGTCACGATCAAGAAATACCGCTTGCGCTTCAAGATCAACCATTGAGGGGTTTTGTCTCCAGAGAGTCCATGGAATCCATGGATTCCCATTTTGTATGGGCGGCTTTGATAAGGGGATGAGACACGATAAGGTGGCATATCACGCCCTGGAAAGCTTCCGTGTGGGGAGTAATCGTATCCGGATTGACAGATGGAATAATTACGCAAGCGTCAGCTTTTTTTGCGGTATATCCTCCATCTCGACCGACAATTCCGACAACCGAGGCGCCAACAGATTTTGCAAAGTCAATCGCATGCACAATGTTCGAGGAAACCTGCCTGACAGGATCCCCTCCGCCAACGGACATAACAAACACACAATCTTTGCGCTGAAGACGGCTGCCCTCAAGCCACAAGGCAAAAGAAGATCCCAGGCCGTCGTCGTTAACGCGCGCGGAAAACTCGGAGACATTGTCGGTGGGAGCGTAGGCCTCTATCTCGGCTATCTTGCGGAAATCATTAACAGCATGCGAACAGTTTGAAGCAGACCCCCCCATCCCCAAGAAAAAAAGCCTTCCCGAGTCATTCCTGACATGCAAAAGGATATTTATGATTTTTTCGATATCGGCAACATCTATGCTTTCAGCAATCAAGGCTGTTTCTTTAAGGTAATCAGGAGAAAAGTTCATGCTTATGATTTGCCCTCGTTTTTTTGTCCAGAGAAAGATGCCGGTGTTATGCCTTTAGATACAAAGATGCTTTGTTTGAAAGCGCAGCCCTAATCAAAACGTGGGCGCAAGTATAATGAACGTCAACAACTTCAGGTGGAAGCTGAAAAGACATGGTGCCAACTATTGGTTCTGAGGTAATAATTTTCATGCTGTCATTTTTTAAGGCAAAAGATACGCTTATAGGAAGAGACGTGGAAGGAGAATCCTCGGTTATTTCAAGGCCGCACAAATCACATTTGGTAACAGTTACTTGCATTAGGTATTGCTCCTATTTCTTGTTTTCAAGAGAAAGCTTCCTTGAACCAACAAGCCCATGCTTTACTTTGACAACTCTCCATCGCCAACACATTTTCTGCTCGAAGCCATAAGGAACAAAACAACAAGATTGAAAATACCGAAAAAAACAGAAGGATGCTTTTGGCTAATCACAGGCAAAAGAACAAAGAACAAAAATCCAATAAAGGCAACTGTTTCTTCGCTTTCTTCCAGGTCAAGGTGAAAGCAAAGAAAAGAAAGAAACAAAAAAGAAAAAACACCAGAAATAAGCGAGAAATTGGCGGTCCAATAGAAAGAGCTAAATATTACGCCCAACACCAAACAGCAAAACAGCCTGTTTGAGTTGCCTGTGTCGTGAAAATGCTCTTTCGCTGCGAAAAAAAACTTTCCCGAAAACGGAGTGTGCGGCATCGAATTGGCCTCTTGTCGTCAACTGTTCTTAAAGCTCTAGCTCGGGCAATCCGGCAAAAGCTTTGTCTTCAGCGCAAGCAGGAACCTCTCTTTTTATTAGATCTTCTGTGGTTCGTTGCTCTTTCAGTACGGCGAGTTTTTCATAGCGTTCTTTCGCAGCTAAACATTTCAGGTGAATGTCAGTAAAATCAACAATTTCTTGCGATAAACTGTCGGTAACTTTTGATCGTGTTTTGCAGAGAATGGAAACCTGGGAGTCACCATAAGATGCCTCCTCCAAAAGATAAGAAATGTTGCGTATCCTGTCCTGAACAAATGTGGGAGGAGAAGACCTTTCAAGTTTTGTGCGTAGAGGCAACGCTATGTCGTTGTGGACAAGCAAGGTCAATGAATGAACTTGCATGCTCAAGCGGTTAACTTGTTTTTTTGTGGCATTGGCAGGACGAGTTTCTGTCGCCTTGATATTGCTAACCCCGAGAACCACAAAATTGTCAGGAATCTCGCCCGAAGGGGTTTTGCATTCTCGTGTTTTTGAATCTAAGGGGTACTCCTCGACGTAAAAACTGTAGAATCCATCGCTTCCCCCTTTATGCACAAAAACCAATGGATCTTTGGATTGAACAACGGCGACGGACGATCTTTTTAGAGCTTCAATGTCGATATTGTCAAAGTTGACCTTGGAGGAGGTGCGAGCTTTACTGAAATAATCAGAAAGGAATTTGCAACCATAGGGGGTTTCCCACTCGTCATTGTTGGAATAAGACCGTGGCGATGAAGAGCACCCCGAAGAAAATATTAAAAGGGTTGCAAGTAAACAATATAAAACCACCAAGCGATTCATGGATGCCTCCCGTGTGTTAACCAAAATTGCAATGGAGTTCGAGTTTAGAAAACCAAACTGAAAACAGACAGGGTAAAAAAATAACTATTTTCGCAAACAAAACCTTGTTTCCAGGCAAAGCAGTTCAGATATTGAGTTTGACAAATATTGCCAGCAAAAGATTCGAAGGGCTCCATATCGCGCGAGGGCGAATGTTTTTCGCGAAAAGTACGCCTATCTTCCTTGGGATGATTCCTTGCTCAACCGCATGCCAAAAGAAAACATAGTCAACTTCCGCCTTGAAAATAAAAACGTACAACAAAAAAGTGCATGCAACAAAAAAAACAGAAAAAACAAGGAAGGTAGCAAAAAGAGTGGGGGTATCAATCAGCCCAGGGATAATCGAAAAAAGTGAGGCGATAACCATGCTTGCCATCGCGGACTGAATGAAGGATTCTCTAAGTAAACCTTTGTACGAGTTAAAAGTTGTTGGGTTTTGGGGAAGATATTTTTTCAGAGCCTTGCGAATTTTAGCGCCTTGCACCGAAACCTCCTTGCGCACAGCAAAACAAAATCGTTCTTGCTTGCATCTTGTTTCCATTATCATACTCAGACAGCCCCTTCATGTCAATTTTGTTTTGTGTTTTTGCGTGTTTTTTGCGGGACAATGCTATTGCTTTGACTTCCTGTACATGGTATCGTTTGGTGTTTATTTTCGAGTGCGAATGCCTGTTTTTCCTTTTAAAATCGCGGACACTAGGGTGTTGCATGTTTCGTCGCACAGTAAAGCACAAAAAGGAGAGGTGGGTTTTAATCTTTCAGGTTTGCAATTAAAGACCCGCTAATTTGATGCCAGAAAATCAAAATAACGAGAAAAAAGAGACAATTTCGAGTTTTTTTGCCCGGCGACCGAGTTTTGCTGTGGGGTTTTTAGTGTTTCTTGTTTTCGTTTTATTGTTACTCTACTTCGACGGGCGCCGTCAAACACCCGAAAGAAAAAGCAGTATTGGGCCAATGGGAGCCGATCCATCGAGGTTGCCTGGGAGAAGTTCCCCTTACAATAGGCCCGGAGAAGGTGGGGTTGGGGCTACAGACTGGAAAAACGCAAACAATGTTCCGAAAAACCTGGAATTCGAAGGTGAAAGAAGAAGAATAAGCTACGTTGTTCATCATGCGGGCCTAGGAGAAGAGGTTTCAGAACCCAGGCCACCATTTGGATATGGAACCTTGGCATTAGTAAACAACAGAAA
>Ga0123353_10018178_pt1 | contig 10380 bp, 1 predicted proteins | sample TergutLab28metaG_3_FD_92763 | JGI IMG/M metagenome (GOLD analysis project Ga0123353, IMG submission 92763) | Labiotermes labralis P3 segment gut microbial communities from Petit-Saut dam, French Guiana - Lab288 P3 | ecosystem: Host-associated > Arthropoda: Insects > Digestive system > Gut ...
CAATCTCGACCCCGCAATTCTGTTGACGAATCGGGAAGTTATCAAGCGGCATGTGCTGCATATACTTCATTTGACGGAGTCGCGTCCCGGCTTTATTTTCAATTTGGGACACGGAATTATGCCGCAAACGCCGGTTGAAAATGTAATAGCGATGGTCGAAACGGTACATGAGTTCGGACGGAGGAGGTAGACGGCAGCGAATTCTTCTGACTGCAATCTGCCGTCTGCTGTCTCTCAAAATTTTTCTTAATATTCTAGTGCGGAATGCCGAAAACTGAAGATAGGTTGTCTTGCCTGTTCCGTAAAGACGCAGCGCAGACCGCCTGTATTGCCAATTCCGAAATACTTACAAGGAAGTACGGTCGCCATGAAAAAGAGCATCACTTCATCAAGGAAGAAGTCATCTAAAAGCGCAAAATTCGCCGCCGGGGTACTGGCTATTATACTGGGGATGTTTCCCTTTGCGGAGCAAAAGGTCTTTGGGCAAGCCAATCCGCCGTACTCAGGAAAAGCACCTGCGAATTACGCTCTAAACTTCATCGGCTTTAGTACAAATGGTGCGCAGATCAACTATTCCGGTGGTACTGGCATCATTATCGGTATTGGGCAACAGAATAATACTCGTCCAACTAACCAGTACTACGCCGGTACGGCTAACAATAACCCCGCTGGCGGGACTACACATGACGTTAATAGTATCTTCAATTACAATGGCGAGGTCATCTACATTGAGGACGGAGGCGGTAATGCCAACAGGCAAATCAATATAGCGGGCGGCGGAAAAATTACCCTACAAAGTTGGGATGGTCATGCCGGTACTTACAGCACTACTCCTGCCAACGTTGTTAACCCGACATACGGCGGTTATGCGACGCTAGAATTCCGAAATTATAAGGGAGCGGCAACGGGTAAGTTCGGCGGCGTAATTAATATTATTTCCGGTGACTACGATTTCGTAGGTGCCGGAACGGTCTCATACATATATGGACACAGTGCCCCTTCTTCGGGTTCTGCTTGGAATCTTTCACGTACGACAGTGCAGCGCGGATCGACAATCTCATTTTATGATAACGACGCGTTGCATGGCGGTGCAATTTACCTGAACGACGGATCAATCAATCTCGCAAATGTCAATTTTGGTTTTTTAGACCGCTTTGATCAAAAAGGCACGACAACACCTGCGACAGCAAACGCGCTGTCTCTCTTGAGTGTACGACCAAGAGGCAATACCGCAACGGGAAGCGGCGGTGCTGTATACATTTCAACCGGTACTGTCAACTTTAGCAACACGGTTTTCATATGTAATGAGGCGAACCTTGGCGGTGCTGTCTATAACAGAGGGACTTTCAGCGGCGGCGGGACTTTCGGACAAGGTGTGCAATATGGATTTAACACAGGAAACACGGCACTAACCAGCGGCGGTGCTGTCTATAATGACGGCGGAAGAGTTACAATTGGGAATGGTTCCACTTTTCTTGAGAATACGGCAGGAACATACGGAGGTGCGATTTACAGTACAGGAAATGCCGGGGTAATTAACATCGGTACTTCTGACATATCAAGTTATGTTGCTTTCAATGACAATAGCGTATTAGCATCTACCGGCAGCGGCGGTGCGATTTATAACGTGCTAGGCGCGACAGCCAATATCAATGGTGCCAGATTTGAAAGGAATACGGCACGAAACCAGGGTGGTGCGATTTACAACGCCTCGGTACTGCGCCTTGGAACTGTGACGATTTTAACCAGCACGGCAACGGATGGTGCCGGTATCTATGTGGCAAGAGGCGGAGTTGTAACGAACACCGACCCCATATTTATTCAAGAGAACATTGCATCAAGATACGGCGGCGGTATTTACAATTATCAAGGAAATGTCAATCTCAATAACGGCACTTTTGGTGTCAACAAAGCACTATACGGCGGTGCTATTTATAATGACGATGGGCCTCTCACGTTAAACAATATCAGATTTACAAACAACGAAGCAACGAATGGTCATGGCGGTGCTATTTACAGTACAGGGCAGAGTAGTAATTTAGTTCTCAGTCTTGTTCAATTTGAAGACAATATAGCGACAAACGGGAGCGGCGGTGCAATTTATAATCAGGACAGAGGTGTTATAACCATCACGGACACCGGCACAGTGTTGCAGAGTATGTTCCGAGGAAACATGGCAACCGGTGACGGCGGTGCTATTTTTAATGGTACCAACGCAACTTTAACAATTCGCGGTGCTGCCGGTGCCGGAGCCGAATTTTCCCAAAACAGGTCACTAACGGGCAGAGGCGGTGCCATTTTCAATGCCGAAAATGCTGTTCTTGATGTCATTAACACCACATTCTCAGAAAACTATGTGCCAATCACGGGCATCTTTGGTGCTTCCAATCAAGACGGCGGTGCAATTTATAATCTGCAACTCGGCACGTTGAAAGTCGCCAACAGTAGTTTTGTGAATAATATCGCTTATCGCGGCGGTGCCATTTTCAATGATGACGATGGAATCACCGGCGGAAATCCGAGCAATACTCTCAACTCTGTCACGTTTGAAAATAACGGTGTATCACAGCTGGTTGGTTTTCAGGGGCAGGTTGTTACAGCGTATGGCGGTGCCATCTTCAATGACGGTGCCTTGCTTGTAACCAACGGTACCTTTGATGGAAACAAAGTCAAGGTTGACGGCGGTGCAATTTACAATAATGAAGATGAGATATTAACAATCTCCGGCGGTACATTTTTAAGAAACGAAGCGGTGGGAGACGGCGGTGCCATTTACAACAATGACGGCGTGCTGACGCTCAGTGCTGGTGCGTTTTTCCAAGACAACAAAGCGACCCTCGGCGGTGCTATCTACAATCTTAGTACAGAAGCCGACTTGGAATTGGTTCTCACCAATCCCGTTTTCTACCGCAACGAAGCGAAGTCCGGTGCAGCGATTTATAATGACGGAACCTCGTTGAGAATCACCGGTGTACCGGGCAGCACGGCTTCTCCCAACTTCAATTTTCAGGAAAACACTGCCGCTGATAAAGGCGGTGTTATTTTCAACTGTCAAGATAGGACTCTGACTATTGAGAGTGCCCGCTTTGATTTAAACAGCGCAACGGGCGTTGGTGCCGGAAATGACGGTTTCGGCGGTGTCATTTACAATGATGTCAACGGTGTTGTTGACCTCTCGAAAGTTTATTTTACCCGTAACACAGCACTAAGCGGCGGTGTTATTTATAATAACGAGGGAGTCGTCACCATTAATACAGCCGAATTTGGCGACAACACGCTCTCCAATGCCAACGAAGCAACGCTCGGCGGTGCCATTTACAACAGTGCCGGTACTATCAATCTCACTGATGTCAGTTTTACCAGCAACAGAGCAACGGGCGGACTGAACAGCGGTGCCATTTACAATGACGCTGGAATAATAAATGTTAATATTGTCTCTAATAACCAGGTTTTGGGACGCACCGACGGTACTGACGGTCAATACGACAGTGTTTATTTCAATGGTACCGGCAATGAATTTAATGTGAACGTTGCTGAAGGACGTACTTTCACAACCTACGGCGGCTTGTGGGGACCCGGAAATGTCGCAATCGAAAAAACCGGTGCCGGAAAATGGGTACACGCAAGACGCAGTGATTTAACGGGCACTGCCGGTTTTACTGTCAGCAATGGAGAACTTGAGTTAGCGGCTAATTCATGGCTTGACCTCAATGCAAGTAACGGTACGTTCACAATGGACGGCGGCTTGCTGACTCTCGGAAGCAGAACTTTGCTCACTACCAATAAGTTCGTTTCCGCTGCGGATAACACGAATATAAACGTTGCAACTGGTACTGCATTTAGATTGGTTGGCGGAGGCGGCGGAACCTTAACGGCAGGTACGGCAATCGTTGACACCGGCGTAATCAATCCGGCAACACAGGCGACAGCGAATAGTTCCGGGTTCTTAGTCAATGCGCCAACGACTATCACGGCTGCCTCGCATGAATTCCTAACGAATAGTTATCTGAACTTCGGTGCCCTGACCAAGGCAGCAACTCCAGAAGCAAATGGTCCATTCTTGAATCTGAATGTAACCGGAGCCGCTGGAGTTACCACTGTCAGCAGTGATTTCTATGTTTGCGAACCGACGGACTTGAACTTCGATTTCAATGCCGGGGATTACATAGTTCTCATGGAAGTGAACAAGGGAACCTTCGCTGACCCGACGGTCAACACGCTGTATGTTGGTATGAGGGACGGTTCGGTAAAACCACAGACCCCGTCTACGGAACGCGGTCACGCTAATGTCTATGGGCTCGAACTTCGTGACTCTGCCGCAAGCAAGACGGACGACCAAATCGTTCTGACCGGTTGGAATTCCGATACGAAAGCCCCGGCAGATAGTCATCTTTTCTGGACAGGGGCGACGGGCGGCGGCAACCCGCTGCTTTGGGACCGTGTTATACCAGAAACGGAGGGTGCCTGGACTGATGGAACGGATAACTGGTACGCCCGAATCGGTGTCAGGGATGTTTTTACTTTCCTGAACGGCGACAGCATAACATTTGCCGATACATACGTAGACAAAGACGGCAACACGCAAACGGTTACCAATAAATCAGGCATTTACATGCTCGACGGCGTGATAGTAGGCGACATGAACGTCAACGGCTCCGGCTATATGTTTGACTTCACACAAGCGGGCGGCGGTATTGTTATTGCTGCGAAGGAGGATACCGGTGCGGTTGACATCAACGGAACTCTTACCATCAGCAAAGGTGCGTCTGGCAACATTAACTTCGGCACGGCTGAACTATCTTTCACACCCTCTGCCGGACTGGTATCAACGATAACAGCGGATGGTACGATTACACTTGCCAAAGACAGCAAGTTGGATTTAGATGTACACAATTACGGTTCGCCGAATTACGGTAATGAGCCAATCGTTGTATTTACAGGTGCAAAGGGAGTATCGCTGGAGAGTGATATTTACTTAAGTGACGGTATCACCGGCACTGCAACGCTGGTCGATATGTTCACTAATACAACGAACCCGAACGGCAGGTTTGTACTCGCCGGAATTGGACCAGACCCATCGCAGAATACAATAGTGCCGCTCAACCTTTACGTGGAAGGGGTTAATCAACCGCTTGGTGTACGCGGTGCCGGTATTGGTGTCGACATGTACGGATTTTCGTATAACAATACTGTCTTAGGTGAAGCGAACCTGTTGGTACTCGTTCAGGACGACTCAATGGAGAACACAACGCTTTACTGGCGCGGCGGAACAACGGGCGAAGAAGATACCTGGGACAGAGTGAACGGCGGCACTCCGGGTGCCCCGACTCCGAACTGGTACGGAAAACTTAACAGCGGACTTATCGTCAGCACGTTCATGGACGATGATTCCGTTATCTTCGATAACGGCGTTGATGTGAAGTCAAAAGACGTTAAGCTTGCAGAAGCCGTAACCATCGGCGATATGACAGTCAGCGGCACGGACTACGTTTTCGATTTGTCAAACGGCAGCAACTTAGGCACTGCCATCATCGAAGCAAAGGTGAACGCTGCAACCGGTGCAGTCGGAGATATAGATTTCGGTTCAGCAACGCTCGACAAGATTGGAATCAACACAGCGGTTACAGCGGCTGGCGACATCACCTTTACGGGCAGCAACGGGTTCGGTTTCAATTTAATCGGTGTCGACAACGGTGATACGATGTTGACGCTGACCGCTAGTGCCGTGAATGGTACAGTCGGAGATGGCGATATTACCGTTGATACAACAGGTTCTATATTCGCAGGCAATCAGGGCGAAGTTGTTCTTGTTGCTACCGATGAAGCCGGTGTTGCTGTTGCAACCGGTGCTCTCACCGTAGATGGCAAAACAGGTTCTGATTTGAATCGGCGGAGTGATACACCGGGAACTTATATGTACGGTATCGCAACCTCGGCAGATGATTCCGATTTGCTTCTCAAGTATGCGGATTCAAGTTTGACTGCCGACGGTGACCTGCGCTGGATTGGCAGCGTGAATGATACATGGGACAGAGTGGGAGGTATCAATGACCCATCCACGCAAAACTGGGATGGAAAGGTTAACGAAATTGCCATCAAGCAGTTTATGAACGGCGATTCCGTTCTCTTCGATGATGGTGTCGATGTGGTACGCAAGGATGTCAAACTTGCGGAAGCCGTCACCGTCAATAATATGACCGTGACCGGTACAGATTACATTTTCGATTTGTCAAACGGTGCCGGCGGGACGATCCTCACTGCAACGGGCGACATCGATTTCGGAACAGCATCGTTTTCTAATATCGGAAAAGATACAACGATTGAAACGGCTGGCACTGTCAATTTTGACAGCGGCAATGGGTTCGGTTTCAACCTGAACGGCATTGCGAGTGGTGATACGATGTTGATACTGACAGACGCAACATCGCAGCCGCATACTGCCGCGACAGGTCCAATTGGAGACGGAAGAATCGACCTTGCCACAGTAGGACATGGTTTGCTCGGAGACGAAGGCGAAGTCGTTCTTATTGAAACCGGCACATCCGGTGTTGCGGTTGATACCGGTACGATTTACTTAGACGGTTCGCTGAACCCGTATGTTGCAAAGCGCGGCGGCGATGAGTTAATGTTCGGTCTCGCAACTGGTGATAATGGTGCTGCCACTGATTCCAATTTGATTCTTTTGTATTCCAAAGCAGATGCGAATACTGAAGTCGTCTGGACAGGTGCAGACCCGCGAGGCGGAGTGCGCACCTGGGATGGAGCAGTGGAAAACGATTTCGCCAACTGGTATGGAAAAATCAATGGTATCGAAGTCAAGACCTTCTTGAACGGCGATTCTGCATATTTCGGAAATAACAGCAGGAAGGACGGTTCTGGAAGTAATCTCACCCCATTGCAGAAAATGGTCACCGTTTCGTCTGACGGCGTAATAGTTGCTGAGATGAACGTTGTCGGTGACGGTTACTTGTTCAACCTGGCAGCCAACGGGAACCTCCCCGCAATTACCGCCGACACGGATTACGGCACCGGAAACATTAACCTCGGCACCGCTATGCTGAACATCAACGAATATACACCAGCAGAGCAGGACGATGTCAATCCATACGACTATGTACCCGGCGACCCGCGGCGCAACATCATAACCGTTATCAGAGCGGAAGGAACGTTAGCAAGAGATAATTCCAATCCTCTTATCGTTCAAGTGAACAATCAGCCGATAGCGGACTTCCTCTCAGCAACGGCATGGCAGGACAACAACGAAATCAAGGTCGAAACACGACTCACATGGTATTCGACTGAACGCCTTAGTAAGGCACGCGGTGACTTTACCATTGACAGTGATTCGTTCACTCTCGGTGCGGTGCTTAAGGACATTACCGAAGCCGATTGCCCTGACGTTTGGGCAAACAGGCGGGCAGATTGGGACGGCACCACGCTGACGAAATACGGTGCCGGTACATTGATTCTGACAGCCGACAATACCTACACAGGTTTAACGGCGGTTACGGACGGCAACTTGCGAATAGGAAATGGCGGTACAACCGGTTCGGTTAGCGGCAACATTGATGTTGCAGGCGGTACTAATGTTACGTTCAATCGTTCCGATATATATACCTACGGGTATGTTATTTCCGGCGATGGAAGTATGACGCAAGCCGGTCCTGGAACGCTTATTCTAACAGCCGATAACGAATACGAAGGCGGAACAAAGGTTGAAGCCGGAATACTGCAACTCGGCGATAACACTGCTTCCGGTTCGGTTGTCGGAGACATAGAAGTTGCCGGCGGTGCCAATGTTACGTTTAAACGTTCCGATGAATATACTTTTGACAATATTATCTTCGGCAATGGAAGTGTGACGCAAGCCGGAACCGGCAAACTGATTTTTATCACTGACCACGAGTACACCGGCGGAACAACAGTCAACACGGGAACCGTTCTTCAACTCGGCAATAGCACTGCTTCCGGGGAGGTTAAAGGCAATATTCTGGACAACGGAGAAGTTATATTCAATCGTTCCGATGATTATACCTTCGGCGGCATCATTTCCGGCACAGGTGACCTGACGCAAGTCGGTCCCGGCATGCTGACTTTAACCGGTAACAACACTTTCACCGGCATAACAACAGTCGCCACAGGAACCGAACTTCAAATCGGCAACGGCGGCACAACCGGTTCGGTTATTAGCAACATCGTGAACAACGGAAATGTTACGTTCAATCGTTCAAATACCGAGACGTATCGCGGTGTTATTTCCGGCGGCGGAACCGTTACAAAATTAGGAGCAGGCACGTTAATACTGACCGGTGAAAACACTTACACCGGCTTGACGACTGTTACGACTGGGATTCTTCAAATCGGTGACGGCGGTACAACCGGTTCAGTTGTTAGCGGCATTTTTGTTGACAACGGCACACGTGTTGATTTTAACCGCCGCGATAATAATGCTCTCTATGGCGGAGCGTTCACGGGAACCGGAGATGTTAGACAAATCGGCAGCGGCACATTAACCTTGACCGGCGACTCCTCTGGATTCGACGGAAGATTTACGCAGACCAACGGAACCGTCCATTTAGCCGGTACGGCTAACCTCGGCGGGACTTTCACGCAAAATGCTAATACAACGTTGACTGCCGATAAGGGTGCAACGCTGAATGTCGCAACATTTGGCGGTACCGTTTTCCTTGACATTACGGATGCCGACAGTGTCACTGCTATTATCACTGTTCTTGGTGATGCCGTTTTCACAAATACGGCGAAGATACGCATTGATAACACCACCCCTGCTGTCGGTGATGTTAAGTTAATCTCCGGCGGCAGTATGCTTGACCCGGGAGACATCTATGAATATGTGGTTGCCCCAGGCCGCGGCGGCGGTTATTACGAAAACAACACCTTGTGGTACGGAAGTATTGCTTCCGGTTCGGAATTGACATGGAACGGCACGAATACGCAAGGCGACTGGAACACCGATACAAATAATAAGAATTGGAAGTACAGGAATTTCAGTAACACGTGGTTCGAGACAAACGACAACGTGCTTTTCGACAACACGGCGGAAAATAAGAATGTCAAAGTCAATTCGGGCGGTGTTACCGTAACGAACATGAGGGTTTTGGATGACTATACATTCACCGGCGGAGTAATCACGGCAAAGGAAACAGTCACAGTAGAAAACGGCGGCAGTTTGGGATTGACTATCGGAAACACGGCATCTCTAGAAGCCGGTGCCGTAACCTTTGATGTCGGCAGTGCATTAAACATTAACGGTTACACTCCGGATGAAACCAGTCCGCATAATAACCCGAAAAGGGAACAAACACTCATCAAAACTACAGGCGGTGTGACCGGTTTTGACACTGTGACCCTTACCATTGACCGGCAAGCGACCACTGACTTCCTCAGTGCTGTTGCCCGGCTTGACGGTAACGATGTTAAAGTAGAAACCTCTCTAACATGGTACAGCGATATCTTGGAGCGTCCGGCGCACGGCGATTTTACTGTCCAAAACGAATTTGAAATCGGAAGATTACTTGAGAATAATGACGCTTCAACCAACAGAGGAATTGACAAGAGCGGCAATCTGTGGGACGGCACCACGCTGACAAAGTACGGAGCCGGTACGCTGATTCTAACAGCCGATAACACCTACACCGGTTTAACAAAGGTTACGGAAGGCAAATTGCAACTCGGCAACGACACTAATGCAGGGTCGGTTCGCGGTGACATTGAGGTTGAAGGCGGTGCCAATGTTACGTTCAAACGTTCCAATACCGAGACATACGACGGTGTTATTTCCGGCGATGGCAGTTTAACGCAAGCCGGAACCGGTACACTGGTTTTAACCAATACCAACACTTACACCGGCGGTACAACGGTTGAAGCCGGAACGCTGCAACTCGGCGACAACACTGGCACAGGTTCAGTTGAAGGCGACATTACAAACAACGGAAATGTCACGTTCAAACGTTCTGACGAGGTCATTTACGATGGTGTTATTTCCGGCACAGGAAGTTTAACACAAGCCGGAACCGGTAAACTGATTTTAACCGAAAACAACACTTTCACCGGCGGGACAACGGTCAATGCGGGAACTTCCCTGCAACTCGGCAACAACACTTCCGCCGGCTGGGTTGAAGGCGATATTGCAAACAGCGGAAATGTTACATTTTTCAATTCAGAAGATAAAATTTTCAGCGATATCATATCAGGTACTGGAAGTGTTACGAAAAAGGGCGATACTGTGTTGACACTGACCGGCAGCAACATTTACACCGGCTTGACAAAGGTTGAAGAAGGCAGTTTGCAAATCGGAAACGGCGGCACAACCGGTTCTGTGACCAGCAACATTAGAGTTGATGACGGTGCCAATGTTAC
>Ga0123353_10018179_pt1 | contig 10380 bp, 7 predicted proteins | sample TergutLab28metaG_3_FD_92763 | JGI IMG/M metagenome (GOLD analysis project Ga0123353, IMG submission 92763) | Labiotermes labralis P3 segment gut microbial communities from Petit-Saut dam, French Guiana - Lab288 P3 | ecosystem: Host-associated > Arthropoda: Insects > Digestive system > Gut ...
CAGACGATGCCGCTGCCGTACGGCGCGATGGTCTCGCCCTGCGTGCACAGCGGCAGCCCGCGGCCGACCAGGTCCCCGCCGCGGGCGAAGAACTGCACGTCGACGTGGCTGAACGGTTCCAGCCGCGCCCCGAACTTCGACTTGGTGCGGCGCACGCCCCGGGCCACCGCCCGCACCCGGCCGTTGCGCCGGGTGAGCAGCGTGATGATCCGGTCCGCCTCACCCAGCTTCTGGGTGCGCAGCACGATGCCGTCGTCGCGGAACAGGCTCATGGGGTCCATTCTCGCGTACCGCGGGGGTCGTGAGGGCCGGGGCGCCGGATCGGCCCGGCCGGGGGCGCCCGGTCAGCGCGGCCGGCGGTCCGTGCTCGGCTCCACCAGTCCCGACTCGTAGGCGGCGATGACCAGTTGGGCCCGGTCGCGGGCGCCGAGCTTGCCCATGATCCGGCTGACGTGGGTCTTGGCGGTGAGCGGGCTCAGGCCCAGCGCCTCGCCGGTCTCGGCGTTGTTCAGGCCGCGCGCCACCATCGTCAGCACCTCGCGCTCCCGCTCCGACAAGCAGGCGAGCCCGGCCGGGGCGGGGGCGCCGGACGGCGGCCGGTCGGGCAGCCGCAGCACCCGGGCGATCAGCCGGGCGGTGGGGCCGGGCGAGAGCAGCGCGTCGCCGGCCGCCACGGTGCGGATGGCGTCCAGCAGGTCCGCGGGCCGGGTGTCCTTCACCAGGAAGCCGGACGCGCCCGCGCGCAGCGCCGCCAGCACGTTCTCGTCGTCGTCGTAGGTGGTCAGCACCAGGATGCGGACGCCGGCCAGGTCCTCGTCCGCGGCGATCCTGCGGGTGGCCTCGATGCCGTCCAGCTCGGGCATCCGGACGTCCATGACGATCACGTCGGCGCGCTCGGTGCGGGCCAGCGCGATGGCCTCCAGCCCGTTGCCCGCCTGCCCGACCACCTCCATGTCGCGCGCGGACTCCACGAGCATCGCGAACGCCGCCCGCACGAGCGTCTGGTCGTCGGCGAGCAGCACCCGGATCGGCTGCGGTGTCGAGGTCATCGCGGTTCTCCGTGGGTCTCGGGGCCGGCGGGGAGGGAACGGACGGAAGGGTCGGCGTCGGCGGCGCGGGGTTCGGCCGCCGCGGGTTCCGTGGCGGCGGGTGCCGATGTCGCGGACGCGGCGGCGGGACGTTCCGCCGTGAACGGCAGGTCCGCGGCGACGGCGAACCCGGGGCCGTCCCGGCGGGGTCCCGCGGTGAGGGTGCCGCCCACGCTGCGGGCGCGCTCGCGCATCCCCGCGATGCCGAAGCCGATGCCGGCGCCGTCGCCGCGGGCGCCGTCGGTGCGGGAGCCGTCGGGCGGGGCGCCGTCGGTGCGTGCGCCCTGCGGCGCCGCGCTCCCGGACGGTGGGCCGTCGGGCCGGGCGGCCGGAGTCCGGGCGCCCTCGGGCCGCGGGGCGCCCTTCCCCGTGCCGTCCGGGCGCTGCGCGGGCACCCGCCCGGACCGGCACCCGTCGTCGGTGACCTCCAGGTGCAGGCCCGGGCCGCGCCTGCTGACCTGGACGGTGATGAGCGGCTCGGCGCCGCCCGCGTGCCGCAGCGCGTTCGTCAGCGACTCCTGCACGATCCGGTAGGCGGCCGCGCCGACCGCCGGCGGCACCGGTTCAGCGCCGGGGTCGAGGGTCAGGTCCACGCGGGCGCCGGCGACCTCGGCGGCCTGCGTCAGGGCCGGGATGCCGGCGAGGTCCGGCAGCGGTCCGTCCCCGTCGGCGCGCAGCACCCGCAGCGTGGTGCGCAGTTCGGCGCGGGCCTCGCGGCAGGTCTCGGCTATGGCGTCCAGCGCGGCGGCTACGGCGGTGCGGTCCAGCCGTTCCGGGTCCGCGACCAGGATGTGCGCGGCCACCGACGTCTGCACGCCGATCAGGGTGATGCTGTGGGCGAGCAGGTCGTGCAGGTCGCGGGCGATCCGCAGGCGCTCCTCCGCGACCCGGCGGGCGGCCTCCTCCTCGCGGGTGCGTTCGGCCCGTTCGGCGCGCTCCTTGATCGCGGCGACGTAGTTGCGGTGCAGCCGCAGGCCCTCGCCGGCGATGGCCACCGCGAAGACCCAGCCCGCGCTCTTGAGCATCTCGGGGCCGGCGTTGGGCTTGTCGATGGCCGACATCACCGCGGCCATGGTGAGGACGACGGTCGGCACGATGACGAACGTGCGGCGCGGCGGCCCGGCGACGGCCAGCGCGAACAGCGCGACCATGCTGGAGAGGATCGGCGCCTGCTGGATGTTCTGCAGGTAGTGGTACGGCCCCGCCGTGAGGACCATCCCGGCCAGGCACCACATCGGGGCGCGCCGCCGCCACACCAGGACGACGGCGCTGGCCACCAGGAGCAGCCACCCCGCCAGGTTCGGCCGGTGGCTCACGCTCGACTGCGGCAGCAGCAGCGCCAGGGCCACCTGGATCGCCAGCACCAGCCCGGCGAGCGCCAGGTCCCCGCGCCCCACCCGCGGCCCGCGCCTCTCCACCCGATTCACCAGCACGCCCCTATCCTCCGCGACACCCACCCTTTCCCCCCGCCCCCTCCCCCACATCCCCCACCCGCCCACCAAACCCGCACGCACAGCCCGCCCCGCCCCACGGCGCGCAGCCGCCGACGAGACCGGCGCCCGCCGCAGGGGCCACCGCCACCCGACGACGAAACCTGCACGGGTGGTGCGGGTGGGAACCCCCGGCGGGCGCAGCCCGCCGCACCCCCACCGGCGGGCAGCCGCCGAAGATCCCCGCACCCCCGCGGCCGGGGGCGCCCACGCGGGGCGCGCACCCAACCCCCGCACCCCCGGCGGCCGGGGCCGCCCCCCGCGCGGCGCGCACCCCAACCCCCGCCTCAGCGAGAGGCAACCCGCACGGGTTCCACCCCCACCTCCCGCGCAGAGCCATCGCCCCGCCGCCCGGCCCCAAACGGCGCCCACACCCGCCGCCCCAGCAGCGCCGCTGCTCCAGGCACCAGGAACGTCCTGACCACGAACGTGTCCAGCAGCACGCCGAGCGCGATCACCGTCCCCATCTCGACCATCATCACCAGCGGCATCGACGTCAGGACGCTGAACGTCGCCGCGAGCACGATCCCCGCGGACGCGATCACCCCGCCCGTGGCGTCCAGCGAGGTGACGATGGCCTTCCGCGGCTCGGCCCCGCGCACCGCCTCCTCCCGCATCCGGTGCATCAGGAAGATGCCGTAGTCCACGCCGAGCGCGACCAGGAAGACGAAGGTGAGCAGCGGCAGCCCGGGGTCCATGCCCTTCAGGCCCAGCACGGGCCCGAACAGCAGCCCGCCGATGCCGAGCGCGGCGCCCCATACCGCGACCGTCGCCGCGGTCAGCAGCAGGGGCGCGACCAGGCTGCGCAGCAGCGCGGCCAGCAGCAGGAACACCGCGCCGATCACCAGCGGGACCACGATGTTCCGGTCCCGCGACGAGGTGGTCGCGGTGTCCAGCCGCTGCGCGCTCGTCCCGCCGACCAGCCCGTGCTCGGGTGCGGTGGCGGCCCGCAGCCGCCGGATGGTGTCGTGCTCCGCGGGGCTGTCCGGCGCGGCCGTCGGGTAAACGGAGATCTCGCTCCATCCGCCGCCGGTCCGGCCCGGCGCCGTGCTCGCGACGCCCGCGGTGCCGCGTACCGCGGTCTCGGCCGCCGCGGCCTTCGCGGTCGGCACCACGACGGTGACCGCCTGGGTGCTGTGCCCGGGGAACGCGTTCTGCAGGATCCGGCCCGCGGCGACCGAGTCGGGCGTGCTGGTGAACGTGTCGCCCTGGCGCAGCGTGCCGGGCAGGTTGCCGATGCCCAGGGCGAGGGCGCCGACGGCCGCCATGGACGCGACCAGCACCACCACGGGCCGCCGGGTGACGAGTTCGCCGATCCGGCGGTACAGCCCGCGCCCGGTGCGCGGCTCGCCCCCGTACGCGGGGATCAGCGGCCAGAACACCCGGCGGCCGAGCAGCACCAGCACGGCGGGCAGCAGCGTGGTCATCGCGGCGAGCGCGCACACGATGCCGACCGCGCCAGCCGGGCCGAGGCCGCTGCTGCTGTTGAGGTCGGCGGCGAGCAGGCACAGCAGCCCGGCGACGACGGTCGCCGCCGAGGTGAGGACGGCGGGTCCCACCCGGCGCAGTGCCGTGGCCATCGCCTGGTACGGATCGGCGGTGTGCCGCAGTTCGTCGCGGTACCGGGAGATGAGCAGCAGCGCGTAGTCGGTGCCGGCGCCGAAGATCAGCACGGTCATCACGGACGAGCTCATGCTGGAGACGGTCAGCCCGAAGCCCTCGACGAGCCCGTAGGCGACGGCCATCGACGTGCCCGCGGCGACGCCGACGACGCCCAGCGGCACCAGCCACAGGAACGGGCTGCGGTAGGTGAGGATCAGCAGCAGGGCGACGACGCCCGCGGTGGCCATCAGCAGCGGGCCGTCGACGCTGCCGAAGACCTCCCTGGCGTCGGCCTGCGCGCCGCCGGGCCCGCCGACCAGCACGGTCAGGCCGTCCGGCCGGCCGTCCGCGAGCTGCGTGCGGACCTTCTTGACGACGTCGTCCGGTTTGCCCGCGCTCTGCGCGATGGCGACCGGCACCATCGCGGTGCGGCCGTCGGTGGCGTCGACGGTGTGCGGCGCGGCGCCGACGACGGGGAAGGCGGCGCGCAGGGCGTCGGTCTGCTGCTGGACGGCGGCGCGGTCGGCGGCGGTCAGCCCGCCCGCGCGGTGGAAGACCAGCACCAGGTCGGTGGAGCCGCCGCCGGGCATCGCCTGCTGGATCCTGGCGACCTGGGTCGACTGGGCGCTGGCCGGCAGGTAGTCGACGGCCTCGTCGTGCTTGACCCCGCTGAGCTTCCCGGCGAACACGCCGGAGACGGCGAGGACGACGACCCACAGGGCGATCACCGCCCAGGGCAGGGCGCGGCGGGTGCGTCCGGTGCCTGCCCGCGGCGGCGCCGGCGGGGTGGGCGGGGTCGGGGAGGGTGCGGAGGTCGGCTCGGCCCGCATCGCTGGGCTCCTCGGGATCGGCTGGTGGGACGTCCACCAGCGTCCCGTCGCGCGCGGGGCGCTCGCGTCGCGCGCACGGCCGAGAAGCGCGCTACTCCGCGGGGCTCACCGGGGGCGGGGTAATCCCCGGGGAGTAGCGGGGCCGGACCCGCCGCGGGTCAGGAGGCGGTGGCCGCGGCGGCGGTCAGCAGCCGGTCGATCTCGTCGGTGTGCAGCGACAGGCAGCGGCCGATGGCTTCGAGCACCTCGCGCTCGGCGGGCAGGTAGGGGCCGTCGGCGAGGGCGATGTGCGCGCCCTGGAGCAGGACCCGCTCGCGGCCCTGGGTGAGCAGGTGGTCGGCCAGCGGTTCGAGGGCCTCGTGGAGTTCGATGGACAGCCAGCTGCCGCAGCCGTCGACGGCCTCGGCGAAGGAGTCGGGGCCCAGTTCCTCGGAGCGGCGGAACCGGCCCTCGTCGGCGACGATCGCCGCGAGCAGCCCGAGCAGCTGGTCCTCGGTGCAGTCGCTGAACCCGGCCGAGCGGACCGCGCCGACCGCGGCCTCGCGGGCCGCCCGCCCGGACGCGCCGCCGGCGGTGAGCACGGCGAGGGCGATGGTGTGCACCGCGTCCCTGAGCATCGCGGAGAACCGGGTGGTGGTGGGCCGCAGCAGCACCTCGGCGCCGAACTGCCGGTGGCAGGCGGTGCACTCGATGACGGTTCCGGCCGGGCCGCGGGTGAGCAGCGGCACGTTGAGCACGGTCAGCCTGCGGGTGCCGGTTCTGCGGTGGTAGGCGCGGTCGCCGCCGCAGTCGGGGCAGTAGAACTCGCCGTCGTCCTCGGTGCGCCATGCGGTGCGCACTCCCCAGATACACAGCCCCAGCTTCATCACGCTGCACCCTCCGGCCGGCTTCGTCCCGGTACGCACCCTGCCTGTGGCCGCACGCGCGCGAAACGCCCCGGCAACGGTGCCGTACAGCCGTGATGTTAGCCACACATCTGGCACCTGGTCAGTACCGCGTACGGGGGCAATTCGCCGGATCGGGCGGCAATCGCGGGGCGGGGGCCCACCGCGTGCCGCCCCCTCCTCCCCCGTGCCTGCCTGCACCGGGAACGCGGCGGCCGCCGCGGGGCGTGGGGCGCCCCGCGGCGGCCGGGAGGATCAGCGCCGCAGGAGGGGGATCAGCGGAACGCGCGGTTGACGGCGGAGACGACCGCCTTCAGCGAGGCGCGGGTGGTGTTGGGGTCGATGCCGATGCCCCACAGCACCCTTCCGTCGATGGCGCACTCGATGTACGAGGCGGCCTGCGCGGAGGCGCCCTCGCTCAGCGTGTGCTCGGAGTAGTCCAGCAGCCGGGCGTCCACGCCGACGGCGGCCAGCGCGTCGAAGAACGCCGAGATCGGGCCGTTGCCGGTGCCGGTCAGGGAGGTCTCCGCGCCGTCCACCACGGCCTCGACGGTGAGCGCGTCGGTGCCGTCGCTGGAGGTCGACGCCTGCGCCGAGCGCAGCGTGATCCGGCCCCACGGGTTGTCCGGGGTGGGCAGGTACTCGTCCTGGAACACCGACCAGATCTGCGCGGGCGTGACCTCGCCGCCCTCGGTGTCGGTCTTGGCCTGGATGATCCGGGAGAACTCGATCTGCATCCGGCGCGGCAGGTCCAGCTTGTGGTCGTTCTTCAGCACGTAGGCGATGCCGCCCTTGCCGGACTGCGAGTTGACGCGGATCACGGCCTCGTAGGAGCGGCCCACGTCCTTGGGGTCGATGGGCAGGTACGGCACCGCCCACTCGATCTCGTCGACGGTCTTCCCGGCGGCGGCCGCGTCGGCCTCCATCGCCTCGAAGCCCTTCTTGATGGCGTCCTGGTGGGAGCCGGAGAAGGCGGTGTAGACCAGGTCGCCCGCGTAGGGGTGGCGCGGGTGGACCTCCATCTGGTTGCAGTACTCGGCGGTGCGACGGATCTCGTCGATCTCCGAGAAGTCGATCTGCGGGTCCACGCCCTGGCTGAACAGGTTCATGCCCAGGGTGACCAGGTCGACGTTGCCGGTGCGCTCGCCCTGGCCGAACAGGCAGCCCTCGATCCGGTCCGCGCCGGCCATGATCGCCAGCTCGGCGGCGGCCACCGCGGTGCCGCGGTCGTTGTGCGGGTGCACCGACAGGCACACGTACTCCCGCCGCGACAGGTTGCGGGACATCCACTCGAACCGGTCGGCGTGCGTGGAGGGCGTGGAACGCTCCACCGTGGCGGGCAGGTTGAGGATGATCTCGCGGCCCTCCTCGGGCTGCCAGACGTCCATCACGCCCTCGCAGACCTCCAGGGCGAAGTCCAGCTCGGTGTCGGTGAAGATCTCCGGGCTGTACTGGTAGCCGAAGACCGTCTCGTCGTCGAGGATCTTGTCGGCGTACTCCATCACCAGCCGGGTGCCGTCCACCGCGATCTGCTTCACCTGCTCGCGGGTGCCACGGAAGACCACCCGGCGGAAGACCGGGGCGGTGGCGTTGTACAGGTGCACGGTGGCCCGCCGCGCGCCGCGCAGCGACTCCACGGTCCGCTCGATCAGCTCCTCGCGGGCCTGCGTCAGGACGGAGATCGTCACGTCCTCGGGGATCGCGTCCTGCTCGATGATGGAGCGGACGAAGTCGAAGTCGGTCTGGCCGGAGGACGGGAAGCCGACCTCGATCTCCTTGTAGCCCATGCGCACCAGCAGGTCGAACATCTCCCGCTTGCGGGCCGGCGACATCGGGTCGATCAGCGCCTGGTTGCCGTCCCGCAGGTCGGTGGACAGCCACCGGGGGGCCTGGGTGATCCGCGCGTTGGGCCAGGTGCGGTCGGGGATGTCCACCTGCTCGTACCGGCCGTACTTGTGGATCGGCATCGCGGTGGGGCGCTGGCGCACGGTCGCGGCGGTGATGGGCGTGGCGCGACCGACACGGTTCGGGGTGGTCATGGGGGCTCTGGCTCCTCGGGGGTCCGCTCGGGGACGGCCGACGGCTGGAAACGCCGAACTCCGCGGGGAGGGGGTCGGCCTACGACTACAGGCCCTCGCCGCGGCAGCTAAGGAGAAGCAGCCCGAAACGCATGATGCGTCCGACCATAACCGCTCGCCGTGCGATCACCCAGCCGATGCGGGTGTCCTCTCAGTATGCAAGACGGCCGGATCAACCGTGCCCGTCCACGCGAACCGTGATCATTCCCTCCTTTTCGTGGATCTTGACGGCAACTGGTGACAGTGCGTAGGGAAAGTGCCACATTGCGCGCATGGGAGTTTTCTGCACGATCGTGCCGCCGCACGTCCTCGACACCCTCGCCCGCTCCGGTGACGCCGCGCTGTCCCAGGCCGCGCGCCGCACCCTGGAACACGACGCGCGCGAGCGCACGCGCCGGCGGCTGACCACCGTGATCGGCCCCACCGGGGCCGCTCTCGCCGCCGGCACACCGTCCGCCGGGTCGGACACGCCGCAGCGCACCATCCACGACGCGGAGCACAAGGACACGCTGCCCGGGCCGACCGTCCGCACCGAGGGCGCGAAGGTGTCGAAGGACGCGAGCGTCAACCGGGCCTACGACGGCCTGGGGGCGACCTTCGAGACGTACCTCACGGCGTACGGCCGCCGGTCGGTCGACGGGCAGGGGCTGCCGCTGGTCGCCAGCGTCCACTACCTGAAGGACTACAACAACGCCTTCTGGAACGGCGAGCAGATGGTGTTCGGCGACGGGGACGGCCGGATCTTCCTGGACTTCACCATCGCGGTGGACGTCATCGGCCACGAACTCACCCACGGCGTCACCCAGTACAGCGCCAACCTCGACTACTTCGGCCAGTCCGGCGCGCTCAACGAGTCCGTCTCGGACGTCTTCGGCAGCCTGATCAAGCAGTACACGCTCGGCCAGACCGCCGAGCAGGCCGACTGGCTGATCGGCGCCGGCCTGCTCGCCCCGTCGGTGCACGGCCAGGCGCTGCGCTCGATGAAGGCGCCGGGCACCGCCTACGACGACCCGAACCTCGGCAAGGACCCGCAGCCCGGCTCGATGAGCGGCTACGTCTCCACATCGCAGGACAACGGCGGCGTCCACATCAACTCGGGCATCCCCAACCGGGCGTTCTACCTGGCCGCGGCGGCCCTCGGCGGCCACGCCTGGGAGCAGGCGGGTCAGGTCTGGTACGACACGCTGACCGGCGGTTCGCTGTCCGCGCACGCCCAGTTCGCGGACTTCGCGGCGGCCACGGTCGCCGCGGCGACCGCGCGCTACGGTGAAGGGGAGCAGTCCCGGGCGGTCGCCGCGGCCTGGCACGAGGTCGGTGTCACCCCGGCCGGCGGCGCCGCGGGCACCGGCGCTGTGCCCCGCCAGCAGCCGGGCGAGCAGACCCAGGAGGCGTGAGCAGCCGATGCGCATCGAGGTGGTCCGCTCCGGTGGCCTGGCCGGCATCAGCCGCCGTGCCGCGATCGACACGACCGGCCGGCCGGACGCGGGCCACCTCCACGCGCTGGCCGAGGCGGCCCTGGCCCCCGGCTACCCCCAGGCCCCCGTCCCCGACGGCTTCAGCTACGACATCACCGTCGACTCCCGGACGGTCCACTGCGCCGACCCCCAGCTGACGCAGGCGCAGCGGGAGTTGATCCAGGTGCTGCTCGACGAGGGGGCCTGAGCCGGGGCCGCACGGCGTCAACCGCCCAGCGCGTGGACCATGTTCATGATGGTCTCGATCTGGGCGCCGCCCTTGATCGGGTAGTTGGTCGCCCCCAGGTACCCCCACCAGTCCCAGCAGCCGTACGGGTTGGCGGCGCTCGGCATCGCCTGCGGGTACAGCACGATCATGTGGTTGGTGTCGGCGTACTGGTCGAGGTTGGCGCGGTCCACGAACGCGGTGCCGACGTCGCTGTAGTCCTGCGCGCAGCCGTGCAGCGCGACCATCAGCCGGCACGCCTGGCCGGGCGTGCACGCGGCGGGGACGTAGGCGAAGCCGGTGGAGTCCATGCTCAGGCCGTTCGCCCAGCCGTTCACCGCGTACCCGTCCTGGCCGAACGCGACCAGCGTCCCGCCGAGCGGGCCCGCGGCCGGCGCGGTGACCGAGCCGAACAGGGTGCGCAGCAGGGCGTTCTGCGGGTCGGTGCCGCAGTTGTCGAGGAACGGCGAGGCGGTGGCCGTGCAGCCCAGCGTGCCGTACGGGGTGACCCAGCCGTGGCCGGCCTGCGAGCCGTTGTCGTACGTCACGTTCGCGCCGAAGTGCCGGTAGAACGCCACGCCGTCGTCGCTGACCGGCGCCTTCACCGTGGTGTCGTTGCCGCCGTGGAAGGCGTAGACGGGCCGCCCGGAGAGGTTGCCCACCGGATCGGTCCAGCCGTACGCCGACCACAACGACGCGTCGGCCTCCAGCGTGGCCAGGTGGTCCGG
>Ga0123353_10018180_pt1 | contig 10380 bp, 9 predicted proteins | sample TergutLab28metaG_3_FD_92763 | JGI IMG/M metagenome (GOLD analysis project Ga0123353, IMG submission 92763) | Labiotermes labralis P3 segment gut microbial communities from Petit-Saut dam, French Guiana - Lab288 P3 | ecosystem: Host-associated > Arthropoda: Insects > Digestive system > Gut ...
CGGCGCTTCTGCGGCACGCGCGGGCAGGGCCTGGCGACCTACAAGGAGCTGGTGCGCAACATGTCTGTGCGCGCGCGGCCGGAGGGAGGGGCCTTGCCGCTGGTGCTGGAGAGGTGGCTGTCGTCCATCCAGGCCGAGGTGGTGCAGGGGGGCGTTGCGCCCGACGCGCCGGACTTTGAGGCGCAGGTGCAGAAAAAAATTTACGCGGTCATCCACGAGATGGAGGACATGGTGAACGGCTTCGACTTCGGGCTGGCGCTGGGGCGCTATTGGCAGGCGGCCCGGGCGGGCGACGACGAGGGCAAGAGCAAAGTACTGCGGTGGCTGCGGGGGGAATACGCCACGAAGACCGAGGCCAGGCAGGCCCTGGGGGTCGGCTCCATCGTGACGGACGACAACTGGTACGACCATCTGAAGCTCTTTTCGGCCTTTTTGGTGCGGGCGGGCTACGCGGGCATGCTGATCATGATCGACGAGCTGGTCAACATCTACCGCATCCCCCACCGGGTGACGCGGCAGTACAACTACGAGAAGATCCTGGCGATGTACAACGACGCGCTGCAGGGCAAGGCCAGGCACATCGGCATTTTGATGTGCGCCACGCCCCAGTGCCTGGAGGACCCGGACAAGGGGATCTACAGCTACGACGCGCTGCGCTCGCGCCTGACGGAGGGGCGCTTCTCGGCCCCGGGCGCGCGGGACCTCCTCGCGCCCGTGCTGCGCCTGGAGCCGCTGACCTACGAGGAGATGATGGTGCTCACCGAGAAGCTGGCCGCGCTGCACGCGGGGCTCTACGGCTACGAGTGCGCCATCGCGCCGGAGGAGTACCTGGCGTTTTTGAAGGCCGAGTTCGGGCGCGTGGGCGCGGGCACGCACATCACCCCGCGCGAGGTGATCCGCGACTTCGTGGAGCTGCTGAACCTGCTGTACCAGAACCCCGGAAAGAGAATGGCGGATGTGCTGCGGGAGGGGGGCGCGTTCGGCGCAGCCGGGCCGGGCGAGGAGGGCGTGAGCGCGGAGTTTGCGGGGTTTGAGGTGTGAGAGGAAACGTCGCTCCGCGATGGTGCTCCGCACTACCCCCTCGGTGCTGGCGTCTCCTGTGGGAGCCGCTGCGCACCGGCCCCCCAAGGGGGGCATCCTGACGGTGACCGCAGATGATGTAAATTCGCACGGGATGCGTCGCTCTGCGATACCTTCCTCACCCGCCCGAGGCGGGAGCTCCTTCCACAGGAAGGAGCCTGGGGGATTAGGCCAAAAACAGGTATGGAGACTTGAAATGATTAATACAAAATTAATTGTTTTGGAGGGGCTGCCCGCGACCGGCAAGACCACCATTTCGCAATTTTTGCAGATACAGCTTGAACGGAACGGCAGGAAAGTGAACTGGTTGCACGAGGTGGCCGACCCGCACCCGACGATATTTATCCCGGACGGGTTTGTTCTTGACGAGCAATACAAAAAGCTGGCCCTGGAAAAATGGGCTGATTTCGCCGAAAAAGCGCTGCGCAACAGGGATGAGATTCATATTTTCGACAGTGCTGTGTTCCAATGCCACATCTTTTTGTTTTTGCTGAACAACGCGCCGCATACGGACCTGGAAGAGTTTGTTGGCGAGATATTTCATATCATTGAGCCGCTGAAGCCCTGCCTGCTGTATCTCTACAGGGAGGATACGGAGGCGTCGATCGATTATCTTGAAAAGGACCGCGGGACGCAGGACCTGGCGAAGCTTTGGAAAAGGGACAAGGCGCTGCCTTATTATCGGGATAAACCCAAAGGGGCAAGGGGCTTCAAGCAATTTTTGAGGGATTACGCGCGGATGGCGCAAGTGTTGTTTGATGCAACTGCGTGCAGGAAAGTGGCCTTGGAGGTTTTCGACGGGGATTGGACTGATTGTAAAGATGGGATGCTCTCTTTTTTGGGGATCAAGCGTATGGCGGGCCCAGAGGCGTTTCCGCCCAATGGGATTTACAAAAACGCGGAATTGGAATTGGAAATTAAAATAGAGGGCCTTTCAATGAGGGACCCCGTTGGGAATACCAGAGCGTTGATCCCGAGAGCTGGCAACGAATTTTATGTGGAGCGGCTGCCGGTGGTCCTCCGGTTTGAAAGCCCAAGGCGGATTGCGATTGCGGGGACGCAGATATGCGAGCGCTGGACGACGACGGGGACGATATTTATAAAAGCCTGAGGGAGGACGCGATGGTCCCAAACATCATTTTCGACATGGGCGGCGTGCTGCTGGATTTCAGCGAGGCGCGGCTGATGGAGCACTTCTTCGGGCGGCTCTCCGAGGAGGCGCAGGCGCAAATATACGGGGCGATGTTCGGCTCGGGGCTGTGGCGGCGCATGGACCGGGGCGACTTCGACGAGGCCGGCACAGTGCACGCGATATGTGAGCTGCTGCCGGAAGAGTTGCACGCGCCGATAGAGCACATGATCCCGCGGTATTTCGAGGCCATGCCGCCGCTGCCCGCCAACGAGCTCATCCCCCTGCTGAAGGCGCGCGGGCAGCGGGTGTATCTGCTCACCAACGCGCCGCACGCGTTCCACCGGGAGAAATGCCGGCTGCCGTACCTGCACCTGTTCGACGGCGTGTTTGCCTCCTGCGACGTGGGGCTGCTCAAGCCGGACCCGGAGATCTACCGGGCGTTTTTGCGGGCATTCGATCTGCGGGCGCGGGAGTGCCTATTCATCGACGACGTGCGGGCGAACATCGAGAGCGCGGCGGGCGTGGGGATCGCCGGGCACTGCTTTGAGGCGCGGGATTTGGATAAGCTAAAAAGATTTTTGGAATTGTAGCACCGTACGCGCGTGGCTGCCCTCCGGGGTGTAGTCCGTCCTGTCCAGCAGGGCAAGGCCAGCCTGCGAGGCCCATTCGGTCAGGCCATCGGGGCCGCACTGGAGGCGCGCGCGGCGGAGCAGGGCGTCACACTCCTCCGGGGCGACGCCGAAGGGCTCCATGTACTTGCGCTGGCGAACCCAGGGGGTGATGCGGGCGCACAAAATAAATCTGCCGCCGGGCTTCAATACACGTGACACTTCGGCTAAGATCGATGGCACCTCGCGGGCCTCGTCGAGGGCGTAGTGGGTGCAGACGGCGTCGAGGGATTCGTCGGCGAAGGGCAGGCGCCAAAAGTTGGCCAGCAGGCCGGCCATCCTGTCCTGCAGGCCGAGGTGGCGCGCGATGGCGTCGGCGTTCCGGATGCACATGGCGTCGAAATCCGTGCTGACGAAGACGCTCCCGGGGAGCAACTGGCTCGCGACGGCCCAGGTTCCCAGGCCCGCGCCGCTGCCGAGCTCCAGGATGGCGAGGTTGTCGGCGTAGTTGACTGTTTTTCCGTAATCGCGCAGGTGGACGGCCCAGCCGTCCGCGACTTTTTCCCAATTCTCACAGCGGGCCGCGCCGTGTCGGGCCGTGCCGTAGTCCAGGAAGCGGCGCACGTCCTCGCGGCGCAGGGGAACGAACTCGATGACATCGATGCCGCCGTTCTTTTCGTAGTCCTCGATGTGGGCGAGGAGGCCCTCCCTGGAACCGATGGCCTCCATCCGGTACGCAATCCTCGCCTCGGCATATGCATCGGAGTGGTAGTCGTGCTTCTCCTCAAGAGCTATCATATCGCGGACAAACTTCTCGTGCTCGTGGAAGAACAAGACATCCTCGAATTCTGTGGTGAAGAGCATGGGGTTCTCCTTTCGTGATCGAGATGCCCCCCATTATACGTGAATATTTTTTGCATTACAAGTCTTGTATTTCAAAAAAATTTGTGGTATAATAGATATAGAGAAAAGACCCGCTTCGGTTGTGAAGCGGGCCTTTCGTATGTAGAGACGCACGGCTGTGCGTCTCTGGCACAGAGCAACATTTTCGTCAGGAGACGCACGGCTGTGCGTCTCTACACCATCATTCCGCCGCGAAGAAGGCCTCGCAGGCCCTGCGCAGCATGGCGATGTCGGTCTTGGCCGCCAATTCAAACGGCGCGTGCATGCTGAGGATGGGCACGCCGAGGTCCACCACGTCGAGGTTCAGCTTGGCCAGGTACATCGCCACGGTGCCGCCGCCGCCTTCGTCCACCTTGCCCAGCTCGCCCGCCTGCCAGAGGACATCCGCGCCGTCCAGCACCCCGCGCAGCCAGGCGAGGTACTCCGCCGAGGCGTCGCTGCTGCCGGACTTGCCGCGGGCGCCGGTGTACTTGGTGAGCACCACGCCCTGGCCCATGTAGCCCGCGTTGAGTGGGTCCATCACGCCGGGCCAGGTGGGGTCGAAGCCCGCGTTGACATCGGCGGAGAGGCTCTTCGTGTTGCGCAGCACCCTGCGGGGGTTCGCGCCCTGGGTGAGGGAGAGCTCCGTGATGAAATCATACAGATAATTCGCGTTGAGGCCCGTGTTGCCGTCGGAGCCGATCTCCTCCTTGTCGGCCAGGACGACGACAGAAGTAAATTCCGGGGATTCGCAGGCGTAAATGGCCTCCATGCAGGGGTAGGCGCACACGCGGTCGTCGTGGCCATAGGCCCCGATGAGGCCGCGGTCGAAGCCGATGTCGCAGGCCTCGAAGGCGGGGACGGCCTCGAGCTCCGCGCTGACCAAATCCTCTTCTACAATGCCATACGTATCGTTCAAGATACGCAGAATATGAAGTTTAAAGCCCTCGGGCTTGCCGTCGAGCATCAGGGGGCGCGAGCCGATGACGATGTTGAGCTCCTCGCCCTTCACGCCGTCGGCCAGCCTGCGGTCGGCCTGGTCCTTGCCCAGGTGGGGCAGCAGGTCGGTGACGCAGAAGCGTGGCTCGCCGGGGGCCTCGCCGACGGAGACCGCCACGGACGTGCCGTCCTTTTTGCACACCACGCCGTGCAGGGCCAGGGGGATCGCCGCCCACTGGTACTTCTTGATGCCGCCGTAGTAGTGGGTCTTGGCCAGGGCGAGGTTCTTGTCCTCGTAGAGGGGGTTGGGCTTGAGGTCCAGCCGCGGGGAATCGATGTGCGCGGCGGCGACGCGCAGGCCCTGCTCGAGGCTCTTGCTGCCCAACACCGCAAAAATGGCCGATTTACCCCGGTTGTCGAGGTAGACCTTGCTGCCGGGGGCATAGATCGTGCCCTCCTCGTAGGGGACGAAGCCGAGGGCCTGCGCCCGGGCGATGAAATAGCCCGCGCATTCGCGCTCGGTCTTGCAGGCGTTGAGGAAGGCCTTGTAGCCCTCGCAGAAGGCGTCGGCCTGGGCGATTTCATCGGGGCTGAGGGCTTCGCAGGCGTGCTTTTGGCGGCGGGAGAGGGAGTCGCGGAGTTGGTCGGCGGGGGATTTTTCGGTGGTTGGATTGTCCATGGTGTCCTCCTAATTAAATGCTTAATTTGCAATTATTTTGGTGCTCCGCACAACCACCCCGGTCCTGCGGACCACCCCTCCAGGGAGGGGAATTATCTGTCTCGCAAAAGTTCCTCGTATTTGGCGTAGGCCTTCATCACTTTATTCACGTAATGCCTTGTATCGGGCGAGGGGATATTCATCAGCCTGCGTCCATCCGGAGAAATCTCCGGGTCGCGCAGCCAGCGGTTGACCTGGCCGCGCCCCGCGTGGTAGGCCGCCAGGGCGGTCCCGGGCAGGGTGAACTCGTCGAGGAGGGTGCGCAACAGCAGCGCGCCGTAGCGCACGGAGACCTCCGGCTCGAACAGGGCGTCCAGGGACAGTTGCTCACCGGTTTTGCCCAGCAGCCATTCGAAGGTCTCGGGCATGATCTGCGTCAGGCCCCGCGCGCCAACAGAGGAAACTGACTGCGGGCGAAAACTGCTCTCGGTGAAAACCAGCGCCATGAGCAGGGCGGCGTCGATGCCGTAGTCCTGCGCCGCGCCGCCGATCAACTCGCGGTACTCCACCGGGTACAGGAGCTTTTGCTCAAGCCTCGGGCGCAGGAGCAGCAGGAGCAGCGCCGCCAGCAGCAGCGCCGGGACCGCCAACCACCGCGTGGAACGCCTTTTCGACCTCATGCCGCAGCGCCGCCTCCCCTTCCGTGGTATCGATGATGGTGTGCCCCACGCCGGGGGGCGGGCGGTAATCGACCTGCCGCTGCGCCTCGACGCGCCGCCGCGCCTGGGCCTCGGTGAGGTCGTCCCGGGCGAGGATGCGCCGCACGCGCAGCTCCTCCGGCGCGGCCATGATTAGGATGTGCGCGCACAGGGGGGCCAATTCGCTCTCCAGCAGGGCCGCGGCGTCGAGCACGACGGCCCTGGCGTCCTGTAAAGCCTTTGCCCTTGTCAGAGCTAGCTCCGTGATGGCCGGGTGGGTGATGGAATTCAAGTCCCGCCTGGCTTTCTCACTGGCGAAGGCCCGCTCGGCGAGCAGGACTCTGTCAAGGGTTTCGCCTTTACAGACGTCCTCCCCGAAACGCGCGGCCAATTGCGCCAGCACCGGCGAGCCGGGCCCGACGATTTCCCGGGCAAGGGCGTCGCAGTCGATCACCGCGCAGCCGAGCGACGCGAGAATGCGCGCCGCGGTGGTTTTGCCCGCGCCAGAGGGGCCGGTGAGGCCGAGGATCATACTTTCACCTCCCGGAAGGCGGCGGCACGCAGCAGCCGGTTGTATACCGCCAGGCCGAGGCCCTCTTTGGACGGGCAGCGCACGAAGGCGGTCTGCCAGCCGAGGGCGTCGATTTCGCGCAGCCTGGCGAAGAGCTGCTTCGCTTGTTCTTCTGGACCATCTCCGTACCGCAGTACAGGCCAGCCCTCCGGAATGGCATCACTGTCAAACGCCATCAAGCCATCCGGGTTTTCATGCTCCGCATATCCAATAAAATCTTGCAATGGGCCATGCACGAGGGTCAGCGCCGCGCGGGGGGCGTAGTGCCGGTACTTCATGCCGGGGGAGGGCGCGGCCCCCTCCATCGGCAGGGCGCTTGTGACGGCGGGGGACATTTCTACTTTTTGGCCCAGCACGGCCTCAAGCTGCCCGGCCGGAATGCCGCCTGGGCGCAGCAGTAAAGGGGTTTCACTTGTCAGATCGAGCACGGTGGACTCCACGCCCACCGTACAGGGGCCTCCGTCCAGGACGGCGGCGATTTTACCGTTTAAATCGTCAAGCGCGTGGCTTGCCAGGGTGGGGCTGGGCGAGCCGCTGCGGTTGGCGCTGGGGGCCGCCAGGGTGATCCCAGCCGCCCGCAGCAGGGCCTGCGCCGCCGGGTGCGCGGGCACACGTAAAGCCAAAGTACTTAACCCAGCACTGACAATATCAGGTATGTGCTCAGCGCGCTGAAGTATGACAGTCAAGGGGCCGGGCCAGAAGGCCTCGGCCAGGCGCTGCGCTGTAAAGGGGAAGGCCTTTACGAGCGGCAGGGCCTGCTCGGCATCCGCGACGTGCACGATGAGGGGGTTGTCCTGCGGGCGGCCTTTGGCGGCGAAGATCTTCGCCACGGCGGCGGCATCGAGGGCGTTGGCGGCCAGGCCGTAGACGGTCTCGGTGGGGATGGCGACGAGCTCTCCGGCGCGCAGCAGCTGCGCGGCAAGGGCGATGTCGGAGGGGTTGGAGGCGCTGAGCAATTGAGTGGTCATGGGCACCTCCTCGCGCATACCAGCATTTCGATGTCCTCGATGCCCATGGGGGCGTCCGAGAAGAACCCTTCGGCGCAGGAGAGAACCTCAACATCCTCAAAGCCGCTGAGCGTCAAAAGCAGCTTCATCTCGGAGGGCGTATACTGCCGCTGGCGCTCGCGCAGCTGCGCGCCGTCCATCTCGCAGGACCAGGCCATCGTGCCATTCAGGTAGTCGAAGCGGGGATTCTGGTCCTGCGAGCGGATGTAGCGGCGCAGGGCGTTGAAGCAGGTGATCGCAAAAGAGGCCCCAGGCTCCAGCGGCGCATGGGCCTGCCGGAGGAACGCGAAGTCCTTGCCCCCGCCGCCCAGGACGCCCAGACCGGATTCGCACAGGCAGACGGCCCCTTGGAAGGCGTCGAGGGACAATTCCCCCAGCCGGGCCAGGTCGGCCCGAATGAAGTTCACTTCAACGCCTGCGGCTCCGGCGCGCTCCTTGGCATGGCGGAGCATGGTTCCGGAGATGTCGACGCCGGTCACGCGCAGGCCCCGGCGCGCGAACGCGATGGCGTGCCGCCCCGCGCCGCAGCCCAGGTCCAGCAGGGCGCCGCCGGGACACAGGTTCATTTTGCCCATGAGCCAGTCCACCTGCGCCTCTGTCGCGGGCAGGAATTTCTCGTCCATGCGCGCGAGGGACTCCTCCGCAAAGCGCGCGTTTTCCCAGGGGGATGTCTGCATATCAGTTCTCGCTTGATTTCAGTTTTTCCGCCGTGTCCGCCGTGATGAGGGCGTCGATGATCTCGTCGAGGTCGCCGTTGAGTATGGCTTCGATCTTGTACAGGGTCAGGCCGATGCGGTGGTCGCTGACGCGGCCCTGGGGGTAGTTGTAGGTGCGGATGCGCTCGCTGCGGTCCCCGGTTCCGACCTGGGCGCGGCGTTCGCCGGCGATGGCGGAGGCCTGCCGCTCCTGCTCGGCCTGGAGGAGGCGGCTGCGCAGGACCTTCATGGCCCTGTCCTTGTTCTTGTACTGGCTGCGCTCGTCCTGGCACTCCACCACCGTGCCCGTGGGCAGGTGCGTGATGCGGATGGCAGAATCGGTCTTGTTGATGTGCTGGCCGCCCGCCCCGCTGGCGCGGAAGGTGTCGATCTGCAGGTCGGCCGGGTTGATGTCCACGTCCACCTCCTCGGCCTCCGGCAGGACTGCCACGGTGACGGTGGAGGTGTGGATGCGGCCCTGGCTCTCGGTCTCGGGCACGCGCTGCACCCGGTGGACGCCGGACTCGAATTTAAAGCGCGAATAGGCCCCCTCCCCCTCCACGGAGAAGCTGACCTCCTTGTAGCCGCCCAGCTCCGTTTCATTGGCGTAAAGCGTCTCCACCTTCCAGCGCCGCCCTTCGGCGTACATGGCGTACATGCGCAAGAGCACCCCCGCGAACAGCGAGGCCTCCTCCCCGCCCGCGCCGCCGCGGATCTCCACGATGACGCTGCGGTCGTCGTTGGGGTCGCGCGGGAGCAGCAGCACCTGCAGGCGGGCCCAGGCCTCCTCGGCCTGCGCCTTGGCCTGCTCTAGCTCCTCCTGGGCCAGGGCGCGCAGCTCGGGATCCTGGTCGCGCAGCAGCTCTCTTGCCTCTTTTTCCTGTTGTAAAGCCGCCTGGTGACGCTGAAACGTCTCCACCACGGGCTCCAGGCGCTTGCTTTCGCGCATCGCCTCCCGATATTTGGCCAGGTCCGCGACGATTTCCGGGTCGCACAGCTGCGTCTGCAGCTGCCCGTAACGCCGCTCGACCTCCTGCAATTTTTCCAGCATGGCACTCCTCCGCAGGGCGCAAGGCCCTATATTTTTCTTGGTATGAAAAAAACCTGCAGTTACTGTAATATTTTTAAAAAAAAGTACAAATTTTCCTAAAATAGGGTTGACTGGCGGGAAAACTTATGATAATATATTGTTGAGGCTCCATATCTTGCACACGAGGGGAACTTTTTCACGGTTTATCAAACTGCACTTTTACATTATTACAGTGCGACTTTGCCGACGCTTTGTGATAAATCTGTGCGCAAAAGTGGAAGCTTCTTTGGAGGGGATGTAGACAAAGCAACCGGAACAGGGTAATTATACCACATGGATGGCGGAATGTCAAAAGAAAAAAGGGGAACATCCGCCGCATCCAAGAATTTCCCGCGCGCCGGTACGATGGACGAATATTACATCACCTTCGGCCATAGAAATAGGCGAGGAGTAAAAAAGCCGAAAGGGAAAGGAATGAAGTTTATGATCAGCTTCCCACCGGAGGGACAACTGCTGGCAACACCGGAGAATCAGCGCTATTTATCATCGCCGGCCGGCATAAGGGAGGCACAGGCCTCCGGCGCGGTGCTGGAGGGGCGCGTGCTCCTTTGCGACAACGAACATAACCTGCACGTGGACCTGGGGGCCATGCAGGGCATCGTGCCGCGCCTGGAGGGCGCGCTGGGCATCGCGGAGGGGGAAGTGCGGGACATCGCGCTGATTTCGCGCGTCAACAAGCCCGTGATGGTGCGCGTGACCGGCTTCGACGCGAAGGACGACGGCGAGATGGTGGCCGTGCTCAGCCGCGTGAGCGTGCAGCGCGACTGTACGGAGAACTACATCAACCAGCTGCAGCCCGGGGACATCATCGACGCCCGGGTGAGCCATATGGAGAACTTCGGCGTGTTCGCGGACGTCGGCGCGGGCGTGAGCGCCCTGCTGCCCATCGACGCGATCTCCGTCTCGCGCATCCCCCACCCCAACGCGCGCTTCACCGCCGGGCAGATGATCCGCGCCATCGTGAAGGGCCGCGACGACCAGGGCCGCCTGCTGCTCTCCCACAAGGAGCTGCTGGGCACC
>Ga0123353_10018181_pt1 | contig 10379 bp, 10 predicted proteins | sample TergutLab28metaG_3_FD_92763 | JGI IMG/M metagenome (GOLD analysis project Ga0123353, IMG submission 92763) | Labiotermes labralis P3 segment gut microbial communities from Petit-Saut dam, French Guiana - Lab288 P3 | ecosystem: Host-associated > Arthropoda: Insects > Digestive system > Gut ...
CGTTTTTTTTATTTTTTTTTTTTTACTTTTTATAGTCTTCGTACGAAACGTTTTCTATGCCCGGCAAACCCAGCCACGCCGCAAACTCCATGAGCTCCTTTGTGTAGTCGCCCAGTATCACCGGGAAGTGGTGCTGTATGCCGCGCGACATGATGGTGCTGATCATGTCCTTCGCTCCTATTGGTTTGCGGTTTACCGTCATTTCGCCGAGCCACCCCGCCGAACCGTGGAAGCGTTCCTTTTTGTTCGCGCAAAAAACTCCGCTTGCGATAAACATTTCGGAAAAATCTTTGCAGAAGCACGCGACGGTCGCTGCGCCCGGCTTTATGTTCATGTCGTGCACATATCTGAGGTCGCGTGTTTCGGTTCCCTCTTTGTTGGTGTGCTCGTGGATGGTGGACAGCATGATTCCGTCTTCGTCCGCGAAACATTCGGCAGTGGGGCCGCAGTGCCACAGCTGCATCGTCTCGTCAGCTTCGTCGTACGACACGAGGTCGAGCAGCGTCGTAACTTTATCTCCCGACAAATATTTTAAAAGCAGCATGCCGAGCGCGCCGGGTATGTCGCCCTCGCAGGCCGCGACTATTCCGCGCTGGTTGAGCTTTGCGAGCGAGTGGCACGCGCACGCGCCGAAGTCCGCCTGTATTTTCGGCCAGCAGCTTATGGCGAGCCCTTCGTAGCCGTACTCGGAGGCAAAGTCTTCATGCGCCTTTAAAAAACGCGCGTTGATCGGCATGTCTTTTTTTGCTCCGGCGCACATTTTTTTGTACGGCTTCATCGACTCCGTTAAATAGTCCGCGATTTGCGCGTCGGTGTAACTTTCGGCGAGCTTTTTAATTTCTTCGTAAGAATGGTTGCGCTGTATGTTAGTGCCGAGCAGTTTTTCGATCACGCGCTCGTCGAAGTACAGGTCGTTAAACCCGGGCGCGATCCCGCCCACAAGCGCCACCTTCGCCTTTTTAAAACGCTTGACGGCAAGCAGCGCGGCGGCTGTCAGCCTGAGCCGCTCCGCGAACTCCGCGTCCGAGGCGTAGCCGAAAAAATATTTGTATTTAACGTCGCGGTGCTTTCTGTAGTTTGCCAAAATACTGCCGTACATATTTATCCCGCAAAAACTGTTAAGCGGAAGGTACCCCGTCTTTGCCGGTTCCGGAACGGCCCACAGTCCAATCGGCAGCCCCGTGTCCGCAAACGGCAAAATAGTTTCGCCCGCGGCAAACGACGAGTTCTGCACCAAAATAAAATCCGCGCCCTTTTTGATAAAAAAAGCCGCCGCCTCTTCCGCTTCTTCACGTGTGATTATCGTGTGCGGGTATGCGGTCAGCTTAAAGCCGAACTTTTTTTCGTGCGCCAGCAGTTCTTTGCGGCCGCGTTCGTATTCGGCGGCCTTGTTTCCCGTGAAGCAAATTTGATCGACTCCGATGTATCCGATGTTAAGTTGCATATAATGCCCCTTTCGGCGCGGTATGAACCGCTGTGAAATTATTTTGTCCGCAAATAGTATCACTTGCGTATATCACGCGCAATAATGCAAAATCCGTGTGATACAATAAAAAAAAAGGACAGGTGATTTAAATGAACGCAAATATTTTCGCGAAGGCGAGCAAAATTGCCGCGGAATGCGGCTCGGCTTATTTCGGCGTAACCGACGAGGACGGCTGCCCGTCCGTGTCCACGGTGACGCCGTTGAAAACGGACGGCATCTTCCGAGTTTATTTTTCGGCGGGGCTGTGCGGAAATAAAATAAAACGCCTGCGCCGCGACAAGCGGGCAAGCGTATGCTTTCAACATGAATTAAACAATATAACCCTGGTGGGCGAAGCACAAATACTGACCGATTTTGAAACGAAAAAAAATTTTTGGACGGGCTGGCTCACCGAACATTTTCCGGAAGGCGAAAACGATCCCAATTATTGCATCGTAATGTTCGAATCGAAACGCGCCTCGCTTTGGGTGGGAGACGAAAGCGCAGAATTTTTAATCAAAGACCTTCTTACCGTTCAGTCGTACTGCGGATTGCTTTGCAAATGGTGCGGCTACAGGGAGTCGAACGGCTGCGGCGGCTGCGCGGAAACTAAGGGCGTCCCATTCCACGGCGAATGTCCCGTCGCAAAATGCTGCATCGGAAAAGGTTTTTCACATTGCGGCGAATGCGAATACCTGCCCGGCGAATGTGCCTCGCCCGATTGCAAAAGGATAGACGCGAACGGCTTTTACGAGTGCGGCGGCTGCAAAGAGACTTCGTGCGGCAAACTGTACCCGTATTCGTACAGGGATCCGGACAACGGCGACAACCCTCCGGGCGCGCGCGTGGAAATGTGCAGAGCGTGGAAGGACGCAGGATTTATGTGTGCGGATAAATAAAAAATCCGGCTGTTATTTTGCGCCGTTCCCGTTAATTAAAATTTCGTTGAGGCATTTGTCAAGCAGTATGTAAACGTTATACGCGCCGACAAGACCGACTGCATGGGCGCAGGCCTGGCCGAACTCGGGGTTGGCCGCCATAGCCGCCCAAACCTTTGCGACATGGTTTCCGTTGCCGTTTGTCGGTTTTAAACTCACGATGCCTTTTAACGCCGCTTCGGCAAGAAGCTGCCGCAGAAGGTTGGAGGCTTCATCGTGCAAAGCACGGTCCGTGCTTACATAAGCCGTCGCGAGCTCGACCGCAATCTTGACGGTTTCTGCGGCGAGCGCTTCCCGAGCCCTGCGGTTATTGTTCGACCGGGGCATCCAGTCGAACCTGTCTTCGCGCCGCGTACGCGAAGCGGTGACCAGCCTGCCGCGAAGCCCCGCTAAAGACGAGTTAAATGCCCATTTATTGTCAGCGGCAAATTTTTCGAGCCTTTCGATCCAAACGACGGTCTTGTCAAAAAATGTATTCTCTTTTGATTTATACAGATCAATTAGCGCCGCAGACCCGGACAGTATATTTTCGAGCTCGCTTAAAACGGTGTGCAAAATCATTTTTTTTGCCATTCGCGTCGCACACAAACAATGTATGAAAAACGTCCGCGCCTTTCTGTTTCATGTTTTTTTACACTTATACCTCCGGCGTCATTCCACCGTCAGGGTACGCTTCTCAAGCCCGACGCCGTCTTCGCGGTCCATGATCGTCCATTCGTAGTCCTGTTCGCGGATGGTTATCTTTAATTTGGTTAAATAATTTTGCCTGCCCGCCTGCGCAAGCTTGTCTGTGCTGCCCTCTATGTCGAGGGTTGTTTCGCTTTCTTTTAAAATAAATGTCGCGCTGTCCAAAAATACTTGCCGCGCATTGTCGAGCACGTTGCGCAAAGAATCTTCGTTTACTAAGGTAATCGTCCCGGCGGTTTTCGAATTGACCGACGATGTAAAATATTCTTTATAGTTTGTGGTCAGTTCCTTGTAAAGCATTTCGTCCAAAGCGTCCGCCAATTCCGTAAGCCGAATGGGCGCGGCGTTTGCGTCCGAAAAATTTTTATCGTTAAAAACCGTCGCGGCAATGTTTTGGCTGCTCGTTTTCAAACGAGTATCAAGGTTGTCATTTAAACCGCCAAGCTTTACATCCGTCAACTCGGGGATTGCACGCAGGTTAATCCGTCCGATGCCGGATGGGTTTTCTTCGATTAAAATTAATGAAGTAGTCAAATAATCCGAGAGATCGTGGCTAACACGGTCTCTTATTTTGTTAATAAGAACCGCGTTTGACGCATTAACTCCGGGCGGGTTTATCTGCTTGACCTCGACCGGCATTTCGATAACAATCTCCGGCATTTTAAAATGCGGAACGGGCAGATGCTTCAAATAAACATCCTGATAATATGCTTCGGCTATCTTGATTGATTCGAGATCTGCAAGCATGCGCGCACGGGCCGTCTCCTGTATAACAGTCCCTAAAAATTCCGAAAGGTTTGGCAATGCTCGGGCCTCCCTTAAAAATAAATTAACTTGAGTATATATATTCTTTCACTATTTTTCAAAAGAAACCGGAGGGGTTTCACGCCGCGGCATAAAACAAAAACCCTCCGGTGTTTTTTCGCGTTAAATGGTTATTTCTTTTGGAGCGGATATGGGCTGCGATTTTGTTGCGTCTTCTAAAATGCCGAGTATTTTTTCCATACCGCCGGGCATTTCGTCCTGCACGGCGCGTACATGCACTGCCATTGAATATGTCCGTTCAATGCTTCCCGTTGCTTTGCTTGTGCTTTTGTTCGTGATCGACGTCTTCATGTTGACCGAAGCCTTCGCCAAAAAGAATCCGCCCGATTTTTGCGAAGAAAGCTCAAATCCGCGCTCCCTTTCGCTTGTTTCTTCTTTTGTTTGGATCGAATTTATTTTTGCGTTGAAATCCACAGTCACTTCCTCAACCCTGAGGTAGGGTATCGGCACGATGGACAAAATAGGAACTTCAAGCTTCATTTCTTGGAACACCGCCGCCTGCGACGGTTTTGCGGGCGTAAACGCGACCTGGACAACGGCCTCTTTCCATCCGTCCGCTTTTGTGCCTTCCTCATTCACTTTTACGGTGGGCGCCGAAGTGTATCCCGAACCGTAACTTGTGAAGTCGATGCTCGCAATCTTTCCGCCGTCGAGAGAAGCCGTTGCGATTGCGCCGCTTCCGCCGCCGCCGGTGATGGCGACCTTCGGATTTTTATAATTGGCGCCGCCGTCGAGCACAGCCGCCGCGAAAGACGACGGCACCGCCGGCTCGTACGGTGAAACTTCTTTAGGATACTTGAAGGACACATAAACCGGCTCGCCTGTTGATGGGACGTCGTTTGGATTTTCGTTTTCCTTTGGGGCTCCCGGTTTAAATCCGACTTTGCGGATAAAATCCACGGTGCTCATTGCCGCTTGCGCCTGAGCTTCGACAACCGCGACCAGCGGACCGCCGATCAAGTTTTTGAAGTCCATGCTTGAAAGCTCTTTGCCATGATTGTAATCCATGGTAGTTTCCCCTTTCGTATTAATTATTGAATTACAATTTATATTTAACACAATTAAAAACGCTCCACAAGCAGTTGTTAAAAACTTTTTTTCGAAAAATATATTTATTTGCATTGCAATATTTTTTTTGCTTCATGATGTCTCATCTTTTCAAAAAAATATTTTCGGCGGCTTTTTTTAGCCGCCGCATTTTTTTTACAGTCGAAAAGCCTGCTTATTTTTTGCCGTTAATTTCTTAGTAAATTCTTAGCATTTCTTAACCCTGATTTTTGATTTTGTGTCCCACAATCGAAAAAAAAATCGGAGGAAAAAACTATGGCTCGCAAAAAAATAATTATTTTACTTTTTTTACTTTTTTTACTTACTGCGGCATGCGTCCGGCTTGCGGCTATTACGCATAAAAATGCGGAAGAAAAATTTGAAAATTTTACAGAGCCGGATTCTGCGTTTCACTTCGCAGACGAAATTTTGCCGCCGGATAAAAATCCGGCAAAATTTTCTTGCGCAAATGATTTTTTGCGGGCAAACATCAGCGACATATCAGACACGGGCCATTTGCTTTTGGTCAACCTCGAACACCCGCTGATTGCCGTGCCCGAATTTGATACAATGGCCGAGGCGTGGCCCGCCGTCCCCGTTAAAGCAATCGACGGGATCCGCCTGCATCCGTCCGCGCTCGAAGCGGCGGCGGCTCTGTTTGAAGCGGCGGCGGAAGCGGAAGCGGGCATGTTTTACGTTTCGAGCGGCTACAGAAGCTTCGACGAACAGGCGGAGCTGTACAGCGGCGGGAGTAACGGCTACGCTTTGCCGCCCGGCTGCAGCGAACATCATACAGGGCTCGCAATTGACATCATGGCGTCGGGCGTTTCGCAGCAGGCGCTCGGAAATTCGCCGCAGGGCAAATGGCTCGAAAAAAACGCGCACCGCTTCGGCCTGATACTCCGCTACCCCGACGGTGCGCGGCACATCACGGGCGTGCCGTACGAACCGTGGCACTTCCGCTTCGTCGGACTGCCTCACTCACTTTTCATGTTTGAAAACGGAATGGTGTTTGAAGAATACATAAATTTTTTGCGGCAGTACGGCAGAGTTGAAATTGAGCTGGACGGCAAGACATTTGCCGCCGTTTACACGGAGGCAACAAACGGAACGATAAACGTACCGGCCGGAACGGATTTTTTTGTTTCAAGCGACAACACGGGAAACTATATCGTGACATGGTTGCTTTTAAACGAAAACGGCAAATAATTTTTTTGGGCCGATTTATATTCTCTGTTTAAAACTATTTGACAGGCACATTACTCAAACAGAAAGACGCAGGCGTTTTTATGGACCATACAGTTTTAATTTGCGACGACGACCCGGACATTTTAAACGCGCTTGAAATTTATCTGCGGCAGGACGGCTACGATGTGGTCAGGGCCGCAAACGGCCATGAGGCGGTTTGCGCGGCAAAAGACGAAGCGGTGCATTTAATTGTGATGGACGTGATGATGCCCCATACCGACGGCATTAAAGCGGCGGCGGCTATCCGCGGCGCAAGCAACGTCCCCATAATTTTTTTGTCCGCGAAATCCGAGGAGGCCGACCGCATCCTCGGCCTGATGATGGGCGGAGACGATTACGTTTCAAAACCGTTCAACCCGGCGGAGCTGCTCGCGAGAGTCCGCGCGGCGCTGCGGCGTTACACGCGGCTCGGCGGCATCAAGGCTGCAGTCGGTTATAAAAGCCTGGCGGGTTTTTATCAAACCGGCGGGCTTGTCCTGGACGACAATAAAAAGCGCGTCGAGGCGGAGGGCGAAGAAGTACAACTCACCGCGATCGAGTACAGCATCCTCCGCCTGCTGATGTCTGAGCCGGACCGCGTGTTCACGTCCGCGCAAATTTACGAGGCCGTTTGGGACGAACCCGCTTTTAACGTCGCAAAAACCGTGAGCGTCCACATCAGGCACATACGGGAAAAAATCGAAATAAACCCTAAGGAGCCGAAATACTTAAAAGTGCTGTACGGCTTGGGATACAAGGTCGTGAAAATAAAATGAAGCCGCATTTTTTATTGACTACGTTAAAATATTTTTCGGCGGCGCTGGGGTTTATAGGAGCCCTGTCTTTTGTGCGCGCCGCGAGTTTGCAATTCGACTACGCCGTGTTTTCAATTTACGGCAATCTATTCCGCTTCGGCGGTTTGCCGTCGCTGCTTTGGCTCGCGGCCTGCATGTCTCTGTTTTTGTTTGCGTCGTTTAACATAAAAAAACCCGCCGAAAATTTTTTATTAAGCAAAATTGACTTCATGCTGCTCGCGTATATTTGCTCCGCCGTTTTTTTCGCCTGCTTTTTGGTATTGTCGGGAATGTCCTTTTTCTTTATCACGCGGCAGAACGCATTTGCCGTATGCCCCGTTACCGCATATCTTTCCGCTTTAATTTTGCTTGACGAATTTATAGCGAGGCTTCGCGGCAAAACGCTTCGGCAAACAATGAGCTGGCCGGTTTTTTTCAAGGTTTACCCTGTTTGGAAACCCGTCGGTTTTTTTTCGTTTATTTTTTTGGCAAGCCAGCTTGTACTGTCGTATGTTTTTTTCTTTACGCCCGCAGGCTATGCCGCTTTTTTTGCCGTATGCGCCCTCACGTTTTTCGCGGGGCTGCACATAAATTTATCCAAGCGTTTAGAAACGGCCAACGAAGAAAAAATCCGCGCCGAACGCTTCAAAAGCGAGTTGATCACCAACGTTTCGCACGACATAAAAACGCCGGTCACATCGATTATCAATTACGCGGATCTTTTGCAAAAAGAAAACCTGCAGGGAAAAGCCGCCGATTACGCGGGCGTGCTGTGCAAAAAAGCCGCGCGGCTCAAAATATTGATCGAGGATCTGACCGAGGCTTCAAAAGCCGGGACGGGAAACCTTCAAACGGAAATACACGAGATCAATTTCGGCGAGATCGTCGGCCAGGCGGCGGGCGAGTTCGACGATATTTTCGGACAAAAAAAATTGGCGCTTGTTTTGCGCCAGCCCGACTTGCCCGTTGCCGCTTTGGCGGACAGCCGCCACCTCTACCGCATTTTGGAAAATTTATTTTCTAACGCGGCGAAGTACGCGCTCGAAGGCACGAGAGTTTTTGCCGAAACATCGTGCCGCGAAAAAAAAGTCGTTTTCGTTTTGCAAAACACGTCGGCAAGCCCCCTCGCGGTTACGGAAAGCGAAGCCGCCGAGCAGTTTATGCGCGGCGACAGGTCTCGCCAAACCGAAGGCAGCGGCTTGGGGCTGTACATAGCCAAAAGCCTCGCCGTTTTGATGGGCGGCGCTTTGCGGATAAAAATTGTCGGCGATCTGTTTCAGGCGGAATTGGAACTGCCGGAAAAATAATTTTTTTAGCGCGTCCCCTACAATAAAGTATTCGATGATTAACTCGTTTATGCGCGAGTAAAATCCCGGCAGTAAGGGATTTTGCGAAGCGCAGAAACGGCGATATACAGTTAATCATCGAATACTAAAGATTCAACTTTTTTTAACAGGCGGCCATCAACGGCCGCTTTTTTTATGTCTTCTGCCCACTCGGGTACGCGCTCCTTTTCCAAAAAAGCGAACATTAACGAAAATACGTCGCTTAGTCCGTCGTCGATCTTTTTTTCATACGCCTCTTCTTCGCGGCGGGTTTTTTTATGTTTTTCAAAATAAAGCCGGTCGTACTCGCCGGCAAATATTTTTCCGGCTTCTTCACTCAAGGACGAGCAGACGTTTCGAATATCCGAATAGCGGTAGCCTCTGCCCATCAGATTGAAATCGAACATCATCGCGGCGGTTCTGTCTTTTTTTACGAATAAATTCGTCCAGTAAAAATCGTTGTAGGTCAATGTGAACCCGGGGCTGTATATAAGCCCGCGCAGTTTGCCTAAATTTTTTATCAAGTATTTAAAAAGCTCCTCGGCTTCATGAAATTTATTGATCATCAGCAAAAAATTTTTTTCTGTGAAAATTCCGTACTCAAAATAAAGCGTGTCAAGCTGACTAAACGCCGCGCCGTTCTCGTGGAAAACAAAATACCAGCCCGCAAGACGCGACGCCGCTTCTGCGTCGCGCATGTCTTCCTCCGCGCCGAGCCGCCATTCATTAGAAACCGAAATGTCTTCCAAAACGACGGACGCCGCGCCCGCCGCATAAACCGCAGCCGTTGGCACATTGCAGTCCGCCAGTATGCGGTAGTTTAAAATTTCGCGCCGGTCGCCCTCGCGCTCAAAATATTTTGCTACCGCGGGCAAGCCGCCGCATGTGCACCGGTAGACATGGACGCCGCTCTTCGCGCTGATCAAACAAAAATTTTCGACGGGTTTTTGCGCCGCAAAAAAAATGTCCCGCGCGATCAAAGTTTCAATGCCGCTCAAGATTACTTCCCCTTACGCAAACGGACCGTTTGTCTTTTTGACCATATTAAAGTAACGTACCGGACAACGCACAAAAAAATTTAAATATTTCAAATTTTTTTTCTACGTCAATGTAAGCGTAAAAAAATTACAGCGTAAAGAAACTCCTTCGGAGTTTCTTTCTTGTAAACGCAAAAAAATTTACCGGGAGGAAACCTATGGACGCGCCCAAGAATATTTATCGCCATACCGCGTGGCTTTATGACGTCGAGTACGAAAAGGAACAGCCCCTGCCCGACATCCCGTTTTACCTCGAATACGCCGAAAAATTTTGCGGCGCAAACGGCGGCGAAATTTTGGAGCTCGGATGCGGCACGGGCCGCGTCGCGCTCGCGCTGGCAAAGGCGGGTTTTTGCGTGACGGGGCTCGACCTTTCAAATCAAATGCTCGATATTTTCAAAAACAAATTGGAAAGGCAGCCGGAGTTTGCCTCCAAAGTAGAAATTTTTCACGGGAGCATGGCAAATTTTAACTTCGGTAAAAAATTTACGTTGATTACCGCCCCCTTCCGCGCCTTTCAAGCCGTGACGGAGCAGGCGGACATCGAATCGACCCTCGCCTGCGTGCGCGGGCATCTTGCGGACGGCGGCATTTTTATCGTCAACGTGTTCAGGCCCTACGCCGAACCGCTCGACGAAAGCTGGGTGGGACTTGAGGTTTTTGACCGCGAGTTTTGCGACGAAGAAAGCGGCGTCCGCGTAATGCGCTACGAGTGCCGCGAGAAGATCGACGCGGTAAATCAAGTGATCTATCCCTACCTCGCCTACGAGGTCGCCTACCCGGACGGAAAATACGAACGCCTCGTCGAGCCTCTGCGGATGAAATATTATTATCGCTGCCAGCTCCGCGCGGAAATAGAAAAAGCCGGCCTCTCCGTTTCAGAGGAGTTTTCGTGGTACGACAAAAGCCCGCCAGAAGGCAGGGAAATTATTTTGGTGTGTAAAAAGCAGACAGTGCAGGAGCGCGTACCGTGCGCCTGAAGACTTCAAAAAAAATATAGAAAGGATACCGACATGAAAAACTTTTTGAAAAAA
>Ga0123353_10018182_pt1 | contig 10379 bp, 4 predicted proteins | sample TergutLab28metaG_3_FD_92763 | JGI IMG/M metagenome (GOLD analysis project Ga0123353, IMG submission 92763) | Labiotermes labralis P3 segment gut microbial communities from Petit-Saut dam, French Guiana - Lab288 P3 | ecosystem: Host-associated > Arthropoda: Insects > Digestive system > Gut ...
ACATCATTCGACAAAATAGGCACTTGGACCGTATTAGGGTTTATTATTTCCTCGTCCACCACACCGCGAACGTTGTAAATTCCGCCCCACCGTTTCACGAAGGCGTTATAATTCTCAGATGCCACCCCTTTGCCGCAAAGTATCATCGAGCGCCCTTTATTGATAGTGTACATCGGTTCAACCACCCATACTCTTCGATTCCTGTCCAACTATCATCAGAAGAACATCCAAAACCTTCTTTTCAAGGTTTAACGATCTTATAAGCTCTCTGATTGTCCGGAAAACATCTTCTTTGGATATTTTAGAAATCGTGTCATCTTTATTTTCATTGCCGAATATTTCGTCGCGCATCTCTGAAACTAATTCGGTCAGCCCGTTTCGATTAACAAAATCCCGGATCGATTTGAATAGGAATTTCGAAGATTCTGTTCCGGGATCATTATTGCCTTCTTTGAAGATATCTTCGTATGTTTTTTCAACCAAACCGGTCAAACCATAAATTGAAAAGAGCCCGCGCACAGCATCAGAAAAAGCCAGCTCGGCAAGGTCTCCGTTCGAACTGTCGGCAGGCGCATTTAAAAACAGATTTTCATACACGTCTTTAACAACATCGTTCAGGTTATTGCTCGCAGAATACTCTCGGATAGCATTCTTAATTGTGATCCTTTTTCGTTTTACCGCAACAGCCGTACTTGTAGGTTTTTTAACAGGTGGCTTTTTAACAACCTGCGGAGGATCTTTGTTAACAACAGCGGCGGCGGGTTCTTTGACAGGAACCGTATCGCTCACCAAATGCCCGTCATACCACTTCTTTATGTTGATTTTTTCGTACGGCTCCATTACGGCCGCCTCTTTCGGGGTCGGCATATCTTTGAAGAATTTCAAATCGTAAACTGGTGGTTTTATGAAGAACATTTTCATAAAATCGTATATCGGGAAAGGATCAAAACACATAGAGATCATGTCTTTTTTGAATAAATCTGCAAAATTCTTTACAAAATCAATTGTTGCTCCTTGTATCTCAGATATGATTTTAGGAGGCTTTCTGAACCTTTCTTGGTGAAGTATGTATCCTCCGTCCGGTGAAATTTCAAGCTGTGAAACACCCGGCTCCTGTACAGACATCACATGATCCAGCAAGATCATGAGTATCTCCGCATCATCTATGGTGTTTGTACTCATCGACAGCATCGGCTTCACCACATACCCGTCCAGCCTTCTTTTGATGACCTCGGGTCTTGCGAACATGTGATATTCCGTCACATCTAAACCGAATTCATCCTTGAGGAATGCACACACTCTTCCTCTGTATCCTATGTCGAACACTGCGTTCCTCTTTGATGGATCCACAACAGATTCCACGTAGCTCTTTGCTGCCGCAGCGTAACCGCTGAAATTCTTTTTGAAATAGCGATCCAGACTGTTCATGAGTTCCACATCTCTGAACGCATTATGTACAAGATCGCCTTCGGCGTATCCGTATGAATTGAACGCATCCGATACCTCTTTGTACTCATTCTCGTCTGTAACTCTCATCCTGTACTTTATGTAATCTCTGACCCGCATTCTTCTGGACGGGGCATAATTATTATTCGCATAGAAGAGCGCATTGTCCTTCAGAGAGGAGAGCGAGTACATTATGGACCTGTTGAGGTATACGTCTTCCGAATCCGGGCAACTAGGATAATGTTCTGCTAAGACATCATATACAATATGAGGTATGTATCCGTCTCTCTTGACGAATAACAACTTATCGATCTTTTCCGTTATCGCATCATCAAGCATCCACTTTACGAAGATCAGCGAGAGTGGACCGTAGAACAGCGTACCCATGTTTGCGGGGTCCTCGTTGAGAATACTGTTTGAAGCGTATTTGCGATAAGGATCTGCAAACAATCTCTGCGCCATGAATGCGATTAGGAACGAGTTGTCCATGGATTGTTCGATCCTTCTGAACAGAGGAGACAACACTCCGTTCTTGATCAATGCGTCAACAGCTTTAGGTAAATGCAGAGCCAGGATACCGTGTTCTGTAGCCGTGTGGAAATCCACGTCGGCATTGTCTCCTACGTGCAATATCTCATCCGAACGAATTCCATCTGCATTCAGATCATCTATAATTTTGTCGTACAGCCTTCCTTTCCTTTTACTGAGCCTATGGTCACAGGAAGAGTATATGCGCTCATAACCGAAATATCCGTTATTGGACAGTACCCTCTCAAGGAATTCATTTTCGAAGAATGTGTCTGTAGTTATGATTATCCGCTTTCCGCACGAGACAGCCGTATCAAAAAGCCGTTTCCCGGCGCTTCTGGCTCGCAGATAATCTTCCTCCACCGACAGTTCCGTATTCTTTAACGTCTCTGCCCGATCGTTATCCAACCCGAAGGCATCTGAAAACTGATGGTATATCTCATCAAGCGTGACGGCATCATAAGATTCATCCTTTTTAAGCCCGGCCAACCTCTCGGCGGCCACCCTCGATGCTGTGAAACCACTCCCGAACCCGGATCTTTTACCGACCATTTTGAAAAGATCGGTAGGTTGCATGACCGGTCGCTCGATCAACGTATCAAAGAGGTCGAAGGATATTACTTTGCCACCGGAACACCTTACTGCGTCGACGGCATCTTCCAAAAAGAACTTCTCCGTTATTGACCTTTTTCCTTCGGCAACCAGGTATGTCCGGTCATCCGGAAGGAGGAGCGGAGGCTCTCCTCTTGCTGTTTGCATGACATATGTAACAGCTTTTCCGACGCTCCCTCCGTATCTGACTTCTTTAGGAGACGCACTGCTCTCTAACAGATAATATTTGTTAAGTTGCGCTATGTGTGTTGCAAAAGCCTTCTTCTGTTTGTCCGTGAATCCATTCTTGATGGCCTTTGATATTGTTTTTTCTATGAGACCTTCTTCATAGGCTTCATATGCGCATTCCTTCCCCCTCAGCTGTGTATATCCCAGCATAACGACCGGTTTGTCCCTTATCAATGCGATGTAGCCGGCTTGAGAGAGGATTGTTACGGTAACATCTGAGATGTCTATGATATCGTTTATGTCTACATTATCAACTTCAATTACGTTTTCCGGCGGAGGGGACGGTTTTTCAAATAAAGCCATCGTTGGGTGTTTTTTGTAAATTATATTCCACTTCTTCCTTTCCCCGAGATCTGCAAGATATTTTATGGCCTCCTCTGTGCTTTTGAATATGGGAGAGTGGAACACTTTTGTTCTATGCGTATACGGGCAGAGGCCCGATTCATAATCATTCTGACCCGCGAAGAATATGGTCGGACGCCCCGGGACGAGACGCTTCAGAACATCATCCTTACGATCGACCTCGGGCTGTCTTCTTCGGTTGAGTTTACTTTCGCGCATATAATCCCAAACACCATATGCCGCCTCGACATCTTTCTCAGTTACCGGGAGTTTCTTAAATTCATCATAATAAACAGTCGGCCAGCTCTCCCCCATCTGTCCAGACGACTCAATGACATATGTTCCGGGAAGAGCCCCGAATTCCATATAGACTATCTTCACTCCCCGCTCTTTGCATATTCCTTCCGCTATCATGCTGAAAGCATGGAACTGGTTCCAGAGCAAAACGAATTTTGGCTTCAGTGTATCGAGTACGGTGTTGAGATAACGATAGGCTTCACACGCAAAATGTTCCGGATACCCTTCGCCTATGTCCCAGTGCCGGTCAGCCATATTTTCCGCCGCGAGTCTGACATAGTCCTTTGTTTTAAGGATCCTGGACATTTTATCTGTTACACTGATGTTTTTGTGTCTTGGATATAGGTTCTTCGTGAACAGCTCCGGCGCTATGAAATATTTTATTATCTTCAATTCGTTCGGACCGGTGGTCTTTAGGTTAACGTATTCCGGGTCATACACCCTGTCGTACCTTGCGCGCCAATGGAGATTCAAAAATATCATCTTATGACCGGATATTCGTTTTGCAATTCGATACAGATAATCCGTTTCATCATCGAAACAGACATGTCCTATTAGCAATATTTTTGACAGTTTTTTACTATCCTGTGCATAGTTCTTCATATCTTCGATAGAACTCTCCACCGAAATGCCATTTTTGATATCATCTTGTATTTTCTGGATCTCCAGCATACATCTGTACTGATCGAAGCCATCGATCGAATATTCTACGAATCTTGAACATTTCGTCACACTTGAACCGACAGGGTATTTCTTTTTTACGGACAGGTCGTCATAAAGATAATATTTTGTCAGTCTGGCCACATGCTGTATGAATCTGTCCTTCTGATCTGGAGTAAGACCCATTTCCAAAGCCTCTTTGATCTGGGTCTCCACATCGCCTTTTCTGAACGCCTCGTATGTTATCCCCTTTCCTCTCAATTGGTTATATCCAAGCATGACCGTGGCTTTCCGGCGTATCATGGACATGTATCCCGATTGAGACAAAATGGTTACACATACATCCGCGATATCAATAAGATCACTCATATCCACATCATCAACAAAGAAAACATTCTCAAGGGAGTGTTCCGCGTCCGTGTTCATCAAAGGGTGTTTTTTGTATACTATGTTCCAACCATTCTTTTTTCCTAATTTCGATAGATGTTTCAGGGCATCTGCACTGCTCTTGAAGACCGGAGAATGATACATTTTGGTTCTTTCGATAAAAGGTTGAAGCATCGATTCATAATCGTTTTGGCCGAAGTATACTATTGTGGGTCTGTCTTCCAATGCGGACTTCAACTGTGATATTCCATCATTGGTCGGCTGCGGTTTGCGATTAAGTTTGCTCTCGAACAGATACTCCAACAGTCTCTCTGCCTTCTTTACATCATTACGGCTTATCGGCAGACCGTCGAACTCCGATGGGAACACGGCAGGATAGCTCTCCCCCATCTGTCCGATCTGCTCCATGCATAAAGAGCCCGGGATCACTCCGTATTCCATGTAAAGAACCCTTATTTTGCGCTCGATGCATATGTTATTCAAGACATCGTTGAGCGCATGGAACGCATTCCATAATATGACCAGTTCCGGTTTTACTACATCCAAAACCCGATTGAAGTAATTGTATGCTGCAGACACAAACAGTTCTGGGTACAGCTTTCCCATATCCGGATATCTCTGTCTTAAGTTCTCGGCGGCATTCACCAGATAATCCTTGCCCTTGATCATTGAGAGTTCTTCTTTTGAAACAGAAGCGTCCTCATATTTTTCGTGGTTATCCCTCATCAATTTGTCAGGAACGGTGATGAGGTCTACGGGCTTCCGTCCGTTTGCTTTGTAATATCTCTGAAACACTCTTCGGGCGTATTCTTCGGAACCGAAGTTCTCACACATAACTATGAGTCTGTGATGCGGCATTAATTTGAAAAGTTCGTCTAAATAACGCATCTTGCTCTTGAAGGTTATTCCTCCGGCAAAGAGGACATTCTTCGTCGAATCGAGATCGCTTAACAAGTCCAACTGTTTGATCGAAGATTCTATCTCGATTTGACCCTGAACAATACCACAACTCCTGCTTCTTTAACGATTACCTTATAAATATAATATTCTGCCTTTCTTAGTAATATGCGCAACACGAGATTTACGTTGAAGCACACGCACCCGCGTCACAAGCCTTCATACAAGGAACGCGTGATGAACTTAACGTCTATGTCCTTCCTGTATTCCTTGATCTTTTCAGTGAGCGCTACATTGAGGGCTGACAGATACGCGAAATCACTGTAGAGATCGAAACTTTTATCGACATAGTTCGACCGCAGATCTTCCTTGAAGCCGTCAAAACCGGCCAGCGAGATCGACCGTACATTCAGCATCTTCAGGATATTCAGGATTATCACAAGCGTATTGTCCCACATCTTATCTTCTTCGTTCATCAGTTTTTCATATCTGATGACGTAGTCGAACGGTTCCTTTATTGGTGTAACATTGGACGTCGCTATGACCTTCAGCCCCGGTCTCATTTTAGGGAGCATCTGACCATATCTTTTCGGATTCCTTATGAACACATAATCAATGTCGATCCCGTCGGGAATAACGTTGACTCCGATAACAACAGGCTTTTTTTCCGATATGTATGCTTTGATCATTTCCCTCTCATTCTGGACGGAGGTTCCCGGCCCTATCAGAAGGACACTCTTCCCCTTCAACTCATTTGAAAGAGCATCGACGTGTACGGAATCACCGCCGCTGTCCAAAAGATGTTCTCTGTAAAGGTTCTCTATGTACTCCTTGTCGAATTTAAGTTTGCGGTCCGGAGATATCTTGTTAAGGATAGCATCGACATCTTTTATCGAGAGGGTCTTCTTATTCAGAAGATACTCAACAAAGGTTGGGTGACAATCATTCTTGGAAGAGATATAGAAAAGGATACCGTACCCCCAGTAATGCTTCTTGTATATGGGTAATATGTCCGAATCGATCGCCTCAAGTATCTGGCATATCTTATACTCCTTCCCGCAGTTCTCGTTCATATACATGGCCAGAAGTTCGGTCGGTGCGTTCCCGGCACTTTTACCCATGCCGTAGAGGGTACCGTCAACTATCAGGTTCCTTTCTGTCTTGAGACCGAGCATCTCGATGGTGTTGGAGTATGCGAGCTGAAAGTTATTGTGGGAGTGATATCCGATAGAGATCTTTTTATCCAGGTATTTGTCCAGAAGGTCGAAATAATGGAGCATGTTCTCCTTGTGCATAAGCCCGTATGTGTCAACAAGCGATATGGCGAAAGGTTGTATCTTGTTCACGGCTTCAGAGAATTCAATGACATCCTTCTCCTCATATGAGGTGATGGACACCATGTTCAGGAACAGTTCATATCCCTTCTCCATTATCTCCTTCCCGAAAGATATGGCCTTGTGCATGTTCTCCTTCTTGAATATGACACGTATCCCGTCGATCAGCGTTTCTTTCTTCGGTTGTATTTTATCTATGCCGCAAGTGCCGTAATCTATCATCGCTACGACCATGGAATTCTTACCCGATATCTTGGGGAATGCCGCAGACATGCCCTCAGTGTCCGGCTGTATTGTTCGATTGATGTTGCGCGGCTGCCTTTCATCCAAGAATCCGATCTCGATCACTTCAACTCCGCTCTCGTTCAGCCTGTTGAATATGGACATCATCTTACCATTACCGAAGGTCCAATCATTGACGTACCCTCCGTCTCTGAGTGTACAATCTAACAAACTAATATTCCCCGCCACGTGTCTCCCCGCGATACTATAGTGCGTAAGTGATATAATATTATCTTTTCAAAATTTAAACAAGTAACACTGTCGGTTTGCAGTTAGGCAACAGCGCCAGTACGTGGCGCAAACACGCTGTCAAATCTGATCCTGCACCTTGCTGGATTGAGGAATCAAATAAATTCCGATAGAGATGTTGTTCGTATTTTGGGGAAACAGAATCGCACAATGAAACAAACGAACACGATAACATCAAACGCAACTAGCGCGGATCTCTGGATTCCCGTATTGCAAATAAGTTTCCGCCTTCCGCGGCGATCTGCAGGAATTCTTTGTATTTTTCATCATTCTTTTCAACACCTGTGCCGTCTCTGTACATCACCGCGACACGATAGGACGCCATCGGGTTTCCGTTCAGAGATGCGCTCATGTAGTATCTGAATGCCTTCCGCGGATCTTTTTCAACGTCAGTACCCTTGGAATATATATCACCAAGTGCCAGTTGCGCCAATGGATGATTCCTTTCCGCAGAATAGGTAAGCCACTCTATCGCTGCACCCGTGTTCGGAGGAGACATATTTCTGTATGCGATCCCAAGCAGGAACATTGCTCGGGAGTTACCGGATTCAGCGGCCTTTGCCAGCATGTCCTTGTAATCGAGCTCGGTATCCAATTTTTGATTTTTCATAACATCTGCTATTTCAATTTGGTGATTGACAAGCGATGACCGCGAGAAAACATCGAACCACTTCTTTGACATTACCGGATCGACATCGGTACCGATTCCGTCGCGGTACATGACGGCGACCTGATACTGCGATTTGGGGTTTCCGGATCCTGCGGACCTAAGATACCATTTGAATGATTCCGATTCGTCCTTCTCCGTCTTGACTCCCCTCAATAATAATTCCGCAAGCACGATCTGGGCGGAATTATGACCTGAATCCGCCGCTTCTCTTAACATTTTGACAGACCGTTCCGTATCTGTCTGCACGCCTACGCCGTCGCGGTACATGACGGCGGCTTGGAATTTTGAGTTGATGTTCCCTTTGTCCGCCGCCTTAAGGAACCATTCCAATGCTTCCTCTCTATCCTCTTCGTTCCAGGCGGTCTTCAATAAAAGGTCCGCATATCGATATTCGTTCAGAGGGTTCCCGCGTTCCGCAATCTCTTTGAACAGTTTGCGGATCTCCGTTCTATCACTGTTCTCATCGGCGATCAGCGTCGAGACCTTCATTCTCGCGTCAACGTTGCCTCTGTCCGCTGCAGCCTGATAGTAGAATAAGGCGGCCGAAGGATCCTGTTCCGTTCCGATACCGTCGAACAGCATATCCGCATAGTCCACTTGTGCCTGAACATGCCTGCTTTCCGCAGCTCTTCTCATCCATTCGCATGCGGCCGTTTCATCCTTTCCGATCTTGCCGCCGTCCATGTACATGCGCGCAAGCCTGTACTGAGCATCGACATTCCCCGATTCCGCCAATTCCAAGGTCATATCGAAAGATTCGATCATCTCTCTGCGGTAAAGCTCACACACCCGTTTTGCAGGACCGTCCTCTCTGATGTTCCCGCCCTCTATCCATACGGCTCTGCCGCACATCTCCTCTATGTTTCCGAGCGAATGCGACACGAAGAGTATGGTCTTCCCACTCTTAGCGGAATTCTTGAAGTGTTCGGACGCTTTGGCAGAGAATGAGACATCTCCGACGCTCAGGATCTCATCGACCAGGAATATGTCCGCATTGACGTTGATCATTACCGCGAACGCCAACCTCCCGATCATCCCGGATGAATACGTCCTGAGAGGATTCTCAATGTAATCTCCCAAATTGGAATATTTGATTATGCCGTCGATCTTCCCGTCTATCTCTTTCCTGCTGAACCCGTACATAGAGGCCTTTATGTAGATGTTCTCTCTCCCCGACATCTCCGGATGGAAACCCATTCCCAGCTCGAGGATGCTGGCGACCTTGCCGTTCGTCTCCACGGTCCCGGAGTCGGGTTCAATTATTTTGGAGATTATCTTAAGAAGAGTGCTCTTGCCGGAACCGTTCCTTCCGATTATCCCTATGACCTCTCCTCTTCTGATATCGAGGGATATGTTGTCAAGGACGACATTCTCTCCCTTTTTCGTTATACCGAACGGGAGTACATCCTTTGATCTGTTTCCCGAGGCGGTCTTGATCTTGAACGACTTCGAAACGTTCCTTATTTCCACGGCATTCCTGCTGTCCATCACAGGACCTCCGCGAATCTGGGTTTCAGTTTACTGAATACAAGCATACCGACGACGAGCGCAGTAACGGTCAGGATAAGACAGACCTGCAGATGGAACATTTCCGGAGCGGTTCCGAAGAAGAATATGCTGTGGAAAACCTCTATGAAATATGTGAACGGATTGTACCATATGATCGTTTCAAGTATTCCCGTGACATCGCTTGCCAGATAAAGTATCGGAGTTGTCCACAATATGACCCTCGAGACTGCCAATATGAAGTGTTGAACATCCCTCACGAATACAACTATCGCGGAAAAGAACAATACATATCCGATCGTGAACAGGAAGGATAAAAGAAGAATTACGGGAAGGAACAGCAATGCATAAATGCTTAGATGGAAACCGGTCACGATGATCATGGATACTATTATCAGATAAGATATGAGGAACATCACGAACGTACTTATCACCTGTGAGAGAACGACGATCTCTCTCGGGAAGTACATCTTTTTTATCGTACCTGCGTTTGAGACAACGCAACCGGACCCCTGACCGAGATTGCCTCTGAAAAAAACGAAAGGGAACATGCCTATGCAGAGGTATATCCAATAGCCGTCGATTTCCGAGGATCTGATACCGATGCCGGTGAACGCAACATAGAATATGATAACCATCAGTGCGGGTGTCAAGAAATGCCACGCAAACCCGAGGTAAGAACTTTTGTACTTACCCTTGAGGTCCCTGGCGACCATTGAATACAGGAGATGTCTGTATTCGTAGATCTCTCGTATCAATCCCTTCTTGGTATTCGACATTGCAACACGATGAGGATGGTTTCGAATTATATAATATTTCGATACCCGCGCGTTAAAAGGATCAACTCAAAAGGATGTCCCGCAACGATCGGACATCTTCCGCCGCACGCCCGTATCTCACATCCGTTTTATCTTTGAAGCCGAAGCCGAACGTCACGCCGA
>Ga0123353_10018183_pt1 | contig 10379 bp, 4 predicted proteins | sample TergutLab28metaG_3_FD_92763 | JGI IMG/M metagenome (GOLD analysis project Ga0123353, IMG submission 92763) | Labiotermes labralis P3 segment gut microbial communities from Petit-Saut dam, French Guiana - Lab288 P3 | ecosystem: Host-associated > Arthropoda: Insects > Digestive system > Gut ...
TCTGCTGGTACAGCATTAGTTTGTTATATACTGATAGGGCAGAATAGCGACCCATTAACCAATACATTTTTCTGTATTTCAGTATGAGTTCTTCTTGTTTTTTCTTCACATGCGGCTTCCACCTGAGTTTGGCATCTAGGGTCATGCCCAAATATTTAGCTGTGTTTTCATATGGGACAACTTGGTATGCATAAAATATGTTTAAACTTCTAATGGCTTTAAAGGAAGATATTTTATTTTTTGATTATGACACCTACAAGATTGCACGGTGTCATAATGTAGAATACCACAACGTTAATCCCGTTGCATATATTCATCACACTCTGTATCAACAATTATGCACAGATGAACGTTTTATAAACGTGCTTCTTTCAACAATCCCTTAATTTTAACTTGCTTTGACTAAACGTACTATTACCTGTGACGGTGCGAAGACGATTATAAATACCCTCCTCAAGCCCTAAAATAAATTTCGAAATACCCCAGCCTGTCTCATTAAAATAAGAATTTTCAGAGTCAGTCGGTGGTCTACGAAGTGTACTGATTGTGATTATTCCGCTCTTTTATAGCTCCGCAGGATTCGTAGCAGCCGTTATTATTTTCTGCGCTTAGGCATTCGTAACCAGCATGTAGAAAACTCATATCATTCAGATTACAATTCTTTTTTTTTTTTGCTGCAGTGTTGTAAGGACGCATGTATCGGTACTGGAAATGAATTTATAATGAATCAGGGAACACAGATGCTCCCTCTGCATTTTGCAATTAGCCGAATTCTTTAGTACTTCCATTCTGTGTGAGTTTTCCTTCTTCTTCTTGGACGATATTACTGCAGGATCTTCTGCACGATTTCCCAGATGGGGCAGAAAAAAATAGCTTTATAGGTTATTAAAACATGAAACTTTCAATTTTATTCGCATGGCAAAATTTGGATCTACGCTATTTTGTGATTTTACACATCATAGAATGGTAAATCCGTACGGTCGTTTCGAGAAAACGTATCTGTCCCGTCTTAAAGGGTCAAGCAGTACAACAAGTGCTGGACTGTTTGAACGTTGAAGATGGCACCGATAAGTTGTCCCGAAACGTCGGTACGGATTTAGCACTTTACGCTGCGTAAAATACTAGAAGAGCGCAGATCTCGTTTACATTGCGGCGGTAGCCTGAAATCACGCATACAAATTAATTTATCGTATTGTGTCTCTTGCTAAATTTCCGTTTTAATTCTTATCTTACGCTTCTTTGTTTCTTTTTTATTAATGCAAGGTTCTCCTCTCTGATAAAATGGCAAGTAATTAGATAACCAGTGGAGCTTGCAAAGCGGTGGGAGACGAATTATAATGGAATGTCAAAAGGAATGAAGTCTTTAATTTCTCCACAGGGTTGCAATGTCGCCTGTGCAGTAGACGTTCGGTTCGACTGGTGGTGTATGAAGGTGTTGTATTTGAGTCACAGGCATTTGAGTAGAGGTCTAGATGTGAATTATTAATCTGAATATGCGTATTAAAACGCGTTATAACCGTGATGTTTTCATTTTTTTTACTCCAGAAAGGTAGATGTATTAGTATTTTTTTCTAAGAAGTTAATAACGCATCATCTAATAAAGACGTTTCTCCTATATTGGAGGCCGAATATTTATTGCGCTGCGAACATTGAGGTTTTCGTGATTGCGCGTTTCATTATTCTTTATTCTGTGATATTTCCCCACTTCACTGGGTAATCGGTTCCAGACATTTCAAAGGAATGTAATGCATTCATATCAAGGGTCTAGAGGCCCGGTGATTGGTTCCCGGCTTAGTAGCTTAAAACGTCCAGAATACCGGACCTACAGATCCTTGAATACGATAGCACATTTTTCATTTATCACTTCGGGGAACTTTTATCCATTGACTCGGCTTCAAATGCCAATGTAACGCATTCATAATTTCATTACATTGTATATGAGATCTCGCCAGTTGCCTCTATGTCGACGTAAATGCACCCAACCCCCATCCTCATACTGTACTTGTTTAAGATCCACATTAATATTATCGTTCCATTTACACGCAAGTCTTTCAAGTGACATTTCGTTTTAGGTTTGACGACCAAACGTCCACATTTTCCATTCGTTCTGCGTGCTCCGGCCATTTTAGAATCCATTATATTCTGTTGTATTAGTTTTTCTTGAAGAGTATAACTTACGAATCTCCTCTTTACACAGGTTTAGCAACTTCGTTGAACACTTCGTCGCTCTTATACCCAGTGCTGCCTTCCTATGCCTTTGATCTTGCGATTGCGGTATGGCTGGTAGAGAAATCCAACACATGTTATAGCTGGTTTTGCATATTTCGGAGGGAATAAACTAATATATATTTTATTAAAAATTTAAAGACAGACATTTATATAAATTATATACGTTTCTTTCCTTACATAGAATACAGTTCATTTCCATTTTACAGATTAATCACATAATGCTCGTGAGGCAGTTTAGTAATAGGAGTTTAGGGCAATAAGAGCTGCTTATTGTGGGAATTATACAAACTGTACTAATCATACTGCGTTGAGCAAATGCATAGCCCTCTAATATTACAGTACGTGGTGCATATAGTTACCATTAGGATTTAAACGGCCAATAGCCAGTTTATTTCCCCCTCGTCTGCATTTCGAGTGAAGGAAGTTCACTGTTTTTCCGCTTCAGCTACCGTGATGGTGCAATACGGAATTTCTCGGACTTTCCGACAGGTTACAGCACTATGCAGTCGAGTCTTGTTCATGAATACTTTGTTCCATTACGATATGAATGTTGAATAATTTCATTATTTAAATTTTCCAGGTGGATTGGGACGTTCTGGCAGTAAATAATGTAGAAGTAACCGTTATGAAAACGTGTTAATGAAGGCAGTGAATTGTAAATTGTTACATTACTCGCCACTGTGTTCAATAATTTCACATAGCAACTGACAGACACAGTTCAGTACGGTTGTACTGACAGAGGCACTGAGATTCCTTTCTTCTTCATGTTTTTTCCCTGCTATTCTATTTATTAATACAGATCCTGCGCGAATCCGAGGTTTTTTTTAAAAATCAACTTATTTATGTTTTTCTGAGTTTAGGTTTTTGTCCCACTGTGTCACATACATTGCTATTTTCCTACTGCTGCCACATCTTTTGTGTCTTTTTTTGTTTAATATAGTCGTACTGTTTTGTGTTGTATTTGTGTTTCTGTTTTGGCTTTATAATTGACACTTGTGCTGTTAAGCCTGCAAGTTAATAAATATACATTGAATTGCATAATTTTTACTATTATTATTACCGAAATTACTACTTCAATTGGATAAGTAGTCGGTTCCAGAGTCGAGCGAAAATTGGCTGCATTTATTGGTTTTGTCTAACTTCTTCTACTCCAATACCCCGAAATAGACCACAACGCCTTACTGTCCTTCACTTCTAAGACACCGCACACAAAGAGTCTCACGCCTATATCATTCTGCAGTGTCCATGTCATTGATAAATATCCTATGAGTGTGTACTGTCAAGTCTGTTTTTAACCACATGCCTATAGCAGTCTGTCTTTATGGTGAGGAAGTTGCAGGCTGAGCGACCGTATTACATTTTGGCAAAGTCATGTTTTCCTCTCCTCTTCACCGCATGCATAGCAAATGAGGGGCAACTCAGGATCCTATTCAATGGGTATTATGGGGTTATTTGTAAGGGTTAAAGCGGGTGGATCCTGAAGCTGACCATTTGTCTCAATGTGCAACTAGTTCTAATGTTCAGATTGTGTGTAACGTTACTTTTGCCACACATATTACATGCCTGTTGATTGGAGTTCTGGTGCTACTGTCTCGTTATGCGTCACACCTTCATTTTCGTAAAAATGTCATAGTCTAAGGGTTCTTTCCTTCAACTCATGCACAAGTGTCTTTTTTAAGCATTTTGGCCTGTAAAGTACCTAACATTTTGATAGTTGCTTGTTCTCACATCTTGCAATAACAGCCATTAACTGACCTTTACAATTTAGCAGCTCTATAGAGCGGTGATGTGTCGAGAATTATGTGCGGAGACACAAGTTTACAATTGGTGTTGCATTATAACAGGGGTGCTTTTTTTTTTTACAAATCTAGGAGATTCTAGATGCCAGTAGAGTGCCATGAAATTCCATATTGAGGATCCACAAATATTAGGTTCCACACGTACAAAACTGAGTCGCCACGATTATGTGACCCCCGGAATTGGTGTACCCGTGTGTCGCCAGATATTTTGAGCGAGGTTCTTTATAAATTTATCTCTTCAGGCGAATTTCGGTTTATTAACCTCTTAATATAATTTTCGCTTCCAAATTCTTAACTGTTAATTGTTGATGACTATCTTACCATTTTTTTTCGTTATTGTATCAAGTCTGTAGGAAAAATAAAATAAAATAATTCCCAAACATAAGTGTGTCTTATAGAGGGCTTCATTGTCAAATTTGAAGGAAAGAAACATCTTTGGTGATTTTGGCAAAGATAGTAAGTTAATATTAAGATAAGTTTATGTCATACAGTGTGGGTATATGGATTCATGCAGATCAAACAGAGACGCATGGCGGTGTTTTGTGAACACGGTAATGAACGAAGTGTAATTGTCCTCTGGGAAGTGACTTCGTGAAGTTTGTTAGATGGGTACTTGCCTCAATAGTTAGTTAATCTACGTTGAAGATGGAGGCAGCAGATTACTCAGAAACGTTGGTACCTATGCTCTGAACTACACGGCGTCATATGTCACGATACAGTAACCTGCGAAAAGGTCGTAAACTAGAAATTACGTCAGTGAAGATTTTAATTAAAAAAAAAAATGCGAGGAACTTTCGGGCCGGCTTAGGAACTGTAAGCTTTTTGTAGAAGGTAGAAGGATTTTGCTCCATGGAATTTGTTACTATCGCGTGGGTTAGGCTGAAATCTGCTAACGTCAGGGCTTCTTGTCCGGACATCGTGAGGGTAGTGCCACTGCAAGATTAAGCGAGACCCCTACTCCCCCACGCCCGCTAACACAGTAGCTGCCTAGCTAGCATCAATGATGCAACGTTTAATTTCACCTGGACGTTAAATTATGCAACTTTCAATGATTTACTTAGTGTAATATCCAGGCGGACTGTAGTTACGAAGTGTGGGTCTGGGGGACACAGCGGCAACTTTACCCGGGAGCATCTGGGAATTCAGCGATAGAATTTGCGTATAGAGCTACTGTGCTGCTCCTTTTATGTGGAAAGTCCTCTGGACCGGGTAACGCCATTAAATATTCCTATTGTTAAATAATCTGTTCAGTTATTAACGAATGTCGCAGGTGGAATTTGTTAGCAGGAGACATGGTATCATTTATCGCACCGGATCTCCCTATAACCGCACTTTTAATCTGCAAAGAGATGCAGTTATGTCTCGCGACTTATTCATTAAACACATGGTTTTACAAGAGCGTAAATAATCTCAATATAGCCTATGCGCTAATGGAACATAAATGTTGTTTAACATCAAAACGAACCCATGTCTGCGTCTGTCCGTAAGTACTTTAAGATCATATTAAATTCCTATAATCACTCAGTGCAAAGTATATTTTATTTTTATCTCCAGTTTAAAAATAGGAAGCCGAAGAGCAACAAAATTATAATTTTTAAGCGCGTTCGCAAAATTAAGAAAAGCAATTGTTTACTTTGTCATAACTGTCCGTCTGTACGTTTCTCTCTGTCCGCCTGCCCGTCCACCTGCATGAAACAACTCAGCTCCCACTGGACGTATTTTCATTAAATTCGGTATTTTGTCATATTTTTATGACAAAATTAACTGGTACTTTACATGAATACCTATATAAACTTATGACAATATATCGCCCAGTTTTTCTTAGAATGAGAAATTTGTAGTGAAAATCGAAACATATATTTTATATTCCGTAACATTTTTACGAATATGTATGAATAATTATAATGTGGGGAAAAAAGTGTTAACTGCTAGAGAGGCCACAGATGACAATATAATGCTGCGCAGAAAAGATGAACTTTGCGTGATTGATAATTAAGGCAAGAATACAGATTCACATTCATTTTACATAATACCTATTGCTTCATAATTGATTAATTTCTTCTGATCTCATAAAATATTTTACGGAAATACTAACAAAAACTGAGAAAATACACGACTTTTATATCATTACGATCAGTTTAGCCAAATTGTACTTCTAAAGAAGGCCTTGAGCAAACGAACGTTCTTCTGTATCAATGCAACATTTTCATGTCACGTGTGAAAATAAGGCAGTTAGTTGGAATTTATTCTCTTTTAAAAACTGATACGTAAATTTTAATTTCTGCCGGTGACAAAAAACTTAGCGTAAAGGCACTGTTGTGCAACAATCAATATTTGTACACAGTTGACAGTGACATGCAACTCAACAACAACAACAACAACATTGATTCATTGTTGTGGTTCTACTACAAAATGATTAGGCGAACGCGCCTCAAATTTACGTTACACATACACTGTCTACTTTGTGTATTTTATCGTCAATTTAATGTAAAAATGATACCTTAACGTGGAGCACTTTATGTTTTCTGAGGCACGATCTGATTAATTTATTCTAAATTACATAAAATAATTATTTCCCATATTTTCTCACAATAATTTTTAAAGTTACTGAGTCCCCTTTACACATAGTTCCAATAGGGTACAATTATTTACAGGAAAATACATTGGTGTGTTTCTGGTTCAAAACACAACAGTGTATGTTGTAAACAATGGATGTAATGTTTGTGCTTTTATCAGACCTCAAAGCAAAGCAGATGTCTCAGTTTACCTGCAGTGTCACACAACGAGCGCCGGTAGTAAAATATTTGAGGTTTTCCACTTTTGTCAAGGAAAGATTAGATGAATTTATATTGGTAATAATGCAGTGTATTGTTTGGTAACTTGCATACGTATAGCTCACTTGAAGTTTTATTGTATGTGAGATAAGCCTTTGTAAATAACACTGTATCGTTTATTTTTGAAACACCTGATAGATAATGGAAAACTGCTATGAAGAGTTTTGTGCCTTTTGTCCTGTACCATAAAATGTCACAATATTTTGACAGTGGTAATGAATTCATGCTACTGTTGCACTGTATAATTGGGAATCTGCTCGTAACTTAAGAATAGCGGACAGCAGTATTATTGCAGCGAGTACCTGTGGTTAGCTTTTTTCAACAAAACTGTATTACTTAGTTGCATGAATATCAGTTTGCCTTGTCGGAAGTTTTGTTCTCAAATCACGACTGTTGCTAACCATCCCTGCATATTTAAGGTAAGGCAGATTTTCTCAATAATTTTTAGACGCTTTCGCAGCATTCGTGAAGCGACTATTAGATCCGTCACGCCCGTCCGCCCGTCTGTCTATCCTTCCACATGGAACAACACGGCACAGATTGTGTTATCTCTTGAAACAAATTTGCCTTGTTTTCTCTGCTAAATCCTTGTTCTATTAATCATCAAATCGATTTTGTGTTCAGATGCAGCTGCATCTTCTGTTGATGCTTTCATTTAACTGTAAGCGACCTGAGCAATTGCTTTGATTGAATTCAACCCGTTGTGTCATAATTAACGGACAAATCATAAGTGTCTATTAGACAAAACAGTTTTATTATGTTGAAGTTAATAAAGTTTGCTACACATCATTATAATGCAGCAACTTAATTCTACATTGTTTTGACATTTGTAAAATTCGTGAGATCTCACAAATTACAAAAATATATTTCTAACATCTTTCCTCCTTGGTTTTAGATAATGTATACTAATGTCTGGCGATGGTCAAAATATGGTCAAAATATATAGTGCATGTTATTATATTCAACGTAACAAAATTGTTGTGTCTGCCGGGAATTTATAATTTATTTTGATTGAATACTTGTGACAAGATTTTCTGAGGTACAGTGATACGAATTGAAACTAAGAAATCAAGACTATAACCTATTTCCGTGTGACATTTATTTACTACCCCTCAATACTTGTACTAATATTTTTCGGTTACCAAACACGTATGAAAAAGTCTGTGTGGACTACATCAATTACGATATTATTTCTATCGCTGGTCAGATCGTATCTTGCAGGTACTCTTATAATTAACAGCACTAACCTGTAATTGTAGCGTCCATTATTCAGTTTATATGATGTAATTGTACTACCCTCATCCGTCGCTTATGATGCAATTTTAGAGCCCGTTTGAACTGAATATGACAAATCAACAAAAGAGCCTTTATAAATATGTTCAATCACATATTATTCTCAAGCAACACGTTTCGGTCACTTCTGTTACCATCTTTAAAAAAATGCACCCTTGTACAGGCATTGAGGCTCTGTATAAGCCGTACAGCCTATAGGTGGAGTAGAGGTATAGCTCTACTCTTTCTTGACCACGGCACTAGAAGGGGGTAAGGGGTCAGCGTCACGCCCCGACCGCTCTTTACCCCTGGAAAGACCTAGACAACAAATGAATGTACCCAGTGTCCATTGTACAGGAGGCTTGGTGGGCCCCAGGGCCGGTCTGGACAGTTGCGTAAAATCTCGCCCCCACCGGGATTCGATCCCCGGACCGTTCAGCCCTTAGCCAGTCGCTTTACCATCATTAGTGTGTCTTATAATCAGAATAAAATCGAAATGTAAATAATTGTATAAAAATCTATAAGAAATCTACAAGAAGTGATTGCTTCTACTGTACACTGCTTCTTTTGTGTGAACTAACTATGCAAGTCAATAACAATATAAACACACCCTATTTTCTGTAATTGATGGATAAGATAATTTGACATTTTACGTTCACAGGGAGCGCTGTGCAAAGCCAAGTGTAACACCAAATGGTTTTATCATTAATAATTATTTGTATATTCATAGTATTCTTGTTATAAGACACCCTGATGATGGCCACAGGAGAGACCGAAACATGTTTGTGAAGAAAATAACATGTGATTGAACTTATTTATAAATGTACATTTTTTGGCTTATCACATGAGTATAAAACACTTTTAATGCACGGTCATGTAACACACAGAGGGCACGTGATGTAACTGAAGAGCCCTGTATACTCTGCAAATGATATAATAGTAGAGATATACGAATAATAATCTGAATATTGTTTGAAATGTATGTGAATTTCAGCTCCCGATATTTTTTGCGACATCACGTATGCACATCACGTATGCACATCACGTATGCACATCACTTTGAGACGTAAGATACAAGAACACAGCACGCAGGATGTCCAAATTCTGTATTACTTAGGCACCCATTTCTAGATTTTGCGCTGCGTAGTTTGTCTGCTCTGAACACGTAAGTTTCCTTAGAGTAATGAGGTGATATTTCTGGTTCACTCTGCAAAACGCCCTACCCCAGGCAAATTTCATTATTGCAAGAAGTATTCCCATTCGTATTGAACCCAATAAAGCGTTGGTTGACTTGCCATATGCTTAGGAAAGTGCAGTCATTTTGTCCCCAAAATATTCGCTTTAATAAACGCAGTAACCTGCAGTTAATCGTAAAATATGATGAATGTATTTAAGGAAACATGGCAAGTAATTATCACACCGTGATGAGAACATGGAGGCAAGAGCAGTGATTATTTATGAGTTGATTTAATTAATAAGTAGCTGGCGGAGTGGGTGGGAGTCCTCAGCTCGCAGTTCGCTGTAGCATTTCACTGATGAAATGTGCTTACTGATATTTATCACGCACGTCGGATTATTAGCACGAGCTGACACAGTAGCTGAATGAGATGGTGACGAGGAATATGACAGCGGACTTACCAAAAGTGACTTATCTCCATGTAAATATTTTGAAAAGTTCGACTGCACGCGAAACGACATTACACTTTCAGCAACTTGAAGCATAAAGCTATAGGATTGTGGAGTGAAGTCTCTTTGAATTCTGGATTATTAATAGAAGATAGGAAAGATATGTTTAAGGCAAAAATGAGGCGACTTCCTTTCCTTGCATGCTGGACTTTTCTCGGATGCTCATACCGTCTAACTCATTGTGGTCCCACTTTTTTTCTCTCACAGGTTGTAATGTACGTGCTTACATTTAGAACGCTGTAAATATTATTAGAGACCATTTATTAAAAAAAATTGTGTATTGATTTTGTTTTTGTTATTTTCAAGTGAGACGTACCCATTGTTGCAATAGTAATATTATTATATAAAAAGTAAAATGGTCCCGTTACAGGCCCGGTGTGGCCCAGAGGGTGGGTAGAGGTATAGCTCTACTCTTCCATGACCGCGGCACTAGAAAGGGGTGAGTAGTCAGCAGCACGCCCCGGCCGCACTTTACCCCCGGGAAAGACCCGGTACCCATTGTACAGGAGGCTGGGTGGGCCCCAGGGCCGGTCTGGACGGGCGGAAAATCTCGTCCCCA
>Ga0123353_10018185_pt1 | contig 10379 bp, 9 predicted proteins | sample TergutLab28metaG_3_FD_92763 | JGI IMG/M metagenome (GOLD analysis project Ga0123353, IMG submission 92763) | Labiotermes labralis P3 segment gut microbial communities from Petit-Saut dam, French Guiana - Lab288 P3 | ecosystem: Host-associated > Arthropoda: Insects > Digestive system > Gut ...
CTGCTGACATTGCAGAAGCTCGTGGTGGTACAGAGGGACGGGGTTAGTGTACCACTTTGGCTTTTGAGCCAAAGTGGTACACTAACCCCGTCCCTCTGTACCACCAGAATCGGGGTTACCATGTACACTATTCCGCCCAAGAAACTGCTCATCATTAACATCTTGGATATCCTCCGCCGCTATACCGATGTGGATCATAAGCTTACGCAGCGCGAGATTATGGACATTCTCGCCAGCGAGTACAACATGGAGGTTGACCGCAAGAGCATCAAGCGCAATCTACTCAACCTCAAAGAATTTGGTTATGACGTTGAGTACAGCGAGGTAGAGCGTGTAAGTGCCAAGGGCAAAACAGAGACAATCATGACGGACTGGTTCATCAACCGCGAGTTTGACGACAGCGAGCTCAGGCTCCTCGTAGACAGTATTCTCTTCTCGCACCAGATTCCGTCCAAGCAGAGAAAAGAGCTGATAAAAAAGCTTGAGGCTCTCTCCAACAGATACTTTGAATCCAGGGTGGGGCACGTTAAGAGTGTGCCCGAGGTTACCGCCACCAACAACCAGCTTTTTTATACCATCTCAATGTTGGACGAGGCCATTGATAAAAAGCGGCAGGTCAGCTTTAGCTACGGCTCCTGTGACACCAAGGGCAAATTGCAGGCCCGCAAAAACGACGACGGCTCGGTGCGCCAGTACCAAGCGAGCCCCTATCAAATGGTGGCCACCAATGGCCGCTACTACCTGATTTGTCACCGAGATAACAGCGAGCAGCTGCAGAATTTCCGTGTTGACCGCATCATGGACATCAAGCTGGCTGATGCTGTGGTAAAGCCGCTCCGCAGCATTGCCGGCCAAGAGAGCGGTCTGGATCTGCCCAAGCATATGGCGGAGCACCTCTACATGTTTTCTGGCAAGTCTGAGAGGGTGCGCTTCAAGGTGAGCCGCGCGGCTCTCAATCACGTGTTTGACTGGTTTGGTCAAGGCGCTACGGTCAAGGAGACCGGCGAAGACAGCGCCGAGGTCACGGTCAAAGTCAACGAGCAGGCCATGCGCTACTGGGCGCTCCAGTTCAACGAGTACGTTGAGATCCTTGAGCCGCCCTCGCTCAGAGAAGCGCTTAAGGTCGAGGGCAAGGCGCTTGTCAAGAAATACAGCTAGGAGATTTTGATGAGTAAAACAATCAGCCGCGATGAGGCGTGGGAACTACTGACCGAGTACAACAAGGAAGAGTTTCACCTAAAGCACGCCAGGGTTGTTGAAAGCGTGATGCGCTTTTTTGCGGAGGAATCCGGCTACGCCGAAGAAGCCGATCTTTGGGCGCTGGTGGGCCTGCTGCATGACCTTGACTTTGAGATGTTCCCCGATGAGCATTGCATCAAAACGCAGGAGATACTGCGCGAGCTAGAACTTGATGAGCGCCTGATTCGTGCCATTGCAAGCCACGGCTACGCATTTACGGTTGACATCAAACCCGAGCACCACATGGAAAAGATCCTCTTTGCCGTAGACGAGCTCACCGGTTTGATTGGCGCCGCTGTGAGAATGCGCCCGTCAAAGAGTGCCCTGGATCTGGAGGTTAAGTCGCTCCGCAAGAAATTCAAGGACAAGAGCTTTGCCGCCGGCTGCTCCCGAGAGGTAATCACAAGAGGCGCCGAAATGCTCGGCTGGGAGCTAGACGAGCTATTTGAGAAGACCATCCTCGCCATGCGCTACGCAGAAGAGCAGGGAGTCTGACGGACAAAAGGGCTGGGTCGTTCTGTCCACAAGGACAAAACGACCCGGCCCTTTTGTCCCTAAACACGTGCCAGCACAGGCATAAATTGTCCAAAAGCAAACAATATGCCAATACTGGCACATTTCCGCAGATAGTGCTAAAATATGCCAGTACGAGCACGTATAGACAGGAGTATCAGTGAAAGCCACTATCATCAACGCATCCGATGTTGGAAAATGCGTACGCACAGCACGAAAGGCGCAAGGGCTGACTCAAAAAGAACTATCCGGATTCTTTACGGCATTCAGCAGGGAATTCCTCTCTGATTTGGAGAACGGCAAGCCCACCGTGGAGCTGGGGAAGACCTTAGCGGTGCTGAGCTCCTTGGGCCTGAGAGTCTCGATTACCTTTGATGAAGAAGAAGGCGGGGCCACCTCATGAAGCTATTTGTTTACAGAGATGACAAGCTTGTAGGCCAACTCTCCACCTCTGATGCAGGAATCTGCTTTCAATACAGCTCGGCATACCAGGGGCCTGACGCCTATCCGTTGTCTCTATCCTTACCCATACAAACAGAAGCTCATCCTCAAAATAAAACCCTGCCGTTTTTTGAGGGACTCTTGCCCGAGGGAGATCAGCGCCGAGAACTGGGGAATCTTCTGCATGTTTCGCCTGGCAGCACCATGAGGCTGCTCAAGGCCTTAGCCGGAGAATGCGTAGGAAATCTCACAATTATCGACGAGGATATGAGTATCGAGGATTTAATACACAAATCCGCTTACATTCCTCTCGGCGCCGAGGAGCTTGAAGCACTATTGCGTCCGCAGTCAATTGAGAGAGCGCGGTTTATTGTGAGCAAAAGGCTGTCGCTGGCGGGAGCCCAAGCAAAGTTCGGTCTTTATTATGATTCTGGAGAATGGTTTGCTACCAAAGGGCTGGCACCCACAACGCATATAATCAAACCCACCTCACTCTTTGACCCCACGGTGTTGATTAACGAATTCTTTGTCATGCGGCTGGCAAAAAGCTGCGGCGTTGATGTTCCGGACACCAGCATCATCCGCTCCGGCGAGCACTATGGCTTTGCGGTAGAGCGCTTTGACAGAGCGAGAGTGCAAGGCAGGGTTGTTAGGCTGGGTCAAGAGGATTTGTGCCAGGCACTCTCGATAATGCCAGAGGAAAAATATGAGGAAGAGGGAGGCCCTGGCTTCAGCGCACTATTTGCTACTACTTTGCACCACACTGCAAGACCAGCTCAAAACATCCAACGCCTCTTGCGGCTGACACTGTTCAACTACCTTGTAGGGAATTGCGATGCCCACGCAAAGAACTTCTCGCTCCTTGAAAGCCGAGCAGGTATAAAAACGCTTGCACCTGCATATGACCTGATAAGCACAACCTTCTACGGAGACAGGCTCCTTCGTTCTATGGCTATGCGGATTGGAAAGCACAGCAGGATAGACAAAGTCAGCGCTGAAGACATCGCCCTGTTCTCAGAAGAGACAGGTGTCAGCCTTGCTGCGATAGCTTCTGAGCTGGCTTCACTGAGAGAAGCACTGGCCAATCGCCTGGATGAGGTTGTTGAGATGGTTGCGCAGGAAGCAAGTGAGCATTTTCCTGTGGCCAGGCAGCTGCGCGAGCATCTTCTCCTAGAACTGGAACAACGAGTTGTGCTGTGACTCACTGGGGACGGGGAAAGTGACTCAGTGGCACAGTGGGGTCAGTTCCTGCCGCGTTTGCACGCAAAAAGACGGCTTTTGAAGCAGTTTAGCTCGATTTAGGGGTTTTTAGAGCTAAAAGTCGTCTTTTTGCGTGCAAACGCGGCAGGAACTGACCCCACTGTGCCACTGAGTCACTTTCCCCGTCCCCAGTGAGTCACAGCATGGGGACGAATCTTACGGGGAGCAGGTCTTTTGTGGCAAACTTGCCAGCCTCTTTTGTGATGAGCTGTAGAGATTGTGTGGAGTGGATTGGTCCTACCGGGATGATCATCTTGCCGCCATCCTTCAATTGCTCAAGCAATGCCTGGGGAATGACTTCCGGTGCGGCGGTTACGATGATGGCATCAAAGGGGGCTTCTTCCGGCCAGCCGTCGTAGCCGTTTGCGTGTCTCAGGTGCACGCCACCATAACCGAGGGAGGCGAGAGCCTCTTCGGCAGTTGCAGCCAGCTCGCTGAGCGATTCAATCGAGAAGACCTCGCATCCTAGTTGGGCGAGAACGGCGGTTTGATAACCGGAGCCCGTTCCAATCTCAAGAACCTTCATCCCCGGAAAAGGCCGCAGGTGCTCGGTCATGTACGCAACGATATAAGGCTGTGAGATAGTCTGCCCCAATCCAATGGGCAAAGGGCCATCGTTATAAGCATGGCTCCACAGATCCTCCGGCACAAAAAGATGCCGTGGCACCTCACCCATAGCGTTCAAAACAGCAGGTGAGGTGATGTCTCTTGCCTTAAGCTGCCGGGCAACCATTTCACTGCGTGCTGTGTCAAAATCTTGCTTCATAAGAACCTCGTTGGCACAGGATGGTACAGAGGCTACAATCCCAGCGGCAGCGCAAGTAGTGCCACACTGAACGAAAGTGCCAGAGTTAAGGCACGCTTACTCGGAATACTTATCTGCTTTTGAAACGCTATGCCTAACCTAGCGCAAGCTTCTGGCAATTCCTGCCAGATTTTTGGTACAACAAACTAGACCTTCCACAAACGCTGTGTCAGACTTATGGCAAGGCTTGAAGTGGTTATGTCCGCCTCGTTTGCTTGGGCTTAATTCACTTCGGTTAATCTAGGAGCTTGGGACTTAGGACTACCTCGTCGGGCGTGATGAGCCTCAGTCCTAGCTCCTCGAAAAATTCTTTCGGCAGTACCTGCATGGCAAGCTCCATAGGGCTCATGCCAAACAGAGATCTTCTTGGGGTGGAGTTAGTGTGGGAGAAGACCTCTGCAAGCTCAAGAGCGCCAAGAGCATCAATGCTCGTGCCTTTAGGAACGATCTTTCGAAACTCTACGTGCTGGCGCTCACAAGATGCCTTCTGGTCTGAGCGCCGAGCGTCACAGTAGTAGAGCTGCATGCGCTTTGTGCCTTCAAAAACAGCTGACCTCTCGAATGCGTCGGTGTTGTGAAATTCAAAACCGCGGTCACAAAGGCCTGTTCCGTAGACCCTTGTAAACTTCTTTTCCAAGATAGACTCAAGCCAGTCGATGGCACTAACGGCGTGCGTGCAGTCATGAACTGCAAGCTTAATGCCTATCTGAAAGAGAATCCTCCTTAGGTGAAGTGTGAGGATTGAGCCTCCGTCATGTTTTGTGCCCATGATGGTATCCATCTCGACTGCTGAGTGCCTCAGCTCTTCTGGAAGTGCCAAGAAGTCCTTGTAAGAGTGGCCTTCTGCCACTTCAAGAGAAGTCTCTTTAGGCTTTTTCCTGCGCCTTTTGTAGCCGGCTTTCCTGGGGAGTTCAAGGGCGGTCATGCCAAAGAGCCCCTGTTCGTTATAACGATAGAAGGTACGGCGCGAAAAGGGGATGTTATCTGCATGAGTAAGCCATATCTGCCCGGGGGACTGCCCTTTTGCAAGGAGTGGACGTACGAGCTCGTTTACCACCTCGATGGTTGCTGCGTCACTATCTATCCCGCGCCTTGAAGCGACCTTCTCCTCATCAGACACCTTCTGGGCATCTGCACTGCGGTAATAGTACTTGTGAAGCGAGCATCCCGTTACTTTATGGCATGAGTTGCATACGTAAGGGCTAGCTGTAGTTGTCTTGCAGACAAGCCTCACGAAGTCTTTGCAAAGATTAGAGCAGCGTACTTTCTTGCAGGTTGCGCATCTTGGGTGGTAGGCACTTTCACAGATGTTGCAGACACCTGTCTTCTTGCAGTCTTTATAGTGAGCGCAAAGATTAGCGACATTTCCAGCTGCGGTACGACGGCGAATACCCCCGTCTGTTCTGTGCAGTTTGACTTCACGAGTAACAGTTGAGACAGAGAAGTTGAGTTCTTTTGCTATCCACGAAAGCGACTTCCCTAAATTCAAGTTGCGCTCAATCAAATCCCTGGCGTTTCTATCTAGCCTTCTGTAGGTCTTTTTTCCCTTAGCCATATTCATCCTCCTTTCTAGGAAAGCCCAAGCACAAAAGGCAAAGGGAAATACTAAGGCAAGATAGCTGCCCGCAAGGGCAGCCTTCAAAAGACACGGAGTAATCGGCTGTGCCGATTACTCGCGAGCCACTTTTGTGACTGGGCTCAAGGGCAAATACACAAAGAAGGAGCCATTCGATGGCTCCTTCTTTGATTCAAGTACTTCCTGAAAAGCCCTTGCGCTAACAGAGAAGAAGGCGGCTTCGCCGCCCAAAGGGTGTCGCACGCTTGCGCGTGCGCGCGGCGGAATACTAAGGTTCCGCCGCTTACCTTTAAGGGGCGCGCTTTGCGCGCGGCACAACTGTGAGTCTTCCGTGCCAGACTTACCGCAAGATAACTTGCGCTGGCAGTGGCATTGTACGGGATGGTACAGAGGGACGGGGTTAGTGTACCAATTTCCTGGAAATTGGTACACTAACCCCGTCCCTCTGTACCAAAGCGCTTTACGGTAAAATGGGTGGAGACCAGAGAGGAATTCATGGCCTTACCAATCGTAGCAATAGTCGGACGTCCCAATGTGGGCAAGTCCACCTTCGTGAACCGCATAGTGGGAGGGCGCGACGCCATCGTGCACTCGCAGCGCGGCGTGACTCGTGACCGCTCCTACCATAGGGCCAACTGGAATGGCCGCGATTTTACGCTGATTGACACCGGCGGAATTGAGATGGAGAGCACGGATCATTTCATCGCTCCCATACGCGCTCAGGCGCAGATGGCTATGGAAGAAGCCGACGTGGTGGTATTCCTCGTTGAAGGCATTGTGGAGAGTACGGCCGATGATTTGGCCGTGGCCCGCATGCTCAAGAAGAGCGAGCGCCCCGTGCTTTTGGCGGTCAACAAGATGGACAATCCCGGGCGCGACGAGGCCATCTGGGACTATTATTCACTCGGCCTGGGCACCCCCTGGCCTATCTCCAGCGTTCATGGCCACGGCACCGGCGACCTGCTCGACGAGCTGGTAAAGCTGCTGCCTGCCGCCGATGACGGCGAAGATGAGGCCATAGAGGCCATAAGCGTTGCCATTATCGGGCGCCCCAACGCCGGCAAATCCACGCTCACCAATCGCATGGCTGGCTTTGAGCGCTCGATTGTCTCGGACGTAGCGGGCACCACCCGCGATGCCGTGGACACCCTCGCTGTGCATGAAGGTAAAACTTATCGCCTGGTAGACACCGCCGGCATGCGCCGCACCTCAAAGATTGACGAGAGCGTGGAGTATTACGGGTTTGTCCGCGCGCTGCGCGCAATAGACCGTGCCGATGTGGCGCTGATTCTCATAGATGCCACCCTTGGCCTCACTGATCAAGACCAACGCGTGGCCGGCATAGCAGCCGAGAGAGGCTGCGCCCTGATAGTGCTGCTCAATAAATGGGATGCCGTAGAAGACCCGGATCAGCGCGACCTGGTCCGCGACCACGTAGCCGACCGCCTGATTTTTGTGCACTACGCGCCGGTCATAGCCATCTCTGCTCTCACCGGCCGCTCAACTCATCGCATCTGGACGGCCATTGACAAGGTCTACGCCAACTATGTTAAGCAGATAAGCACCTCAAAGCTCAATGCCTTCCTCACCGAGATTCGCGATTTTGGTCACACGGTGTCAAAGGGCAAGAAGAATCTCCGCATAAACTACATGACTCAGACGGGCACCGCCCCGCCTCACTTCACCTTTTTTGCCAATCACCCCGAGATAGTTGATGACAACTATCGGCGCTACCTCGAAAACCGCCTGCGCGAGCGTTTTAATCTGGAAGGCACGCCGGTTTTCCTCCATTTCAAGAGTAAAGACTAGCGGCTTGCTGTGAACGACATCTTGGCTTTCAAATCAGAACCGCCCCTCAGTCACGTATTAATATACGCTCCTGTTGGGGCGAACCGTGATTTTCAAGCCAATCTGCTCGCTCACAGCAAGCCGCTGGAAATAAAAGTTTCAGGAGAATAACCACATGTTAATGTATTGTGTTGCAGTGTTAGTTGCTCTGCTTATAGCTTTTTTGTGTGGAGCTATCCCGATTGCTTTGATTATCGGCAAATCCATGCGCGGTCTTGACGTGCGCGAGCACGGCAGCGGCAATGCCGGCTCCACCAACGCAATCCGCGTTTTGGGTCTTGGCCCGGGCTTGCTGGTGTTTGCCGGCGACGTGCTCAAGGGCGCGCTTGGATGCGTAATAATGGCGCTGACGGCGGGCATTTCGCTCCTCTTGATTGCTAGTTCCGCTACGGAAGAGGCCATGCTGCTCATGCAAACCAGCACCGAGGCCTTTGAGTTTGATCCTCTCATCTCGGCCATAGCCAGCGAGCATTCGAGCATGCTGTATGAAATTCCTATGGCTCTGGCCGTGGTGGCAACCATTTTGGGGCATATGTTCTCGCCTTTTATGGGCTTCAAGGGCGGCAAAGGGGTGGCAACGGCACTTGGGTCATTAGCAGTTGTATTGCCCCTTACGGCAGTCTGTTCCCTGAGCGTGTTTATCGTGATAGTGCTTCTCACCCGATACGTCTCGCTCGGCTCAGTCATAGCCGTGACTACCGTGCCTATCTTTACGTTCTTTTTCTATCCATCGCCCACCTACCTCGTCTTTACCATCCTCGTTGCCCTGGTGGTGGTGTGGGCGCACCGCAAGAACATTGTGCGCCTCCTCAAAAAAGAAGAGCCCAAGTTCTCGCTGCCAAAAAAGGATAAGACAAAAGAGGATAAAGCATGAAGCTAGCAGTAATCGGCGCCGGGAGCTGGGGCACTGCCGCTGCTGTTCTACTGGCGCAAAACGGCCACGACGTGATGCTGTGGGCCAGGAGGCCGGAGCTGGCAGCGTGCATTGAAGAGGCCGGCCTCAATGAAGAGTATCTCCCAGGCGTGGAGCTCCCCATAAGTGTTAAAGCAACTAGCAATTTAGAGCGTGCCCTGGGAGAGGCCGAGGCCATCGTTTTGGCCACGCCTTCCAAAGCCGTGCGCGCTCAATGCGAACAGATGAAGCCCTACTACCAGCCCGGCACACCCCTCGTGCTACTCTCCAAAGGAGTAGAAAACACCAGCGGCCTCCTCCTGCTTGATGTGGTGAGCTCCGTGTTGTCAGACAATGACTCAGCTTCCCGCACTCAACCCCAACCCTCCACTCTTCCCTCTTCTCTCTTAACTCTTAACTCTCCCCTCGCGGTGCTCAGCGGCCCCAATCATGCCGAGGAAGTTGCCCGCGGCGTGCTTTCTGCAACGCTGGTAGCCTCCGAGAATCCCGAGGTGGCCGAGCTCTTCCAAAACCTGTTTGCCTCCGAGACCTTCAGGGTATACACCTCGGCTGACGTGTTAGGTGTGCAGCTCTGCGGCGCCGCAAAAAACATCATCGCGCTGGCCGCCGGCATACTGGCCGGCAGCGGTTACGGTGACAACACGGCCGCCATGCTCATGACCAGGGGCTTGGCAGAGATCAGCCGCCTGGTTGAAGCCCTCGGTGGCGAGAGCCAAACCTGCATGGGCCTGGCCGGCATGGGAGACCTCATTGTGACCTGTACCTCGCACCTCTCGCGTAATCGCAGCTTTGGCGTGGCGATGGCAAAGGGAGAAACACTGGAAAGCTACGAGGCCAAAACCCACATGGTGGTGGAGGGCGCGCTTGCGAGCAAGAGCGTCACCAACCTCGCCTCTCTTCACGGCGTAGAGCTTCCTATCTGCGAGATGGTAAGGCGAGCCGTGTGGGAGGAGCTTGCACTGGACGAGATGATATCCTTGTTGATGATGCGTCCCGCAAAACCGGAGTTCTACTGAGATAGAGGAGCTGCTATGCCAAGGTCAATACAGATGGCCCCCTCAATACTGAGTTCTGACTACCTCAATCTTCAAAGCGAGATAGAGCTGCTTGCTCTGAGTGATGAGCCGCCGGAGTGGTTTCACATTGATGTGATGGACGGTCACTTTGTGCCCAACCTCACGATTGGCCCGCCCTTTGTGCGCGCACTCAAGCGCATCACCGAGGTGCCGCTGGACGTGCACGTGATGATAGAGAATCCTGCCGATCAGCTGGATTGGTACCTGGACGCTGGAGCAGACACCCTCACCGTGCACATTGAGTCGCTCAGACCGGGTGCTGCGGGTGGCCTGGGCTTTTCTGCAACCTTGCTTGATATGAGCGAAGAAGAAATCGAGCTAGGCCTAGCCTTGCTACAGCGCATCCGCGCAGCCGGCACCCTGGCCGGGCTTTCCATCAACCCTGCAACACCGGTCAAGTTGCTCAAGCCTTTCTACCCACACCTCGACCTGGTACTGCTCATGAGCGTGCATCCAGGCTTTGGCGGCCAAAGTATCATCGAGGATTCTCTGGATCGCCTGAGCGAGATCCGCAGCGAAATCGACGCCCTGGGCGCACCGATACTCCTTGAAATAGACGGCGGAATAGACGTAAACACCGCACCACTTGCCGCCAAAGCAGGAGCAGAAATGCTCGTAGCCGGCAACGCCATCTACGGCCAGCCAGACCCCGTAGCCGCTATGCAAGCAATCCGCGCCGCAATAACAAAGAGTTAAAAACTTTTAGTA
>Ga0123353_10018186_pt1 | contig 10379 bp, 10 predicted proteins | sample TergutLab28metaG_3_FD_92763 | JGI IMG/M metagenome (GOLD analysis project Ga0123353, IMG submission 92763) | Labiotermes labralis P3 segment gut microbial communities from Petit-Saut dam, French Guiana - Lab288 P3 | ecosystem: Host-associated > Arthropoda: Insects > Digestive system > Gut ...
AAGAAAAACACCTCTCACCCATGCAAACCCCTAAATAAAACCGCCGAAGAAATTCAATTCTCCGGCAGTTTATGGACAGTACTCAAATCAGGCGCCTTAATCAGTGGTTCCCATTGCGAGGAGAACGCAGAAAACGTGTAGCAGAGGCAACACGACGAGGCAATCCAGTAAACCAAGAAACATTCTGATTTGAAAGGAGGGTAAAGCCATGCGGCAGTTGGGTAAAGCGTTAAAGGGCGCCTATCTGGGCCTTATGCTTTTGTTTCTGTATGCGCCCATTATTCTGCTGATCGTTTTTTCGTTCAACAGCAGCAAGACGCCGGGCAACTGGGTGGGCTTTACCCTGCGCTGGTACGGCGAGCTCGTTTCCAACCGCGCCATCACGGACGCGATCTGGGTCACGCTTTCTATCGCGGTGATTTCGAGTTTGGTCGCGACTGTGCTGGGCACGGCCGCCGCGATCGGGATCCATTCCATGAAAAAGCGCAGCCGCCTGATCGTGGAGAACGTGAGCCAGCTGCCCATTATGAATCCCGACCTGGTCACGGGCATTTCGCTGGCGCTGCTCTTTCTGGCGGTCGGCCTGCGGGGCGGTTATATCCGGCTTTTGATCGCGCACATCACCTTTAACATTCCCTATGTGCTCTTCTCCGTGCTGCCGCGCCTGCGGCAGAGCAGCAATTCGCTCTATGAGGCCGCGCTGGACCTGGGCTGTACGCCCGGCCAGGCGCTGTGGAAGGTGATCGTGCCCGATATCTGGCCCAGCATTCTCTCGGGTTTTATCCTGGCCTTTACGCTTTCGCTCGATGATTTTGTCATCAGCTTTTTCGCGGGCAACGGGATCGACAACCTGTCCATGTATATCTTCTCCAGCGCGAAACACGGCGTCAACCCCGCCCTCTCGACGATCATCTTTGTGCCCGTCGTGACCCTGCTTTTGATTGTCAACCTGCGCAGCATAAAAAAAGAACGCGAGGAAGAAAAACACGCACTGAAAACAAAACGGAAAATATGATATAATAAGAAAAAACTGCGGGGCAGTTTTATCCTCAATTGTAGTTTGTAGTTTGTACATTGTAGTTTGAAAGGAGAAACTCGCATGACAGGAAAAGAACGCGCCGCCTTCCGCAAGGAGGCCGCCACACTCAAGGCCATTATTCAAATCGGCAAGGAGAACGTCACGCCGAACCTAATCCAAACCGTGGACGCGGCCTTGAAAAAGCGCGGGCTGATCAAGCTGTCCGTGCTGGAAAGCAGCGAACTATCCGCAGGAGAAGCGGCCGAGCAACTGGCCGCCGCCACGGGCGCGGACATCATTCAGTGTATTGGTAGGAAGTTGGTGCTGTATAGGGCGCCGGAGGAGGACCCAAAGTAGAAGGAAGGATTAGAAATGAGGGGGGAGGAGTGAGGAATGAAGGAAAAAATTGCTCTGACCTGCCTCACTAACTCTGCGGATTTGGCGGGGACCCCGGCACAGTTTCAACATTAGATCTGTCCACTAACCGCCTTTTCCCATGACGTCATTGCGGACTTGATCCGCAATCCCTCACGATTTGAGATTGCGGCTCGGGGGCCGCAATGACGGTTAATGGACGGGTCTATTATATTCTCAAGCAACGCACCATTCCTGCGAAACACACCTTCATTCCTCATCGCTCATTCCTCATACCTAACTCGTGAAAGGATTTGCCATGCTAACCATCAACCATCTATCAAAATCCTACAACAAAAAAGTCTTCGCCGTAAAGGACCTGTCCCTGCACGTCGAGGCGGGCGATATCTTCGGCTTTATCGGCCAGAACGGCGCGGGCAAGACGACCACCCTGCGCTGTGCGGCGGGCATACTGGACTTTGACGAGGGCGAGATCCTGGTCGACGGTCACTCCATCGCCCGCGCGCCCCTGGCCGCCAAGCGCGTCATGCGCTATATTCCCGACAACCCCGACCTTTACGAGCACCTGACGGGAATCAAACACCTCAACTTCTTCGCCGACATCTACGGCCTGGACGCCGAGACGCGCACCGAACGCATTCGCCGCTATGCCGACGCCTTTGAGATCACGGACCGGTTGGGCGACCCGATCGCCGCCATGTCGCACGGCATGAAACAAAAGATCGCGCTCATCGGCGCGCTCATCGGCGCGCCCAAGCTGCTGCTGCTCGACGAGCCCTTTGTCGGCCTGGACCCCAAGGCCACCTTCACGGTCAAGAATATCATGAAGGAGATGACGCAGGACGGCGCGGCCATTCTCTTTTCCACGCATATCCTCGAAGTGGCGCAAAAACTCTGCAGCAAAGTCGCGATCATCAAGGACGGCAAACTGATCGCCGCGGGCGCAATGGACGAGGTGCGGGGCGACAGTTCGCTGGAAACGACGTTTTTGGAACTGACGGAGTAATGTACAAACTACAAACTACAAACTACAATGGAGGAAGAAAACCCTTGCAGGTTTTCCTTTGAATGGGGCCCACTGATTAAATCGTGAGGGGGAATAGCCAGCCTGCCAAAAGCTCCTAAGTTGGGGCCATTCTGATAGCCAATCTACCCGGCGAACGATTTAATCAGGGGTTCCAATGACAAGATTGAAAAACCCATCTAATCGTGCCGAAGGCACTCCTCAATTGTAGTTTGTAGTTTGTACATTGTAGTTTTCCGAAAGATCGAGGTAATTTATGAAAACCTTCTTACTATTAACAAAAATCCAACTCTCCTCCCTGTTCAGCACGAGCATGGCGCGGTACAGCGCGGACGCGGGCGTCAAAAAACGGGCGCGCACGCGGCGGATCCTCTTTGTCGTGATGGGCTTGACCGCCCTTATCATGTCCGCGAGCTACAGTTTTTTGATCGCGATGTCATTAGAACCCCTGGGCCAACTGTATCTTCTGCCCGCGATGATGGCGCTGGCGGTATCGCTGCTTTCCTTTATCTCCGCGCTTTCGCGCGCGCGCACCGTGCTCTTCGGCGCGGCGGACTACGATATGCTCATGAGCCTGCCGCTAAAGCGCAGCGCCATCGTGGCCTCGCGGCTGTTCTCCTTTTACAGCTTTGAGCTGCTCTTTGCTGTTCTCCTTATGCTGCCCTGCGGCCTGATCTACGCGCTCTACGCGGCGCCGGACTGGTCGTTTTATGTTCTGTTTCTGCTTTGCCTGCCGCTGATTCCACTAATCCCCGCCGCGATCGGCGGGGTGTTCGGCACGCTGGTTGCGGCGCTTTTCGCGCGCTCGCGCCTGCGCAACCTGTTCAATACGGTTGTGCTCATGACGCTGGTCATCGGCCTGTTCGCCGCGTCCATGTTCTCCTACACCTGGATCGAAAACCTGGGCGAGCTGGCGGGCGGCTTGATGGGCAATGTCAGCCCTGTTTATCCCTTTGCCGCCTGGTTTGCGCAAGGCGTGTGCCTGGGCGACTTCGGCGCGCTTTTTGCCTTTGCCCTGTCCTCACTGGCCGCCGCCGCGCTGTTCTGCGCGCTCGCGGGCCTGGGGTTCAAGCGGTTCAACTCCCTGCTGTCCGCGTCCTACAGCGCGGGCCGCTATCAGCTCAAGCGGCAACGTGCCGGAAGTCAACTTGCGGCCATGTACCGCAAGGAGTGGCGGCGTTACGCATCCATTCCCATCTATGTGATGAACACGATGTTCGGCAATATCATTCTGGTGCTGGGCGCGGCCGTCGCGGTCTTTGGCTTTCGCGATACCGTGCTGGGCTTTGTAAAAGATTACAACCTCTCCGCTCTGCTGGGCCCCGCGCTGGCGCTGGCCATGGGCTGGTTCTCCGGCCTGGGCGTAACGACCACCGCCTCGGTCTCCATCGAGGGCAAGACGCTTTGGATCTCCAAGCAGCTGCCCGTGCCCGCAACCACCTGGCTGGCCGCCAAAATGCTGGTGAGTTTTACGGTGTCCGTGCCCGCGACCCTGGTCTCGGCTCTGCTTTTGACCTTTGGCCTGCGCCTGTCCGCCGCCGACGCGCTGCTGCTTGTCTTCGTGCCGCTGGCCGCGATCTTTTCTTTCTCCGTGTTCGGGCTGTGGCTCAACCTCAAAAACCACAAGTTCGACTGGAAACACGAGACCGAAGTGGTCAAGCAGGGCACGCCGATTATGGTCATCGCCCTGGGCTCCATGCTGCTCTTTGGCCTGCTGGCCGCCGCCGTCTTTCTCCTGCCCTCGTTCTGGACATTGATGGGCTGCGCGCTGCTTCTGCTGATCCCCGCGCTCTTCCTCTGGCGTTACCTGACCCGCAACGGCGAACGGCTGCGCCTGCGGCTGTAGGGGCGAACTGTGTTCGCCCGCCGATTACAGGTCACAAGTTACAAGATACAAGACCGTTCACGCGGTTAAGAAGAAAATCCCGCCGCAGCGATTCGCGTGTTTTCGCGTATTTCGCGGTTAACAAAATCCCCGCGTGAGCGGTTCACCAATCGGCGACACGGCAACCAATTTGCAAAAGCTATGTGAATTATAAAAGAATTCTGAAATCCCCCCGTGACAGACGCGGGAAAGTCTGATAAGATATACTAAACAGTGGGACGTCGAGGGCGCCGTCCCCTACTGTCAACTGTCCCCTGTCCACTGTCAACTGTCCAGGAGGCCCCGTGTCCGCATTCTCCGACATCTTAAATACCCTCGGCAGCGGCCTGATGCACTATCGGGTGATTTGGGATACCCTGGATATACTGATCATCGCCTATTTGCTTTACCGGCTGATCGTCTGGACGCGTGAGACGCGCGCCTTCGAGGTCTTAAAGGGCATTGGCCTGCTCTTTGTCTGTTCGGTGATCGCTCAGCTTTTGCAGCTGCAAACGCTCAACTGGCTTTTGGACTCCATCGTCCGCTCCGGCTCGGTTATCATCATTTTGTTCATCCTGTTCACGCCGGAGATCCGGCGCGTATTGGAATCGCTGGGCCGCAGCGGCAAGCGTCTGGGCAAGGCCCTCACCGACGTGGGCGGCATTCGCGCGGAGGAACTGGTGCGCGAGCTGCGCATGGCGTTGCAGAATATGGCGCGGCGGCACGTGGGCGCGCTCTTGGTATTCGAGCAGCGCACGGGCCTGGAGGACCTCATCGCGACCGGCACGCGTATCGACGGTCTGCTCTCCGACGCGCTGCTGGAGAATATCTTCGAACCCAACACGCCCCTGCACGACGGCGCGGTCATCGTGCGCGGCGAAACGATTGCCGCCGCGGGTTGCTTTTTGCCCCTGAGCGACGATCTGGAGCTCTCCCGCGAATTGGGCACGCGCCATCGCGCGGCGGTGGGTGTCTCCACCGTGTCGGACGCGCTGGTGTTCGTGGTCTCCGAGGAGACGGGCGCCATCTCATTGGCGCGCGACGGCAAGCTGATCCGCTACCTGGACGAACAGGCCCTCACCGACGCGCTGCAAAGCCTCTTTGCCCGCCGCGGTCCGGCCTTCTCCTGGTCCTGGAAGAGGAGGGATAAAGACCCTCTTGGGAATTAGGTTTCGTCGGACTTGCGAGATGATTTTTTTGAATGCAAGGAACCGGCGACGACGCATACCGGAGGGGGTCTGCTAGGAGTCGGTGACACAGCAGTCCGGAAAAACAGCCGCAAAGACGGCGAAAGATAATGACCAAGGGGGTCTAAATTATGGAAAATAACGGCAAGCATTTGCTTGAGAAAATAGGCAACTCCTTCAAGGGCGCGCTGCAAAAAAACTGGGTGCTCATGGTGATGTCCCTGGTCATCGGTATGCTGCTTTGGGGTTATGTGCTGGCCTATCTCAATCCGGTCCGCCTAAAGCGCGTGCCGGGCGTAATCATTTCGCTCGAGGGCATAAGCGACCTACAGGCGCGCAACCTGATCGTGGTCAACCCCGACCTGGGCAAGGCGACCGTGACGGTCAGCGCGGAGATCACCAAACACGCGGAGATCGACGCGACGCGCGTCAGCTGCGTGGCGAACGTGAACAAGATCACGGCGGCGGGCGTCTATAACCTGCCGCTTGACGTGCGCGTCCAGTCCGACCTCGGCACGGCGGCCTCCTGGTCGCCCGAGACCGTGCGGGTCGAGGTGGACCGTTTGATCACCAAGGCCGTGCCCGTGCAGCTGGCCTTCGAGGGCGAACTGCCGGAGGGCTACAGTATCTCGCGCGAGTCGGTGGAGCCGTCCCTGCTTACGTTAGAGGGCGCGGCCCGTTATATCGAACCCGCGTTCCGCGCGATCGCCACAGTGGACCTGACCGACCTGACCCATGATTTTGACGCGGCGGTGACCGTGGTCTGCTACGACCGTGAGGGCAACGAGCTGACCGTTATCACAAGAACGGGACAGGAACCCAGCGTCATCGTGCGCCTGGGCATCACCGCGCATCGGGAGCTGCCCGTCCGGCTCGATATGACGCCGCCCAACGAAGTCTACTATGAGACGAACTATACGCTCTCGCTGCCGACCGTGACGGTCTGGGGCGACGCGAATGTGCTGTGGGGCCTGGACGCCATCTATACCGAACACGTGGAGATCACGCCCGATATCTGGGGCACGACCTTTGAGATCGCGCTGGTCATTCCGCAGGACGTCACGCTCAAAACGGGCACGCCCAGAATTGTCAAGACGACCGTAACGGTAGAAGAGCGGATCTATGAAAAGACCTTTACCGTGCCGATCAAAGTCGAAAACCTCCCGCGCGGCCTGACCATCGCGGACCCGAACGGGCTAAACGGCATGGTCGAGGTAACGGTCAGCGGCACGAAAACCCTGCTCGATGAACTGACCGCGGCAGACGTCCTGGCCGTCATTGACCTCACCGGCCTGCGCGCGGGCACGCATACCATCGTCTTCACGCCCCGTATCGACCGCAGGGGCTTTGAAGAACTGATCCTCGTCGCCTCGCCGGAGAAGATTACCTTAACGCTGAGATAACGCGCAGGGGCGAGCCAACGCAACCGTAGGGGCGAACTGTGTTCGCCCGCCAAGCCAACGCACCGTAGGGGCGCGCATTGCGCGTCCGCTTCGTTTAAGGGGAACCCGTGGAAATCAAAATCATAAAAGAAGATAAAAAGCAATTCCTGGACCTGCTTTTGCTTGCCGACGAGCAGGAATCCATGATAGACAAATACCTCGCGCGCGGCGATTTGTTTGCCCTGTATGACAACGGGCTAAAAAGCGTATGCGTCGTCACGGGCGAAAGCGCCGGCGTCTGCGAGCTGAAAAATATAGCGACTTACGAAAAGTGGCACGGTTTAGGCTACGCCAGCCGGCTCATACAGTATATCTCAGCCTACTGCAAAGACAAATACAAAACCATGCTTGTCGGCACGGGCGAGATCCCGTGGATCCTGCGGTTTTATGAAAAGAACGGCTTTGCCCTTTCCCACAGGATCCCCAACTTTTTCACCGACAACTACGACCGCCCCCTATTTGAAAACGGGGTGCAGCTGGTGGATATGGTTTATCTGAAAAAAGAGCTGTAGAGAGAGGAGGAGAGATTGAGAGACACAGAAATGTCCCCTGTCTTGGAGTCACCTGTCTTGGATTGTTAATGAACGGCGCGGGCGGCAACACAAGGGCATAAGAAAACGGCAATCCGCGAGGACTGCCGCTGCCATTCTGTTACTTCAGTTTCATTCTGCTTTTGTGTAATAGAAACTGACAGCATTGGTGACTTTATCATCTTTATCTTTTAAGGAGTATGTAACCATCAATTTGTTTTCATTTGTAATGTAATAATGCACACCTAGTTTTCCAAATCGACCATAAGCAACCATTCCCGCATAGCCAAGAAATCGTCTTCCATCTTCTAGCGTGATGATGTCATTCTCTCTGTCGATAGAACCCCATCGCATAGAAATGTTTTCCATAAATTCATACAAAACAGATGCCAAATCAGTAGCACCTTCTTGTCTAATACGATAGGCAATAAGTGCATTGGTCGTAAAAGCAACCCTTACATAACCGTTGTTTATCTCAACATCAAGTAAGTATTTTGAATAAAGAGCTGTCATTTGTGTTCCATCATTTGCTATTGCTGTTTGTTCATCTAAATTCCAAACGCCTGTAAGTCCAATAAAAGGCTCTAACTTGGCTATGCGCTCGGAAACATTCTCATAGGTTTCGGGCAATTTCTTATATTCCTCATATGCTAGTTCAATCGCATTATTTTCTTCATGGGAAATAGCATTAGCATATATTCGCTTGTATTCTTCCTCTGCTTTTAAGTTGCCGAGTTCTTCATTAGCGGCTACTAAGATAGAATAGTTTTCAACCTGTCCTTTTTGCTTGTCAGTCAATGTATCATAATACCCTTGTGCGGCATTGATACTTATTTCGTTTTCTAGGGACACTTCCCCGATCGCGGCTATCAATTCCTCTGCTTTGGCTACTTCTTTATCCTTGCCGCAACCGACAAGCATAGCAGCCAATAGCAAGACTACCATTAAAATTATAAGTGCTTTCTTCATTTTCTTTTTCTCCAATCTATTATTCTATTTCACAATAACATATCCGCTTGCACTCTTTGTGTAAGCACGTATTTGGGGAAAGCTAACCGATCCGCTAAGTTGAGGCCTTGTTTCAAAAGTCAATTTATATGTTTTGCTTGTTGTTCCATCAAAAGGAATAATAATCCTTTCAACCTTTTTTTGGGACATAATTGAGACCTCTTCCCAATCCTCAACTTTATATACAACCCCGGAAGCCCACGTTTCCAATTCTACTGTTACGCTGGCGTCTTCAAAAGAACAGTCTTTTCTCTTAATTAAATTGACAGTCAGCGTTGCTGAAGGCTTAAGGTAGGTGTGTCCTAAAAGCGTTGTTTCTTCAATATTTTCATCGCTAATTTCACATTCTATGGTTAAATATTCTGAAAAGTTTTCTTGTGTTAAAGGAATCTTAGTGGTTTCTTCCTTGATAGTTTCTTCTTTTTCCCCTGTTTCATCATTACCCGAGCACCCAACAAGTGAACCCACCAATAGCAATGCCGCCATTAAGCATATAAGTATTTTCTTCATCCTCATTTCCTCCTAAGTTTAATTGAACAGTCAAATTCGCCGTTCTTTATTTGCACTTCTTAGATAATAACATAACTCCTCTTGCTTGTATACATTATGTGTACAAATTTGTACGCTTATTTTGAAGGGCAACTTGTGTACGATAAAAAGAAGGGATTATTATGGATAAGTTAAAGATAAAAACTGACAACAAAAATAGTGATACCGTTACCCGCACCATAAGGATTAGCGGGACTACTTTTGACACGATAAATAGACTTGCGGAAACTAATAATATTAGTTTTAATAGTGTTATTAACCAGATTATTGAATATGGATTAGAGAACCTGGAAGAAGGTGTAAACACTATTGAAACTGAATAATAACTGCATCGGGCGGCAATCGGCCTGTGGTATAATGTGCTAGGGGGGGACAGGGGGACGGGGTAACAGTCTGACGGTTCTCCTGTTTCACGCTCTTTTCGCAATTCCCTTGTGTCAGTCTGACGTTTCTATTGTCACTCATAATTTTAGCGCCACCCCTCTATCCTGCCCTCTCAAACTCATATCCCCAGTTTCACAAAATCATCTTCGACGGTTTTTCTGAGCGCTCTCAACTTTTCGGCGTTGGCCGTCGGGTCTTTGGCGAGGTTTTCATAACAGTGTCAGGGGGACGGTTCTGTTGACAACGCCTCGGGAGTGTGATATTATGTTCCCGAGGTGATTTTTTATGCCAAGAGCAGCAAGGTGTCAAGGGGTGTCAAGGGGACGGGGGGTGTCAAGGGGACGGTTCTGTTGACAACGCCTCGGGAGTGTGATATTATGCTCCCGAGGTGATTTTATATGCCAAGAGCAGCAAGACAAAAGAGCGAGAGCGGCGTCTACCATGTATTGCTCCGCGGAATCGGGCAGCAGAATATCTTTGAGGACGATGAAGACCGAAATCGTTTTATCGCAACGCTGGCCCGCTATAAAAAAGAACATGAATTTGAGATTCAAGCCTATTGCCTGATGGGCAATCATGTGCATCTCTTGATGAGGGACCCTAGTCAGCAACTCGACCTGATTATGAAGAAGATCGCGTGCAGCTACGCCTGGTATTTCAACTGGAAATACGAGCGTGTCGGGCACCTTTTCCAGGATCGGTTCAAAAGTGAGCCGGTGGAAGATGACCGTTACTATTTGACCGTATTGCGATATATCCATCAGAACCCTCATAAAGCGGGTGTTGCCGCCACAGATAATTACAAGTGGAGCAGCTACAACGAGTATGTGGACAAAATGCAAATCGCAGACACGGATTTCGCGCTGAAACTTTTGGGTGGAAGGGAGATATTCATCTCTTTCATGCGAGAAGATGAAAACACACAATGCTTGGATACAAGCGAACGCACAAGGATAACCGACGAGCGGGCGATTGAGATTATCAAGAAAACGGCAAAG
>Ga0123353_10018187_pt1 | contig 10379 bp, 7 predicted proteins | sample TergutLab28metaG_3_FD_92763 | JGI IMG/M metagenome (GOLD analysis project Ga0123353, IMG submission 92763) | Labiotermes labralis P3 segment gut microbial communities from Petit-Saut dam, French Guiana - Lab288 P3 | ecosystem: Host-associated > Arthropoda: Insects > Digestive system > Gut ...
CCTCGCGTTCGTTTTTCAGGAGCCTTCCGCGTTCCCCTGGCTGACTGTCGAACAAAATATAGCCTTCGGGCTCGGTTTCAAGAGTATCCCCGCAAGGCAGAAAACCGAGCGCGTAAACAAGATAATCTCCATGCTGGGGCTCGAGCAGTTCAGGCATTCATACCCGCACCAGCTTTCCGTCAGCTCGGAACAGCGCATCGTTATCGGGCGCGCGTTTGCGATGGACCCCGACCTGTTGCTGATGGACGAGCCTTACGGGCAGATGGACATAAAGGTGCGGTATTACCTGGAAGACGAAGTGATCCGGTTATGGCAGGAGCTGCAAAGCACGGTCGTATTTATTACGCATAACATAGAGGAAGCCGTTTATTTGGCCGAGCGTATCCTGATCTTGTCAAACAAGCCGGCGACGATAAAAGAGGAACTCAGGGTCGACCTGCCGAGGCCGAGGGATTTTTCCGACCCGAAGTTCGTGGAGATCCGCAAACACATCACCGAGCAAATAAAATGGTGGTAATTACTGATTAGGGAGGCTGAGATATGCGTTACCAGCAACATGTCGAGCATGAGCAAATAGAGCTCACTTATGATACCCTGGCGGGGTTCGGGCAGGAGAACGGCCTGCCGGTCGCCGGATCGTCGGAAGGTTATGCGGAGCGGTTGAAGGGTTACCCCCTTGAACTGCGCGTTTTCAAGGAACTTAAGCCGCTGGTCAGGGCTGTTGGCGTATCTGAGAATTTTAAGGAAGTCATAGATACGTTTCAGATAGCGGGCGGTGAACTGCCAGCGGGGTTCGTCGCGAAGCCGTCCCTGAAGTTCGGCGGCCTTCTTGAGGTCGACCTGGTCAGAAACATCAGTTTTGATGCCAACGGGAAACCGAGGCCGACCAGGGTCCTTTTCAGCGCTGATTCGGCGAACCCGTATGATGTTGAAATCGTAAAGAACATGGTGTCGAACCTTACATGCAACCCCGCAATCATTTACGACCGTTTTATAAACAACCCGAAGGCGAACGTCGGGGGCAAGTATAAGGACCGCGACGAAGTCCTGATGGACATCGGCAAGATCCTCGGACCGGGATGCGATATCTCGGTCGAACTCATGGACCCGTTCGGCAGCACTGACGAACAGATACTCGAGGAATGCGCGAAGTTCCGCGATATGCTCACAAAATACCGCGTCGTTATAAAAGTCCCCCATACGGGTATGATCAACGCCGGCACGGTCTCTCAGCTTACGACCGGCGAGCGGCATATGAACGAACGGTATAACTCCGGCGCTACCGCGGACTTTTTCAGAGGGCATAACATTGCGCTTATGCTCAAGGAGCATGGCTACAGGGTCAACTTCACGCTGATGTTCGAACCATACCAGGCTGCTTTGGCGCTGCAGGCCCGCCCGTACTTTATAAACAGTTTCGTCCAGATACGGCGGGATTGCGGCATTGTGATGGCGGGGCTTATGAAGGCGTACGAGGACACCGGCGACGTCTCGTTTGTACACCGCCTTAAAGAGTTCATGTATGAAAACGACTTTATCGGGCTTAAAGAGCGCGAGCAGGGCGACTTGTTCGACGCGTATAATATGGCGCGCGAGACGATACGGTTCCGCGGTTTGGACACGGAACCGCGCTCCGACGGGCTGGACGCGGTGCGTCATAATCTGCGAATGCTGCGCCAGACGAACATCAGCGATACGCGTTTGATTATTTGTAACTTCCAGGGTGATTACCTGTACCCGTATATCGACCGGTTGATTGCCGACGAGGAGTTCTCCGATATGGCGGGCAGGATCGTGGTCACGGGTTCTCCGGACCTTGTCGCAAAGTTTACGACTTCCCCTGCTGTAAATTTCTTCCATCGGCGTTTCAATAGCGCTATGGGAAAGTGAGGTAGAGCCGTGTTTGAAGAGTATCGCGGAAAACTGGACGGAAAAGTCGCGCTGATTACAGGCGGGTCGCGCGGGATTGGGCACGCCGCGGCTACGGCGTTTGCCATGGCGGGCGCGTCGGTCGCGATCGCGGCGATTGACCGCGAAGCCGAGGCCGCTGCTGAAATCATGGCATTGGGAGGTAAAGCCGCAGGTTTTCACTGCGACGTCACCGATTTTCAGAGCGTCGAAAATACTTTTTCGAAATGCGCCGAAACCTTTGGCGGCGTCGATATTGTCTACGCGAACGCGGGAGTGGTCCTGCAGCGCGAGCCGGTAGAAGATTCGGATGTTGTAAAGTGGAAGAAAACGATAGATATCAACCTTTTCGGGGTCTATCACGCCGTGCGCGCCGCGATCCCGTATCTGAAAGCGCGCGGTGGCGGACATATCATAACGACCGGCTCGGGGCGCGGCAGGCGGGGCGCCGTCAACATTTCGGACTATGCCTGCTCGAAAGCCGCGACCTGGATGCTTGTCCGGGAACTGGCGCTCGAACTGATGCCGTATAACATCCTGGTAAACGAGTTTATACCCGGCCCTGTGATGACAGACCTCAACCGCGGCTGGGGCGATAAGATGGATCCGGTCTTTTCACATGAACAGGAAGTCGTCAAAGAGCCGGTTGACTGCATACCGATGCTGATGTTCATTGTCACGCAGGCGCTTTCAGACGGCGCGAGCGGGCAGACTTTTTCGATGAACAGAAGAGAAATATAGTGTATTCAAGACATGGAAACGGAGCAAAGTTTGAAAGCTGTTTTTATTGACGCGCCCGGAAAAATCGAAATCCGCGAAACCCCCGATCCGGAGCTGCTGCATGGCCAGGTGCTTGTGGAGATCAGCAGATGCGGCGTCTGCGGGTCCGATCTATCGGCATATAAGGGGCAAAACCCCACGGTGCAGTACCCGATACTCATCGGGCATGAGCCTGTGGGTCTCATCCGCGAGCTGGGCGAAGGAACCGGCGGGTTAGGCCTGCGCGTTGGAGACAGGGTCGTAGCCGAACCTTTCACTTTCTGCGGTAACTGCCCTATGTGCGATATCGGCAGGTATAACGACTGCCCTTCCTTAAAGACAAGGGGGACGCAGATTCCGGGTACGATGTCTTCGCTGATCGCTCACAGCGCGCGCCAGCTTTTCAAACTGCCCGACGACCTTTACGACACTGAAGCCGCGATGGTCGAACCGCTGACTATCGCCCTGCACGCGCTGCACCGGGCGGGCGTCAGGGAAGGCGACAATGTGCTGATAACCGGCGCAGGGGCGATAGGTTTGCTCGCCGCGTTGTCGTGTCTCGTATACGGCGCGGCGCCGATCCTCGTCGATCCTGTCGAGGCGCGGCTCGAGCTGGCGAGGCAGTTCGGCATAAAGCACGTCTTTAATAATGGCGGCGGCGCGGATATAATACCGTTTCTCGCAGAATGCACGAACGGGTATTTGGCGAATGTGATTCTCGAGTGCTCAGGCGCCGGGCAGATACTGGAAAAGCTGACCGACTATATCGGGTTCGGCGGGCGGATCGTTTTTGTGGGATGGCCCAAGGCGCCGATAACATTCAACACATTTTGGGTCTCGCGCAAAGAGCTGGACCTTTTCGGGTGCAGGAACAGTTGCAACTGCTTCCCCGAAGCCGTCGCGAGAATCGCCGCGGGTCAGATACGAGCGCGCGAACTTATAACCGAAGTCATACGTTTCAGCGAAGTCCCGGACAGGATGCCCGAAATAGCGAAGAACCCTGACAAGTACATGAAGGTGGTCGTCGACCTAACGGAATAATATACAAAGGAGCAGCGGAAGATTATGTCAAGCGAAATCATCAGTAAACTAGTAGCGGCGTCGAGAGCGGCGCAGAGACAGTTTGAGCACGCCACGCAGGAACAGGCGGACGCTGCGGCCAGGGCGGTCTGCAAGGCGGTCTATGACAATGCGCGCGAACTGGCCGTCATGGCGGTCGAAGAGACAGACATGGGCGACGTCGAGGACAAAGTCGTAAAGTGCACCATGAAACCAAAACTGATCTGGAACGATATAAAGGACAAAAAGTCCGTAGGGCTGCTTCGCCATATCGAGGACCTTGACATATATGAGTACGCAAAACCTATGGGGGTCGTAGGTTCGATCGCTCCATGCACCAACCCGATCGTGACGCCGATGAGCAACTCCGCGTTTTCGCTGAAGTGCCGCAACTCGATCATAATCGCCCCGCATCCCAGGGCGCTGCGCTGCACGGAGAGGGTGGTCGGCTTATTCAGGAAGGAGCTTGCCCTACTGGGGTTCCCGGAGGATTTGATCCAGATGACGACGACGTCGTCTGTAGAAATGAGCACGGAACTGATGAAGCAGGTGGATATAATCGTGGCAACAGGCGGCATGGGCATGGTCAAATCCGCCTACTCAAGCGGCAAGCCGGCTTTGGGCGTCGGCGTGGGTAATGTTCAGTGCATTGTGGACGACGACGCTGATATTGAGCAGGCCGCAGCCGACATAGTGACGGGCAGGTGCTTTGACAACGGTATAATTTGCCTGGGCGAGCAGGCGGTCATCGCGCCGTCGCGCCGTTATGACGAACTGCTGTCCGCGCTTGAGCGCAACGGGACATACGTCATGCGCGACAAAAAGGAAATCCAGATGCTTCGCGACGCCCTGTTTCCAAGCGGAGGCGCCCACAACAGGAAGGCCGTGGGTAAACCCGCGTCGTTTGTGGCGGAACTCGCGGGCTTGCAACTCCCTGAAGGGACCCGCATGATTGCCGCGGAGGGCGCGGGTTATGGTGGCCATGACGAAGTGTTGTGCAGGGAAAAGATGTGCCCTGTGGTAGTATTGCTTCGATGCGAGTCATTTGAGGAAGCCGTCGAAATCGCACTTACAAACCTTCGGCATGAAGGCCTGGGGCACAGCGTCGGCTTGCACTCCAACACAGCAGCGCACGTCGAGTACGCGGCAAATATGTTCCCCGTCGCGAGACTGATCATCAATCAGCCTACCGGGACTTCCGGCGGCGGCCACTTGTATAACGGGTTTACGCCGACCACGTCAAATGGCTGCGGCACATGGGGGAACAACAGTTTTTCCGGTAATTTCACATTCACTCACCTTATGAACATCACGCGCGTCGGCTTTAAGCATAAGCAGACGACGGTCCCGTCGGACGAGCAGATTTGGGCGTGATTTCAATATGGATTTTTTTGAAGTTGAAGGCAAGGCTCTTTTACGAAAATATGATATACCTACGGACCCGGGAGTGCTGTATTCCGGTGAAGACAGTATTTCGCAAATAACCTACCCATGCGTTGTGAAGGCTCAGTTGCTCTGCGGGAAGCGCGGGAAGTCCGGAGGCGTTCGGGTAGTTCATGACGAGGGCGAACTGCGAACCGCGATAGGGGAGATGCGGGAGCTGCGGTTCGACGGGAAGACGCCGGATGCGATTCTTATGACGCCCTGGCTGGATATCGAGAGGGAACATTACCTCGGGCTGACGATCGACGGCTCTATGCGTGCTGTTGCCCTGATCTACTCGCCTGACGGGGGCGTCGATATCGAGGAAACAGCGCAAAGCGCGCCGGGGCGCGTACTACGGATCATTTTACGGACAGCGGAAATAGACGAGACTTTTCTCGCGGGGCTGTCTGATTTAGGGATCGGTTATGATGCTGCCGGGCAGATATGCGATATCGCCCGGAAGCTGCTGCGCATGTTCATGGAACTGGATTTGACGACCGTCGAGATAAACCCGCTGGCGCAGCTTAAAAACGGAACGTTCAACGCGGCGGACGCAAAAGTCGTCATGGACGACAACGCGATTCCGCGCCAGGGCGACTATACTATCCTGCCCAGAGAGAAGCATGTGTCGGCGCGCGAGCGGTTCGCTGCGGAAGCGATGCTCGCTTATGTGGAGCTCGACGAAGAGGGGAGTATCGGCGTAATAGCCGGCGGCGCCGGCATCGGGATGGCGACCGTTGATTCGGTCAAGTTTCTTGGGGGCAGGCCCTTTAACTTCCTGGACCTCGGCGGCGGCGTAACAAAAGAGAAGGCGTATGCCGCAACGAGCCTCCTGCTGCATATCAGGCAGGTCAAAGGGATAATAATAAACGCGTTTGGCGGCGCCAACGACTTGGCGGTGCTTGCGGAGGGCGTTTGCATGGCGCTCGATGAAGGCTCGGACAAAACGGTCGTCGTCAAGAGCCGCGGGTTCAACCAGAAGATCGGCTGGCGGATGTACGATGAGCGTGGTATACTGCAGGTGCGGTATGGAACGACCGACGAAGCCGTGGCTAAGTTGCTTGGGCAGATCGAAGGTGGCGGCAGATGAGTATATTAGTCGGAAAAGATACGAGCCTGATCATTCAGGGGATCACCGGCAGGCTTGGGCAGATACACGCCGGAAGGACGCTTGAATATGGCGTGAACCTCGTTGCCGGGGTATCTCCCGGAAAAGGCGGGCAAGCCGTACACGGGGCGCCGGTCTACGACTCTGTTGATGAAGCGCTGGTCATGCATAGCGGAATCAACGCCTCGATGATCCTTGTTCCGCCGATGGGCGTCAAAGCCGCGGCGCTGGACGCCATTGAAGCCGGAGTGCCGCTTGTTGTTATCATAACCGAGTTTGTACCGATCATCGATATGATGCATGTGGTTAACAGGGCGAAGGAAAAAGGGGTCATAATCGTTGGACCTAACACGATAGGTGTGATATCGCCGGGCGAATGCAAAATCGGCGTGATGCCCGGAGATATTTACCAGAAGGGCAGGATCGCAGTCGTTTCCAGGAGCGGGACGCTGACGCACGAGGTGTCCTCCAACTTCACTTTCGCCGGGTTCGGGCAGTCGACCTGCTTATGTATCGGAGGCGATCCCGTAGCCGGGATCAACCATACCGAAGCGCTGCAGATGCTGCGTGATGACGAAGACACTCTTGCCGTTGTTCTTCTGGGCGAAATCGGCGGAGTCGGAGAGGAACAAGCGGCGCGTTATATTCGCGAAAGCAACTATCCGAAGCCGGTTTTTGCGTATATCGCGGGCACTCAAGCCCCGGAAGGTAAGAAAATGGGGCACGCGGGCGCGATAGTATCGGGCGGGCAGGGAACCGCGCAGTCAAAAATCCAAAGTCTTACGGAGTCGGGAGTAACGGTGGCTGAAACGGTCGGCAGGCTGCTCGCGCTTATCCGGGAGGAAGACGCGCGGTTATCCGGCGCTCTTTCTACAGTTACCCCGATTGAGGATACAGATTAGATGGCAGGCTTGGACGGAAAAAAAAAGAAAGCGCTGCAACTGACGCTGGGGCCGGTCTTGTTTGTTGCGGCGCTGCTTGTGTTGAGCGCATACATGCCGTTCGGCGCGGCTGCGGCTGTCGGTACGATCTTCTGGATGGCGTACTGGTGGGTTTTTATGCCCGTGGAGCCGGGCGTCACTGCTTTTTTGCCGATCGTTTTAAACGGAGCGCTCAATATCGTGCCTATGTCCGGGCTTATGAGCAGGTATATCACGGACATTTTCTTTCTGCTGCTCGGGGCTAATCTGATCGCGATCTCCTGGGAGACAACGGGACTTGAAAAGCGGCTGGCGCTGAAGTTCCTGAGCATGATCGGAACGTCGCTGAAACAGCAGGTCCTCGTCTGGTTCCTGGTTTCAGTGCTGCTTTCTACGTTTTTACCGAATATCGTGGTCTGCGCGATGCTGACGCCGATAGCGGCTTCGATGCTGCGTTATGTCATGGACGGGAATTTCGCGGGCAACAAGGCGGGCGCGGCGATACTGCTCGCGATCGTCTGGGGAGTCGGCGTGGGCGCTGTCGGAACCCCGCTCGGAGGGGCGATGAACCTGGTAGCCATCGATTATATCCAGAACCTTGCCGGTACCGAGTTCATGTACACGGGATGGGTCGTCAGGATGTTCCCGTTCCTTGCCGCGCTGACGGCGATAGGCGCCGTTTGCCTGCTTGTAATGATTCCGGGTAAGGCGCGCCTCGAGGGGTCAAGGGAGTATTTTCAAAGCCTGTACGGAGAACTCCCGCGTATGAACAGGGATGAAAAAATCAGCCTGCTGTTGTTTACAGTTGCTGTTGTACTGTCTTTTACACGCGAGCTATATGCGCCGGTTCTCCCGGAGCTGAAGCCTGCTGTGGCGTTCCTGATTTGCGGGATGGCGGCGTTTTTGATACGTAAAATTGACGGAAAACCCATGCTTGATTGGAAGGAAGCGCAGAAGGGGATACTCTGGGGCATGATTTTCATGCTTGGCGGCGGGCTTGCCATCGGGTTCATGATTGCAGAGTCGGGGGCGGCGGCGGTTATCGGAGGCGTCCTGACCGGCTTGAACTTCACTAATGATTTTGTGCTGGTCTTTGCGATCGTCCTGATAACAATGCTTCTGTCGGAGATATCCACCAACACGACTTCGGCGGCTATCTCGCTCCCGATTGTCATCAGCTTGACAGGTTCGATGGGCCATGACCCGATCCCGTATATTTTCATCACGATCGCGGCATTCAACTGCGCGTATATGCTGCCGACGGCTGTGCGGGCGATACCGGTCGGTTACGGGCTGGATCCCGGAGTTATGTTCAAAAAGGGCATACTGATGTTTGCCGCCAGCGTTATGGTGGTGACGGTTCTGGGATATATGCTGCTGCGGCTGTGGCCCGCTTTCTCGATGGTATAGACTTTGCAGGGCGCTTAGCCAGAGAGACGCAGACATTCATGCGTTTCTCGGCGTTTTTTTGTGCGGTTTTCGGATTTTAAGCTGACAGAAACGCCATTTTATGAAAAAACCGTCGTTCTCCGTTCAAATGCTCAGTAATGTACGAATTTCATGCGATTTATTGCAGAAATTCGATAAAAACACGCGATTTTTAAGAAAAAATCGTACACTGCTGCCATTTTGAACGGCAAACGGGATAACGGTTAAATAAATACGATTCAAGATGAAAAATTATATCATAATACCACACAGAGTATGATATAATGTCCGCTAGCGGACATAAATATTGATAATGTCCGCAACTAAAAAGAGAAGAATAAGGGAGTGGATCACAGTGAGAGATGCATCAAACGGCGCCACCCCCCGCAAGAGCAGGATCATTGTCCGCGTACGTAATTTTAACATGCTCCTGCTATGCATTGTTCTTGTTTTGGTCATTATCATGGCCGCCGTTATGGCTACAGGCATCGCTAACGCGGCGTCAGAAAACCTTGCCTTCTTTTACTCTCAGGAAGCGGTGGGAAAGTTCAATGCATTTATGAGCCGGGACCTCGCCCTTGTGCAAAAGGTTGCCCGTTCGAAGGCTGTGACGGACTGGTTTGCAGACGAGGACAGCCAGATAAAAAGACTCGCGGCCTATGATGAAATGATGGACTATATGGGATTGCTCCACAGCGGCGAACTCTACTTCGCGATAAATGAATCGTTGAACGAGTTTTCAGTAACCGGAAGGTCACTCGAAGCGTTCGTGCCGTTCGACGTGCTTGACCCGGATGATCCGTATAACGAGTGGTATTTCAGCCTGCTTGCATCCGACAATGAATTTGCGTTCAACATTGATATAGACAAAGTCTCCGGCGAGTGGCGCATATGGATCAACCATAAAGTAATGTCCGAAGGGAATGTGGTGGGCGTATTCTGCGCGGGACTCTTGAACGAAAGCCTGCTCAGGGCTATGTTTTCCCGATATGACGAAGATAACGTGAAAGGCTTCGTAACAAACAGGTATGGCGACGTCCAACTGGCCAGTAATTTTCAGGATCATGACGCGGAAGGGGATAAAGGGCATATCCTTGATAAGAGCTCAGATCCGAAATTTGCGCGGTTCATTACTGAATATCTGGAAAGCATAGACGGCTATTTCACATTAGATGAACAACCGGAGGTAGCCAGGCTTACAACGGGATCATTCGAATATGCTTCAATTGCGCCGATATTTAATTCTGACTGGCTCGCCGTGACATTTTTCAACAGCAGCTCGCTGTTTAGCGCTGTGAACCTAATGCCAATGATTCTTATGCTGGCGTCTGTCCTGGTCCTGTATGCAGTGGCAAGCGCGGCAATAATGCGCCGCTTTGTTCTTTATCCGCTAAGCAAATTATCCGACAGCGTCTCTGTGGCAAGCGAGGGAGGAAATACGATTCACGGCGGTGACCGGGACGATGAAATCGGCGAACTGGCGTGGACGATACAGGACTCGTGGAACCGGTTGAATTCCACAAATATGGATTTGCGTGTAGCCACTCTTGAACAGCAGCGCCTAGAAAAACTCCTGCAGGCAGTGAATAACGCGGCTGTTTTGCTGCTTACAACGGAAGCCGGTAAGTTTGCAGACGCGCTGGGGAACAGCATGGGCATGATGGCGCACGCCGTGGATGCCGACCGTTCATACATATGGAAGAATCATGTGAAGAATGGAAAGCTGCATTGCACTCAGTTATATGAGTGGTCGGAGGGCGCCGAACCGCAGC
>Ga0123353_10018188_pt1 | contig 10379 bp, 7 predicted proteins | sample TergutLab28metaG_3_FD_92763 | JGI IMG/M metagenome (GOLD analysis project Ga0123353, IMG submission 92763) | Labiotermes labralis P3 segment gut microbial communities from Petit-Saut dam, French Guiana - Lab288 P3 | ecosystem: Host-associated > Arthropoda: Insects > Digestive system > Gut ...
AATGCCTCCTTGCATAGTCCGCGAAAAAGCGGACGCGGTCTTCAAGATTTGGCATATCCGCAACGGCCTTCGCCGAAAACATCCCTCCGGGGCGCCAGCTTTCGGAGGCGAGTTCGTGACCGATCAGCGCCCAGGCTGAATCAATGAGATGCCTGAATCCCGGCGTTTCGATTTTTTCGCAGACGAAGCTCTGCAACGGCGAGTTGATATCCTCGCCCGAAATCTGGAACAGGCCGCGCGACCCGCACAGGGCCTTTATCCTCTCAAGCTGCCTGTCGCTATTGCGCGCGGGCATGTACGTCACTGCCAGCATCCCGATCGCTTTTAGATAATCTATCAGACCTTCCAGGAAAGGATCCTCGAAGGTCTGCTTTTTTTTGTCGCCAGTCACGGACTGGCCAACGTCGCCAAGGTAGGCGTACGCCGGGATCGCGCCGAGCTTTCCCGCGAGGGCGACGAACTCCGATATATGCGGCAGTTCCTCGTCCGCGTCCACATAGACGCTTTCGATCAGCGAGCTTTTGAACTGCCCAAGAAGAAACTCGCGCTGCAGCTTATTTTCGGTCAGAGCCGCGGCAAGCGAGTATAGGATATGCCTTTCGGTGACGCTCCCCCCGGCTGCAAATTGCGACTGAGGCAGCACGTCGCGGTCGAAATCCAGCGCCATGCCATACGGCCTCAGCCTGGCGTTGAGATTGTCCACGATTTTCCGGTTCCGGGCGTTCCTTTTTTTCCTGTATGGCGCCAGGAAATCCTCGGCTTCGCCCAGCATGTGGCGCGGTATCCCGTGCATTGCCACATAGGCGACTGATATCTGGTCGGGGTTGTTGAGCCTTTTTCCATCAAACGGGGTATCGGAGACGCTGCATCGGCATTCGAACCCCACTGTCACCGGGAGGCCGATTATGCGACCGGCTTCGATGAATTCCGGGGCGCCGGCGACGCTGTCGTGGTCCATTATGCCGGCGGTCGCCAACCCGCTTTCCCAGGCCAGGAACACGGCTTTCGCGGGCGAGTAGGGGGAAAACGAGTAGATGGTATGGATGTGATTGTTGACATTGTCCCCGGCTTCCGGGCGCTTCAAAGCCCCCGCCGCGTACATCCGAGCAAGTTCCCTCAAGGCGTCCAGCCGCTCGTCCGGCGCCGATGCGTTTAGTTGTTCGATCAAGTCAGAATGCATAGTTGCAAAACTTCCCCTAATGTAGCATGACCTGGCCGCCGGTTACCGGGATGGCCTGCCCGGTCTCATACTCCTGTTCGATCACATATATAATAGCGCGGACGACGTCGGCTACCGTGCAGCCCCTCTTGAGCGGGACTTTCGACTCGTAAAATCTACGCACGTCCTCAATAGTCTCGGCGCCTTCGACCTTTCCCGAATCAAGGTACTGCCTGAACAGCCCCCGCTCCGGGTCCGACCAGAGGGGGCCGTCAAAAAAGTTCCCGGGGCATATTGCGTTGACTTTGACCCCGTACCCGGCCAGTTCCTTGGCGAAGCTCTGCGTAAGCCCTACCCCGCCGAATTTGCTCCCGGAATACGCGAAATTCTTTTTACTGCCCTCCAGCCCCGATTTAGAGTTGATTTCGATTATGTCCGCCATGAAGCCGGGGGCGTACTTGTTCTGTATCTTCATAGGTTCGGCGGCATATTTCGCACAGAGGAAATAGCCGGTATAGTTGACCCTGGTGACGAGGTCGAATGTCTCTTTTGTCATCTCGCCAAGCCCCCCCGCGAACAGGACGCCCGCATTAGAGACCAGGATGTCGAGCCCGCCGAAAGCAAGCACCGTCTCCTGTATCATTTGCTCGACAGACAGCTCGTCGGAAACGTCCGCCGCCACCGGTATCGACCTGTGCGTGCCGTATGCGGCGTTGATCTGTTCCGAGCAGTACACAGCGCCCGAGCGGTTAAGGTCCGCCACCGCGACATAGGCGCCCTCCGAAGCCAGCGCCAGGGCGATCCCCTTGCCGAACCCCTGCGCGCCGCCCGTGACGACGGCTATCCTGCCGTCGAGCCGCCCGCCCCGGCCGGCCGACGTCGACACCTTTTCGCGGTACTGCTCGGCCTCCCAGTTCAGTATGAAATCCGTGAACTCGGGTGGGAGCGGCTTTGCGCCGCCGAAAGGTTTGGCATAGACGGCGATTTTCACGGCGTCCAGGAACAGCAGCCGCGCCCCTTCGGCGGCTTTTCTGTTCTTGCCCAGGGCAAAAAAGCCGAGCCCGGCCACGGCGACGATCTTCGGCCTGGCGCCTTTTCGTTTGACGTACGCGGAAAATGCGCTGGCGATGTCCGCGCCGGGCTCGATAAACAAAGGCTCGGCGCCGCAATACACGATTTGGTCCGGCGTGAAGGGTTCCAGAAGCGGACTGAACGGGCCGGCGCCGGAGAGAAAGGCCAGGACATGCTCGTTAGCGCAGAACAAGCAGGCCGCCCTGCCGTCTTCGGCGAACAGCATCCTGAGCGCGGGGGCGATAGAGCATACAAGACTTCTGTCAAAAGGCGTTTCGGAAAAGCGCGGCAAATCGGCGAGACACCCCCTGAGCTTTGCCGTCACGTGCTCCATGAGCCCGTCGATTTCATCCGCCGAGTCGGCGGCCAGGAAGATGCCGTGGTTTTCGAGAATGACGATCCTTGGGTGCTCTCCTGAGACAGCCCGGTGTTCTTCGAAGGCTTTTTTGCATATACGCGCAAGGGCCAGGCCGGGTTTCGACAAGCCGATCCATACTGCCGTCGCGCCGAAGAGCCGGCTGAAAACGGCTTTTCCGCCGCTACCGCAAGCCAGCCCGTTTACCAGCGCCGGGTGCACATGGAGGACGAACCTGTAGGGAAACATTGCGTGCAGGATCGACTCCACGCTGGGTCGCTTAGTTTCCTCGCCGGGTTTCCTAGCCGCCATCAGCGCAAGCAGCGCCTCCGCCTCCTTTTCGTCTTCGCCCATGCCCGCCGGAAATGTTTTTTCGACCATATCGCGCAGAAACCGCACATCCATGGCGACGAACTGCTCCGACGTAATGCAGGAAAGCTGCGCGCCGGAGCATTTCACGTGCAATATGCCGTCCTCCTTGAAGGATGTGTTACCGCCGCCCGCAAGCACATATTCTTCGTCGGCCCCATAACGGCGCGACATTTCAACCAGGGTTTCAATACTCATAATCAAACCATCCAAATCCTTTATACTACAGCAGCAGCAGCAGCAGCAGCAACAGCGGCAGCAGCGGCAGCAGCAGCAGCAACTGCACAATTGTATAACGCTACAGTATCGCCGGGACGTTCGCGCGGGCGCAGTATTCGCCCCAAACCGCCGGCCACGGCATCGCCTTGAGTTCCTCGGTAAGTACCAGCCTGTTCGTGAAATCAAAATCCCATTCCGCCGCCTGGAGCGTTTTGTACGGTTCGAGCAGGGCGAGCAGCAGCGCCTTGCGCATATTTCGCATCCCGACGGCCCACGCGGAAACGCGGTCTATGGAGCCGTCAAAGTAATCCAGGCCTATATGCACCCGGTCGAGCAAGCCGCACCTGACGACTTCCCTCGCTATTGCTATGAGCTCGTCGTCCAGGAGGACCACATGGTCGCTATCCCAGCGGACCGGCCTCGAAACATGAAGGAGCAGCTTTTTTACGAATAGGGAAACGGCCGAGATTTTGGCGCTTATGACCTCAGTCGGATGGAAATGCCCCGAGTCCAGGCAGAGCGCGAGTCCGTTCTTTATTGCGTAGCCCAGGTAGAATTCATGGCTCCCTGCCGTATAGCTTTCCAATCCAATGCCGAAAAGCTTGCTTTCGACCGCGTCGATGACATCCAGCTTTTCGCTGAAAATCGAATCCAGCGATTCTTCGAGCCGTATGCGGGGGGTCAGGGTGTCAACGGGGGTGTCCTTGTATCCGTCCGGTACCCAAAGATTGACGACCGAGGGGCCCGGCTGTTCCAGGGAAAAGGCCGCGGCGACCTTTCGGCAGCGCTTGCAGTGCTCTATCCAGAAATCGCGTATGCCCTTGTCCGGGTGCGCCAGCGTCAGCCCCTGGGCCGACTTTGGGTGCGAGAACAGCGTGGGGTTGAAATCGAGGGAAAGGCCGCGCTCCGCCGCCCATTCGATCCAGGAGCGAAAATGCTTCGGCTCGACTTCGTTCCGGTCGATGCCTTGTACTTCCCCATACATTGCATGGAGGTTGAGCCGGATTTCCCCCGGAATAAGTGTCATTGCCTCGTCGATCATCGCGCGCAGCCCGTCGACGGTCCGCGCGGCGCCGGGGTGATTCCCCGTGCTTTGGATGCCGCCTGTCAGGTCCCCGGCGCCTTCAAAGCCCCTGACGTCGTCCCCTTGCCAGCAGTGCATGGAGACGGGGATGGAGTCCAGCGCCAGGAGCGCCAGCTCCGTATCTATGCCAATGGCCGCATATTGTTCCTTAGCGTTTTCGTACATTGATTTCCCCTCCAATGATACTCATTTTCACACGAGTATAACTATACATAATACATCAAATATACAAGAAAAACATCACATTGTAAATCCCCGTTTGACATTATCCGTAAATCCCCGTTTAACAGGTTAGTTGACTTTTTCCCGCTTCCGTGACATGATACTGACTATGCGGCACACATAGGAAGGCAAGTCTCATACGGGATTTCCAGGGAGTTGCCGCACATCGCGGGGCAGGGGTTTTCTCCTGCCGGAAACAGTCGGGAGGTAGCGCAATGATCGAAAGAATGAAACCCAGGCTCAAAGCCCGCGCGGGGCTTTACACTACGGGACACCCCACGTATTGGGAGCAATTCGAAGGGATCAGGGAACGCTTGCTGGGCTACGGGCAATTCATCGCGGACAGGCTGGGGCCGGATTGCGACGTGAAGTATTTCGGGATCGTCGACACGGTCGAAAGCGGGCGCAAAGCCGGCGAGTACTTTTCACGCGAAAATGTCGATATAGTCTTCCTGCATTCCGCCACTTACGAAATGAGCTCCGGGATCCTGCCCGTCCATCAAAGGTGTTCCGCGCCCGTAGTGATCCTCAATTTGCAGCCCTGCGAGAAAATCAACTATGAGCTATCCTCGACCGGCGAATGGCTGAGCCAGGACACGGCCTGCTCTATACCTGAATTCTGCAATGTATTCAGGCGCGCCGGAATAAAATACCGCGTTGTCAGCGGGATGCTCGGCATGGAAAGGGACGTCGTTCAATCGGTGACGGACTGCAACACGGCGGGAAAAGATGAGGCGGAACGGGCCCGGAAAGAAATATCGGAATATGTTTCCGCGGCAATGGTGCAAAGAAACCTTCGGAACAGCAACTTTGGGGTCCTCGGCAATTTTTATTGCGGCATGCTAGACATGTATACGGACCTGACGCTTTTTCAAATCGAGTCAGGGTCGCACGTCGAGATCCTCGAGATGAGCAATCTCAGCCACTGCTTCAGGCAGGTGGCTGACAGCGAGATCAGGGCCAAGGAGGAACAGATAAAAAGCTTCTTCAGGCTCGGCGGCGACTCGCCGTCGGATAGGATCGCAAAGGCTCCGACAGCGGAGCAGTTGGAATGGTCGGCAAAGGTCGCGTGCGCGCAGGAGAGGATGGCGAGGCAGTACGACCTGGACGGCTTAGCATACTACAGCCACGGCTACGAAGACCATTTTGAGGAACTGCAAAGCGGATTCATCGTCGGCCACTCGCTGCTCACGGCGGCGGGGGTCCCCTGCGCCGGCGAAGGCGACATAAAAACCGCGATGGCGATGAAGATATGCGATCTGCTGGAAACGGGCGGCAGCTTCTGCGAGATCGTCGCGACGGATTACGCCAGAAAGTCGCTGGTGATCGGCCACGACGGGCCGTTCCACATAGGGATCACATGCGAAAAACCTGTAATGCGCGGCATGGAGGTATATCACGGCAAACGCGGCGCTGGTATCTCGGTCGAAGCAAGCGTCAGGCCGGGCGACGTGACCACCTTTGCGGTTGTGCAGGGCGAGCACGGGGCATTCAAATTCATTGCGTCGGAAGGCCTCGCATTCGCTTCGGGCGGCATGACCATAGGCAATACCGCTACTCACGTTGATTTCGGCATACATCCCGACGAGTTCTTCCAAAAATGGTTCCAGGCAGCGCCGACCCACCATTTCGCGCTTTCGACAGGCCACAATATCAGCACGCTAAGAAAAGTCGCAGACCTGATGGATATCGAATTCCTGGTTGTGTAGGGCCTGACAGTACAGGGCCTGGCAGTGCAGGGATTGACAGTGCAGGAATTGGCAGTACAGGGCTTGGTAGTACAGGGCCTGGCAGCGCAGGGATTTCAAGGCAACACTTCGCGGACGCCGAAACTCCGCCTGATGGTGTCCCGTGCCGCTTCCGGGCCGGAAAGCTCCCCGAAAGCGATCATCTGCGAGACGATGTTGCCAAGCGCCGTGCCCTCCGCCGGGCCTGCAAGCACGGGCAGCCCGCAAGCCTTTGCTGTAGCTTCGTTGAGGAACCGGTTCTCGCTGCCGCCCCCGGTGATGTTGATGTACTCGAATTCTTTCCCGGTCAGCGTTTGAAGGACCTTGACGGCGCCCGCATAGGAATCCGCCAGGCTGCGGCACACGCACCGCGAAAAATCGCCGATGCTCCGGGGCTCGGCCTGCCCGCTTTCCCGGCAGGCCCCCGCGATGGCGCCGGCCATGTTTTCCGGGGCAAAGAACCTGTCTTCGCCCACCTCGATGAGGCTTTCGCAACCGGAAGCCCTTGTCATGGCCTCCAAATCGTCAAAACCGATACCGTCTCCGATCTCGCGGTGTACCGATTGGAGTATCCACAGGCCCATAATGTTCTTCAGGTAGCGGTATTTGTAAGCGTACCCGCCTTCATTCGAGAAGTTCGCCGCCCGGCTGGCTTCAGATGTTATGGGCTTGTCGAGCTCGACGCCCATGAGGCTCCATGTGCCGCTTGATATGTATACCGAGGAACCGGATTTAGCGGGGACGGCCAAAAAAGCGCTTGCTGTGTCATGAGTCGGCGGCAGGGCGACTGTGCAGTCATATCCGACTGATTGCCTGGCATCGGAGGCCAGCCCGCCCACGATCGTTCCGGCAGGGACGATCTCGCGGAATATCCCTCTCGGGAACCCGCACCTTTCAATGATTTCGTCGTCCCAGTCTTTTGTTTCCGCGTTTAACAGCGCGGTCGTCGATGCGGCGGTATACTCGTTTTTTAGAACGCCGCATAGTTTGTAGTGCAGATAGTCCGGTATCATCAGCAGGTGGGCAGCTTTTTCGAGGGTATGCGGCGCCCCGGTTTTGATTGCCATCAACTGGTAAATAGTGTTGAATATCAGTTTCTGGATGCCGGTCCGGGCGTATAGCTCCGGTTCCGGGAGGAACTTGCTGACTTCGGCGTCCATCCCTTCTGTGCGGCTGTCCCTGTATGCGGCCGCGGGGCCGACGCGTTCCCCTTTGCTATCCAGCAAGACAAAATCCACGCCCCACGTGTCGACGCCGACGCTTATTGGCCTCTTCCCCGGGTGGGAGCATTTTTTCATGCCTGCAAGCATTTCGGAATAGAGAGCGTCGACGTCCCAGCAGAGCGTCCCGCCGATTTGTTTCATTCCGTTTGGGAAACGGTGGATTTCCTCCAAGCGCAGCGTTCCGTCTTCAAGCCAGCCCAGTATGTGACGCCCGCTGGAGGCGCCGATGTCGATTGCCAAATGCGTTTTCGCAGCCATGCTGCATTCACTCCTGTTCTTGACTGTTTGTTGCTGATTACAGTATAATGCTGATTAAGGAAAAGAATCAACACTGGAAAGAGGGAAAACATGCGCATTTTTCGAGTGGTATCCCTTCTGCTGGTCTGCTGCGCGCTTGCCGCCTGCAATGGCGGCGCCGAGCCGGGCAACTCCATTTCACCGGAGGAAGGCGACGGGGAAGCTCCGGTATTCCTGATGGTCCCAAAAGAGATGTATAACCCGTACATGCAGAAAATGTTCGAAGGGTTCATAACCGCATGCGCCGAGTTCGGCGCGATTCCGCGATATGGCGCGGTGGCCGATACGACCGCAAAGGCGCAAATCTTGCTGATTGACCAGGCTGTGGCCGACGGGGACGTCAGCGTCATAGCGGTCGCGGCCAACGACGCGGACGAGCTGGAGCCGTCGCTGAGGGCGGCTATGGAAGCGGGGATCCAGATCATATCCCTCGACTCCGCCGTCAACTGGAATAGCCGGATGGTCCACATACAACAGGCGAGCCCCGAAATAATAGGGAGGGCGCTGATCCAGGCCACCGAGTCGATGACCGGCGGAGAGGCGCTAGTCGGGCTTATCTCCACAACGCCTTACGCAACGAACCAGAATCTATGGATATCGTGGATGTTGAGGGAGTTGGAGGACTACCCAGAAAAATACAGGGACTTCCGCTTGCTGCCCGTCGTATACGGCGACGACCTTCCCGAAAAATCGAAAGAGACGGCGCTGGCCCTTCTTGAGCAGCATCCCGATCTCACTGCTATAATTACGCCTTCGGCGGTGAGCATGCTTGCTGTCGGGCGCGTCCTGCGCGAACAAAATTCCGGGGTGATATTCACAGGGCTTGGGCTCCCTTCGGAAATCGCGCCGTTTATCGAAGACGGAAGCTGCCCGTGGATGTACCTGTGGAACCCGATCGACATTGGATACCTGGCCGCTTGGACGGCCCAGGCGCTCTACACGGGGGAGGTCACGGGCGCGGAAGGCGATTTCTTCAGGGCCGGGCGGCTGGGGCAGCGCGTAGTCGTAAGCGGCGCCGACGGGGGGACCGAGGTCCTGCTCGGCGATCCAATGAAGTTTGACAGAACGAATATCGACGAGTGGAGGCTTGTGTATTAGGGGGCTGCCCGGAGCTTAGGCGAGAGTGCACTTATTATGGAGGCTGCCGCAAAAAAGCGGCAGCCTCCCGCAGCTTGAGGCATGTAAGCGGGTTATTTTACGTCGGCAGGGGTTATGAGCTTGACATCGGCGAATATCTCGCGCAGCGACGCGTTGTCGAAAGTCAGGGTACCGCCGCCGATTAGCGTGTGGGCTAAATCAACGGTCAGGGCGCCCATTTCGTCCGGGAATTGCGCGACGGTGCCGGCCAGTATGCCGGCGGCTATGGCATCCTGGGCTTCGGGGTCGTTGTTGAAGCCAATGACAATGATGTCGTCGCGGCCCGCGTCGGCAACGGCGTTTGCCGCGCCGACAGCCATTGGGTCATTTTCCGCGAAGACGGCTACCAGGTTGGGGTTGGAGGCAAGCAGGTCCTGCATGATGGAATAACCTTCGTCGCTCTTGGAGTGGCCGGAGATCTCGGCGACTACGTTGTAGCCGGCTGCAAGCATGTTTGCCTTGAAACCTTCGCCGCGGCGTATGGCATAGACCGCCTCCGGCTCGCATTTGATGATGGCGACTTCGCGTGTGCCTTCGTTGCCCTTGAGCAGCGATATGGCGTAGTCAGCCGCCAACTGGCCGCCGCCGTAGCAGTCGGAGATGACGATGGCGTTGTAGTCCGCGCCGCCGCCGCCGATGTCATTGACGATGACCGGGATGCCTTTTTCTTTCGCTGCGGCAACGATGCTGGACAGCGCCTCGGGTTTGCACGGGGAGATGATCAGCGCCTTGATGCCGGAGTTGATCAGGTTAATTGCGCCGTTGACCATTTCGGTCTCGCTGCTCTTCTGGTCGTGGAGTTGGTACCCGTAGCCCAACTGTGTGATGCGCTGCTTTGTACCGCTCTCCATGATTTGGAAGAATTCGTACTGCATGTCGTACACGGAGAATCCGATCGTTTTGCTGTCGTCTTCTTTGGCGGGCGTACCGCCTCCTGAGCTGCCGCCTCCGCATGCCGTCAGGAATGCCAGAGCCATCACGGCGCTGAGGACGAGTGCAAGGGTTCTTCTGGTTTTCATCTTTTTTCGCTCCTTTTTATTTTTTATTGTAAACTTTATTGTGCGCAAATGTTTATTTGTCGCCACGAGTCGGAACGGTTACGTTGCATTAAACGGCGGGAGCTCCGTACAGGCTAGCCCCCGTTGCCTATATCCCGGCGTTCGCAGCCTTTATTGCCGCTTCGCGGCGGGCGGCGGCCTTTACACGGCGGATCTCGATCCACCTGCGGATCTCGTTGCTCGAAAACGCCAGGATCAGGATGCTTCCGCGCACGAGGCCGTCGTAATAGGGATTTATGCCTATCAGCGGCATGCACACGGTCAGCGTCGCTATGAACATGGCGGCGGCTATGGAATTGAAAATGCTGCCTTTGCCGCCCGCCAGCATCGTGCCTCCGAGCACGACGGTCGTAATCACGTCGAACTCGAACCTCGGGAACATCCCCGGATTCGCCGACGCCACGAAACATGTGTTCAGGATCGCCGCGATCCCGACAAAGAACCCCAGCAGCGTGAAC
>Ga0123353_10018189_pt1 | contig 10378 bp, 10 predicted proteins | sample TergutLab28metaG_3_FD_92763 | JGI IMG/M metagenome (GOLD analysis project Ga0123353, IMG submission 92763) | Labiotermes labralis P3 segment gut microbial communities from Petit-Saut dam, French Guiana - Lab288 P3 | ecosystem: Host-associated > Arthropoda: Insects > Digestive system > Gut ...
ATCCGTTTAGGTATTACCAGCCCCGTCTTATACAAATTATTCTTTCGCTGCCTTTTTTTCCTGTTTGTTTTCAACAACTTCCAAGTTTAATCTTCAGTTCTGGCAATTTACATGCAAATATATGTTTGTTGATCAAAGTTCACAGCTTCGCGAGCATCTCACCATATTTTTCCACTTCTTTGACAACGTCAGGCTCATCTTCCCACTTCTTGATATTATCCGGCGTGAACTTAAAGTTTTTCAATCTTTCCTCGTCGTGCTCAAGCAGATTCCAAAGACCCCCCACTTTACAATAACTGCCCGCGCCGCATTTGTAACACGGCGGGGTCCGTGAGTTATAGTATAGGTGGCCAAGTACGCGGAACTTTGTAGAATATGTAGCCGCACTTTGAAACGCCGCAATACCGTTTTGCGTTTCCAGTGTGTGGATACCGACAGAAACAAGTACGACAGGCTTGCCTTGCAGAAGTTTTTTGACCTGATATAAGCTCCAAAGGCGTGTGATAAAACTGAACATCCAGCCCGTCATATTACCGTGTTGGATAGGGCTTCCGAGAACAAGGGCTTCCGCATCCCTTATCATTGAGAGGTAAGGCTGAAGATCATCCGTCACGCCGCACACATTTGTTGTTCCGCATAAGTGAGCGCAGTTGCGGCATGGACAGAAATTCAGTTTGCTCAGGTTTATGAATGCTGCCTCCTTGCCGCTTCCGTCTAGGATCGCCTTAATAAGCCTGTCGGTATTACCGTTCACAATTGGACTTCCGCTGATCCCTATTATCGCCATTATACCCCTCACTCCCATTATCTTTTACATGAAAGCGGCCTTCCAGCCGGATGTCTTCACTCGAAGCGCCTACACGAACCGTTATATTTCCGGCTTCAACCACCCACTGCATTTCTTCGTTCAAAAAAGCAAACTGGTCGGCACGGAATGTGAAATCAACAGTCACTGTAGTAAGGTGGTATACAGTTTCATACTTCTGTGCTACTATATGTGCGACGGCTGAAGGCGACGCCAACGAGCCGCAGATATGGGGAGGCGGAGTATTTGCCACCGGTACATTTGTTATTAAAACCTGTTTCGGACCTGTGCAATATGCGCTGCTCCTATTGTTTTTACAAGGAACTCTCCAAGGGGAGGGAACTTCCCCCACGCAGACTCATGGATCAGGATACGCTGAGCATAGTCATAAGGAAAGCGCTGACCTTCTCGACCGGGAGTTGCACAATCGCTTTTCAGGGTGGAGAGCCGACCTTAGCAGGACTTGACTTTTATGAAAGTGTTATCAGGTACCAAAATCAGTATAATGTCAATAACGTAATCATAAAAAACACAATACAAACTAATGGATACGACTTGGGAGAAAAATGGGCTGCGTTTTTTAGCAAACATGATTTTTTAGTGGGCATTTCGCTGGACGGAATTAGGGAGTCCCACAACTCATCACGAAAAGATTGCAGCGGCGGAGAGACTTTCAGCCATGTTCTGGAAACCATACATGACTTCAAGAAACACCAGGTTTCATTTAATATTCTAACGGTTATCAACGCGAATACTGCCAAGAGGGCTGAGGCTATTTATCGGTTTTATAAAAAAAGCCGTTTTGAATATATCCAGTTTATTCCTTGCCTGGATCCCTTTGGTGCAGAACCGGTGGCGGGGCATTCGCTCACGCCGGTTCTTTTTGAGACTTTCCTTAAAACGCTGTTTGATATTTGGTACAAGGATGTGATAAATGGCGAAGCAATTCGCCTTAGCTTGTTCGAGAACTATTTAGCGATGCTGCTTGGGTTCCCGCCTGAGACATGCGGTTCGGGAGGTACTTGCAGCTATCAGAATATCGTTGAAGCTGACGGTGAAGTCTATCCTTGCGATTTTTATGCGCTCGATGCATATAGCATTGGCAATCTGCTTCACGACGATTTCGACAAAATAAACAAAAAGCGTAAAGAACTGCGGTTCATTGAGTACTCAGGGGCCATAGACGATAAATGCAAAGCTTGCAATTACTTCAGATTGTGCCGCGGCGGATGCCGAAGGCACAGGGAAAGTATACCAGGCGAGGGACTGCGACTTAATACTTTCTGCGACGCATACTATAATTTTTTTGAGTATGCAATTGATCGGCTACAGATACTTGCACGTCGCATTTTGCAGGCAAGCGAGATTCCGCTAGCGGTATAAGCTACCCTCTCATTCGATTGACAGCTTTCCAGGGGACAGTGTCGGCTGTTTCCACCATGAACCGGAGCGCGCGCTCGCGTAGTAAAGCTGCGATATCCTTCGTTCGGGATTCCTGTATTATGTTTTTGCATTCCCATGGATCTTCGTTTAGATCATATAGCTCGTCAGGCTCTTCCATACGATAAATATACTTATATCCCGGAACGCGGACCATCAGGGCCTTCCCGTGCGCCGGGTTGTCGTTGTACTCAGCCAGGAGCCTCGGATCGTATATGCTGCGAACAAATGCAGGAAGCTCAAGCGAGTGGGTTTCGGCGCAGTGCAGTTCGCCAGGCAGCCTCCCCCCCTCACAGAAAACCGCGTCCCTGTGCAGCTCCGCGTCGCCAGTAATGACCGGCAGCAAGGATTTTCCAAAATGAGACTGCCGAGGTGGGATACCGGTCATGTCCTCCACTGTTGCGATAAAGTCTGTCAGCTCGACCAGACAGTCGGAGACGCCAGGCTTCACTTCTACAGAAGCAGGCGGCTTTATTACAAATGGCACCCTTACGACAGGGTCTTCAAAACAGTTTTGGGCTTTTTCGACCAGCGAGTAATCTCCAGTGTAGTCGCCATGGTCACTAAAGAAAAACACAGCGGTTTCATCGTAAAAGCCCCTGTTCTTCAAAGCGTCCATCAACATGCCGAACTGATGGTCTATTCGGGCGCACATCCCCAGATATACTGCCTTTATCTCTCGAAAGCGCTCCTCAGAAAGTCTATTAAGGCCTGCGCTGTAATATATGGATCGCATCATGCGGCTCTTTCCTTCAAGCTCCGCGTCCGATATGAGACGCCGCTGCTCCATCTTGTCCCTGTCGACACAACTGTACCAAGGTTCCTCTACACCATATGGAGGGTGAGGGTAAACAAGCGGAAGATATAAACAAAATGGTTGATTTGCGGGAAGCATGTTGACTATCTCGATTGCTTTATCAACGCAGCTCCAATCCATGTCATACCGTACTACGTCCCCGGGCGCGGGATCGGTCTTCCCCACCAGCATATCGTAATGTTCCGGCGTGCCTTTTGGCGCGCGCCATTGCTGCCAACCGTGAAAGTCCGGCATTATTTGTCGGGACGGGGTATGGTATACGTCGCAGTACGAGTTTAACATCCCCAAACCCGAAATGAGATCGTTCTTCCCTCCCCAGTAGACAAAGTACCCGCTCTCTTTGAGTGTTTTCAAAAGCATAGGCTCTTCCGCGCTGAGAGGGTTATGCATTGTGCGGTGCCCTAGCGTGTGCGGATACAAGCCTGTCATAAAACTGCAGCGGCTCGGCGTGCATATCGGGTTCTGGCAGTAAGCGCCCGAAAAAGAGACGGCGTCAGTTTGAACCATATCGTCAAGATTTGGCGTGAAGCAAGCTCCTTCGCTTAAATGCCCCATTGCGTCCGCTCGCATGGAGTCCGGGTTGAAAATAACTATGTTTGGTAATCTGGACATGACGCCCCCTTTGTTTTTTAATAGAAAACGCGATCCACTCTACTCACACCAGGCTGAAAGGCTTCCTGTGCCGTGCGACTATGGTCCTTCGCCCTCCTGATATACGGATAATCTCTTTTATGTCCATTTTTACGGTCGGCATTATGTAGATTATTTGATCCTCGCGTAAACCATGATAGTATAGGGGATAATCCTCGGCTGCGCGGTCGTTGAGCTGGACGCACCTGAGCTTAGCCATCCCGCGGAAAGCCGGGATGTGCTGGCTTGACGAACCGCAAAGGTGCATCAGCGCTCCGCGTGGAAAATACGAAGCCAGCCGGGCGTCTAATGGCTCGACCAGAGAAGCATATGTCCCGGATGAAATCAGCTGCGTAGTGCAGCCATCAATGATCCCAACTCCCGGCGGAGTGAATCGGGTATCCCCTATGTAAGGGACAAACTGCGCAGGTGGAATTATCGAGCAAATCTTTTCCTGCAGAAAGCTGAGGACGCCTGCGATGACCTCCAGATCGTGCCTTGCCGCATTCGGTTCTTCCACCATCGCCAACAGAAAACCTTCCCCAAGCAAATCAACGGCAACAATGAAAGCCGAGTGTATGACTTGGTAGGCGATGTAAAACAGACCGTCCGAATGCTCAACCATCTGCTCGACAAATCGCAGGAGCTTTCGCACCAACGGGTCCTTGTCTAAATCAGGCGCCTGCAATGTGCCTACCTGAAAGCCCATTTTCTCGCTCCACCACTGGCCTTTGTAGAACCGTGCCTTCGCGCCAAGCATACGGCTGACCAGAAGATGCCCATAGACGAGTTGTTGCAACACCAGTGGCTGGAAATGCCCATTTTCCTCGAGGCTCTCCATCGCCGCATACAGCCTCTCGCGCATAATGGGGAGAAGCCCTCCAAAATCATCCTGATCATAGTCATATTCGGGCATCACCGAACTCATGACCCCCGACAGAAAAAACGGTTGTTCGGGTGTTTCTCCGAAATAAACGCGCTCCATTTTTTCAATATAATATTCGCAGTGCTTCCTGTATTCGGTGGTGGTCATACCGCTGCGCTCCTACATCAACTCATCTGGTTCTCCCACTCCGCTCGAATCTCCGATAGGTCTGCGAGCAGAATGCTCCTGCTTTCCTCAGTGTCAACAAAGCGGGATATTTTTACATACTCGATTAACTTATCAAGCTTGACAATTGCTTGCTTCATGCACTCGCGCCTGCCCATCCACTTAACGGGCGGGCGGCGCGTTTCAATGATCTCCTCTATTTGTTTATGCCTGCCCCCAATAGCGTGCCTTGCAATGAAGTTCATCCACCAAGTTGCGAAGAACATGGCAAGAGCTATCACGACTACGGCCATTATTAGCAATAACGGGATCAAGATGCAATCTCCTCGCTGTGATTTTCAATCGCGTTATGGCAGGATACAAGGTGTCCAGGTTCCACCTCCCGCAGTTCCGGGCATGAAGCGGAGCACTCATCGCCCTTCTGCTTGCATCTCGGATGGAACGTACAGCCTGTCGGCAGATTGATCGCGTTGGCGACCTCGCCCCCTAATAAAATGCGTTTAGTTTTATTACGGGGATCTGTCTTAGGGATCGCTGAAAACAATGCCTTGGTATACGGATGAACCGGGTTCTCAAACAGCATGTCGGTCGGCGCTGTTTCGACGATCCGCCCGCAGTAGATGACCGCGACTCTGTGTGACATATGCCTTATCACGCTAAGATCGTGTGAAATAAACAGATAGCTCACGTTAAGCTTCTGCTGCATCTGAAGCAGAAGGTTTAGGATCTGCGCGCGGACTGACACGTCAAGCGCAGACACCGCTTCGTCGCAGATTATAAAGCGCGGATTCGTCGCGAGAGCGCGCGCTATACCGATGCGCTGTCTTTGCCCGCCGCTGAAAGCGTGCGGGTATCTCTTCAAGTATCGGCTGTCAAGCCCGACAAGTTCCATCAGTTCTGCGACTTTGCCGCCGATCTCGCTTTTGCTTACAAGCCGGTTGACGACCAACGGCTCCGCGATGATATCGAGAACTGTCATACGCGGGTCGAGAGACGCGTAAGGATCCTGAAAGATGTATTGAATACCGCGCCGCATGGGGCGAAATTCCTTCTCCTGCATACCGGTGAGATCGATCATCTCGCCGTCGTCGCCCCTAAACAGTATCTCGCCGGCTGTTGGCGCGATAACGCGGACGAGGCAGCGGCCGATCGTAGTCTTTCCGCAACCTGATTCACCTACCAGACCCAGTGTTTCGCCCTGCCTGATATGGAAATCTACGCCATTGACCGCGTGCACATAACCCGCGGTTCCCCGAAAAAAGCCTTTTTGAACAGGAAAATGCTTTTTCAAGCCCCTGACGTCCAATACTATCTGCTCATTCATACTCTCACCTCTGTGTCAGCGCCATTCTGCTTCAGAAAACAACGGACTTGATGCCCTGCAGCAGCTTGCGTCATCTCCGGCGTCTTCACATCGCAAAGCCCCCCTATAGCGTGCGGACAGCGGGCATAAAACCCGCACCCTTCGCCTGTGTTGAGAGGTACCGGCACACTGCCATCTATCGTATCCAGCTCCGTTCGCGGCGGCTTGGATATCTCCGGAATTGACTGAAGAAGCGCAACTGTGTAAGGGTGCAACGGGTTGTAGAAAAGCGTATCCACATCGCATTGTTCCACGATCTTGCCAAGGTACATGACCGCAACCTGATCGCTCATCTCTGCGATCACCCCAAGGTCATGCGTAATAAAAATCATAGATATCCCGAACTCTTTCTGCAGCGAACGGATCAACTCCAAAACCTCTGCCTGGACGGTCACATCTAACGCGGTCGTCGGTTCGTCCGCAATCAGAATCGTCGGAGTACAACTCAGCGCCATGGCTATCATGACGCGCTGGCGCATACCGCCTGATAGCTGGTGCGGATACTGGTCGATGCGCTGCTCGGGATTTGAAATGCCGACTTTTCGGAACAGAGATATAGCTATCTCACGCGCTTGCGCGCGGTCTTTCACGCGGTGCAGCAGCAACGCTTCGATAACCTGAGCGCCAACGGAGTGGATCGGGGAGAATGCTTTCATTGGTTCCTGAAAGATCATAGATATCTCACCCCACCGGATGGCTCTCATCTCTTTGCCGGAAGCCTCCAGCTGCATCAGGTCAATAGACCCGTCACTGCGGTTAAGGGTTATTTGACCAGACACTATAGCGTATGAAGGTTCCAGACGCAGCAAAGACTGCATAGCGACGCTCTTGCCGCAACCTGACTCTCCAATTAGCCCAAGCGACTCTCCGCGCGCAAGAGTCAAGTCGACGCCGTCCACGGCTTTCAGCAACCCCTCGTGCACTTTAAAATGGACCCTCAAGTCTATTATTTCGAGGACAGCTTCCCCTGTTTCCATCGCTATCTTCACCTCACTTGTATGGGTCGGCGGCGTCTCGTAGCCCGTCACCAACAAAATTGAAGCACAGAGTAGTCACTACCAGCCAAACGATTGGTAGCAGAAGCCAAGGCTGCCCTGCTATTGCAGGCAAGTTATTCGCGCTCTGCATCAGTACTCCCCAACTTATGACCGGAGCCCGCAGACCCAGCCCCAGATAACTCAGCGCAGTCTCGCCAATGATGCTGGCTGGTATCGACATTGTCAGCGAAACGATCACATAACTTGTCATGGTGGGCAGCAAGTGTTTTCTGAGGATGTATGCGTTACTAGCTCCGGCGATTTTCGCGGCTAGCGCAAAGTCCTCGTCGCGAGTGGAAAGGATCTTCCCCCGTACAACGCGCGCAAGGCCTGTCCACCCGATCAGAGACATGATGACCACGATTCCCATATATATTTGAAGCGCAGACCAGTCCCTGGGCAGCGAAGCAACAAGCGCCATCCACATCGGAATAGCCGGAATACACATAATGAGTTCTATAACCCGCTGGATAAAATTATCAACAATGCCTCCTGCATAGCCGGAGATTGCTCCAAGCGACATTCCAAATACGAAAGTGAAGAAGACCCCAACAAGCCCAATGCTCAGCGAAATGCGCGAACCGACAATTATCCGCGACAGCATGTCCCGTCCTAATTGGTCTGTGCCCAGTAGGAACATGGGACCCTCGCTCGATATCAAACGGGTTTCGACTTCGATAATGCTCCACAGCCTGAATGGCTCGCCCCGGCTGAAAAACTTCACGGGATACCGTACGCTTGTGTCAGGAACATAAGTGCGCGTGAACGCAACCAGATCGACCTCTCTTTTTACTCCATACACAAAGGGAGCGGTAAAACCAACTTCTGGGCAGTATATATGTATCCGTTGCGGGGGGCAATTCCAGAACTCCGAAAATGTCATATCCGCTGGAAACGGACTCACAAATTCTGCAAAAATCGCAGAGATATATAGAAGCGCCAGAATCGGCAATGCGACCAAAGCGATTTTATGCTTCTTAAACTTCCACCACATGAGCTTGCTACCGGACGCCATGTAGTAAGCTTCTTCCTCTCGCGTAAGCGCGGAACCTGTCAATATCGGTTCATCAGAGGGTTCTGACAGGGGGATGGCTTGTGATTTCTTAGTTTTCGCCACGTAACCGCCCCTTCCTATGAAAATGTTTCAGTTCCAATCTCCGGCTCGTCAAATCAAGCCGCGGCGATTCTGGAATACCGTACTCTCGGATCCAGGATTACCAGCAGGATATCAGATATAAGCGTGCCAATGATGGTGAGCGTGCCGGTGATCAACAGGAAACTGGCCGCCATGTACATGTCCTGATTCTGCAACGCCCTTAGCATTATAGGCCCCATGGTCTGAAGATTCATTACCACAGACACCAGCGCTTCTCCCCCTATTATTGCGGGCAGAAGCCATCCGATCGTGCTTATAATCGGATTAAAAGCCATGCGAACCGGATACTTAATAATCAAACGTGGTTCAGCTAACCCTTTGGCCCGAGCGGTCAGAACATATTGCTTGCTTAGTTCGTCCAACATCAAACCGCGCACGCTGCGCATCATGCTTCCGGTTCCATTGACCGCTATGATAACGACAGGCACCCAAACTCGTTGCATCATGTCAAGGAGTTTTGCAAAACTCCATGGCGCTGAAGCGAACTCCGAGGAGAAAAGACCTGTGATAGCTATGCCAGTCGCGGCGAAGAATTGATATATCAAGAACAATGCCAAGATAAACCCGGGAACCGAAGCGCCCAGGAATGCGACAAACATGGAGATATAGTCGAAAATTGAGTACTGCTTTATAGCTGAGTAGATGCCTACAGGGATCGCAATCGCCCAAGTCAATAGAAGTGACATCAGCGCAAGCGCGATGGTGAGCGCCATACGGTCACCAATCACCTCGGCGACCGGCTTTTGCCATATAAAGGACGGCCCCAGATCTCCTCTGAAAACACCCCCGAGCCAGAATAGGTATTGAGACGCTATTGGCTCATTCAAGCGGTAACGCTGTGACAAGGCGTCAATTTGAGTCTGGCTGATAGTAGTGCCTTGAGCCTCCAACGTGTTGACCATCGTTGTCAGATAGTCGCCCGGAGGAAGCTGGATCAGTACAAACACCACGATTGTGATCAAGAACCAAATCGGGATAAGCTGCATGAGGCGTTTTAAGATATAGGAAAGCATAAGGGTTCACCCTCCCCGCAAGCCAGCTAACGATACGACGATATGTCGTTCTTTAGGGCGGGCTGCACTTATGCGGCCCGCCCTAGCCCGATTGCAACTACGGAGTGTCGTACCAGTACTGTTCGATAGCGAAGCTGTTTGCCATTGCAAACCCCTCCAGATTATAACCGCGTAAACTCCTGTTCGCGATCAAGGGGGTTACGGTCCTGTCGATAATCACAATGTAGAAGTAATGCTCATTGTTCATCCGACGCAGAGACGGGAAAGTGACATTTACGATCTCGTCGATAGATTGAGCCATCCTTCCGGCGATCAGCTTATAGTATGTCAGGACTTCGTCAGGCGGCTCTATCCCCAGCTCGCCATTTGTCGTGAACCACCGCCACCACTCCGCACCTATAAAAGCCTGAAGGAGTTCGTCCATCCACCAGAAATTGAATGACCCGTTTCGCAGCGTCACTTGTACGTCGTTCGCGTTCCAGTTGTTGTTAAACAATGTCATGTCCATAATCTTAAAGTCTGTGAAAACGCCTACCTGATGCCACATATTCTGGATCATCTCCATCATCTGATCCTGACCTGCTATCATGACAGGAAACTCCATATTCACGGTGAACCTTCTGCCATCAGGCCCAAGGCGGAAACCCGCGCTGTCCTTCCTGTCGAGACCCATTTCGTCGAGCAGGGCATTCGCCTTATCCGGGTTATACTCCGGGTCATTCCATGAAGTCAAAGTTCCCATGCCCCAGTACAGCGCGTCATTGATGTCGTTTCTGTTGATTGCATAGCTCAAGGCCTGCCGAAAGCGTATATCACCGACCACTTCCTGAAAGACATCGTCTTCATAAGTGTAGTTAAAAGCTATGACCGCTGGTGTGTTGAAGTGGGACATGACATGGGCGTAGTAACCATTTCGCTCAGCATTATCCACGAACATCTCCATATAGGGCATTTCACCCGCGGATGTGTAGTCGACATCGCCTGCGGCGATCGCGAGCATGAACGTATCCATGTTGCCATAAAAAGTGCTCTCGAAGTAATCGATGTAGGGGAGTTGGTTACCTTC
>Ga0123353_10018190_pt1 | contig 10378 bp, 9 predicted proteins | sample TergutLab28metaG_3_FD_92763 | JGI IMG/M metagenome (GOLD analysis project Ga0123353, IMG submission 92763) | Labiotermes labralis P3 segment gut microbial communities from Petit-Saut dam, French Guiana - Lab288 P3 | ecosystem: Host-associated > Arthropoda: Insects > Digestive system > Gut ...
CCATCAACCTGCTGCGCAAGGTGCGCAACCTGCGGCGGGTGGTGCTGGTGGAGGGGTACATGGACGTGGTCTCCCTGTCGCAGCACGGCGCGGTGGGGGCGCTGGCTACATTGGGCACAGCGTTGACCGCCGAGCAAGCCCGTCTGCTCAAACGGTACGCCCCCGAGGTGTGGGTGGCTTACGACGGCGACGCGGCAGGTCAGCAGGCGATCCTGCGCGCATTAGACGTGTTAGAAGCCGAGGAAACACCCGCGAAGGTGCTCACCTTCACTGATGCGAAAGATCCCGACGAGTTTGTCCGGGCCAAGGGGATTGCGGCTTTCGAGGCGCTCAAACCTCAGGACGGCGTGGTGTACCGCATGAACCATCTGGCCCAATCCTACGACTTGAGCGAGGAATCTGGGCGGGTGGAGTACGCTAAGGCCTGCGCGGCGATCCTGCGCAAGGTGCGGGAGCCGGTGGAGTTGGAGAACCATGTGCGGCACCTGAGCCTGGTGACCGGATTCTCCCGGGATGTGCTGGTCCAGCAGATCGGCCGGGGCGCGGCGGGGATAACTACCCAGGCCAATTACGTGCCCAGGCGTAACCCACTGTCTACCCCGGCATCGGCGCTGCCCGATCACCTCAAAGCAGAGCGCTCCCTGCTCACATTGCTTTCGGCCAAGCGCATCGACATGGCTCTGCTGGAGGATGTGGAGTTCACAGAGCCGCTGTATGGCAAGCTGGCGCGCCGGTTGATGGAAGGGGATTCCCCTCCCGCCATCATGGAAGAAACCACCGACGAGGCCGAGCGGCGGGAGATCGCCGAGATATTTGGCACGGAACTGAAGGGCGAGGAAGAGCAAGCGTTGCGGATCGCGTCGGATTGCCTGGCGCGGATGCGGCGATACAGGATAGAGCAGCGCATCACCGCGCTGAAGCAGGAGATTGACACCGCCACTGCCGAAGAGAAGCGCGGCCTGATGGCCCAGGTGGTGGCGCTGATGGGCGAACTGAACCGGTTGAAGGCAGGCCGAAAGGAATGAGTGCATGAGCATGACGCCGGACGCAAAGCAGACCAAGGTCGACGAGCTGATGGAATCCGGAAAAACCAAGGGCATGTTGACCTATACGGAGATCATGAACCAGCTGGTTGAGCTGGAGATTGAGCCCGATCAATTTGATAAAATATTAGAGACCCTCGAATCCATGGGTGTCGATGTGGTGAATGAGATCGACATCGTGGAGGAAGAGGAGCCCGAGGCCGATCCCGAACCCGTAGAGGTGGAGAGCGAACTTACCGTACCCGAGGGGATCAGCATCGACGATCCGGTGCGCATGTACCTCAAGGAGATCGGCAAGGTGCCGCTGCTCACCGCCGACGAGGAAATCGAAATCGCCCAGCGCATGGAAAAGGGCGACGAGATCGCCAAACGCAAACTGGCCGAGGCTAACCTGCGCCTGGTGGTGTCCATCGCCAAACGTTACGTGGGCCGGGGTATGCTCTTCCTGGACCTGATTCAGGAAGGCAATCTGGGCCTGATCAAAGCGGTGGAAAAGTTCGATTATCGCAAGGGTTACAAGTTCTCTACCTACGCCACCTGGTGGATTCGCCAGGCCATCACCCGCGCCATTGCGGATCAAGCGCGCACCATCCGCATCCCCGTGCACATGGTGGAAACCATCAACAAACTGATCCGCGTATCCCGCCAGCTGCTGCAAGAGAAGGGCCGAGAGCCCCTGCCCGAGGAAATTGCCCGGGAAATGGCCATCTCCGAGGATAAGGTGCGGGAGATCATCAAGATTGCCCAGGAGCCGGTCTCTTTGGAAACCCCCATCGGCGAGGAGGAAGACAGCCACCTGGGCGACTTCATCCCCGACGACGACGCGCCCGCGCCTGCCGAGGCCGCCTCCTTTACTTTAATGAAGGAACAGTTGCTCAGCGTGCTGGATACCCTGACCCAGCGCGAAGAAAAGGTGCTGCGCCTGCGCTTTGGCCTGGACGACGGCCGCCAGCGCACCCTGGAGGAAGTGGGCAAGGAGTTTAACGTAACCCGGGAGCGCATCCGCCAGATTGAAGCCAAGGCGCTGAGGAAACTGCGGCACCCGAGCAGGTCCAAGAAATTGAAGGATTTTTTGGATTGACGCATGAGTAATTCCATATATCCCGTTCAATACACACGTTCAACCCACAGCTTGCCACCGGCTCAAGCTGATGCTTCTGATACAGATGCGCGAATAAATCCTTCACTCTTTGATAGTAAGATAAATCCGGCGCCTTCATGGCGCCTTGCACGGGCCTGCCCATGGGCATCCAAACGGAGGCGGCGGGCATGATGCCGCGCTCCGCTAAATAAGTGGCCCCTTTTTTGAGCGTATCGAACTCCTCTATGCCGATGATAAAGTTGGAGAACGCTTTTCCCGCGCCATGTTTGTGCGAGATGTATTCAAGCGTATCCAGATAGCGCTTGCGCGTTGTGATTTCGGTTTTGCCCGGCGTGACGAGCCGTGCTTTGGTCTCATCCCATAACTCCAGGCTGCAGGCGATTCTGTCCGCTCCAAGGGCAAAGTAGCTATCAACCATCTCCATATGCGTAGGTGGCGTAATATAAAGCAAGATTTCGCCGTGTATGTTTGGTCTGCCGATTGTTTGATTGATTTCCACTAGATAATTCTTTATATGCTCCGCTTCGGCTTGGCCGTCGAATGTGGAACCGCCGGTAATCTGTATGCTGTCGCAATCGGCGTGTTGAATGCCGTAGCCTATAATCTCCGCTACGTCACACGGTTTGACCGGTTCGGGGAGCCTTTTGTTTTTACCCGCCATATTTTGAAATGCGGCCCCGCTGAAACAAAACTCACAGGGTTTTCCCGATGTGGCGTACTCGCACACCCACAGGCACTGAAAGGCGACCCAGTTGCAGCCCTGGATGACGGCGTTGCCGATAAAGGGGAGACCCGAGGATGTTTTTTGCTTGAAAAAGTCTGTGTGCGCAGGGAAAGTGACAAAATCAAGGAAGGTATTCTCGTAAAGCAAAGCAGGTTTGTCGTCGATGACTTTTAAGGAAAAAGGCGTTTCAAGCTGTGAAGCGTACCGCAGCAACTTCAGGTTGTCCCAGGATAAGATGCCGGTTAGGTACCGCAGATGAAAGCCCATGTCGGTTAATTGCACAATCGTTCCGTCGGACAGTATCATGCAATTGCACGCGAGGGGGCTTATGTTCAACCTGCTCATGGGCGAAAAGGTTTTGTAGACCTCCTTGTCAACCTTTACTCCACGGCTTACGGCCAAGCATTTAAGGTCGACGGAATCGATTTTTGCGCCGTTTAAAGTATAAGTGTTCATAATGGCTATTCGTTTCCTCCATCTAAATAATAGATATTATGGCGCATGAAGCGGAGCACGTCAAGGGAGTTGCGGCAGGGCAACAGCACCGGCGCTTGACTTGACAAATGCACAATGCTAGAATGCATATTATTCCTCAGCAATGCATTTTGGAATTACTATCATCAATCGTAGGGATTCAACGGATAAATAGGCGTTTTCATCTGATAAGAAGGATGGGTAGTATGGGGAAAGAATCTCAGCAAAACAAGGAAAGATATCTTGTACAAATCATCAAAGAGGTATGTGCCGAGCAAAACATTCAATGGTCTTCATTTTCTTATGATTGGATTTTCCAACTTTGTAAAAAAGAACGGGTTGCCTACATTTTTGGTTATAATTTTGGCCTAAATGCATCTGCTTCGGCAAAAATCTGTGATGATAAATGTGGAGCAAGTGAAATTTTGCTCAACGCAGGCATACCGACCGTTGAACACAACTTCTACATGTCCCCGTGCAACAGCCACTATATTGGTGAAAATGGGAATTGGATGAGATTAACCGCGTTTCTCAACGAGCATGGAAAAATCGTATGCAAAGCAAATGAAGGGACAGGGGGCAATGAGGTATACCTTGTAGAGGATCAGCTGCAGTTAGAAGAAGCAACCCATCGTATTTTTAGTCGGTCGCACGCTATGGCTGTTTCGCCGTACTATCAGGTAAAAAAAGAATATCGCGCGGTCGTTTTGGACGGGGTCGTCAGACTCATCTATTCAAAGAATATCCCGTGTGTCATTGGCGATGGCGAATCAACAGTCCATGCTTTGCTGATGAAGCGCATGTCGGAAAACAATTGCTTGATTCACAACGCTGCCATGAAAGATGATACGCTGTCTTCTGTTCTGCCTTATGGAGAGGAATACCGCCTAGGCTGGAAATTCAATTTGGGCAAAGGCGCGACTCCTCAGGTGCTTGCAGATGGCGACGTAAAGGATCATCTTTCAGATTTGGCAGGGGCAGCCGCTAAAGCGCTGGCGATACAATTCGCTTCGGTGGACATCATCGAAACAGACAATGAAATGCGCGTATTAGAAGTAAATAGCGGCATAATGATGGAGAGCTTTATCCGGGCAGCAATTGAGAATTATCAAATAGCAAAAGAAATATATCAACAGGCCATCCATATGATGCTAGAGGGATAACGTGAGCGAAAGCTAATGGAAAAAGAAAACCCCCTGAAAGCCTAGCGGCTTCAAGGGGTTTTGCCTATGCGCCATCGGGGACTCGAACCCAGGACACCCTGATTAAGAGTCAGGTGCTCTACCAACTGAGCTAATGGCGCAAGTGTTTTCACATTTTACTGCATGGGTTCCGGTTTGTCAAGATTTTCGCCTAAGAATTTTGTTTTTGTTCTTGAATTTTGTTCGTCGCATCCAGCCCCACGAACGCGATTCGTGTACGGATGCGCGTTTCCATGCCCGCGTAACCGACACGAGAGTGATCAGCGAAGCGCTCAACTCACGGTGAAGCTAAAGCTGTAACCCGTTCCCCTCAAGCGTGGGGAACGAGCTTTTGCCGCAAACTCTTGCGATATTTATCATTGGCAAGGACCTCACCCTCGTCATCATTTGTAATATCCCGCCATTACTCTCATGGTTGGCTCCAAATAAATATAATCAAACATACCCTCTGAAGCCCAAAACATCATAAGTGTAAAGTTCTTCGTCCATTTAGTCTTATCGACCACAATGGCTTGGACGTCCTTCTCTGTAAATTTCTGGAAGTCCAACCCAACTGCCCATTCGTCGATGTACTTGAAGTCCAACAAAACATCACCGTACTCACCGTTGTTAAAGGCACATTCCCAATCATCATAGCTAGCATATTCTACATCTTCAAATTCTTTAGGAATTGGGAATCCCAGCTTTCTGTATGGTTCAATCGCAATGTGATACTTCGGCGCGGCTTCGAGCTCTGCGAGGAGCACGTCGGGGCCTTGCCATGGTGTGACGCCATCTGGCATCATCGGCGGCGGCACCCACTTTGGTGCTACCTCAGTCATGAACCGCGCAATCTCTTCAGTGCTTAGCAGTCGTCCTTTCACATCATCCAATGTGTAGGAAGCTGCGGCTTTGTTCACCCATTCGGCTGTTCTGCCTTTGGCGGGCGTAAACTTCACCACGCCTTTGCTGGTCGGTTTCGCCGCACTCATGCCCCGCTCATTCATATAAGCTACGAGCACATCATCCGGCAAAAGCCCCTCTTCGGAGTTGGTTAAATCGTAGCCCAGCGCTTCCAGTCCCGCATTCAGCGATTCATCGAATAGCGCGGCTACCTCGCGCGGGTTGTATTCCCACACTTCGTCTTCGGCGAAAGATGCCGAGGAAAAGATGGCGAAGAACATAGTACATACGAGCACCAAGGTTAGGAACACCGCTAAAATCTTTTTACTCATGAGAATTCTCCTTTTTATTGGAATTTTTACTTACCCGGAATGCACAGTCAGCAAACAGGCTACTCTTCATGATTTATTAATTTTACTTTCTTTTGGTAATGCTGTCAATATATATATAATGGTATATTCGCATAATAAAACTCCCAGCTTGCGTTGCGGGGAGTTCATAGATAAATACCGCTGAGGGGAGTGCGCATCATTGTTTACTTGTTGACTTGTTTTCTTCCCTCTCTTTTCTTATTTCCTATTCATACTCTTATAGTATCTATAATAGGAAAAGAGGTTAACAAGGTAAATGTGTGGAAAAACGTTGTGTGACCTGGCTTTTCGTTCACTCCCCATGTTTGCTTTGTTGACTAACGTCCTAACTTAGAGAGCAAAAGCATTTGCAACCGATGGATTGGCAACAAGGCTGTCGTTGACAAAAGCGCTCACGGGAAACAACTGGTCAACAATGTGAACGACCCTATCACCTATAGATACTGATATACGGTGCGGACTCGGGGCAAAAATTTTTGTTTTGAAGCGGCTTTGGCAATGACGGGCTTGCTGTCAATCAATCGGTTGCGAATGCTTTTGCCGCTACCATCATACTGCCCACGATCATGGGCGGGGTATCATGGGCGACGATTGTCTATCTACTATGTTACCCTACCGGCACGCTGGTGTAATAAAGTTCATCAGGACATATATCTTGGCCATGTATCCACTCAATGCTTAACCCGGCAGGCTTTACCGTGTTGAAAACAGTCAGGTTTTTCAGTTCGCTAAACGGCTTGAAACCAAGATAAGGCTTCACATCAAAAACTCTCTTTTCGGCATTGCTAAAAGTTACAAGCAAGCAGTAATCTGCTTGCGGGGTAACGTTTATGGCTTGCGGGCGCAACAATTGATTATTTCAATTCCTCTATTTTGATGGTTTCACCGCTTTCATTCCATGCCATCCAAGCGGCTTTTAGTTCATCAGTATGGAGTACGCACGGAGTACTCCTTTCGATCATCCGCTTCTCTGGAGACTTGCTTATACTATATGGTTTGTTGCTTTCTTAGTCAAGAGGCTTATAAAAAAATGATAGAAAAGAAAAACCCAAAACCAACTCCCACTCGAATGCGTATTGCATGCCGCGCTAGAATCCTGTATACTAAGCCCAGGGCGATGCACGGATCGCCAGGCTTGCCTTGCGAGGAGGAGATAGCATGGAGTGTAAAATACGCAATGAGATCGGCACCATTTCCATCACGGAAGACGTGCTGCTAAAGGTGGCGGGATATGCCGCCCTGGAGTGCTACGGCATCGTGGCCATGTCTTCAAAGCGCGCGAAGGACGGCTTTGTGGAGTGGCTGGGGCGGGAGTCCCTTGCCAAGGGCGTGCAGCTGCGTATGAGCGAGGACATCATCGATGTCGATCTGTTCATCATCGTGGAGTACGGCATTTCCATCGCCGCGGTGTGCAGCAACATCAACGAAACGGTGCGGTACAAAATGGAGAGCATGACGGGCGTGAAGGTGCGCCACGTCAACATCACCGTAGAGGGCATTCGGATTTGAGGCCCTCTTTTTGCGCATCGGGCCGGTGCGCCACATCGCAGCGAATTGGAGGCGTAGCATTTTGCCACACGCAACGATAGACGGTCTGTTATTTAAGGAGATGGTGATCGCGGGGGCCGCCCTGCTGGAGCGCAACCGCGAGCTGATCGACGCGCTGAACGTGTTCCCGGTGCCCGATGGGGATACCGGCACCAATATGTCCCTCACCATGAAGTCCACCGTTAAGGAGATCGCCGGCAGCGACCAGGCTTCGGTAGCCCGGGTGGCCGAGGCCGTAGCCAAGGGAGCGCTCAAGGGGGCCCGGGGCAACTCCGGCGTGATCCTCTCCCAGATATTCCGGGGATTCGCCCGGGGCCTGGAGGGCATCGACGTACTGACCCCCGAAGCCTTTGCCCAAGCCCTGAAGGTAGGCGCGGAGACCGCCTACAAAGCCATGATGAAACCCAAGGAAGGCACGATCCTTACCGTGGCCCGGGTGATCGCCGAGGACGCCATTCGCCAGGCCCACAAAGAGCCCGGCGATATGCTGGCCATGCTGGACGAGGTGCTGCGCAGCGGCGAGGCCATCCTGATCCGCACGCCGGAGATGCTGCCCGCCCTGAAGCAGGCCGGGGTGGTGGACGCGGGCGGCCAAGGTTTGCTTACGATCTATGCCGGATACCGGGCCATTTTGCGGGGCGAACGCATCGAGGATGCCGCCATCGAGGCTGCCTCCACCTCGCCCTTCGCTTTTGAGGACGATCACGACTCCCTGGGCGAGATTGAGTTTGCGTATTGTACGGAATTCTTGATCCAGAACATGAGTGAAACCATCACCGACAATGACATCGGCACCTTCCGCCGCCGCTTGGCCCGCATTGGCGACTGCGTGGTGGTGGTGGGTGATTTCTCCCTGGTGAAGGTGCACGTGCACACCAACGATCCCGGCAAGGTGCTGCAATATGGCGTGGCCCTGGGCGAACTCACCGGCATGAAGATCGAAAACATGCTGGAGCAGCGGCGTGAGCGCCTGGCTATGCAGGGCGGAGGCGCCCAAGCCGATCAACCCGTGGCCGACTACGGCATGGTGGCCGTGTCGGTGGGCGAGGGATTTTCGCGCATCTTCAAAGAACTGGGCGTGGACGGCATCGTGGAGGGCGGGCAAACCATGAATCCCTCCATCGACGATTTGCTGGGCGCCATCGAAAAGGTACGAGCCCACGCCGTATTTGTGTTTCCCAACAATACCAACATCATTTTGGCCGCCCAGCAGGCTGCCGAGATGGCAAGCAAAAAGGTGCTGGTCATTCCCACAAAGAACGTGGCCATGGGCATCGGCGGCGCGATCGCCTTCCAGCCCGATCTGTCCCCCGAGGACAATGCCCAACGCATGACCGAAGCCGCCAACCGCATCAAATCCGGCCAGATCACCTTCGCCATCCGGGACAGCAACTACGACGATAAGTCCATTCACGAGGGCGATATTATCGGCATCTACAACGGCAAGATTGAGCTGGTGGGCGACGATATTCGCCAGGTGGCGCTGCGCCTGATGGAAGCGATGGTATGCGATAGCGACGACCTGATCACCATCTATTACGGCGCGGATACGCCCCATGCGGACGCCGAGGCCCTTGCCGGGGAGATCACCGCCATGTTTGAGGATCGCGAGGTGGAGATGCATTACGGCGGGCAGCCGCTTTATTATTACTTGTTTTCTGTGGAGTGAAATTAGGGGGTAGGGGATAGGGGTTAGGAGAGGAACGGCTTGATGAATATTATCCACGAGGATTTCCCCACACAAGATGAGATTGACGCAATCAAACTGGGGCGTGAAGACTTTCGGCTTGGGCACACGATAAAGCACGAGGATATCAACTGGGATTAAGGTGTAGTAGCCGCATGACTGACACATCCTTCACGGGCATCCGCGGCCTAGGTCCTGCGCGCCTGCGCGCCCTGGCTGAGCGCGGCATTACCGACGGCCTGGCCCTGATCGAAGCGCTGCCCATCGGCTATCGCGACAGCACTAACCCCATCCCCATCGCCCAGCTCGGTGAAGGAACCGAAGCGGCGGTGAGGGGTTTTATTGTGCAGACGCCAAGGTTCCACCGGGTAGCGGGGCGGCAGTGGGTCTCAGCCACCCTTCGGGACGACACCGGAACCCTGCGCTGTATGTGGTTTGGGCAGCCGTGGATGCGCGACTGCTTTGAAATCGATCAGGAGGTGCTGCTCTGCGGCCGGGTGACCCGAAAAAAGACCGGCCTTTTTTTCATCAATCCCGCTTTGGAAGAGGAGCCGTGCATCACGCCGATCTACCGGCCTGTGCCCGGCCTGCCCGCCAAGACATACCGCGCCCTGGTGGGCGAGATGCTGGCGCGCCTGTTGTCGGATATCTGCGATCCGTTGCCCCAGGAGCTTCGCGCGCGGCATGGGCTTTGCGGCAAGGGGGAGGCCTTGGCAATGGCCCATCAGCCCGCGGACGCCCAGGCCTTGAGTCGGGCGAGGCGCAGGCTGGCTTTTGAATCGCTGTTGTTATACCAGGCCGCCCTTACGGATTTGCGACGACGCCGGGCGCGGGGAGTGCGCCTTTTGATAGAACAAAACCAAACGGATGATTTCTGGCAGGCGCTGCCCTTTGCGCCCACAGGGGCTCAGCGACGGGTGCTGGCGGAAATCTGCGCTGACATGGCGATGAAAACGCCCATGGCCCGCATGGTGCAGGGCGATGTGGGCTGTGGCAAAACAGCCATCGCCTTCGGCGCGCTAGTCCTGTGCGCACAACAGGGATGGCAGGGCGCGCTCATGGCCCCAACCGAGATATTGGCGATCCAACACTACCGGGGCGCTTGCGCGTTGCTGGAGCCCATGGGCATACGCTGCGGGTTGCTCACCGGCGCACTGACCCCCGCCCAGCGCAGGCAGGCGCACCAGGCTATCGCTACCGGGGAGTGGCAGGTGGTGATCGGCACCCACGCCCTCATCTCCGAGGGGGTGCGTTATTCACGCTTGGGGCTGGTGATCACCGACGAGCAGCATCGCTTTGGCGTGCGGCAGCGCAGCGCTTTGGCTGAAAAGGGAGAGGCACATGA
>Ga0123353_10018192_pt1 | contig 10378 bp, 6 predicted proteins | sample TergutLab28metaG_3_FD_92763 | JGI IMG/M metagenome (GOLD analysis project Ga0123353, IMG submission 92763) | Labiotermes labralis P3 segment gut microbial communities from Petit-Saut dam, French Guiana - Lab288 P3 | ecosystem: Host-associated > Arthropoda: Insects > Digestive system > Gut ...
CCTGATGATGGGTGCTGCGACACCCGAAACATGTAGAGTGACTTTGCAGTGAATAAATATCTGCATACTGTTGCATCTGGTTGGATTTTTATTAACACTGAATTACGATGCACGGAAACCTGAGCTTAAAATATTTATACATATTAAAACGCATGTAAAGTTAACTGCAAATTTTGACTCTAAAATTTAAGGAAAGGCGAGTCCTTTTAACTCACTTACAGGGCGCATATTCAATGGAACTTGTTGTGGAACGGAAAAATGACTACTACGTTCTGAAATTTTGTTCAACGACGTTTCCTCTTAATATTACGCTACTCCCAAACTAGTCCCGTTCCTGGAAACATTTCGTCACTTCTGCATCCCAGAAACAGATATTAACTATCCTAAATTCCATCTTTCCTCTCTACTTACTTCTAAGTATTGTTTGACACTCACACGGTTAGCACGCGCGACATCGAAATGCGTCATAAACCTGTGGTTTAAGATAGAACAACGACGGGTTTCATACTATCCCCAAAGTGACAAACTTCTACGTATTTGCATTACTTTGAAACATGTTTAGCACTAGGAGTGTAAAGCCCTGAGAATCCTAAACCATAATTACCATATTTTATTTCATTTTTTTCCATTAGCAACAGTATTATTCATCATCGACGAAATTCTGTTTAATAATGCACTGATTTGTTTATTGCAATGTTTACCATAGAGCAAGTTCTTCTACTCGTATTTCTGCTGTCTCCTTAGCTGTCATCTGAAACTTCGTTTCACATATTTTATAACCAGATATGAATATAATTCAGTGCAATTTTATTTGTTTATAAGACATTAACCTCATTTAATTCATTATTCTCTTAAGCGAGAGAAAATAACAGAGGAATTCATTAAACCATGTACGTAAAGCCGAATGAATGTCGTAGAAGCGTGTAACGTGCCAAATTATGGAACTAAGGGCAATCGAATGGGATACACTTTGAAACTGAGAACAATTACTTGTCAAAACTGAATCTCTATACGCAGAACTGAAAGAACATGTGTGTTCTTTCGATCTACATTACCAATAGCTGTGACCTTTGTGGCCAGGTTAGTACATCCGAGGTATGTCCGAGATCATGAATCGACATATGTCAAATTGTGCATAAATAAGCTGCGTCTTATTTTGAATTAAGCACCACGCTATGCAGAAAAACTGAGGAAACGAGGTTAGAAACAATAAATCCTTGTAAGTGGATACTCTAGTTTCAGAGAAGCAAAGGTCTAAAATCTTCAAAGATATTTCCCTAGGCAACTGAATTTCTGATGTTCCCATAAAATGTAGTCCTTTAGAGTAACATATACTGCTGTTTGTGTATCACAACCAAGTGGTGGTGCCAAAACACAGATTTACAACTGGAATTATCTTCATTGTTTGGGAGCAGACAGTCTCCAGACAGGATCAACAGCAGCCATATTATGTAATGGATACTGCTGCCTCAACCCCAGGCTTGCCAGGGCTCTTTGTGTCTGAGATCTTCAGTACGACAATAAGGCACCTGAAGCGACACGCTATGTTTGTGCAATGTTTTCAACAGACTGCTAGGAGGAGAATTGTATTTATCCGTGTGTTAGTTCAAATCACAGAAGGGTCTCTCTGAATGGATGTAGATTGAATGTTATATTCAATGGCACGCAGGTTTTCTACGTTCAGTTTTGGCATGTTTCACTAAAAGTTGGGTACATCAAAGCTTTCTGTGCATTATTCTGAGACGATTCTAATACACGGTTAGTAAATACGAAAAGGGAAAAAGGACACGGCAAGATTTGAAGTCTCGTACGTAATAACCAGCAGGTGCAATAAGATTGTCAGAGTGGCGCAGTGACGTTTCATGCGAGAGAAATAGACAGGCGAGAAGTCTGTGTATTACACTTAACGAAGCCGTCAGAAAAATATATTTTATCTAGTCAGATCACCTACTCTCACCTCTAAAATCAAAACCATAAATTCTAAGTTAAAAAAGTGATTAATGACTGCTGATGACGTTGGAATGAGGGAGATTTTCCGCACCCGTCCAGACCGATCTAGGGACCCACCGAGCCCCCTGTACAATGCGCACCGGATCTCTTTCTTGGGGATGAAGCGGCGTGGTGTGACTGACCACTCACACCCATCTAGCACTGAGGTTAAGGAAAGAGTTAAGATATAAATCTACTCCCATTCTGGGTCTTTATATCTTGTTCTACGTTGAAACTTCACTTTTAAAATTACATAGCGGAATAATTTGCAATAATAGAAAGTAAAAGTTAATCAAAATTTTGTATATTTTAACGAAAACTACTTTCTTGTGCAGTCTGCAATATCATAATTCAGTATGGTTCGGATTGTTCCCAAATATTATCCATTAATATTGGTAGAAGAAAAAAATAAGTGTGAAAGAGTAAAGACGAAAGCTAGAATGAAGACCGAAGTAAACTCCCTCCGAAAACTTTGTGCATATTACACGTATATACCGCAGCTAATACGAGACAATGCTGAACCCAGCATACGTACAATGTGTCACACGTCATTACTACCAATCAGACAATAAATAATTCTCTCATTTAATCCGCTTTTCCCACAGCACTATGTCCAGCTGTATCAAGGTACTCGGAGCTATTCTTTCTTAAGTCTTTATTCGGCTTTATTCAAAGAATAAGCTATCTAATAAAAAGGACAATAACATAATAAAATTGCAGTTGTCATAACTAGTGCTGTACGTGACTTCGTTGTATTCACAGTCTATAAACTGGGTATTGTCTTACAGGCAAGACAGATTAACTAAGTATATGTGCGTCAGAATGACAGGCAAGAAGCACTGCTAAGGAGCACCAATAAGATTAGAGGTTCTGGGTTGTGTTGTGTACCTTAGTAAATAGGAGTCTAAGGGGCTACTCTGAAGACTAAAGTAACAATATACTCAGAACAGTATGCAACTATTTATCAGTATGCACGACGTCAGACTCCCGGAAATGTGAACATCATTATTAAAAAGTTGAAATATTCCAGTACTATTAACTGGAACTGTAAGCTCTATTGTCCACTAAACATCCGAAATCGTCCTTAAGTCTATAAATTATACTTCAGTGGGGATAGACACTGAATGTGCTCCATAAGTTCAGAAAGTGCCCTAAATAACACCATTTGTTCTTAATTAACCCATCTCGTTCTAACGTCAATAAGTAAACAGAAACAAACATGTCCACGAGTTCAGTGCTTTTGTGAGTGTGTGTGTGTGTTGTGTGTTGTGTGTCCAGCACGTCTGTCAAAAGCATCCTGGGATATATAAAACTTTTTTTACAGAGACCAGTGTACAAGGCCCAGAACAAGGGAGTTGAAATATTTTGTAATTTTATTACTCTTCATGCCCCAAATCAGAACCTATCCTATTTACGTAACTGAAACAACAACGAGTACAGCACGAGATGATGTAAAACAGATATGGTTTCCTGGAAGTATGTAGATAATTGTTTGTTTCCAAGGACTGTAGTGTCACTTATTCAGTTCCGAGACTATAAATGTTTTATAGATTAGTGGTTACGTTATATACCACAATGTTTCAAAATAAAAATATCTACATTTTGTCCACAGAATGCAATTCTGAGGCTTGCGTAGATCTCAGAACAAACAACGAATTCCTCCTATACCACTTATCGTTTTTAACCGACAGGGAAAGTGTTTACTCTGCGGTACGATGTGGGGTTTTATATAAAACAGATTGTTTCGTCCTATGCGAGTTAAAATTACACAAACCAAACTGAAGTTCCTAGATTCTGGAGTAAGGAACAGCTATGAGTGTGGAAAGTACAGATTTTGTTTGTTTGTAAGGTTTTGAGTCTTATTTATTGAGAATGGTTTCGAAATTTTGTAAAGTAAGAAACATGTGTGTTTGTCCACAATAATATGAAACTGCAGCACCGACATAAAGACGCTGAAGCTTCTTATGATGGCCATGATGTCAGAGGGCAACTGGTGTCAGCATTTACGAAATCAGACACTTGAAAAGGAAAAGGAGAGCTACAGAAATAACAATTCAGTACTTCTTATTGCAAATATAACGTTCTGAAATTCACAAACTGTAGGCTAATGCTATTACCTTCATTCGAATCCACGCTCTCCCCTGCAGTACCCATTTCTGATATACTCGTCTTCAGATTTAAAAACCGTTGCCATTAAGATTTCGTTACCTGATGCCTTAAGGCAAAATCAAATTGCCTGTGTATTTGTCAGATGAGAAAACGGTTTTGTCACAGTTACCGTTACGTGCATGCAGGGTAACAAACAGCGCCACGGTAGGTTTGTTTTCTTTTGGAATGTTCTACCCAAGAGTAATTCCAAAAGTGGGCTCACATTTTTAACAAATATTACCAGAACCCTTTATTTAAACCTGTACTACGCCTAAAACACAAAAGGTTTGCAAGGGGAGCTTTGGTAGAAAGCATACCTACCATGCTTCTTATGCGTGATTAGTGTTCGGAACACAGAAAGTAATCGATGACGGTAGGATTAAAGCAACCAACATTGTCTCTATCACTGGAAGGATGCAGCTGTATTATACCCTTACCTGAATCTCATAATTACCTAAACCATCAGGCTACTACGTTAATTACCAATAAAGTTACTTAATAATAAATTATAACAGTTTGGACCCTGTAATTGCCTAGCCCTTAAAAATTTAATTTGAAGATTTCGGAAGCGAGCTGTTACTACAGGGCTGAGTACAGTGTGGAATATTTTCCAATGCCTTATGTTGTCACGGAACGCTGTTTCGAAAAGTGGGTTTTGTTGTAATCTTCTGGTAGAGTGGAAGGGCGGAGAAAACCCCAATTCTGGAGGTTCCATTACGAAGAGCTGTTACACATTATTTTCCAAAACATTTAATTAATTTATTCAAACCACCTGAACAAAAAATTGTCAATCTCCTCCAATTTCCACAACACAAAACCTGCCCAGTTTTTTTTAATATTGTGGTACAAAACCAATCAAGGTAAAGGGAAAGGTAAAGTTCACCCTAGAACAGGTCAAGAAGACCCTGAGGGGGAGCACAGGTATAGCTCTACCTTTTCTTTAACCTCGGCGCTTGATGGGGGGTTGGTGGCCAAGGCCACGCCCCGGCAGCTTTGTCCCAGGGAAAGACCCGGTACCCATCGTTTAGGAGGCTGGGTGGGCCCCAAGGTCGGTTGGGATGGGTGCGGAAATTCTCGCCCTGACCGAGATTCGATCCCCGGACCGTCCAGTCTGTAGCAAGTCGCAATACCGATTGAGCTATCCCGGTCAAAGCAAAACTAATCAAGGCAATGGATAATGTCCTTCATTAAGCCTATTATGATACGTTAGAAAATATTTAAATATGGACTTCACGAAGGAAACTTGCTTTCTCAGATTTGCAAAAAGTTCTTTCTTGTCATACAGTCTAATTTATGTCGACTGTGTCGCCTTCCTTATCCGCTTGGTTTAATCTCTCCATCGTCGTAACCCAATTTCCTACAATCCACGGTCATGTTGACCTACCGTGCACCAATTTAGCTCCGAAGTGACTTGTACGCAAATTACTGAACATATAGGACAATCTGGTCTCCGATTATGTCAGCTACGTAAGTTTTAATTTTTCCTGTTTTATTAGTATCCGCCTTAATTTATATATATATATATATATATATATATATATACACATACATACATACATACATACATATATTCAGAGTTCTTGGTATTTTACATTCTCCAGTTTTTCTTACAAATTCAACACATACATACTAACCATTCAGTGTGTTATATAGAACATATATAGAAAACGAAGTTTAGATTATGTAGTTCCAGAAGAGTGTAAAATTGTATATATTTTAATTATTAACTTGCTTTCTGATCTCACCACAATATTCAACACAGGATACTGCAATATAAACTGAGATTTATGTCTAAACAAATTAATTGTTTTTGACAAAAGAATACAAAGTTAATGTCAGAAAGGACCACGCCATTAAGGTATTTAAAGGACATGAGCCGAAAAATTTACGTTCTTTGGCCTTTTAACTAAGCGAATTATGTAGTTTAAAATTCCACTGCTTCTACATCGAAGAAAATATTAACCTGGCGCTCCGTGGGTAGGAAATTCACTGATCCCATTGCCGGTATGTACATGAGAGGAAGGAGACAGAATAGTCAGATCGCAAGAACTTAGATCCTGTACTAGCTAGTCCGTTTATAAGGAAATGCGTCATGAAGAAAAACATTAAAAAATGCGGCACCAAAGAGCCTGCTGAACAAGCAGCATGACAAATATTTGTACTTGCTGTCAGCACTTTGCATAGTATATTTTCAGAAACTAACCAGTTTTAGAGCTATTTAAAACCTGGAAGTGTTTTTTTATTTGTGTCTGTTTGAATAAGTGCCAAATTTTTTTATTAAAAATATTTATTCTTCCGAGGAAAAATATGTTCATATTAATAATTAACGTATACTCACACCAGACCTTGCTTCTCTGCAGCACAGAAGTCATAACTAATTTACAATGTGAACATTTTTTCGTGAAATATAAGTTAAAGCAAGTTATAATAGTGCCCCGACGCAGAATTTGAATGCCCGGCGGCAGAGAAGACTGGAATTTACTGAGAGCTGCATGAGGAAGGCCAGTAAAGGCCGTCACCTTAACAAGACGCTGGGCTTATCAGCATCTCGCTGTGTGAAGGGTGTATGGGACGTTAGGGGCCAGAGGGCTAGGAGAAGTGCAAATCCCTTTTGACGTGTACCAACACGACCCTAATGCCGACACACTGTTACTGGTCACAGTACTGTCAATGCCGTGTAGGTGGCAGCATATATTGAAGCAACTCCCGCCACTGATAAACAACAATTGTCTCATCTTTCTAACGATATTAGTATTCACCCCCCCCCCCATTGTAAGTTTCGTCATTACTTGATTACCCAGTGCAGCGGTATCACATCTCAGAAAAAAAGGGACTGTCTTTCAACGAATTTTTAAAGCCCCATGTTGTTATATGGGCTACTCAATTTGACATGCAACATTCTGAAATTTACTCACAAATGTATATGTTTGTCTATATGATGATCTTCACAATGTGTGGCGATTATTTCCCGAGTGGCATTAGCACACTGATCTTTGTAACCAAGCGGCACTGTGCTTTCCGTGAGATAGAACATGATTTCGTTTAGAAGTACAGTGTTCAAAAAGAAAGTCAGGCTTCGCAGAACTAAGTTCGAATGGCAGTATGATTGCGAAATTACGTACTGATTTTAGGTTCTTGTGACCGTGCATCATGGAACGTAGGATGGAAAGAGATAAACCAACTGGGTCGTAAGCTTACGACCCAGCTCCACACAACCACAGCCAGCACAACCAGTGCAGAACACCATAAGCAGTAGTGCACGGTCCTGTTCTCCTGATGATGGGCATAATGATGCCCGAAACATGTTGAGATAGAAGTTTGAAAATAAACATCGGATTAGTTGCATCTTGTTGGTTTATCTCTCTTCACCCTACGTACTGGTTATCGATATCAATATTCATTTTATCCGGAAGTTCTACAATACCCTATAGCTGTATTCAGGGAATGTCCCGCACATATTTCGGTAGGCACACCAGCCATTCAAACTGATAATTTTCGTGTTTATCTCAGTCTCTCCACGTGAATATAACGTATATTACTGCGATTAGATCACGGAAGCTTCCTTTCAAATCCCTTCCATTGCATTTTCACCTTTTATCCTAACATCAAGAATATATACTTTGCAGTCCTAGTAACTGACCAACTTAATGCACAAATTCTTGTTTTATAATAAGTATATAATATTTCTCTACATGTTTCGAGCAATCTGTACGTGGCCGTCCGGTGCATCTGTGCACCGGACGGCCATCTACAGTGTGTGATGATATCAGATGCCGTATAATACGTTTTTTATCTCCTGATGATGAGCACAATAGTGCTCGAAACATGTAGAGGAATATAATAAACTTATTATAAAACAAGAATTTGTGCATTACGTTGGTCAGTTACTAGGATTATATTGAGATGTACGGCCAGCAAAACATAAAAAAAAACATACACTTTGTTGTTATCCACACGAAAACATACATCCTCTTCAAGCGCTAGCTGTATCGCAATTCGTGTCAATATTTCTGATACCAGTAATATTGAGACACGAACAAAAAATATTTAATTGCATGCAATAGAAGGCAAATAATCGAAACGCTTAAACGTTTCTCTGAATCACTGACAATGAGAACACAAAGCATGTATAGCCGAGCAACGACGATTCCTTCTCACTGCTACTTACACATGCTATTTGCAGCAGATAACATTATCATCTTACATTAAGCACTGCGTAATTAGGGTTCTAAATGTGCGTCGTTAGTTTTGAAGAATTCCACACATCACATTTAATAACGTACACATACGAGTATGCATTCAGAACGCGACCAGCGATAACTACTGAAAGATATATAGCTATTTCGAAATATTACCTCTTGCAACTACTAACAGTAATTGACACAAACTAAAAGAATTTGCTTCAATTAAAAATAACGAACACATTTTTCAGACATAAAGAGATTCATAAAATGACTTGGAGTGCCCGAGGTTACAGATCCATTATAGATTACTTTCTAACAAACAAGAAACTATCACCTTTAGTAAATGACACTAATGTTTTTAGGGGCTATGATGTTACTACAGACCATTACTTATTAATTTCCAAAATTCGTTTACCTCAAAAATGGTATACATTTACTAAAAGATCTCTACGGCAAGAAGAAATTTTAGGGTATTTTTTTTAGAGAAGCCAAGTATAAAATTACTTTATCAGAGGAGATTAGAGCAAAATCTGATGCACTCACCATGGAGCCTTAATATTGATGTAGAATGGCAAACTTTAAAGAACACACTACAACAGCAGCGAATGAAGCTCTAGGCAAAAAAGGAAAAAGAGAAGACACAAAAGGCGTTTAATTTTATGGAATGAGGATATTAAAAACTTGATTTAAAACAAGAAGAAGGCTTATTTACGGTATCTAACAACACGTTCTGAAACTGACAAACTAGAATACAAAAGGTTAGTGGCAAATGTGAAAAGAGAAACAAGAAAAATTAAAAGGCAATATTGGGAAACATTTGTATCGAGAATTGAACATGGTTTATATGGACGCCAGATAAATGCATATAAAATTATTAGAAATTTAAACAGAACTGAAAAAGATAATTTGCGACTTAATCCAATAGTTGAACACACATGGCTAGATTACTGTCAAAAACGTTGGACTAAACAATTTAATGATAACACCACAAAAGGGAAACGTGCAAAATTAACAGAAAATTGTGTTGACTTAATTACAATGGAAGAATTGGAAACAACTATAAAAGCATTAAAAGCCAGAAAATCTCCAGGATCAGACGGGATTAATAATGAGTTGTACAAACATGCACAAAAAGTTGTTTACATACATTTTTGAATTTCCTAAATGTTTGCTGATTTACGGAGACATTCCTGAAGTATGGAGGATAGCCATTGTTATACCAATACACAAAAAAGGAAACAGAAATAATCCAGATAACTATAGAGGTATTAGTTTATGAAATACTGGATAAAAAAATCTATTCAAAAATTATTGCAAAGAGATTAACAGCAATTGCAGAGGTCCTACTATTAGAAGAGCAGAACGGATTTAGGAAAGGCAGATCCTGCTTGGACTGCATATTCTCAGCTTCACAAATAATTGAAAAACATAGAGAATGTAACATCCCCACATATATTTGCGTTCATTAATCTTAAAAAAGCCTTTTACTCTCTGGCCAGAGACAAATTATGGACTATTATGCTAAGTAAAGGATTCCAACTCATCTAATTACAATAATTCAGAAAATATATATGGAAAACTTTATAAGAGTTAATGCAGGTAATGGAATATCTGAAGATTATAGAGCTATTACCCAAGGGGTGAGACAAGGATGCCCACTATCACCTGTTTTATTCAATTTATATTTGGACGAAGTTATTAGGATTTGGTTACAGAAACTAAAAACTTGTAAACAGTTTAAAGAGTTAATTTTTAACAAACTCTTATTTGCAGATGACCAGTTTATCATTTCTGACACAGAATACAACTTACAAAGGCAGTCTATTTGTTATATAACATATCTAAATAATATAATTTGGAAATTGCTACAAAAAAGACGAAAGTATTTGATTTCTTTGGAACGGATCACCTAAGAACAAAAATTATTATAAATGATGAAACACTACAACAAGTTTGCCAGTTTACTTATCTAGGTTGCAGTATATCTTACCAATTTTCCAATAATGTAGAATTTAAATTAGCAAAATTTTTACAATTAATAGGTAATATTAAGAGAA
>Ga0123353_10018195_pt1 | contig 10377 bp, 11 predicted proteins | sample TergutLab28metaG_3_FD_92763 | JGI IMG/M metagenome (GOLD analysis project Ga0123353, IMG submission 92763) | Labiotermes labralis P3 segment gut microbial communities from Petit-Saut dam, French Guiana - Lab288 P3 | ecosystem: Host-associated > Arthropoda: Insects > Digestive system > Gut ...
GATTTACATTGTCATACCAAAATATCCGACGGATCTCTCGGTATCGAAGAGGTGATGGCGCTCGCGAAGCGCCGGAAACTTTCGGCGGTCGCTATCACCGACCATGACAGTACCGCCGGCGCCACCCGCGGGGTGATTATCGGCAAACGGATGGATCTGCCGGTTATCCACGCGGTAGAGTTTTCCACTACCGATACCGCCCGCGGAAGGAACGCCCATCTGATCTGTTACCTCTGCAATATCCCTGACCGCCTTGAAGGGGTTTGTAAAAGAAATATCGAAAGCCGGAAAAAAACCGTCGCCGAGCAGATCAAACGGGTGATGCGGTATTATCCCATTTCGGTGGAGATGATTCTAAAATGCGCTGCCGGTTCGGCAAATGTTTACGATAAACATATTATGCACGCGTTAGTGGACGGCGGTTATGCCGACGGGCTGTTCGGAACCACCTATCAAAAACTGTTTGGTCCCGGGGGAAGCGCTTACGCCTATCCCGAATATACCGATACCCGCGAGGTACTCGACATCATCCATTCGGCCGGCGGTGTCGCGGTATTGGCTCATCCTTATGAGGAGGATACAGATAAAACAGCAGGTGCGTCGTCAGGCGTATCAGGTGCATCAAGTACGTCTCAGGCGTCTGCGGAAGCGTTGATGGAGGAAATGGTATCGCTGGGATTGGACGGGATAGAAGTATGGTCTCCCTGCCACAGTGAACAACAAACCGCGCAGCTGATAGAATTTGCCAGGGATAACCGGCTGCTGATGACCGGCGGTTCCAATTTTCATGGCATGTACGCGCCGAATCCGCGCCCGATCGGCAGTGTTACGGTGGAAAATGAAGTTGTACAGGAGTTGTTAAATTTTAAGACGGCGCATAAACGGTGATATTGACACGATAAATGTGAGGTGCTATATAGGATGGAATATCAATATCAGCCGAAAGATGTTTGCGCAAAGAAAATATTTTTCACTATTGATCAGGGAATGGTGCGGAATGTGCGATTCAGCGGAGGCTGCGCGGGGAATCAAACCGCCGTTTCCAGATTGGTGGAGGGGATGCCGGTAGTGGAGGTTATCCGGATGCTGGGGGGTATCATGTGCGGAAAACGGAATACATCCTGCCCGGATCAGTTGGCTATCGCGCTGCAAAAAGAGTTCAAGTGATGAAAATGCTTGTACAGTAGTTTAAAAATGGCGAAAGGTGGTGTAACCGGTGTCAGAAGAAACGAAACGTCCCGTTGATATAAATGAAGATGCGGATATGAAAATTGCGGGTCTGGAAGAAGCGGGAGAACTTCCGGAGGATCCGGCAACACTTACCGAGCAGCTGGAGCACCAAACCCTGAACGGCAATCTGGACCGGGCCAAGCGGCTTGGAGGGCTGCTGGCGGGTATGATCGCAGCGATGGAAACAGAATTCAACCGCCAGGCCCTGGCTGCCTTTGCGGTGGAAACAGGGATCGGACAAGCCATTGACAATGAATTTGTCGCCAGGACGGCCCATTCGGCTTTTTATGAAACACTGCGGCTGGCCGCGCCGGAGTTAGAAATACGGCTCCAGGAAACCGGCGCTTTTTCCTTTTACTACCTTTCGATGCGGGAAGCGCCGGAGACAGAAGACCGGGATATCGCCGGGCGGGTGGCGGAAACCTATGCCGTTCTGCTGGGAAGGGAAAATGAATCGGCCGCCGTTGAAGAGGGACAGGAATTGTTTACCGGATATTTGACAAAAACACACGAAGTGATCGAAGGCCTGAGTTTTGTATGATATGCACGATAGCTATAAAAAAAGAAGCGTGCCGCTTTTGGTGGCACGCTTCTTTTTTTATTCTGGATCAATAATCTGTGCGCGGGAACTCAGTGATCTTTCCGACCAGCATCTGCAGGATCAACCGCGCGTCGGTGATGGTAACTTTCGGGGAGTCGTCATCATTTTTTGAACCGTTGACCGCGGCCGCGTCTACTTGCTCCGGGGTCAGTTCTATCTTTTCGACGAGATATTGTAAAATCATCCGCGCGTCGTCTATCCGGAGTGTCGGTCCATTGCTGATCTGTCCGAGAGGCAGCTTTCCGCCGACGACATAAGCGATACTCGATAAAGCCGGATATTTAAATTCTATTCCCTGATCACCGCCGGAAAACCATCCGCTGGGAATATGAGATGCCGAAAAAGGTATTTTCTCAAAATTAGTCGGGACAGTGGTGGAACCGACGAGGAAAAAATCATAAAATGCCACATAATCCTGAGAATCCCATGTGACATCTACAGCATACCAAAAACTATTTTCCATCTGCACATAATTCCACATATGATTTTCTTCCCCTGCGGAACCTTTCCCGAGGCCAATAATCAATAAGCAGGGAATACCTTCACGATCGCAGATGAGTTTGAAAGCCTTGGCATAACCCTCACAGACCGCCTCCTGCTTTAACAACGCGCCGGTGGCTTCATGGGCATAAGGCTGATCCATAACATAATCGATGGTACTTGCCAATTGATCGTGAATCGACTGGACTCTTTCATAGAGGGTTTCACCATCAACAACAAAATCATCTACGGTTTTTTCGAGATCGGTTTTCATTTGAGCATAATTACCGGCATATTTTTCATCCACTTGAATGTTGATCTGCATGATATGGATCTTCCAGGTACCGCCATCTTCCGGTCCTATTGCCCCGAATCCAGCTCCCGGAAGGGTATCGTCGCCGGTACCGAACCAAAAGGTTTCCAGCGGCTTGTCGGCTTTGACAGCATCAAGAGCAGACTGGAAATCATTAGCCAATTCCCAACCGAAATTAAGGTATTCTATACAGTCTTGCAATTCGTTCTCGACATCTTCTTTGGAAGCGTAAAAGGAATACTTGTCCGGCAGATCCAGTATAAACAATGCCGGGCCGTTGGCGCATTTTTCCAGAATGCTGTCATACAGGAGTTTGGCGGTGGATCCGAGCTGCTTGTAATAATAACCGGGTTCCGCTGCGGCCTGTGCCGGGAGGGTGGTCGCTGTTATGAGGACAACGAACAGGAGCAGGGACATTGCGAGTGACAGTACCTTTTTCATGGGTCATCTTCCTTTCTTTATATAGACCTCCTGTGAACTCAGGAGAATGAAATTCACAAAATGCCTATTAATAAGCGGCTCATATTGGCCGCATATTTTATAAGAATAAAAAATTAATTTTTTGCGACAATCTCACCGGCCCGTTTATAGATCGAACCGGCCGGTATAAATCCGCGCACCGAAGAAAGGGGATAGATATTGCTGTTTTTCCCGACCACGGTAGCGGGATTGAGCACGGTATTGCAGCCTACCTCCACCATATCCCCCAGCATGGCGCCAAATTTTTTCAACCCGGTATCAATCCGGCGCAGCGTTCCGTCGGCGTCCCGGCAGGATACGGCGGTCAGGGAGGAATCGCTTTTGACGTTGGAGGTGATCGAGCCGGCTCCCATATGGGCGCGGAATCCCAGGATGGAATCGCCGACATAATTATAATGCGGCACCTGCACCTTGTCAAACAGGATCACATTCTTCAGCTCGGTGGAATTGCCGACAACAGCGCCGGAGCCGACGATGGCCGGGCCCCGCAGGAAAGCGCAGTGCCGGATCTCGGCGCCCGGATAGATGATGATATCTTCGCCGAGATAAGCGGAAGGCGCGACGGCGGCCGATTTATGTATCCAGACGCCCGGTTTCGGCGCAATATATTCCTCCGCCGGCAGCGTGGCACCGGTCTGCCGGATGAAGTCCTTGATTCGCGGCAGCGCTTCCCAGGGATAGGTTACCGCGGCCAGCAGCGGCGCGGCGGCGGTATGGGAGAGATCATACAGGGCTTCGACAGTCATTTCGCGGTTCATTCGGATGCGGCCTCCTCTTCACTAACCGGTAGCTGCTCCGGCGGTTCTTCCGGCGGCGTCTTAAATACAATCCACTTGGCAAAGCAGTAATTCAACACCATGCCAACAAAGACATTGACTATTTTGGTAGCGCCGTCGGTCATACCCAAAAGCATAACCATAAATTTTGCCAATACAATACAAATAACCAATGTCAGTAAACGTACGATAAAAAACAGGATAGCTTCCCGCCGGTTTCCGGCGGAGCCTTTGCCGTGGCTCTGAAAAACGATCAGCTTGTTGGTGAAAAAGGCAAAGATAAACGCCGCGGTCCAGGACAAAATATAATTTAATTCCAAACCGATATGAAACTGTGCCCCGGTGGTGAATGCCGCCAGATCCACTAAGGTGGTCAGGAACCCGATAATCAGATAGCTGACCGTCTCCCGGTTGACGATTCGCGGGAACCGCACCAAAGCCAGCTCATAGGCGACTAACACCAACAGCGCGAAGACTAAACCCATCATCCGGGGCAGCCAGCCGAACAGGTTGGCGTCGCCGCCGATATGCAGCAGCTTGCGCATCTCGTCGATCACCATGACAAGGATCACGATGGCGCCGGTCAGCCCGATGGCGCCCCACGGGTTGATATCGGTTCTCTTAAACATCAGCCAGCAGATGTATCCGAGCAGCCCGAATCCGAAGAAGGAGATCATCTGCGGCATCTGTTCCCGCAGCCAGCCGAACTGGTCCTCCGAAATGGTATTGATATATGTCTCCAACACCCGGCTGCAGAAATCGGTGACTTTTTCCAATAAAGTACCCAACGATTCTTCGGGCTTCGCCGATAACCAGATAAAGCCGGCCGCGCTGATGACAGCGGTTACCGCCAGCGGCCAGATCAGCCAGGACATCTTTTTCTTGTTTTTATCCATATTATTTAAACAGCCCTTTCTGTTTTCTATACTACCATCTTTTTGATATTCATCCAAGGATAAACCGGTAAATCGCTTCGGCGACACCGTCGTCGTCGGCGGATGCCGTCACCGCGTCCGCCGCGGCCTGCACCTCCGGGGACGCGTTACCCATAGCGATCCCCAGTCCGGCGAAACGGAGCATTCCGAGATCGTTGGCGCTGTCGCCAAGCGCCACGGCGCTTTCCGGCGTCAAATGCGCCGCTTCTAATAATATCCGCATTCCCTCTGATTTACAGCAGCCTTTTGGTAACGCCTCGGCGTAATGGTCATGCTGGATGACCTCGAAATCAACCGATAAACAGCGGACTTCCTCCGGCGATAATACGCCGCCGATGGTCAGTTTATTGACCGGCCGGCCGGCATATTTTGTGTCAAAATCCCGTTCTCCGGTGATCTCCAGCCAATCCGGCTGCTGATAAAATACCGGATGGATATGGAACATCTCCTCGGTTCCCTCAAAGACACAGGGACGGCTGCCGGCCAGAAATAATGCCGCTGTCCGCCGCAGTACCGCTGCCGGCAGGGTGAGATTCCGCAAGACCTGTCCGCCGAGACTGACATAACTGCCGCCGCCGCCGACAATGCCGTCATAGGGGAAAGCGGACAGCACCTCCCGCTGCATGCAGCGCAGCGACCGTCCGGTACAAAGACAGATCAGATGTCCGGCCGCCTGCGCCGCCGCCATCGCCGCCAAATTCCGGCTGGAGGGCACCGGCGACGAGCCGTCGACTAACGTGCCGTCAATATCAATAAATACCGCCCGTTTCGACAAATCCGCCTCCCCAAAAAATGATCAGCTATATCCAATTTTTAAGTATACCATATTTTAAAGAAAAAAACAAATAATTTGGGGGAATTTAAATAAAAATTTCTTCGTGAAATCAATTCATAAAAATGGATAAAAAGGTTACGTTTACGAAACAGTAAAATTGCTCACATTCCTGCCCGTATATTTTCTCCGCCGCCGGAAATGCTAACCCAGGCTGCGTTTCCGGTGTCTTATATTTGTTGCTATCATGGAAAGGGAGTTTGTTATATGGATTTGACCGGGCGGGAATACCGTAAAATGAGTAAAAAAGCATCACCGCCTTCGCCCATTTTCGGGAATTGTATCAAGGCTTTTCTCTTCGGTGGATTGATCTGTACGATGGGGCAGCTGACCACCGATCTGGCGATCGAGTGGGGGATGACGCAGCAGGACGCGCGGCTGGCCGCGTCGGTCTTTTTGATACTGCTGAGTGTGATACTGACCGGATTCGCGGTATATGATGATATCGCCAAACACGCCGGTGCCGGGACATTGGTGCCGATCACCGGGTTCGCCAATTCCATTGTGGCTTCGGCTATCGAATTCAAAAGCGAAGGGTTTATCATGGGATTGGGCGCCAAGATGTTTGTGATCGCCGGCCCGGTATTGGTTTACGGCATCACCAGCTCAATCCTGTACGGTGTGGTGTTATATATTGTCGGATTGTTTTAATATAGCGGTTTGACTTTTTGTATACTATATAAAATCCAATAAAGCGGTCAACCCGCGCGGAGAAAAATAAGAGAGATGTAGTACACGATTCATCAAATTACTATAAAAGGGGGTTCTGCCATGCCTGAGAGAATCGGGAAATATACAGTATCCTTTTCCAACCGGCCGACCGTGCTGGGATACGCGGCGGTGGCCGGGAAAAAAGAGGGGGAAGGACCGCTGGCGCGGTATTTTGACGCGATTTTTGAGGATACCACGATGGGGGAAAAGACCTGGGAAAAATCCGAGTCGGCGCTCCAGCGGGAGGCCTTCTCGCGGTCGCTGGACAAAGCCGGGTATACCCCCTCCCAGATCAATTACATCTTCTGCGGGGATCTGTTGAACCAGAGTATCGCGTCCACCTTCGGACTGCGGGAATTCAAGGTGCCGCTATTCGGTCAGTTCGGCGCCTGCTCCACGATGGCGCAGACGATGGCCATGTCGGCGGTATTTATCGACAGCGGCGCCGCCGATACCTGCGCCGCCATCACCTCATCGCATTTTTGTTCCGCTGAACGGCAGTTTCGCACGCCGCTGATTTACGGCGGCCAGCGGCCGCCGTCGGCCCAGTGGACGGCCACCGCCGCCGGCTGCGCCATTCTGGGGCTGGCCGGCAACGGCGTACGGGTGGCGGCGGTCTGCGGCGGGCGGGTCAACGATCTCGGCATCAACGATATCAACAATATGGGCGCGGCAATGGCGCCGGCCGCCGCCGATACAATAGCCAATTTTTTGACCGATACCCAGACAAAACCGGAGGATTATGACCTGATTCTGACCGGCGACCTCTCCCAGATCGGAACCGATCTGCTGTATGATCTGCTGGAACGGCAGCAAATTGACATCCGGGCCGCCCACAACGATTGCGGGCTGATGCTGTATGACCGGGAGTCCCAGGATGTCCATGCCGGCGGCTCCGGCTGCGGCTGCTCCGCCGCCGTCGTCTGCTCCTGGCTGCTGAGCAAGATGGAGAAGGGGGAGCTGAACAACGTACTGTTCATCGGCACCGGCGCGCTGATGTCGCCCACCTCCTCACAGCAAGGGGAAACGGTGCCGGGGATCGCGCATCTGGTGCATTTGGTGAAGAAGTAACTTGTTTTATTTGTGTTGATGTGGTAAAATTCTACTCGCAGATAATCTATATTATCGGAGGAGATAGAAATGGCTAAAACAATCAGCGAGAGAATCCAAAAACAATTGGACAGCGTGGGCGCAGCCATTGAACACTGGGAGTACCGCACATTGCCTGCCGCGCGTTTTATCGGCGTTGAATGGTTTTACGGCAAGGACGACTGGGCGGTAACCCGCGAAAAAATGGCGGCGGTATTAGACGCAATGCCGGAATACGCGTCAGGCTTTGATTATGACCTGACGCTGTCGCACCATTTCGGTAAAAAGGTTGACCAAGAACGCAATCACGATTATATCGGGCGGTTTATGAAAGCGGACGCGCCGGTGCCCGATGGTTTCGCGCATTGGGATTTTGTCCCTGAGGACAGCAATACGCCTTACTTAACATTTTGTTCGCAGTTCGCGTTTTCGGTGTTTGCCGGCAATCACGACGCGTTGCATAACGGCGAAGGCTTTGATGTGAATGCCTTATATGATATCACGCGCAACATCATCCTTGAAGAAAATGTTACCATTCCCTACCCTGAAATTTACTGGACGGCTGAGGTGCAATTTGACCGTGCCGACGGGACAATTTACAACCCTGAAAATCTGTATCACGGCGAAAATAAGCCGGGTGAAGTCCGGTGCGGGTGGTTATTCTCAACATATACAAAATAAGCATACTATACAAAAACAAGATAGTTTCAACACACGGCTTTCCGGTGAAAGCGCAGTATATTACACCCGCCGCAGAATTTGGCGGGTGTTTTTATGCGCCTTCCCCTTTACAGCATACTCTTAAAAAACTCCAGCGTATGAAATCCCCTGCCCAACTGCGCCAGACAGTACCGTTCGGCCGCGTCGGCCGCTGTGCCGCAGCGCTCGTCGGGTAAAATATACTTGAATATCTGTTCAAAATTCCCGTAAACCACCCGCCGCATCCATTGCAGCGTCTCCGGCGGCAATTCCGGCAGCTCATACTCCTCCTGACGCCGGCAGCGGGAACAAACCAGCTCTCCCTGCACCGGCAGCAGCGCCATACCGCCGCTGTTTGTGACGCAGCGGGCGCAGCGCTCCAGCTGGGGCATATATCCCGCCGCGCTCAGCAGCCGCAGTTCCACCGCCGCTTTGACTAAATACCGGTTCCGCAGACCGGTACTGAGAAAGTGCAGCCCGTTGAGCATCAGCCGCAGCGCCTGTTCCGACTCCTGCGCGGCATGGGGATCGGCGTCTTTTGGCGCGGCGGCGGCGGCCAGTTCACAAAAATACTGCGCCAGCGCCAGTTTTTCGATGTCGCTGTGCAGCTCAAAAAAGGTATGTAACGGCTGGGCGTCCTCAATAATAAAATGCTGCCGGCCGTTCCCCGTCCGTGACGGATTGCTCACCAGCGACAGCCGGGAATGACTGAACAGCCGGGTAGCGGCGGCGCTGCGGCTCTTGACCTTCCGTGCGCCCCGGGCGGAGGCCCGGATGACGCCGCGGTCCCGGGTCAGCACCGTGACAAACCGGTCGGACTCACCGATATGGTTGTATTCCCGGATAATCAGTCCGTCGGTTACCGTCGCCACCGCCGGCAGCCCCCTCTGTCCGCGGCAAAGCCGGCGGATTTTTTGTTCCGCAATATGCCAGATAATCGGCGACACTGCCGGTATTGATGAATACATTCCAGGCGTCGGCAGTCTGCCGGCTGGAGGTTTTACCCATTTCCATCCGCTTCGCCTCCCTGTTTTATCTTAACAGGAACGGGGGGCGGTATACATGGAAAAAACAGCCGGAATAATTTACAGGAAAAAGTACAGCGAATATTTTGACAAAATCCGATCTTTCGGGTATTATAGATTTAAGTTCTAAAGTCTAAGCCCTAAGATCTACATCACTTCCGTACCAGTATCTTCTTGATCTCCCCGATATACATCCGGTGGTAATCGCCGTTGGGATAGTGGGAGGCGATGGTGGGGTCGAGGAATTTTTCCGGGTCGATATCCTGGGTATACAGTTTTTTACAGCAGATGGCTATCCGTGCCTCATTGAAATACGGCGCCGGCGCGTCAAAGAGCGGGAGCAGCCCCGCTTCGGATACCTTGTCGCAGTCCCGGCCGGATTGGGTGCCGCAGAACTGGAGCGCCCGCTTAAAACTGTTACCGAAGAAGGAAAGGGAGAAATGCCGTTCCCGCTCAAAAAATTCATAGGTATAGCGGGAGGGGCGCACCACGGCAAACACCACATCGGTGTTCCAGAGCACCCCCATCCCGCCCCAGGAAGCGGTCATGGTATTATACTTCCCCTCCTTCCCCGCGGTCAGCAGCATCCAGTCCCGGCCGATACTCCTAAAGACGTTTTCCTCCAGCATAAGCGGGTCAATTTCGACAAATTTGTTCATTTGCGGACTCCGTTCTCCCGGTCAACCGGGTGGTTTTTAAATAAATTCTTCCCCTACAGTATATCATGCCACAGCGGGCAATACCACATATAGCGCAGATAAATTTATGAAAGCAGGTATACATTATGGCCGTGATCCGTCCGTTCCGCGCGCTGCGGTTTACCCCGAAAGCCGGCGATACCGCCCGGCTGACCTGTCCGCCCTATGACATCATCAGCGAAGACCAGCGCCGGGGTTATCTGGCGGAAAACCCGCACAATATCATCCGGTTAGAGCTGCCCCGGGATAATTCCGGCGGCGGCGATCCGTATGCTGTGGCCGGCGAAACGTTGCGCAGATGGATGGATGAGGGGATTCTGGCCCGGGACAGCGAAGAAGCGATTTATCTGTATAAAATCAGCTTTACAGTCAACGGGAGAGCCAATGCCATTTCGGGTATGGTGGTGCAGGCGCGGTTAGAGGAATTTTCAAAAGGCATTATTCTGCCGCATGAGGAAACGCTCTCAAAGGCAAAAACCGACCGGTTCAATCTGATGAAGGCGACCCA
>Ga0123353_10018201_pt1 | contig 10376 bp, 8 predicted proteins | sample TergutLab28metaG_3_FD_92763 | JGI IMG/M metagenome (GOLD analysis project Ga0123353, IMG submission 92763) | Labiotermes labralis P3 segment gut microbial communities from Petit-Saut dam, French Guiana - Lab288 P3 | ecosystem: Host-associated > Arthropoda: Insects > Digestive system > Gut ...
TCACGAGGCTGAGTGGACCCCGTTCCAGACCCACTACTACTCAGAAAATCTGGTAGCGCCGGGGATCGAACCCGGGACCTCTGTATCTGTAGCCAGAAACTCTGACCACTAGACCACAGAGATTGTATAAACTGAAATAAAAGTAGAAGTTTAAAAAAGGTTATAAGACTATTTTCAAATGTTTATTTATTGTATTGTCGTATCTTGCCGCAGTACGTGGAATATAGCGTGGGCTTCATGCATTAATGTCTTGCTGTTTTTCTTTTATGTCGGATTGGTTGTCCGAGTTTGTTTTGCTTCGTTTTGGAAGGTTGGTTGTAGCTATTGGTGTCTCGGTGGTACTAGTATGGTATATGTGTTGCCAGTTCAACCGTTCGGAAGACACTCGTCATATTGTTATATTACCAGAAGCATAACAGAAAGGGATGACAAACGCTGACATTCAGTTTTTATGTTCAGTTCTACACACACACGTTTTTAAAATCATGAATTTAATTCCTGCGTCCTTGCAAGGTACCTAAGCGCAATTTTGCTCGCCAAGACATTGTAGTGGTGGTGGTGGTGGTAGTGGTAGTAATTGTAGTAGTAGTAGTGGTGTTGGTGGTGGTGGTAGTAGTGGTACTAATGGTGGTAGTAGTAGTAGTTATTGTTGTAGTAGTGGTGGTGGTAGTAGTATTGGTAGTAGTAATAGTAGTAGTGGTGGTAGTAGTAGTAGTAATAATAGTAGTATTGATAGTAGTAGTAGTGGAATAGTTGTAGTAGTAGTAGTAGTTGTGGTGGTAGTAGTATTGGTAGTAGTAGTATTGATAGTAGTAGTAGTAGTAGTGGGAATAGTTGTAGTAGTAGTAGTAGTTGTGGTGGTAGTAGTATTGGTAGTAGTAGTATTGATAGTAGTAGTAGTAGTGGGAATAGTTGTATTATTAGCGGTGGTGGTAGTAGTAGTGGTAGTAGTAGTAGTAGCGGTAGTGGTGGTGGTGGTGGTTGTTGTTGTTGTTGTAATATTAGTAATAATGTGGTACGAGACGTGGAAGGAAGAATAACATTAAGCTGAACTTTAAAAATGGAAAGAAATCAGGTAGGGACGAAGAAGAAGAACGTATGGAACATGAATGAATGAAAGAGGAAGACGAGAAAAAGATAATGAAAGTGAAGGAGAAGGAGGAAACTGTGTTGGAGAGGAAATAGAAGGGACGGTTTTAGAGGGGTCGGGAACAATAAATATTGCTTTGTTGTTATACCGCCCCCCTTACCTGTAGCATTCAGCAAACAGTCCCTCCAACAAATTTCAGTCCAGATTTATCACTTCGGCCTAAAATGGATTTGTGAGACTCACAAAATATGTGAAAACAGGGCCTTGCTGGGGATAGAAACGTTGACAAGGTTCATTATCTGTGCAGCAGTCGGCGGAGCTGCTTGTATATAAAGAGGCTCATCACATTGTCCGGAGTAATAAAGTCCCGTAGGTCAAAGCGAAGTGCCCAATTCTCAGACGTGCGACGGCCCACCGAGGCGCACTAATGAAGGAGCCAGCTCGGTGCTAACAGACAGGAGCATCTGAAGTCTCTGTGTTGCGTGATGTAAATTGGATGTAACTTTGCGGCATAAAATGGAATGGGTGAACGTAAGCGCGATTTAGATCTGCTGCAGTTTAATAGCAGCTTACCCCAGTTGTGATAGATTGGAGTTTAATTCGTTGGAATATCGACCAGCAAACCGGATTGCGGTTTTTGTAGTTTTCCTCATTAGGTCTAGAATATTTTTTCTTCTCGTTTGTTATCCAAAATGTATAGATTAAAATATACAGATTTTTAATTTTTCATGTTATTTTGTATGGGTGTGTGACTTGGTCTGTCACATTGAGGGAAGTACATGGGTTAAGGGTGTTTGAGAATAGGGTGTTGAGGAAGATATTTGGGCCTACGAGAGCCGAGGTAACTGGGAACTGGAACATGCTGCAGAATGAGGACCTTCGTGATCTGCATTCCCCTATTAATACGTATTTTTGTGCTGAAATATAGAAAAATGAGATGGGATGGGTATGTGGAATGTATGAGTAGGGTTTTGGTGTGGAATCCTTAGGGACAGAGACAATTGGAATACCTAGACATAGATGGTAGGATAATATTAAAATGAATTTTTAAATAATAAAGGGCGGGGGGGATGCGTGGACTAGATTGATCTGGTTCATGATGGAAAAAAGTCGCGGTCTTTTGTGAACACGGTAATGAACCTTCAGGGTATATAAATTGCGGGGATTTTTTTGACTGAGAAACTGTTAGCTTTTCAAGAAGGGTTCTGTTCGATTGAGGTAGTTAATTAGTTATTAGTTAATTAATTAGTTACTGTAATACTGATCACAGTGCCGGTCCCAGTGGCCGCGCGGTCTAAGGCGTAGGTCTGCGGCCGCTTACCTGCTGAGATTGTGGGTTCGAATCCTGCGGAGGACATGGATGTTTGTCTTTTGTGAGTGTTGTGTGTTGTCAGGTAGAGGTCTCTGCGACGCACTGATCACGCGTCCAGAGGAGTCCTACCGATTGTGATGTGTCGTTGTGTGTGATCCAGAAACCTCAAGAATGAGGAGGCCCTGGCCCGTGTTGGGCCGCAGCGCCACAAAAAAAAAATACTGATCATAATGTGAACTTTGGTTATTAGTTAATTAGTTATTGGTTATTAGTTAATTAATTAGTTACTGTAATACTGATCATAATGTGAAGTTTGCGTTTGCTGATGTAATTTCCTCACACAATCTAACATTTCTTCATATTGCAAACGACGCACGATGACATCTGCACATGCTGACGTCGTCATCAAGCAGTCTACGAAAAACAAAAGGGAACAGTAGCAATGAGATTTCTGCAAGCAAATTTTACTGAATATTGCACTATTAGGTTGGCGGCTAAGTCCAGACATCAAGTTTACGTACGTGGCATAGACGTAGCTGCAAATGTCACAATTTGACTTCTAATCTCAGAACGAAAATTCAAACACACACTGTCCTTTGGAGGAAGAAGAAGCGACTCGCTGGAGTACATTATCTCTGTCATCGATGTAGTACACAATGTTTTTTTCACCATAAATCAGCTACTTGGAAGCAACGGCATTGAAACAATGTTCTAAGCACTTCAGAACCTCTATTCATTACGTAGTTGCCTGTGGAAACGTCCAGGTGTTAAACATAATAGAGTGATCTCAAGTAACTTCCCACGGTTGGTTTTAGCTCCACCTTAATCCACTTGAACAATTCTGAAAAAACTGTAGTGTTTACAAAGTAATCGAACTTTAGTCAGTCGTTGATTGATTGTGGTACTGAACTGTTCAGGTTCCAGTCGGGGTACAAGAAAAGGATACAACAAGCTAGCAGGAGAGGAGTCTGAAGTGGCCAACGTCAACTGTACGGCACCACAGTGCGTCGTACAGGAATCGTCAGGTCCTGGGCATGGTCCGGGCCCTGGAGATCCCGACTCCTCAGACACTAACTCCAACTGCAGCGACCTGGAACTGGAGGAAGAAATTTCGGATGATTCCGACTATGGTAAGTACAGTAACATTGAACATCAACGTCCTCACAGTACCCGCAGTCAAATTGTGTCTGGTGATGGTCCAGTAAAGGTGAATTGTACCGACGTTCGGAAGAAACTTGTGTCTCCGTCTTCAGGGTGACTCGATTTGTTTCAGATGGATGTTAAGGAATGATGCAGAATCCATCTGAACCGAATTCATTCCCCTGTGAAGATGTAAGGCAGTACGCTTCTCCGAAACGTCGGAACAAATCATTGTACCACGTGATATAAAACTCAGAAGACCATCACTTGAGTGAACGAACATCAGCTTACACCACAAACTGTACTGCTCACTCGGCATGGGGGAGGAAACGAATTCTTAGAACATGCAATTGTGTTTACCGTGAAATTAATTTCATTTTACGTGTAGCTACATCAAAAGATCCTTTTTTGGTTCTTTTGTAGCTCTCTTTGAATGGGACACTGATCGCGTTGTGAGATTTGTGGATAAATCTAAGTTAACCTTAGTAAGTTTGGTCAACAGTGTACTTAGTACGTTAAACTAATGTGTTATACACCGGGATGCTGATACGTCCTTAGCCCGACCAGGAAGGAAACAAGATCGGAAGCATCTTAGGGACGCGCGCGATTTCAACAACATCGAGACGCGAGCTACCATCAAGTTTTTCTTTTCTTTTTCCTGCAAGGCAAGTTGCCGAAGGAGATTCACGCCATTCTGAGAGAAACTTTAGCTTATTTCCTTCCAGGTCGGGCTAAGGACTTATAAACACCCCTGCAGGAACAAGCAATTAAATTTATTTTTGTTGCTATTGTTATATTTTCCGTTGTTTATGACTTTTTTACGTGTTACTATAAACCATCAACGGACGCCAAAGCGCTAAAAAAAAGTTAGATAAAGGCTGTGAAAATACAGTCTAAGCTTCAGATGACAACTACGCTCTTATGGGCTGTTACGCAGCGTGTAGTGGTAATTCCTTACCAACGTTTCGCGACAACCTGTCAGTTCCATATAACCCTGCACAGTTTAATCTGTTATTTACATCTGGCCACGTATTTTGTGGGCCGTGCTCACGAAATGTATCGTTACACCATGAAGGTGGCCATTTGAGGGCTGAAACATATAGGGATGTAACAGTGTGAATATAGTGGTGTTAACATATAGTGGTGTTAACATATGTAAGCGCATTAGTCGGATTTTTGTGTAAAAAATGGTCGTCATTGCGCGGATATGAATAAGATAAAGATTTATAAATATTGACAGGATTAGAATGATGAAATACAAAGAGAATTAAAAGTAGGGCCTATATTCAATAGAAAATAAAATAAAATATTAAACAGTATGTTGGCTAGAACACGTATAAACAATGGACGTTACGGAACTATGAAAAGTAGCTTTCGTTCGTATGGTAAGAAGAAGAAGAAGAAGAAGAGGTATTCGTAGCTGGAGACAGTTACAGGCAACAGAAAGTATAACGGAAAGTTTTCCTGTTCTTTTCATTGAAGACATTAATGTTTACTCGCCACGAATTTGTTTATTACAATATGTCCTAGTAATTAACCAACTTGATGCACAAAGTTTTCTCTCAACCTGTGCACCGGACGGCCACCTACAGGTGTGATGATACCAGATGCTGTATAATATAATTGTGACCTCCTGATGATGAGCACATAGTGCTCGAAACATGTAGAGGCACTTAATAAACTTATTATAAAACAAGATTTTGTGCATTAAGTTGGTTAATTACTAAGATTATACTGAGATGCACGGTCAGCAAAACATAAAAAAAAATACCATATGTCGTCTCCTCATTCCGCACAGATCAGAAGTTCCAGTGTTGCTGTCACAGGTCTGTTACAAATTAACAGCGTTAGGTGCTTATAATCGCCTATGCCGTGTGTTTCCTGTGCTTGCCCCATTCGCTGGACATTATTGCAAAACAAACATAATCCAGGTTGACAGAGGAATCCAATTTTCTGTCGTCAGAGGTATAACCAACGTCCAGCGGGTTCTACGTTGCGCTTGGCCTGTGCTTCTGTACCCTTCCTTCATCTATCATGCTCAATGCACCGAAATCCAGAAGAAGCTGGTAGTGTCAGCTTTCTAAGAAGGTGTGGTTCAACTAGAAATAATGAAATTTCGAATTGAAATCTGATGAAATGGCCATTTTCAAAATTCAAAATAAGCCCACGATTATACGAATATTTATCTCAGCGTTCTTGTTATGTTTCTTTTATTTTGTAGTTTTACCGTGCATCTTGATATTGTCACGTATTTTATTTATCCAACTGAGTGCACAACTGGATTGCTCTAGAAAAGTGTTAAAACTTATATTAAAATTTACATTAAAATGCTCCTACGTGTTTCGGTTTAACAACCATCATCAGGGGAGCTTATTGTTGTGCTTAGCTAAAGTTATAATTATTAAAATAGTTAGTAAAAACGTCGTTATGAATCAGTTCGGTCGTGTGGCTGCATATTTATCCAGTCTTAATTTGTGTGTGTGTACAGTGTAGAGTGCAGAGTGAGACTCAGTCACGCTCTGCACTGTGCACTGTACTGTACACACAGTCCCACTCTGCACTGTACACTGTACTGTATACACAGTCCCACTCTGCACTGTACACTATACTGTACACACAGTCCCACTCTGCACTGTACACTGTACACACACCGATAAGGACTGGATAAATATGCAGCCACACGACTGAACTGATTCATAACGACTTTTTACTAACTATTTTAATAAATTATAACTTTAGCTAAGCACAACAATAAGCTCCCTGATGATGGTTGTTAAACCGAAACATGTAGGAGCATTTTAATGTAAATTTTAATGTACGTTTTAACAATTATCTAGAGCAATCTAGTTGTGCATCCAGTTGGATAAATAAAAGACGTTCTTGTTATGGTTAATTTTACGACATTATCGGTGAATTACACTGTATAATTTCAGAAGTTGAATGAATGGTGGTTGATGAATTGACAAGATTCTGTACCCTGTTAGATGGGGGCTTGTCGGGCAGGTTTCAACGTGACCCGATTTGTCCCGTTGTATTACGTGCCGCTTAAGGATGGTTTAATGCGAGCTGAAACACACAAATTCAATTAGGGGGTTAATGGAAGAGTGTTGTGTTTGACAGAGTATGTTGGTATCTTTGTATTCATGACGCAGAGGGACGTACCACGTGAAGGTAACTGATGAATTGAAAAGATTTTCACTGACCTGTCCATACAGATTATGCGAGTAATTTGTTTGCAATTGTGATAATTGAGTCCCCGTTTGAAAGCTTGCAATCTTGCAACACGCTGTGCGAAAACCGTGGTGCTAATATAGCATACAATGTATCTGTCAAATTACATACAATGTATGTGTCTAATTACATACAATGCATCTGTCTAATTACTTAACCTGTGATGAGTAATTACTAAAATGAAGGAGAAATATGGAATTTAATTTTTAAATGGGGTTCACCGACTATCCAATTTTGTATTTTTGTTTCGCTGCCGCGTTTGTTTAATAAACCTTGAAGTCACCCTGAAGATGGAGGCAGTACGTTCTTCCGAAAACTGGGAACAAAGTTGTTATGCTACATGTTAATGACCCAGAAGACTGGCGTTTGAGTTCAAAAATTTGTTGATAATATTAGGGGCAGGATATTGACAGAGAATTTCTAAGTCCTTGCTCTACTTTGCAGTATCGTGTCGAGTTATGGCTCAGTACATTTCGCAACATTTATAATAAAGTCGCTTACGCTTCGTCCATAAATTCCGCGAGTGTATAGACTCTGTGTTAACAGAATGGTCCATGCTAAACGGAACTCTTGATAAATTATTTACTGTATTTTTTGCCTTTAAAAATTAGGAAACTCTTCCTATCTCTGTGTCTTGAAATTCTATCAGTCACGTGATCAAGAAATTTTCCTACTATGAATAAGTGCGCTACAGTTATGACAAGAATCGTGATGTGTATACCTATCCCTTGTCAGAGGAATCCAATCCTTCGGCCTCTCGTCTCGGAGGCTCAGGGTTCTATCCGAGGCCAGTCTATGATATTTATGGTGGACACAGTAGCGGTAGAATGAGCTTATCTCTTGAGTACTTCCGTTTTCCCCAGTTAGTACAATTCCACCAGGGAGAGATCCGTAAATGGAGACTCTGAGAGAAATGAATAAATGGATGAATGAATGAATGAACTACTGGCTTTCGATACGGAGCCTCTCTCTCCATAGGGGCCCCGTTGTGGAACATTGAGGGGGGGGGGCTCCTTCATCGGGGACTTTGAGAGAAAAGTGAGATTTTGTTTTTTTAGGAGACCTTATTTTTGTGTTTGTTTTCGGGGCTTCGAGCGCAGTGTAAAAGAAGGCTCTGGAAACGGGCCTCTCCATAGGGGCCCCGCTGGGGGACCTGGAGGGGAGGTTCTTTTACCGCAGACTTCGAGAGACAGTAAAAGAGGTTTCTGGAAACGGGGCTTCTCTCTCTCTATGGGGGGTTCTGCGAGAGGAACCTGGATGGAAGGCTCCTTTACTTAGGATCCTGAAGGATGTGTAAAGAACGGCTCTGGAAACGGGCGTCTTTTTCCGCAGGGGCCTCGTTGGGGGACCAGGGAGGTGACCCTGCTTTACCGGGGATTTTCAGAGAAAGGTGGGATTTTGATTTATTAAGAGGCCTTGTTAATTGGGAAATCCGAGAAATATGTAAGAAAGGCTCTGCAAAGGGGCAACTCTCTCCACAGGGGTCCCGTTGGGGGACCTGAAGGAGGGTTCGTTTACCGCGGACTTTGAGGGACAGTAAAAGCGTGCTCGATGAACGGAGCGACTCTGTCTGTGGGATGTTGGAGGGAGCTCTGAAAGTTAGGTCTTATACGCCCCCAGACAGAGGCTGGAAAACTGATTTCGGACCTTAATCTGTAAAGACCAGATTATTGTCCTTTAACAGGACACAATCCAGGCTTCTTATCGGCGTCTTTATTGGACATAACACCCCGAGAAGATCCTTCTACATAATGGGGTTAACCATTAGCCCCTTATGTAGGAGGTGTGGAGCAGAGGAAGAAAACTCAGCCCACGTTTTTTGTGAGTGCGAAGCGTCGGCTTCACTCAGACATACATAATTGGGTTCCTTTTCTTGGATCCAGAGGTTGTTAGGACTGTCCAAGTCTGGGGGCCATCTGGAAATTCAGTAAATTCACAGGGGCTTATGTCTTAGCGTCAGAGGTGCTTCGGGGCCGAAAGGGCTCGGACCAAATAACTAAGCTAATCTAATCTAATCATTCTACCAAGTTCCACGCTCATTTACTCATCACAGACGCGATATACCGTATATTATCGAATCTAATCCGCTCCCAAATCTAATCCGCACTAGTTTTTGCCGATTTCTTAAACGAAAAAAAAAAGTTAGTTCGCGGTTCTAATCCGCAACTTTCCTTCAACGGCCCCTTGCCTACAAGGCAGACTGATTGCATAATATTGGATGTTACCAATGCTTTAACTGTCATCCAACTAACGCGCCGTGTGTGAAGTGGCCATTTAACTGTCAGCGGTACGAACGCACCACAGCTGATGACAGTGACTGGGTGACGGATAACGATTCAGTTATGAGTGATGACGGCGAGTCTGATGAATAATGAATTATAAATATTATATAATATTATAAATATTATATAATATTATAAATAATAAATAAAATAATAAATTATTGTATTGTATTGTTCTTACGGCACGTACAGCGGCTCTATCATTTTTCCAAAATCCATTTCACGACCGCGAATCTAATCTGCGTCTAATTTTTTTTAGCCCTCTGAAACTGTAAAAAGGGTGCGGATTAGATTCGAGAATATACGGTAATTAGCGATTAGTAGCGTCCAGTTCATCAAGTTATATTCTTACATTCTATTTTTATAAATTTTGTGTGCTGAAGGCAACGTGATTTTACCTTGCAGTGTGTGCTACGTGCCCACCCTTGTCACCCTGTTTGATTTGATAATCCTATCAATATGTGGTGCAAATCACAATTATTAACCGAACATTTTAGATTGTGGTGTCAGATAGTCATATTACTGTCGGTTTCGGTAAGGTGTACTTGACTCAAACATACACGTGATTAAGAATTATTAGTATCATTATACGATTTTCTTCAGTTCCACTCTTGAAACCAGACTTTCGAATCAGCACATTTAAAGAATTTTTAGGCGCCTTAGAAAAATTGCGAAAATCAACTACTAGCTTGTCATTTCTGTCTTTCCCTCCGTTGATATGGAACAACTCGACCCCCCACTGGACGGATTTTCATGAAATTTTATATTTGAGTATTTCTCGGAAACCTGTGAAGAAAATTCAAATTTCAATAAAAATCTGACAAGAATAACGGGTACTTTACATTTGTACATTTGTAAAAATATCTCGCTGAATTCTTTTCAAAATAAGAAATGTTTGAGACAAAAGTTTTATAAAAGGCTACAGACACACGCTTAGAATGCTTTATATTTATTGCTTTTCCACAGCAACAATGGTTTCGCGAAAGCGCCTCATTGTTGCTTCATAGTACAGGGTTATTCAAAATGATTGTTGGGGTACAATTGTCCAGCGGCAATTCCGCACCAAATTCGGGAAACAACCACCATCTGACAATTCCATTCGAAGGTGGTATGTACAGTTTCAAGAGACAAGGTGCGTGTGTATCCCGGAACTGAAGGTACGAATCAGAACCGCCATTGAAACCATCACCGCTGACAGGCTACAAACAGTTTGGAACGAACTCGATTATCGTGTTGATATTTGTAGAATCACAAAGGGTGCACATATAGAGCACCTGTAAGGTATGTAACAAAAACTTGGAGTGTTGTCCTATTAAATAAA
>Ga0123353_10018202_pt1 | contig 10375 bp, 8 predicted proteins | sample TergutLab28metaG_3_FD_92763 | JGI IMG/M metagenome (GOLD analysis project Ga0123353, IMG submission 92763) | Labiotermes labralis P3 segment gut microbial communities from Petit-Saut dam, French Guiana - Lab288 P3 | ecosystem: Host-associated > Arthropoda: Insects > Digestive system > Gut ...
CAGCAGCCAGAGCACCTCCGCGCGCACCTCTTCCGGAACCGAGTCCCGCAGGACGCGCCGCGCGTACTCGGCACACGTCTTGGGGTCGCCCGCCTTCAGGGCGTCGTCCGCGGCCTCCTTCAGGACACCCCACGCCCACGCGTCCTCGGCCACGTCGGCCTGGAGCAGGTGCCTGGCGACCTGAGGCAGCGGGGCGCCCAGATCGTTCAGCCGCCGGGCGGCCCGCATGTGCAGGGCGCGTCGCGCGTCGGCGGGTATGTCCCGGTGGACGAGGCTCCGGAGCTCGGCGTTGCTGAACCGGTACCGCTCGGAGTCGCCCGTCGCACGGAAGATCCCCACCCGGGTCAGACCCTCGATCAGCCCCGAGATCGTGTCCCCGTACATGTTGAGCATGTCCGCGATCACCGCGCAGTTGCCCTCCTCGCCGAGGACCGCGGCGACCGCGGCGACCTCCTGGAGGTCGGCGGGCTGGCGCAGCAGCCGGTCGGCGGCGGCCTCGGCCTGAAGCCGTTCACCGCAGCGCCACACCTGCTCGACGTGCGAGGCCCGGGGAGGCACGGCGTCGGCGGCCAGGGACGCCAGCAGCCCGTCCAGGCGGGACGGACGTCCCAGCGTGGCATCGGCACACGCCTGCACGAAGGCGTCGTCGCACCGCTGCCCGCGATAGGCGGTCTCGACCACTTCACGCACGCTGTGCGCCGAGAGCGGGCTGAGGGTCAGCGTGTGACACCGGTCGCGCTTGGACATCTCGTCGGTGAGCGTGCGGTCGACCGGGGTCTCGTCCGTGCGGTGGGCCAGGATCAGGAAGATCGGCAGGCTGTTCAGGTGGCGCACGAGAAAGCCGAACCAGCGCAGCGACGTCTCGTCCATCCACTGGATGTGGTTGACGACGACCACCAGCGGATGCCGGCGGGCAGCCTGGGTGAAGCCTTCCCGCAGCGCTTCGAAGAGCTGGTGGTCGAACGCGACCGACCCCTCCACCACCCTGCGGAGCAGCTCCTCGTCCTCGATGATCTTGTCCCTGCCGGCAAGTTCGAGCGAGGCGGCCACGATCTGGCGGACGACGGCGAACTGGCTGTGCGTGTCCGAGGGGGAGCACGACAGGCTCAGGACCACGCTGCCCAGGCGCCGGACGCGTTCGGTCACCTCGTCGAGCAGGGCGGAGCAGTGCATTCCCGAGACGGACCGGACCATGACAGCGTTGCCCATGCCCGCTCTGGCTCTGCGTGCGCGCGATAAAAGGTCCGAAAGCTCCGACACGCGTTCAGGCTGCACGCAGCCTCCCCATCTCTTGTCCCCTCACGTGCAGCACCTCACCAGGTGCCCACGCACTCCTCCGGCCGTGCGGAGGGCAGAACCCGGGCGAATTGCCATCGCCAATCTCGCCTGGCCTCCTTGGTCGACGGGTCCCGTCGCGTGTGATTGCGACGGGCCCCAGGAGGCAGCCCGGCCCCGCGATCGCTTACCCGTTCAACTTACTTATTACTGGCGTCATTTGGTGCGCATGTTGCGATAGAAACGTATCGAGACGGTCACAGCGCCACCACCCGGATGTTCCCTGGGCGCGGGCGCCGGGCGCGTCGCCGGCCGGGCCCTGAACCTTCCGACCGCCGGGACCGCCGTATTCCCGGGGTCGACCGCGGCCACCACAGGTTCCCCCAGGCGCCGTCGCGGCCCCAGGGACCACTCGACAGGGCGCAGCGATCTCCACGAGACCTTCACCACCCCCGCGCGCGCCGAAGAGGGCGGGCCCTGCGGCGAGCCATCCGTTCGTCTACACTTACCGTTCGTGGACACTTACCAATTCGGCGACGCGCTCGGCGCGCTGGGCGACCCGACGCGACGCGCGATCATCGCGTGCCTGGCCGAACGGCCGCGCGCCGTGGGCGAGATCGCCGAGGTGCTGCCGGTCAGCCGGCCGGCGGTGTCCCAGCACCTGAAGGTGCTGAAGAGCGCGGGGCTGGTCACCGACCAGGCGGCCGGCACCCGCCGGATCTACCGGCTCGACCCGGCGGGCGTGTCCGCGCTGCGCGACCAGCTCGACACCTTCTGGGGCCGGGCCCTGGAGGGCTACCAGGAAGCCGCAGAACAACCCGGCGAGGAGAATCCATGACGCACCCAGCGACCGCGGTGGTCCGCCGCGAGGTCGTCGTCGAGGCACCGATCGAGCGGGCCTTCACCGTGTTCACCGAGCGCTTCGGCGACTTCAAACCCAAGGAGCACAACCTGCTCGGCGCGCCGATCGCCGAGACCGTCTTCGAGCCCAGGGTCGGCGGCCACATCTACGACCGCGCCACCGACGGCAGTGAATGCCACTGGGCCCGGATCCTGGCCTACGAACCGCCGGACCGGGTGGTCTTCAGCTGGGACATCGGCCCGCAGTGGGAGCTGGAGACGGACCTGGAGAACGCCAGCGAGGTGGAGGTGCGGTTCGTCGCCGAGACGCCCGGGCGCACCCGGGTGGAGCTGGAGCACCGCAACATCGAACGGCACGGGCCCGGTTGGCAGTCCGTCGCGGACGGCGTCGGCCACGACGGCGGATGGCCGCTGTACCTGGCCCGCTTCGCGGCCCTGATCGCCGGAGGAGGAAGCTGATGGCCCCGTTCTCGACCAGCACCGAGGTGGACCGGCCGGCCCACGAGGTGTTCGACTACGCCACCGACCCCGACCGCTTCCCCGAGTGGCAGCAGGGCGTCGTCAGCGGGCACCTGGAGGCCGACGGCGAACCCGGCGTGGGCGCGCGCTGCGTCACGACGCGCCGTATCGGCTTCGCCGACCGTGAGGTCGTCTCGGAGCTGACCCGGCTGGAGCCGCCCACCGCCTGGGGCGTCCGCGGCGTCGAGGGGCCGATCAGGGCCCAGGTCGACCTGACCGTCGAAGCGCTCGGCGCGCACCGGTCCCGCCTCACCATCGTGGTGGACTTCCAGGGCCGCGGCATCGGACGCGTCGTCGTCCCGCTCGGCGTGCGGCGCTCGGCCCGCAAGGAGATGCCGGGCAACCTGGCACGCCTCAAGGAACGCGTCGAGGCCACCGGCGGCGACGCGTAGGGCCCTACGCTCCCGGCCACCGCCGGCACCCCTGGAGCGCGCGGCTCCGTGGGCGCCGGTGCGCTCCCCCCGGGCCCGTTCAAGCGCCGGCCGGCCCGCGGCCGGCCTTCCCGCGGCCAGGGGCACCCCCACCTGGCCGATCCCGACCGGGCCGGAGCGCCCAGCCCTGTCCCGGCAGCCCCATGAGGCACCATCAGTAACGGGCTGTTCGGCCCTGGGCTGACCAGGTGACTCGAGGAGGGCGGCAGGTGCCGACACACACCGGCGAGGAAGACGCGGGAACGCCGTGGTTCACCCGGACCGTGGTCCTGGCGGCCACCGTCCTGCTCTACGTCCTCGTGGTCGGCCTGGAGTTCGGCACCTCTCAGCCCTCGCACGTCCCGGCCGTCCTGGTGGCGATCCCCGCCCTCGTCGCGCTGGCCTTCGGGCCGCTGATGATCCTCGGCTCGGCCGTATGGGTGGCCGCGACACGCTGGGTGTTCCTGTCCGTCGAACCCGGGCGCTTCGGTGCGGCGGCCGGGACCAGTGCGGCGGCGCTCGCCGTCGCGGCCGTGGCGTGCTTCGTGGTCGGCCGCCGCCGTCGCGAGGCCGCCCGGCTGGTGGAGGTCACCTCGGTCGCCGAGACGGTGCAACGTGCGCTGCTGCGCCCGCCGCCCGCCGCCGTCGGCCCGTTCCGGATCGCCGCGAGCTACCGCGCCGCCGCGCAGTTCGCCCGCATCGGCGGTGACCTCTACGCGGTCGCGGACACCCGGTACGGCCTGCGCGTCCTCATCGGAGACGTCCGCGGCAAGGGACTCGAAGCGGTGGCCACCGGCGCGGTCGTGCTCGGCTGCTTCCACGAGGTCGCCTTCGACCACCCCACCCTCGACGGCCTCGCCCGCCGGCTGGAGGTCAGCCTGCGCCGGTACCTCACCGACGCCGAGGGATTCGTCACCGCACTTCTCGTCGAGATCAGCCCGGACGGCCGCTCGCGCGCGCTGTCCTGCGGACACCCGCCGCCGCTCCTGCTGCGCGGGGCCGACGTCCTCGACGTCCCGGTGGCACTGGAACTGCCGCTCGGCCTCGGCGACCTGCCGCCCACCGCCGACCCCGCTCCCGCCACCACCAGCATCCGCCTCCACCCCGGGGACACCTTCCTGCTCTACACCGACGGGCTCGCCGAGGCCCGCGACGCGGCCGGACGCTTCTACCCCCTCGCCAGCCGCCTCAGCGACCGGCTGAGCGCCCCCCTCGTCCCCACCGACCTGGGTGACCTCCTCGACTGGCTCCAGAAGGACGCGTGCGAGTACACCGGCGGCTCGACGCACGACGACGCCGCGCTCCTGGCCCTGACCTGGGCCTAGGCGGCCCGGGCCAGGGCGCGGTCGACCCGGCGCCGGTCGGTCACCGACGACCCGCCGGCGGAGCGGCGGCCGGATTGCGGCCCGCCATGACCTCTGGAAGCGTGAGGGCGAAGGCGGCGCGAGGGACCCCCTGCGCGCCCCGCGGGCGGAGGAGCCGGCGTGGGACGACGTCGCCGCCACAGGCAGGACACGAAGCCGGAGGGCCGGTGGAGGTGACGACCACCTCCACGGCGGCCCGCGCGGGTCGGCCACGGACCGGACCGCTCGATCGCGCCGCCCCACCGGACCACTCCGGCATCGCTGCGGCCAACCGTGGAAGTGGAAGGGGAGGCGGCATGTACGACCCGGATCCACCGTTCCGGCCGGTCCGGCGCGCGGACGGCTACCTCCCGCTGGAGGACCACGGCCTGATCGGGGACGGCACGACGGCCGCGCTGGTCGGCCTCGACGGCGCGATCTCGTGGATGTGCCTCCCCCAGTTCGACGCCGACCCGCTGTTCTGCGGCCTGCTGGACCGCGCCCGCGGCGGGCAGTTCACGGTTGCTCCCGAGGACGTGGTGGAGGCCCGGCAGCGCTACGAGCCGGACACCGGGGTGCTCGTCACCGAACTGCGCGGCCGCACCGGGGTCGTGCGCGTCACCGACGCGCTCGTGCTGCGCTCCGGCGCCGACCTCACCGACGACGCACCGGCCAGCCGGGCGCAACTCGTCCGTTCCGCGGTCGTGCTGGACGGGACGGTGCGCCTGCGGGCCGAACTGCGGCCACGCGGCGGCGCGGAGGCGCGATCACTGTCCGGCGGCCTGGAGGTGCGGCCGTCGCGGCGGCCGGACGTACGGCTCCACCTGCGGTCCAACCGCCCGCTGACGGGTCTGGAGGGTACCCACGACCTGAAGCAGGGCGAGCGGCTGGACCTCGTCCTGTCCTGGGGGCCGATCCACCGCCACCACCGGTTCGACACCGAGGCGATGCTGCGCACGACCGCGGAGGCGTGGCGGCGCTGGATGGAGCACTTCTCCTATCAGGGCCCCGAGGAGCCGCTGGTCCGGCGGGCGGCGATCACGCTCAAGATGTGCGACGACTGGGCCAACGGCTCGCTGGTCGCGGCGCCCACGTCGTCGCTGCCGGCGCCGCTCGGCGGGATCCGCAACTGGGACTACCGCTACGCGTGGGTGCGTGACGCGGCGTTCGCCGTCTTCGCGCTGCGGCGCATCGGGTTCAGCGGTGAGGCCCACGCCTTCCTCGGCTGGGTACTCGACGCCTTCGAGGGCAGCGGGCGGCCACGGATCATGTACGACGTCCGCGGCGGTCCGGTGCCGGACGAGGTCGTGGACGGCGAACTGGAGGGCTACCGGGGCTCCGCCCCGGTGCGCTGGGGCAACGGCGCGGCCGACCAGCGCCAGCACGACGTGTACGGGGAGATCCTCGACTGCGCCGACCAGTGGCTGCTCTCCGGCGGCGAGATCGAGCCCACCCTCTGGGCGGACCTGGCCCGGCTGGCCGACACCGCGGAACGGGCCTGGCAGCAGCCCGACCAGGGCATCTGGGAGGTACGCAGCGAGGGACGGGTGTTCACCTACTCGGCCGGGCTGTGCCAGGTGGCGCTGGACCGCGCCGCGCGCATGGGCGAGCGGCTCGGCCTGCCCGCCCCGATCGGGCGCTGGCGCGCCTCGGCCGACCGGCTGACCGGGCTCATCCTCGAACAGTCCTGGGACGACGACGCGAAGACCCTCAGCGCGCACCTGGACGGCGGCGGCGTCCTGGACGCGAGCCTGCTCGCCCTTCCGCTGCGCCACGTGGTACCCGCCACCCACCCGCGGATGGTGGCGACGACGATGGCGGTCGCCGAACGCCTGGACGCGGGCGGCGGGCTGCTCCACCGCTACCTGCACACCGAGGCGCCCGACGGACTTCCGGGCGACGAGGGCGCGTTCCTCCTGTGCAGCTTCTGGCTGGTGGACAACCTGATCGGCCAGGGCCGCCTGGAGGAGGCCGAGGAGCTGTACACCTCGCTGTGCGCCCGGGCGAGCCCGCTGGGGCTGCTGTCGGAGCAGATCCACCCGACCACTGGAGAGTTCATGGGCAACTTCCCCCAGGCGTTCAGCCACATCGGGGTCATCGCCAGCGGCGTGAACCTCGCCCGGGCGCGGGCGGGAGGAGCGCGATGATCGACCGGCTCGCCGTCTTCGGCGCGACAGGCGACCTCTCGGCGCGATACCTGCTGCCCGCGCTGGCCGCGTTGCGGGAGTCGGGAGACCTCGGCGACGACTTCCGGCTGATCGGCGCGAGCCGGGAGGAGAGCAGCACCGAGCAGTTCCAGAAGTGGATCGCCGACCAGCTCGACCGGCACGCCGGATCGTGCCCGGCGCACGTCAAGGACGCGGTCGCGGCGTCGGCCAGCTACCTGCGGGCCGACGCCGGCGACCCGGCCGACGTGGCCGCCGTCATCGCGGGCGACAGCCCCGTCGCCGTCTACCTCGCCCTGCCCCCGGCGCTCTTCCCGCGCGCGGTCACGGCACTGCACGAGGCGGGCCTCCCGGCGGGCAGCCGCATCGTGCTGGAGAAGCCCTTCGGCGAGGACCTGGAGAGCGCCCGGCAGCTGAACCGGCTGCTGGCCGAGGTGGTCCCGGAGCAGGCGGTGTTCCGCGTCGACCACTTCCTGGCCATGACGACCGTCCAGAACGTGCTCGGCAGCCGGCTGGCCAACCGGGTGCTGGAACCCCTGTGGAACAGCACGCACATCGCCGAGGTCGACATCGTCTGGGACGAGACCCTCGCCCTGGAGGGCAGGGCCACGTACTACGACCACGTCGGCGCGCTGAAGGACATGCTCCAGAACCACCTCCTCCAGCTGCTCTGCCTGGTCGCGATGGAACCGCCGCTCACCCTCGGCGAGCGGGACCTGCGCGACCGCAAGGTCGACGTCCTGCGGTCGGTGCGGCTGCTGACCGAGGACGACGTCGTGCAGCGCACGCGCCGCGCGCGCTACCTGTCCGGCAGGATCGGCGACCGCGACATCCCCGCCTATGTCGACGAGGAGGGCGTGGACCCGCAGCGCCGCACCGAGACCTTCGCGGAGGTGGAGCTGGAGCTGGACAGCTGGCGCTGGGCCGGCACGCAGTTCCGGCTGCGCAGCGGCAAGGCGCTGGGGGCGGATCGCAAGGAGGTCGCGGTGCGCTTCCGTTCCGTGCCCCACCTGCCGTTCGGGCACAGCGGGGAGGCGCAGCCCAACGTGCTGCGCTTCCGGCTCGAACCGGAGGGGCTGGCCCTGGACCTGATGAGCATCGGCGCGCACGCGCACGAGCTGACCCCGCTGTCGCTGACCGCGCAGATGGAACCCGCTGGGCTGCCCGCCTACGGCCGGCTCCTGCTGGACGTCCTGAAGGGGGACCCGGCCCTGTCCATCCGCGGTGACGAGGCCGAGGAGGCGTGGCGGGTCCTGGAACCGGTGCTGTCCGCCTGGGAGCAGGACCTCGTCCCGCTGGAGGAGTACCCGGCCGGCTCCGACGGCCCGCCCGCGCACACCGAGCACGCCGACCCCCGGCGGCGCCGTGAGGCCCTGCTCCACGAACCGTCCCCGCCGGTGGCCGACGGCTAGCCCGCAGGGGACTTCAGCGGCGTACGCCACGGTCCCGTCACCCGCGAGAGCGCGGGTGCCCCCTCGTCCGGCCCCGGCCGAACTGCGTACCCGGCCGGGTGGCGGGACGCTGGAGTTCTGACGGTGGCGGAGCAAGGCGGGGCACGCGGTTCCGCTGCCGTCGCACGTCCCGTCGCGCGACGAGGAGGCAGCATGGCGGACCAGCCCGAGGAGACCGGCCGGATCGTGGTCGGGGTGGACGGATCGGACTCATCGAAGCAGGCCCTTCGCTGGGGCGTGCACTACGCCGAACTCACCGGTGGCACCGTGACGGCCGTCAAGGCCTGGGACTTCCCCCCGATGCACGGCGCGCGCTGGCTTCCGCCGAGCAGCAGCGACGCGGCCGCCTTGGAGAACCGGTCCCGCAAGGCGGTGGCGGACGCCGTCGCCGAGGTCGTGGGGGCCCGGTCCCCGGTGAAGATCGAGTCGGAGGTCGTCTACGGCAGCCCCGCGGGCGTCCTGCTCGACGCGGCGCAGGGCGCGGCACTGCTCGTCGTCGGCAGCCGGGGGCTCGGAGGGGTCTCCGGGCTGCTGCTCGGCTCGGTCGCGCAGCACTGCACGCAGCGCGCCACCTGCCCGGTCCTGGTGATCCGCGGCGAGTGAGCCGGGGGGCTCCCCTCACTTCCCCCCGTGCGGGCGGGAGTTGCCGGTCGGTTCGTTCACGGGATACCGCGCGGGCTGCCCGCTGAGGACCCGTACGGCCTCCTCGGCAGCGATGCTGCGTACCGCCGTGATGGCTTCCTCGGAGTAGTAGGCGGCGTGCGGGGTGACGATCACGTTGGGCAGTTCGAGGAGGGGGTTGTCCGGGCGCCACCCGCGTTGTTTCGCGGGCTCCTCCTCGATGTCGTCCAGCGCCGCGCCGGCGATCCACCCTTCGGTCAGCGCCTGGTGCAGCGCCGCGTCCTCGATGATGGGCCCGCGTGCGGTGTTGACGAGGATGCTCGTCGGCTTCATCCGCTTGAGCGTCGCCCGGTCGAAGGTGTGGTGCGTCTGCGGGGTGAGCGGCGCCTGGATCACCACGTGGTCGGCACCTTCCACGAGTTCATCGAAGGAGACCGGCCGGACCCGGCACGCCCGGATCTCGGACTCGTCGAGGAACGGGTCGTGCGCCCACACCTCGACGCCGAACGCCTGCGCGCGTGCGGCGATGAGCCGTGCGATGGAACCGAAGGACAGCAGGCCCAGCACCTGCCCGCTGAGCCTGCGAATGGGCTGGCCGGTCTTCCAGTGCCACTCACCCGTGCGCGTCGCCCGGTCGTACTGGCAGATCTTGCGGGCTGCCGCGAGCCAGAGCGCGACGGCATGGTCGGCGACCTCTTCCGCGCACCACTCGTTCGGCGCGTTGGTGACCTGGATTCCGCGCCGGGTCGCGGCGTCGACGTCGACGATGTCCACCCCGGTGCCGTAGCGGGCGATCACCCGGCAGCGGGTCAGCGCGTCGATGGCACGGGAACCGACGCGCGCGTACTGGGTGAGGACGCCGCTCGCCTCCCGGCCTCTCTCGATCACCTCGTCCTCGCTCTTGCACTGCGCGGCGGAGAGGCGGAATCCGGCGCCCTCGATGATGGCGCGTTCGATCTCCACGTCGCCGAAGTCGGAGTCGGCGATCAGGATCATTTCGCTGGGCTCAGTGCGAGTCACGGGGAATCCCCTTGGTGTGGACGAGATCCTGGTACGGCACCGCGAGCTCCAGGCAGCCCCCGCTGTCCAGTTGACCGACCGTGGAACGGTAGATCTCCTGCCACGGGGTCTGGTGCTCCAGCTCCGGGGGTGTGTGTCGGGCCCACCGCGCGGAGATCTCCTCGTCCGGCAGGAGGACCTCGACGCGTGCCTTGTCCAGGTCGATACGGATCGTGTCGCCGGTGCGCAGGATGGCGAGGTTCCCGCCGACGGCGGCTTCGGGACTGGCGTTGAGAATGGACGGGGCGTCCGACGTGCCGCTCTGCCGGCCGTCACCGAGCGTGGGCAGGGCGACGATGCCGCGCCGGCTGAGCGAGGCAGGTAGCTCCATGTTCACGACCTCGGCCGAACCCGGATATCCGACCGGCCCCGTGTAGCGGATGACGAGGATGCAGTCCTGGTCGATGTCCAGCTCCGGATCCTCGATACGGGCGTGGTAGTCCTCGGGCCCGTCGAAGACGACGGCGCGGAACTCGAAGACCGACCGGCCGTCGGGGCCCGGCCGGCCGCGGGCCTTGAAGCTGTCGGTGATGACCGACGTCTTCATGATCGCGGAGTCGAAGAGGTTGCCGGTCATGACGAGGAGGCCGCCCCTCGGACTGACGGGGTCGTCGAAGGGGCGAATGACCGCCGGGTCGGCGTCCGGGATCCCTTCCAGGTTCTCGGCCACG
>Ga0123353_10018205_pt1 | contig 10374 bp, 10 predicted proteins | sample TergutLab28metaG_3_FD_92763 | JGI IMG/M metagenome (GOLD analysis project Ga0123353, IMG submission 92763) | Labiotermes labralis P3 segment gut microbial communities from Petit-Saut dam, French Guiana - Lab288 P3 | ecosystem: Host-associated > Arthropoda: Insects > Digestive system > Gut ...
AGAAGTGTTTTATACTGCTCCGCGGCTAGAAACATAGCAGAATGCAAGCAAAAATTTCGATATATGATTTTTGCGCAGCATTGTGCGTGATGTTTCTTGTTGCGCAGTAGTATTAGTGACACGCCGCTCCGCGATACTCCCTCACCGCTATCGCGGAGCAACAGGAGATATTTTTGCCGGTGAAATGCATGTGAAGCTGTAGGGGCGGCCTGCGGGCCACCCGAAATAATAAATCATCTTTCTGCGGGCGGCAAGAATGCCGCCCCTACAGATTCGCAAAAAGGAACACAAACATGACCCCAAAAAACATCCTTGGCTTCAGCCCCGGCCGGTTTGCATTCATCGTATGTGCCGCGCCCTTGCTCATCGCCTGCGGCGCGCTGACAAAGCAACCCTGGTACGAAATCCTCCTGGCGGTATACTCCGTGGTGACTCTGATGTATTTGGCGCAGGGCAGGCGCGCGGGCCCCGCGTGCGGCATGTTTTATTGCCTGGGCTACGGCGCGCTGTTCCTCTCCAAACAGATTTACGGGCTGGCGGCGTTCAACACGCTGTTCGGCTTCCCTGTGTATCTGGCCAGTCTCATCGCCTGGGGCAAGCATATGAATGACCGGACCGTGCGGGCCAAGAAGCTCTCAACCAAAGGCTGGGCGCTGTCCCTGGGCGCCGGCGCGGCGGCCTTCGCCGGGCTCTGGCTGCTGCTGCGGCCACTTGGCTCCCAGGGGGCGCTGTGGGACAGCCTTTCGCTGTCGCTGGTGGGGCCGGGGCTGGTTCTGCTGCTGCTGCGCTATGTGGAAAACTGGATATTCAACCTGGCGGGCAGCCTGGCGGTGCTGATGCTCTGGGTGATCAACACCATGGAGGATATCTCCGGCCTGAGCTTCGTGCTCATCGCGGCGCTGCAGGTGGCGACGAACGCCATGGGCCTGGCAATATGGCTCAAGCTGGAGCGGAAAGGGGCACCCAATGACTGAAAATGCGAACGCAATCGAAAAGCCCCCGCGCTATGCTCTGTTGGATGAGCTGCGCGGCGTAGCAATCATATTAATGGTAATCTACCACGCGTTCTACCTGCTGGGATATGTCTTCGGCAGCGGGGCGGGGCGAAGGCTGTTCGATTTTATGGGGCCCGTGCAGCCCTTCATCGCGGGGACGTTTATCCTCCTGTGCGGGGTATGCTGCCGCTTTTCGCGCTCGAATCTCAAGCGTGGGCTGAAGCTGGCCGGGGCCGCGGCCCTGGTGACCCTCGCCACCCTGGCCATGACCCTGTTCGGCGTAAACGAGGTGATCTGGTTCGGCGTGTTGCATTTTCTGGCCTGCGCGGTGCTGCTGTTCGCCCTGACGCAAAAGCTGCCGGGCAGAATACCGCCCCTGCCGCAGTTGATCATTTTTACGACGCTGTTTTTCGTGCTTGACTTTTGGCGGCCTTTCCCCCGGACAAACTTTTTCCCCTTGTACGCACTGGGCTTTCCCAGTTCCACGCTGAGCTCCGCCGATTATTTCCCGCTGGTCCCGTGGCTGTTCCTGTTTTTGGCGGGCACCGCCATCGGCATATACGGCAAGCAGGAGCGCTTCCCGCGCTGGATGGAAACATCCCGCGTGCCCGCGCTGGGGTGGCTGGGCAAGCATTCGCTGCTGATCTACCTGCTGCACCAGCCGGCGCTGTTCGGGGTGTTTATGATACTGCAATGGATAGGAGTGAATTTTTGATGATAAATCAGCTCGAGCTGGAGTTGATCGGCGCAAAAGTTAAGGCCGATGCGCGCTATGGCGAGGAATACAAGATTCTTCGTTCGGCTTTGCTTGCGTTTCCGGACAATACGGACAGCACGGTCATCGCCATGAAGATCGCGTTGGTGGATATGACAAACTCCACGCAGCTGAGCAGGCTGCTCGGCGAAAAGGTTGTCACAAAAAAAGATCCGAAAACAGGAAAATACAAAGAGGTATCGCGAAGCAAAAAAGACATCACGCTTGGCAAGATAGCCGAACAAATCATAGACGTGAATTTTGATGGACGCGTCGCGCGGGGCGACAGAAGCCTGGTGGGCGAGCTTGCGCGGTGGAGCCAGTCGCAAGGCGTAAATCTGTTCTCGTTTTTCAGTAAGTATTGCTGTTATCACAATGAACTGCTTTATGGCCGCGATGATTACTCCATCTACGATTCGGTGGTTCAAAACCACTTGGGAGATTATATATCGGCGGCCGAATATGAAACACTTTTCGGCGCGAAGCCTGTGCTTCGCTCCAACCAGACAATGGCCGGGCTTGTCCGCAATAAAATCGAGCAGATGCGCAAGCACTTTGATTATGACACCTATGTAGGCCTGATCGATCAGTTTTTGGCGGTGAAAGGAATCACCTGCGACAACAAAAGACGCAAGCTGGATTGGAAAATATGGTATGACAACAGGAGAAAACTCCGGGAGGATAGCATGGGAATTCCCCAGATCTACACAGACAGCGGCGACCTGCGCGCATTCCTGCCCGAGGCGCGGCAATGGCTGGGTATCCCCGGCATAGAGCGCAGCGGCGGCGGGCGGCTGTTCGTGACGTTCTACAGCGGCGGCGCGGGGGAGGGCTACGGGAACTACTGCGCGCTGCTGCAAAGCGACGACGACGGCGCTACCTGGCGGGACCCCGTGGCCGCCGTCTATGCGGGCGACAGTGCGCGCTGCTTCGACCCCTGCCTTTGGATCGACCCCCTGGGCCGGCTTTGGTGGACCTTCTCGGTGCAGCAAGACTGCGGTGTGTGGTACAGCGTGTGCGAGAACCCCGACGCGCCCACGCCCACTTGGCCGCAGCCGCGCCGCCTGGCCGACGGCGTGATGATGAACAAGCCGCTGGTGACATCCGCGGGCGACTGGCTGTTCCCCGTGGCGGTATGGCGCGACTATAGGACCGCGGGCGATGACGTCAAATTCGGCTTTCAGCGCGTGGAGGGCGAGAAGAAGTCCTTCGTGTACCGCTCGCGGGACGCAGGCGCGCATTTTGAGCGCCTGGGCGGCGCGGACGTACCCCAGACCTCCTTCGACGAGCACATGCTCATCGAACAGAGCGATGGCTCGCTGCGCATGCTTGTGCGCACGCTGCACGGGGCGGGGGGCATCGGCGAGGCGCTCTCCCGGGACGGCGGGCTCACCTGGAAAACCGTGCCTTGCGGGCTTTCCGGCCCTTCCTCGCGTTTTTATGTGCGCACGTTGCCGGGCGACAGCGTACTGCTTCTCTATCACGCGGATACCCGCGAGCGCCGCAACCTCGCGGCCATGCTGTCCACGGACGGCGGCGCGACCTTCCCGCACCGCCTGATGATCGACGCGCGCGATGACGTGTCCTATCCGGACGCCGCGCTGGCCCCGGACGGCACGATCTATATGGTGTACGACCGTGACCGCTATGGCGCGAAAGAGATTCTGATGGCAAAATTCACACAGGCCGATATCCTGGCGGGGAAAATCGGCGGCGGTATTTTGCGCGTGGTATAATACTACTGCGCAACAAGAATCATTGCGCATCCTGCTGCGCAAAAAACCATACACCAAAGCTTTTTGCTTGCATTCTGCTATGCTTCTAATTGCGCAGTAGTATAAGAATGAAAGATATAAACCCCGGGGCAAGCCCCGGCCCCCGTGCGCCGCAAGACGGCGGGGAATTACACTCGGTGCGATTTAAAACCTACTGGACGATTTTCTCGATACCGGTCACTTCCAGTTCGCCTTCCAGGGACCTGAAGATGGTGATCTCCACCATGTTGGAGTCCGGAGGGATGGACTGGAGCGTCGCCAGGGCGGTGAAGCGGTAGTTCATGCCCGCCACCACCTGCGTGGCCACTTTGATGGGCTCGTAGACCACTTCCACAAACCCCGCCGTCGCCTCGCGGAAGAGCTCCAGGTCCTCCGGCGTCAAATCCCTGTCTTCGCTGTAGCCGCCCGCGATGATACCGGGCTCGCCTGTCTCCTGCGCGCCGCCCGCCGCCTGCAGCTCCTCGATGCGGGCTTGCAGCGCCACCAACTGGGGATAGTCGGCCAGCTTCGCCTGGTAGTACAAGTAGTCCCTTCCCGTTTCCGGGGGCACCTTCGCCCACAGCAGGCCGTCGTCCGTGAACTCGAAAAACAGGTAGGGCTCGTTCATGGCGAAGGCAAAGTCGTCCTTCGCGGCGAAGATCGTCTCCACGGGCGCGAAGAATACATACTCCAGTTGGTCGAGTATCCACTGCTGATCCGCCGCGTCGGCCGCGAAGTAGTCCTCCTTGCCGGTAAAAATCGCGATGTACTGGAACTGCGCCGCGTGCGCCGCATCCCTCAGCCAGTAACTCGTGTTGAAGCTGTCGTCGCCCTGCGTCAGATTGCCCTCGTCCGTTTTTCCGCAGCCGGAAAACAGCGCCAACGCCAACGCCAGGGACGTCAGGATCACCAAAAAACGCTTTGCCATGAAATGTCACTCCTTTGCCCTACGCCAAAGCCATCAAGCCATTCACGATGCGATCGCATTCAGTTTTAAAGTCATTTATCTTTTTGGGATAATATGAAGTGGCTGCGCTAGGAAGCGCATATCGTTTCAAGTGCCTTTGCTCAAGCCCGGCTACCGGGATTTTCTCCCCCTCCGAAACCATCGCCAATTGATTATAATCTGGAATATTGGCAATTCTGTAAGGTGAAGACGATGTGAATATACGCGCAAACTCGCTTTTTGTTACGGCCATACCAAATCCGTTCAAGTCGCTTGCCAATGCAATTGCGCAGTCATTTAGTTCATTCATTCTCTTTTCAAAGCGTTCCGCCGATGTTGTATTTACCTCATGTGCTCTGGCGAAGGGCCTGTAATTTTGACAAACGATTCCCAGCATTTTGGGTAAAGGCTTTTTCTTGCTGTTAAAGATTTCAAAAGATGACAAATCCCGATTCCAGCGCCTAAATATGGCACTCAGGTTATTTAGCGCTTGCTGACTGAAAATGCTTGGATTGACAGGGACGATGAAGTAATCTGACAACATCAAAAATAGTTGATTGGTTGCTGACAGCGCAGGCGATAAATCAACTATAACATAATCAACATCCTCGCATAATTTTTGCATCGCATTGTAAACATATTTGGGGATATGCTCTAGCCCCCTCACATTTGCAATCGATAAAGAAATATTCGCTTCCAGTTCCGCCAGCCGAATGGAACCAGTCAACAGTTTCAAATTATCCTTTTTCTGAAACAGCGATGCCTCGGGTAACTCCTGCCCCGGAACAGGCGCAATATAAGGTAAAAAAAATTCGTAAACATTATTTTCAAGAAAAAAATTCGGACTAATGGGTTCGTCAAAAAAAGACTGCTGCCCATCGTCGTACAGGTATTTGTTTTCTACGACAATTTCGGTTAAATTGCATTGCGCATCTGCGTCTATCATCAAAACACGCTTTCCAAGGCAACTTAATCCCCAAGCAACATTATAGGCAAGCGTCGTCTTACCAACTCCCCCTTTGTGATTAAAGAAAGTTAGTATCTTTGCCAAATCGACCACTGTCCTTTCATAAGCAAATACTGGAGCGGGCGATGGGAATCGAACCCACAACCTCAGCTTGGGAAGCTGATGTTTTACCACTAAACTACGCCCGCATATTTGACTGAAACAGTATATCACGCCCCGCTGAAAAATGCAAGCACTTTTTTATCGCAGATTCATTCGACAGATTCTTTCGACAATATGGTATAAACCCCAGGGCAAGCCCCTGCCCCCGTGCGCCGCAAGACGACGGGGAATTACGCCCGGCACGGATTAAAGACGCTATTGAGGCACACACTGCAACAAAAACCCCTTTACATTTCGCCCGCGAGCATGTATAATACTTATAGTGTGGAGTATGAAAACGCTTCACGCAATGATGACTGAGTTTTAAGTTGGGAGAACTGTTTTTCGCATGCGCTACGAGAACGAGCCCTGCACCGCCTGCGGGCAGACCCTGCAGCCCGAAGCGGACGACATCGTCGTCTGTCCAGAATGCGGCGCGCCGCTGCACCGCCAATGCTGGCACAAGGCCGGCGCGTGCCCCCTTGCCGGCAGGCACGGGGCGGGTTTCACGTGGGTCCCTACCATTGAGCCGTCCGAACCGGAGCTCCCTGCCCAGGAGGGCCGGCCCGGCGCCATCTGCCCCAACTGCGGCGAGAACTGCCCCCCCGGCGCCCTGCGCTGCGGTTACTGCGGCGCGGATTTCGAGGAGTTCGGCAACGCCATGCGCCTGCGATTCGAGCAGGAGCAGCTGCGCCGGGAGCAGTACATGCGGGAGAACTTCCCCGTCTACACGGTGCACGGCCGCAGCGTGACCATGGGGGATACCCTGGCGGGGCAGCCCGTGGAGGAGATCACCCTGCAGCTGCGTGGGCCGCGCCGCGCGGTATCGCGCTATCTGGAGCGCTTCGAGAAAAACGAACGCGTGAGCTGGAACTGGGCGGCATTCCTCCTGGGGCCCTACTGGTTCTTTTTCCGCAAGCTCTATAAGCCGGCGCTGCTGCTGGCGGCGGCCCTGATCGCGCTGGCACTGGGCTTCACGCAGGTGAGCAGTGTTACCCGGGATCGCTTCTGGCTATGCGTGGAGCAGGTCCAGACCGCGGAAAACGATGCATCCGCGCAGGAAGCCATCGCCAGCTACTCCCAGGACATGAACAAGTATTATGAAAGCTACCGCTGGCAGATATACGCCTGCGTGGGGATATTTCTCGCGCTGCGCGTGGCCGCGGGCCTGCTGGCCGATCCGCTTCTGCGCCGCAAGGTTTGGGAGAACATCGAATACACCCACGGGGAGGGCGTCACCGCCGACGGCCCGGGGCAGCGCTTCGGGCGCCACCAGCTGCTCCTGCGCCTGGGCGGGTTCTCGCTCGTGACTCCGGTGCTGTGCTACTGGGCTCTGCGGCTGCTGCCCGGGGTGATCCTCAAGGCGATTGAGTGGATAATAACGTGAAGAGCATATAAGGAGGCGGCAAGATGGATCAGAAAACGACCTTACTCATCATGGCGGCCGGTATGGGCAGCCGGTTTGGGGGTTTGAAGCAAATGGAGCCCGTGGGTCCGGGGGGCGAAATCCTCATGGACTATTCCGTATATGACGCGAAACAAGCCGGCTTTGATAAGACGGTCTTCATTATCAGGCGTGAGTTTGAGCGGGAGTTCCGCAGGATCGTTGGCCGGCGTATGGAAAATATGATGGACGTCGGCTATGCGTTCCAGGACATGGACAATATGCCGCCGGGCCGCACAAAACCCTGGGGGACCGCCTATGCGGTTTTGTGCGCCGAGGGCCAGGTGGATACCCCGTTTTGCGTGATCAACGCCGATGACTTTTATGGCCGCAGCGCTTTCGAGGTGATGCGTGGGCATTTGCAGGCAAGCGACGACTATGCCATGGTGGGGTACCTATTGGAAAATACCCTCACTGAAAACGGTACGGTGGCGCGCGGCATATGCGAGGTGGAAGACGGATATCTCAAAGGCGTCACCGAGCATTTGAGCATTCCGTTCCGCAATGAATTCCCAAAGGGCACGATCGCTTCCATGAATATGTTTGGATTCAAACCAACGTTGTTCTCCTATCTCCACGAAGGCTTCGCGGCGTTTATGCGGGCGCACGGACACGAGGAAAAAAGCGAATACCTGATTCCACGCGTGGTGGATGAACTGATCAAAAGCGGCAGGGAGCGCATGCGGGTGCTGGACACCGATGCCAAATGGTACGGCGTCACCTATCGGGATGACCTCCCGGGCGTTATGGCCGCCATCAGGGCACTTGCATATTTTTCTTCCTGAGGCTTTTAACCCCGGCCACTGAGGATATTCGCCGGCTTACGCCGACAAATATAGACAAACTACAAAAAAAACACAAGGAGGCAAATCACATGAATTTCGACAGCATCTTCGGCGGGCTCAGCAGCGTCACGGACTGGATCGAGACCTTCATCATCAACGGATTTCTGGGCAACGGGTTCCGGGCCATCCTGAAGGGATTCAACACCTACATGACCCTCAAGCCCCTCCTGGACTTCTTCGCCGCTCTCTTCGGCCTGTTCGGCGCCGCCTAAGCCCAGCGGACAGACCAAACCCGCCTGGTTCCTTCAAAGAAACCCGGCGGGTTTTTTATACTATGCTGATACTACTCCGCAACAAGAAACATCACGCATCATGCTGCGCAAAAACCCATACACCAAAGCTTTTTGCTTGCATTCTGCTATGCTTCTAATTGCGGAGTAGTATGAGATTAAAAGCGTAGCAAAACGCAAGCGAAAAGCTTTGATATATGGGTTTTTGCGCAGCGTTTTACGTAACGCTTCTTATCGAAGGATAATTATATGCCTGTCAAGCGGCGTCAGACCGCTTTCTTTTTCACCGGCTCCGTGAGCGCGTTGGCCTGTTCGAGCAGGGCCAGCCGCTGGTCGGGCGTGCCCGAGCGGTAGAGGATCACCAGATACTGCTCGTCGCGCGTGAGCTGCGAAAAGCGGGACACGGAGTCGTTGACCAGCACGGTCTCCAGGCTTTCCCCCGAAGAGCCGTCCCTCAACTGCATGGGCAGCTCCTCCCCCACCAGCATGGCCAGGCTGATCTGGAAGAACTGGGCCAGCCGTATGAGGATATCTATATTGATCTTCGTGCGCCCACTCTCGTAATAGGCATAGGAGGAGCGGTCAAGATGCAGATAATCGGCCACCTGCTGCTGGGTCAACCCGTTTTCTTTCCGGAGCGTCTTGAGTAATTTGACATAATGCATGGTATTCATCCCCTATTCATCTCGGCTTGTGTTCACCTATGCGTTATTATATCATACTTTTTTCGTTTTTGGAAGTGTAGGTGTCACAATTTCACGCGAGGGAATTTCATCCATTCCCTAAGGTTTTCCCATGCTCAGCAGCGTCTGCGTCACATAGGCCAGGCCATAAAATACGGGGATATGCAGCAGGTAGATGGGCAGGGCGTGCCGCCCCAGAAATCCGAAGAACAGCATGTGCTTTACGTAACAGAACTCCGGCAGGTTCTCTTTTTCCCGTTCGGTCCGTTTCTTTTCATTTCTTGCCATTTTCCCCAAAAAAGTGCCAAAAAGGAAGATAAAGAGATAGGGCAGCAGGGGAAAATGGTCGAAGGCCTCGAAATCCGGCGTGCCGAAGCCGGCGAAAGCCAGCGCGTTGGTCTGATAGAGCGCCTCCGGCAGGTCCACGCGAAAGCCGAGGAGGCTCAGATACCCGTTTCTCACCGGCGCGGTGAAGAGGAACAGCGCCAGGCAGAGGACCACGCCCACCAGCGCTGGAATCCGGTTGAAAATCTTCCTGCCGATACCAAACAGCAGCGAGGAGGCGGCCAGTAGGTGTATGATGCCGAACCACACCCGCATATCTTCGAAGCCAAGGTATGGCAGCAGCAGGACCGTAATCAGGGAGATGACCGCGGCGACCACCGCCAGGAGGAAGCCCCGCTTCAGGATGTCCCGCGAGAAGCGCGCGCAAAAACCGGCAATCAGAATAAACAAGGCCGCGAAAGCGGGCTGCGCCGGCTTGAAAAACCCGTAGGCCTGCAACCCCCACTCCACGCCGAACTGGCTTCCCAGAACGAAGAACGTGTGGAAGGCGACCATCGCCAGCACGCAGATGCCGCGTATCTCGTCGATGAGCGCGATACGCCGCCAGGGTGTCAGCGGCTTGCCCGCCGCTTGCGCGCCCGGGTTCGGCGCGACCGGTTGCTGCATGCCTGTGTTTTGGATCGCCCTGTCAACATCCTGCTGTGTCTGTGCGTTCAGCACCTCGGTCAGGTCGACGTATGGAACCTGATTCGACAACCGAACTCCCCCCATCCCTCTGTATCATCATCATAACCTGCGCCCGGCGCAGGTTTGCCTGCGCGCCACGCAGGCCTCCAGCGCCACAAAGGCGTAGATATCCTCTCCAAACAGCCCGCAGGCCGCCCGGTAGCGCTCCAGCGGCAGGGTTTCCAGCGTGAACCCGCCGTCTATGCACGCGGCCACCAGTTTCCCCACGACCCTGTACGCGTCCCGGAATGGCATCCCATTGCCCACCAGGTAGTCCGCGCAGTCCGTGGCGTTGATAAAGCCCGCCGCCGCCGCCGCGCGCATGTTCTCCGGCAGCACCCGCATCGTGGCCACCATGGGCGTGGCGGCCTCCAGGCACGCGCACGCCGTGTCGAAGGCGTCGAAGATGGCCTCCTTGTCCTCCTGCATGTCTTTGTTGTAAGCCAGCGGGAGGCCCTTGAGCATCGTCAGCAGGGCCTGGAGGTCGCCGAACACGCGCCCGCTCTTGCCCCGGATGAGCTCGGCCAGGTCGGGGTTCTTCTTCTGCGGCATGATGCTCGAGCCCGTGGTGTAGGCGTCGTCCAGCTCCACGAAGCGGAACTCC
>Ga0123353_10018206_pt1 | contig 10374 bp, 9 predicted proteins | sample TergutLab28metaG_3_FD_92763 | JGI IMG/M metagenome (GOLD analysis project Ga0123353, IMG submission 92763) | Labiotermes labralis P3 segment gut microbial communities from Petit-Saut dam, French Guiana - Lab288 P3 | ecosystem: Host-associated > Arthropoda: Insects > Digestive system > Gut ...
CGACGGTCATACCGTAAAACCATTATTCTTCCCCGGCGGGGATATAGGATCATTATCCGTCGCGGGAACGGTTAACGATATAGCAGTGATGGGCGCAAGACCGCTTGCGCTGTCTTGTGCCGTTATACTCGAAGAAGGTCTTGACATCGATGTCGTTGATAATGTTATGACGTCTGTAGGAAGAACGTCGAAGGAATGCGGCGTACCCGTTGTCACCGGTGACACCAAGGTAGTAGAATCCGGCGCCGTGGATAAGATGGTCTTAGTTACGTCGGCAATAGGTAAAAGATCTGAGTATCTGGATCATAACATTTCCGTTGCCGCAAGATACAGAAAGATAAACAGCAGATGGCTTACGGACGATAACGTCGGTGACGGTGATGCAATAATCGTTTCGGGAACGCTCGGGGATCATGGTGTCTCATTATTGTCGTTCCGCGAAGGGTACGGTTTCGACAGCATTGTAAAAAGCGATATAGCTCCGCTGAACGGTCTTATTGAAAGCATCCTGAAGATCGGCGGTATAACGGCAATGAAGGACCCCACAAGAGGAGGATTGGCGAACACCCTCAACGAATGGTCCTCCAAATCAAAAATAGGAATAGAACTGAATGAGAACGACATCCCGTTAAAGGATGCCGTCGTCAACGCCTGCGACCTTTTGGGAATAGATCCGTTAAGCATAGGCAATGAAGGTAAAGTTGTGATAGCATGCGTTCCTGATATGGCGGACGAGATACTGAAAAGATTGAGAGAACATCCTCTCGGAAAGGATGCGAATATCATCGGATATGCCTCATCGTCGATAAAACGTGTTATCATGAGAACATCAGTAGGCGGAAAAAGAATTCTCGAACCGCCGATAGGCGACCCGGTACCCAGAATTTGTTAACCGGTGTAAAGTATTTCTATTGAACAGACGATGGACATCAGCATGGTGATGCAGTGGTAACGTTCATCCCGTTCCGCGGATGCCGTCCTTCTCTTAAGAACGAAGACATAAGCGGTCGTATATCTCCGCCTTATGACGTCATTGACAGTGAGTATCTTACAAGACTGCAGTCTGATGAACATAACGTAACGAATTTGACGTTAGACCCTGAGAAAGGCAGATATCATGGATCCAGAAAGAGATTGGAATCATGGATCGCAGACGGTTCCCTCATCTCAGATGATGAATCATTTTACTTATACAGACAAATATTCACGATAAACGGAAAAGAATTAACGCGCACCGGTATCGTCGGTGCGCTCAGAACGGAAGAATACGATAACGGAAATGTGATACCTCACGAAGAAACGTTCTCCAAAATAAAGGAAGATCGTCTTAATCTTCTGAGAGATATGGAAACACATCTTGAATCCATTTTCGGGATATTCAACGGATTCAGTAAAGAACTGAATGAAAAAATATCATCAGCCGCTGAGAAACTGTACTCGTACACCGATGATAACAAAGTTGAACACAACTTCTACAAAATAACCGATAAAAAAATAACCGATTCCGTAACCGAGGAATTGAAAGATCAGAAGATGCTGATCGCCGACGGACACCACAGGTACGAAACTGCATTGAATTACGCGAACGAGAATCCTGATAATGAAAAGAAAAAGTATGTTTTGGCGACGTTGGTGTCATCCGATGATCCCGGACTTGTGATATGGCCCACGCACAGATTGCTGAACACAGAATGTCTTTCTGAAAAAACAGCAATTGAAAAGATCGGCGAAGTTATGGAACTCACTGAAACATCGTCAGCAGATGAGATGCACGGGAAACTTCCGAACTATGATATGGGGCTTATCTTCAAGTCAGGAAAATGTTATCTTGCAAAATGTACGGGTACCGATGATCTGTTGTTATCCTTGGATACGTACATCGCGCAGGAACTCATCATAAAGAAGGTATACGGATACGATAACGGAGAAGTTATCGTAACATTCGACGCGGAATTCAATTCAGTGAAAAGAAGAATGGAGAACGGAAGACATGACGTTGCTATCGTTCTCAATGATCCGTCATTAAAAAGAATATGGGATCTTTGCGAGAAAGGAAAACGAATGCCGAAGAAAACAACATTCTTCTATCCGAAGATCTGGTCCGGTCTCGTCTTTTATCGGATGGTGTGATCGAGGACACATGCATTATGCCGACTACAGAACAATACTTTCCCCGAGCAACGGGATGAATCTTTACAGAGGATGTTCGCACGGATGTATATACTGCGACAGTCGCAGTAAATGCTACGGAATGACGCATGACTTCGAAGACATTGAGGTGAAACGAAACGCACCCCGTATCTTGGAAGAACAGCTGAAACGGAAGAGAAAGAAAGGAATGATATTCACCGGCTCCATGTGCGATCCGTACATACATCTTGAAGATGAGTTACAAATAACGAGACAATGTCTCTCACTCATCGAAAGATACGGTTTCGGAGTATCCGTATTAACAAAATCGAACCGCATTCTTAGAGATCTGGATATATTGAAAAATATCAATAAAAGAACAAGATGCGTCGTACAGATCACATTGACAACATACGATGATGAACTGTGCAAAATAATAGAACCGAATGTATCGACAACATCGGAACGTGTCCGCGTTCTGGAGATAATGAAAGAAGAGGGAATACCGACCGTCGTATGGCTTTGTCCCACGTTACCGTTCATAAACGATAATGAAGAAAATCTCAGAGGTCTGCTGAATTACTGTGTGAACGCAGGTGTTCACGGAATACTGTGCTTCGGGTTCGGCATCACTTTAAGAGAAGGGGACAGGGAATACTTTTATGAAAAATTGGATGAACACTTTCCCGGAATGAAAGAAAGGTACATGAGAACATACGGTGACGCATACGAATGCAGAAGCCCGAATAACAATAAGCTTATGAAAATGTTCAAAGAAGAATGCGAACGTCACAATATCATACACGGAACCAACGAAGTTTTTGCGTATCTGAAAGAATTTAATTCCGTAACAAAACAGACGACATTGTTCTGATCCCGTGTCCGCGGACACGATCGCAGTTCTCGGTCAAAATGACCGTGCGAAATAAAAAGAAGAACGGAACATCCGCCGTGCGATGTTCCGTTCGTTTAACGATCAGCCTCTGCTCACTTCGCTCTTATCTCCGGCGTATCCGCTCTCGGCCTGTTTGAGTCCGAGTTTAGCGAAAGCGGATTCCATGGCTTGCTTAGCAGCATAGAAGAAAGCGTTCGATTTCTGTATCTTGAATATGTTATCGAACATAGGAGCGGTTCCCGAAGTAAGATACGCTTCCACGTAAAGATACGTCCCGACAGTCGTATTGGCGATGATTATCTGCTCATCCCTGTCTATTTCGATAACAACACATTGTTCTTTGGTCTTGAATATAAGGCCGCCTGCTTTTATTTCTTTGATCGTGCTCTTCAAAGGATATTGCTTTGCATCCAGTTCGGAAAGAATTACTTTCTCGAGTTGATCCCTCATGCCGCCTGCTCCCTCAAAGATGTACCTGTAGCTTATTCCGCTGAAGTCCTTGCCCATTTGATCTCCCCTGCGCGTGCCGCAGAATTCGAGATCTTTTTCGGATCGCGAACACGAGCACGACGCATCGTTGTTAAGGCTGTGAATAATATATAATGGCTCTACTTTACGGAAAACATGGAGCATGCTGCCGATCCGAGTCACATACCGAACGCCGAAACGATAGCGGCGATAAAGGAGGTCGAAGCGATGATAAGAGGGGAAATTCCCGAAAGGGTCATGACCGTGGAAGAACTTTTCAAACCTTTCAAAAATTAGTGAAATTATGCATTTTCCATAATTTAAGTTATGAAATCTCCATAATAAAACCTATGAAATTCCCATAAAAAAAGTTATGAAATCTCCATAACTATATCTATCACTAAACCATCTTCGATCACATGCCTGATGATTATATCAAGCGCACGGTGGATCCGTACATCAAAGAACATATGGAGTCAATGGGAGCTCTGCTCATAGAGGGTCCGAAGTGGTGCGGTAAGACAAGAACTTCCGAAGAGTTCGCCAAGAGCATACTCTACATTGAGAATAAGAATCAAGTGGATTCTCTGAAGTTGGCGATCTCCGGCGGCGTTAAGAAGTTCCTCGAAGGAGATACACCGAGGCTCATAGATGAGTGGCAGAAGGTTCCTGAGATATGGGATGCGATACGATTCGAAGTGGATCACCGCAGAAAGAGAGGACAATTCATATTGACGGGTTCATCAACTCCTCCGAAAAGGTCGGTGATGCATTCCGGCGCCGGGAGGATAGCCCGATTGACGATGAGGACGATGAGCCTTTTTGAATCCGGCGAGTCCAACGGACAGGTATCTCTGAAGGACCTCTTCGATTCGAAACACAATATTGACGGATATTCCGAATTGACGGTAGATAAATTAGCATTTGCTCTGACACGCGGCGGGTGGCCCGAGAGCATACGCGATCCGATCGAAAGAGCATCAAAGGTCGCATACCAGTACGTTAATGCAATAGTGAACTCCGATCTTTTCGACCCGGATGAGGTAAAACTGAATCCGGTTTACGTTAAAAGGGTGATCGAGTCTGTTTCTCGTAACATCTCCACATCCGCCGGTAAAGAAACTATACGCAAAGATGTCAACGGTGCCGACGGTAAGATGACGGATATCACGCTTACGACCTATATTCAGGCACTGGAAAAAATATTCCTTATAGAGAATCTTCCGGCGTGGAACCCTCATATGCGTTCGAAGGCAAGACTGATGAAAACTTCCAAATGGCATTTTGCCGATCCGTCCGTTGCCACGGCCGCATTAAGAGTGTCGCATGATGCGCTGCTGATGGATTATGAAGCTTTCGGCCTCATGTTCGAGTCTATATGCGTAAGAGACCTCAGGGTATACGCACAACCATTGGACGGCAGCGTGAGCTACATCGGCGACAGCAATGGGAACGAAGTGGACATGATCGTTGAATTGCCGGGCGGCAGATGGGGTGCGATAGAAGTGAAACTCAGTGAAGGTCGTGCCGAAGAAGGGGCAAAGAATTTGCTGAGATTGCGTGACAACGTAAACACGGAATACATGAAGCAACCGTCGTTCCTCATGGTGCTTACAGCAGGACAGTTCGCTTACAGAAGACCGGACGGTGTTCTCGTTGTGCCTATCGGTTGCCTTAGAGATTAAAACGATACCGATCCGAGACGATATGTGTTGAGAGCCGCTGACGGGAATTGAACCCGCGACCTACGCCTTACCAAGGCGTCGCTATACCCCTTAGCCACAGCGGCGTGTATCCCGTCTAATCAAACTCTCATTGATATAGTTTCTGATTATGGAAAAAACACAAAGAAAGAATGACCTTCTTTCCCTCGGAACATCCGTATCCTCTTAAAATTGTGAGAACCTTTATTTTCATCCCGTACCTAACCTTGTCCGATGAAGAAAGAGATGAGCGCTTTCGATGTGCGTTCCGTCGTTAACGAGATGGCAGCACTCGAAGGGTCGCATATGGACAAGATATTCCATTGGGGCGCAGGTAACGTACTGTTTCGACTTAACGTTCAAGGGCAGGGAAAGAAGGAATTGTTCTTCAAGGACAAGAAATGGTTACATCTTCCCGAAGCGAAACCGGAAACACCTGCGGCACCTACATCATTTGCTTCATTTCTCAGAAAATACTTGGACAACGCACGTGTCGGTAAGATAACGCAAGCGGGTTTTGACAGAGTTGTGATAATGGAACTTCTGAAATCCGATGCGGAATATAAGCTCATTTTCGAAATGTTCGGCGGCGGAAATGTATTGTTAGTTCTTGACGGAAAGATAATGAACTGTCTGATACACAAGGTGAGAAGAGACCGTACGGTAAGACCGGGTGAAGACTACGTTATGCCGTCTTCACGTTTCGATCCCACCGAACCTAATTACGAACATTTTCAGAATATTCTTACGAACTCGGGAACCGATCTCGTAAGAACATTGGCAATGGACGCGAATCTCGGAGGACAATACGCGGAAGAGATCTGCAAACGTACGGGAATACCGAAGAACACCAAACCCGCGGAACTTAATGAGAATGACGTCAAGAAGATACATTCCGTGATGAATGATATCGTAACAGACGCATTATCATCGACAAGATCGATATCGTACAGGAACGGTGACGATATCGTTGATATCGCGCCCGTTGAGCTTCAGATATACAACGAACACGAGAAAGAAATTTTTGATTCCGTTTCCGCAGCGATCGCGAACATGCTTGCGTCCATAAAGGAGAATGAGGAAGAGGAATTCGTCGATCCGGAAGTTGAAAAGTTACAGAGAAGAGTGGATCGTCAGAAAGAAACGATAGAAGAGTACAGAATGGAATCCGCGGACCTGCGGTCCCGCGCTGATTCCATTTACTCCAATTACCCGCAGGTGAATGAGTTACTCGATGTTCTTTCCATCCAGTCGAAAAAACTCGGATGGGATAAGCTGAAGGAAGGAGCGATGAAAATTTCTTTTGTGAAGGACATCGATCCCTCAAAGAACAAAGTGACCGCAGACCTCAGCGGTTTGAAAGTTACGTTAGATTATACGAAAGGAATTGATGCGAACGCATCTGATATCTATCAGAAGAGCAAGGATGTCAATGAAAAAGCGTCAAGGGCGCTCATTGCGCTGAAAGAAAGTGAAGAACAGCTTGAACGTAAGCTGAAAGGTTTTGCAAAAGCAAAAGCGTTAGCGGCGTCGAGAGCGCAGCCCACGAAGCAATTCTGGTTCGAGAGATACAAATGGTTCGTCACGTCCGGAGGTCTTTTAGTATTGTCCGGAAGAGATGCGCACACTAACGATCAGTTAGTGAAGAAACACATGAAAGAACAGGATGTCTACGTGCACGCGGATGTTCACGGTGCTCCGTCCGTCGTGATCAAGAACGGTGCGGCGGCGAAAGCAGAAGATCTGAGAGAAGCGTGTGTGTTCGCCGTAACACAATCAAAGGCTTGGATGTCAAGCGTGCCGGAAGGGAGCGCTTTCTGGGTGTATCCCGACCAGGTGAGCAAAACCCCGCAAGCGGGAGAATTCGTGCCGAGAGGTGCGTTCATAATACGCGGAAAAAGGAATTATGAGTACCATTTAGAGATGCGTCTGGCTATTTGCGAAACTATATACGAAAATTCGAGAAAGGTCATGTGCGGTCCTATGAGCGCGGTCGCATCATCAAAACGATATGTTGTCATAACGCCTACGAAGGTAAAAGGAAAACGCAACGCAGAACTTGCAAAGCTGTTCAACGTTCCGGAAGAAGAGATATCACGGATAATTCCGCCGGGAGATATCGAAATAGTGAACAAGATTTGGCCGGAAGAGTGAATCGTATCGGAACGTTCTCTCTAATCCGCCTGATCCTCTGACGATCCGTCCTTTATCGCGTCGAGTTTTTCCGCATTCCCGGCAGGTTTGCTCTCAAAGTATTCTTTCAGCGCAATGCGTACGAATGCGGACAGGGACATATCCCTTTTCTTGGCTTCGTTCTCCATTTTCTTGAAGAGGTCGCGGTCGAGATAGAGGCACAATTGTGTCATACGAACGCGGTTTATGAACACACCTGAATTAATACTTAACGCCCTTAACGGCGATGTGTCCAGACGTACAAATCGCCGTTAATAAACACATATTTTTGAAGCGGATGGTGCCCGCGCCGAGATTCGAACTCGGGTCAAGAGATCCGCAATCTCTCAGGATATCCAGACTACCCTACGCGGGCATATAGAATTTTTTTAATTGGTTTAAAGCTCAACCTGAGAGCGGTATCTCGATATGTATCCGGCAATGCGGTTCCTCATTACAACTGAGGAAACGTCCGTTAAAGAGGACACGAGCGCTTTGTTGTTCTCGAAGTCCTCCGTGAAAATCTCCGGATATTTGTTGACGAGTTCTATCGACACTCTCTTGATGTAAGTGGGTCTAATCCTTCCCATTTTGTTCACCGAGTAAGGCGGATTAAGTAGATACCCTATATAATCTTTTTTAATCAGACGTTTTAGGTGTTTTGAGAAAGAAAATGAAAAGAGATTGAAAAGGAGAAGGCTGAAAAGACCTTCTCCGTTTGTTGTTAGTTCTTTTTGTTCCGTTCTTCGGACCCGAGGATCACTTCCTCAGGAAGAAGAACCATACCGCTGCGCCTATTGCGGCTATCGCCGCAACTGCTACGACTGCGATGACCGTCATCGACAATCCTCCTCCGGCGGACGACGGTAATTTCACCTGCACGGGTGTTGAGCTTGGCGTATTCGTACCGTCGCCCAACTGGCCGTACATGTTGTTACCCCATGCCCATACCGTCCCGTCGTTCTTCAACGCAAGAGAATGACTGCTTCCGGCGGCGATCGCTTTCACGTTGGTCAGATCACCTGAGCCTCCCTGTCCTGCTACCTTCACCGGCACTAAACGTTGCGTCTCCGAATTGTCACCAAGCTGGCCGTTGGTGTTGTTGCCCCACGCCCATACCGTCCCGTCGTTCTTCAGCGCAAGAGAATGACTGCTTCCGCCGGCGACCGCCGTCACATCGTCCAGTCATGACCCGCTGACGCCGACCTGCACGGGCATACTCTTGCCCGCACTGGCACCGCTGGTACCGTCACCCAGACGGCCATCGACGTTGTAACCCCATGCCCACACAGTTCCGTCACTCTTTACCGCAAGGGAATGTATGTTTCCGCCGGAGATCGCGATCACACCTTCCAAGTTGGCGGTACTGCTCGTGCTGTTTCCCTTATGCACCTGTGTGGGTCTATTTTCGTCCGCACTCGCACCGAAGGTGCCGATGCCCAATTGGCCGGTTAAGTTGTAGCCCCATGACAACACCGTTTTGTCGCTCTTCAGCGCAAGGGAATGATCGCCTCCGGCGGCGATCGCCTCCACACCGGTCAGAACTGAACCTCCCGACACCAATACCTTCCTCGGTACTTCAGCGAACTCGATCCCCAAAATACTCAATTGACCATTGCTGTTGTCGCCCCATGCCCGTATCTCATCGCCCCTCAGTGCAAGAGAATGATTGTTTCCGGCGGCGATCGCGGTCACACCGGTCATGTAAGTTGTGAGATCTACATCCCCCCGCACCTGCACAGGTACTGAACGATTCGTTGTCGAATTGTCACCCAATTGGCCGTAGATGTTGAAACCCCATGCCCATACCGTTCCGTCGCTCTTCAGCGCGAGAGAATGGCTGCTTCCAGCTGCGATCGCGATCACACCTGTCAGATTCTTTACCTGCACGGGTGTTGAGCTGCTCGTTGTCGTGTTGTTGCCCAACTGACCATAGGTGTTGAAACCCCATGCCCACACGGTACCGTCACTCCTCAGATAGAGAGAGTGTTGATTTCCCGCTGCAATGGCCGGTGTCGCCACGGGTGCGCCGAGCGGTGTGTCATCAAAGAACCCGAGTCCTGCATCATCGTCAGCGTCATCGGAAAATACGAACATCATCACGGACGCGACCATTATCGCTGCAACGAACATTGCAACGGCGGCGTTCCGTTTCTTTATTTTCTTCGTTTCGTCCATTATATCATCGCCCACATACAGCGACGGAACAGGATCGTGCGTCGCCCTGTGTTTGTATGAAGTATGACATGCGACCTATTAAAAACACGCATTGGAACGTGGGTCGAAAGAATATGGGAAAAGGAGAAGGCCGGACGCCTTCTCCGTTTGTTGTTCATTCTTTTTGCTGTTCACTTTCTCAGGAACAGGAACCACGCCGCGGCGCCTATCCCCGCTATCGCGACGGCGGCTATTGCGACGATGAGCATCATCGACGGTCCGTCACTGCCTGCAGAGAGCGTTGTCACCTGTACAGGCGTCAATCTCTTTGTTGTCGTACCGTCACCGAGCTGACCGCTTTCGTTGTAGCCCCATGCCCACAGTGTTCCGTCATTCTTCAGCACCAGAGAATGGTTATTTCCGAGAGCTGCCGTTACCGCACCGGTCAAAAAGCCTTCTCCGGCCGGTCCTTTCACCTGCACCGCTCTTGTGCTATTCCCACCAGTCGAGTTGTCGCCTAACAGGCGATCATTTGTGCCGCCGTTATGACCCCATGCCCATACTGTTCCGTCGGTCCTTATCGCAATGGAGCGGGCGTGTGTGGCATCGATCGATGCCGCGTTGGTCAGAACGGCTGATGTTGATGTCCCCGTCCTTACCTGTACAGGTACTGAGCTGTTGGTTGTCGAACTGTCGCCCAATTGGCCTGCGCCGTTGCCGCCCCACGCCCATACCGTTCCGCCATCCGTCAGTGCAAGGGAATGAGAACTGCTGGCGGAGATCGCTTTCACGTCGCTTAATCCTGATACCTGCACAGGTGTTGAACGAGCTGTTGTCGTACCGTCGCCC
>Ga0123353_10018207_pt1 | contig 10374 bp, 11 predicted proteins | sample TergutLab28metaG_3_FD_92763 | JGI IMG/M metagenome (GOLD analysis project Ga0123353, IMG submission 92763) | Labiotermes labralis P3 segment gut microbial communities from Petit-Saut dam, French Guiana - Lab288 P3 | ecosystem: Host-associated > Arthropoda: Insects > Digestive system > Gut ...
CTCCAGCCCTTCGGCTGCATCTCGAACCACGTCGTTGCAAAAGGCGTGGAGAAGAAAATCCGGGCGTTATATCCCGGCATTAACCTGCTGGCGCTGGATTACGACGGCGGAACGAGCCTGGTCAATGTAAACAACAGGCTGCTGCTTTTCACGAACAACCTTGAGCGCCCGGCCTGTCATGCATGAACTGGGCATCGCGGAAAACATTCTTGATATTGTGAAGCAGTCCGTTCCCGCCGATCAGACATCCGCAGTCAGGAATATCCGGCTTCGCGTCGGGCCGTTCGCGGGCATTGTTCCTGATTCGCTGAAATTCTGCTTTGAAGTGCTTTCCGCCGATGCCGGCATGTCAAATGCCTTACTCCAGATTGAAGAGACCCGACTCGCGGCATCGTGCCGTGACTGCGGAAATAAATCCGAAGTGGAAAAATTCGAGTTCCGCTGTCCGGCCTGCGGCGGCGGAAATCTGGAAATTGTTTCCGGAAAAGAACTGGAATTGGTTGAAATTGAAATATCGGAGAGTTTATGAGCGTCATTACGGTTGAACGAAAGGTTTTGGAAAAGAACGACGATATCGCCCGTCAGAACCGCACGGCTTTTTCCGAACGCCGAATTTTTGTCCTGAATCTCGTCAGTTCTCCGGGTTCGGGCAAAACCAGCATCCTGGAAAAAACATGCGAGGCGCTACGCGAAAAAGTAAAGATAGCCGTCATCGAGGGAGATGTTCAAACCGATCTTGACGCGCAGAGGGTTGCGGCATATAGAGTGCAGGTCGTTCAAATCGTAACCATGGGCGGCTGTCACCTCGACGCGGGACTGGTGCGGGATGCAATGCGGGAGCTTGATCTCGATCAAACGGAATTGCTTTTTATAGAAAACGTCGGCAACCTTGTCTGTCCGTCCGGCTATGACCTCGGCGAAGCGATGAAGGTTGCGGTACTGAGCACAACCGAAGGAGACGACAAGCCCCTGAAATACCCGGCGATGTTCCGCAATTCGTCCGTGCTGATTATAAACAAAACCGACCTGATTCCCTACGTCAACTGCAACCTGGACGAACTTAAGAAAAACGCGCTTAAAATCAATCCGTATCTAAGGATATTCGAAATTTCCTGCAAAACCGGCGCCGGAATTTCAGAATGGTGCGACTGGCTGATAAATATAAGCGGGAGATGATTATATGTTACATACCGGTCGGGAGTATATTTTGACGGAAACACCATTCGTTTAATGTGTTTACCAGCCGAACGAGACCATGAGGCCGAGCGAAAATTCAACCATGTTTACCGATTTCGATAACACGCCGGCTCTGTACGCGCGCAAATCAGCACGTGCGCCAAGCGGCCCGACAAGGTTTGGAAACTTGACCCCGCCGCCGTAGTTGAAAGCCAGCTTTGTACCGACGGGAAGGGCCCGGTCGCCATACTGGTGAACCAGCCCGACGCCCGCGGTCAGAAACGGAACCATCCTGTAATCAATATCCGGGAAATTAAGCATCAGGTTGCTGCTGTACAAAAATCCTTTTGCTTCCTTCCACTCTATTTTCCCTGCACTGTTTTGCGTCGCACCAGGAACAAGTTCGTTGCCAAAGTAACCCTCGCTTGGAAACATAAAGTCGGGACTGATCGCAAACGTGTGTTCCGTACCCAAATACCGCACGAAATTATTGCCGAAACGTATGCCGAATACCGGGCTGTTATCGAGGGACATTTTCACGTCTCGATACTCGATGGAACCGGGTATTTCGGCGCCGACAAAAATTGAAAAATCCGCAGCGGCAGCCGTCTCGGCAAACGCGGATATGGCGATGAGTAAAAGTGCAGACGTGAGGAACCTCCGATTAATTGCCTGTGCGGGATGAAGCGCAAGGCGCACGGAGCGCAGGAACCGAGGCATATATAGAAATATGTTGAGGTTACGAGCACCGCGCAACGCGGCGATTCGCCCGCACAGACAATTAATCAGAGGTTCCGTAAAGGTTTTGTTGAAAGTCATGGTGTATCCTTCCGGTTTTCCGTCAAAAAAGTTGAATCATTAAATCGTTATACAGTGCCGTGAACTCGGCCATTCTCTCGCCGGAGACAGGGTCGCCGGGAGGAAACACGACTTTTGTCGGGTCAACCGCCTTGCCGTTTCTGTATACCCGGAAATCGAGATGCGGACCGGTTGCGTCGCCTGTCGCCCCCACATGTCCGATAATGTCTCCCTGGCCGACGCGCGCTCCGCGTTTAACAAGAATGCGCGAAAGATGCAGGTAACGGGTTTCGAATCCGCCGGAGTGACGGATGATTATGGTATTTCCGCCGCCCCCTGTAGTCCATCCGGCCGTAGTCACGGTTCCGGCGCCGACGGCCTGTACTTGCGTCCCCGCCGACGCGGCGTAATCAACGCCCAGATGCGGTCGCACGACCTTGTGAATGGGATGCATCCGGGCTGTGGAGAACTGTGAAGTTATGCGCGTGAAGCTCAGGGGAGCTTTAAGGAAAGCCCTGCGCATGGCGCTGCCGTCCGGGGCGTAATAAGCCGGTTTGCCGTTTTCGTCCTCGAAGCGGAATCCCGTATAAGTTTTTTTTCCGTTGGTAAACGACGCCGCGAGAATCGCCCCGTTCTTTGAGAATTCTCCATCAAGATATTTCCGTTCGATCAACGCCTGGAACGAATCTCCTTTTTGTGTGTCAGTATTGAAATCAATGTCGGAGGCGAAAATATCGCTGAGTTCCATCGCCACATGTTGTTTTTCGCCGAGTCCGGCGACGGCGACGAAAAGCGATGAGTTTATGTGTCCCGATATGCGTTCCACGCGGGTTTCAAAAGGATGATTTTCCATCGCGGGAACGTAGAGGCCGTTTTCCGCGTCGTGAGACACCGTCAGATAGCGATCTCCATCCACGTAATAACGGAAATCGTGGAATTTGCCCTCCTCGTTGAAATAGAGCCGATAAAGCCGCCCGACGTGAACCTTGGCCAGATTATAGACGGGTTTTGCCGCATTAATGATTTCATGTACGGTTTCAATCGACAGGCCTTCCGCAAGGAGTACATGGGTAATAGTCTGATTTTTCATGAACTGTCCGGAGACGCTGTAAAGCTGCGGCGATGACGGCAAAAGCTCGTATTCCACGGCCGCTGCATCTTCTTCATGCAGCGTGACGCGGTGTTCCATCCACCAGTGGGAAAATCCCGCGGCAAGCGGCAATATAAAAATTGCAGGAAGCCATTGACCGCCATGACGACGAAAAGCGGCCGCCTTCTCAATTAAACACCGCCATAATGCCGAATAAGGGCGATAGTTCATTTATTATTAAACCTCCGAAGAGGTAATTGCAAAACTTCCGGCTTTACCGGGTACGCGGGCATTCTGCCCGCATTTTTCCGAACACGCCGGCGGGACGCCCCGCGCTTTCATGTCTTTTACAACTACCTCACGAATTAAATTTATTGCGAAGCCGCCGTTCTACATCTTCAGGAACCAGTCCGCTTACCGCGCCGCCGTGCGAGGCAATTTCCTTAATGAGCCTTGAGCTGACAAAGGAATACGTTTCAGCCGGAATCATGAAAACGGTTTCCATCCGGTTTGAAAGTCGGCGGTTTATCAACGCCATCTGCAGTTCATATTCGTAATCCGAAATGGCGCGTATGCCGCGGATGATTACGGACGCGCCGATCCGTTCGGCAAAATCCACCAACAGACCGGAAAAATCGGCAATTGTAACGTTACCGGTCTCCCTGACCGCCGATTCCAGCATTTCCCGACGTTCATCGATGGAAAAGAGCGGCGTTTTACTGGAATTTCCTAAAATGGCGACCACGACTTTATCAAAGAGCGCCGCGCTTCGCTGTATAAGGTCGATATGCCCGTTGGTGACAGGGTCGAAAGAACCGGGATAAACTGCGATGGTTTGCATTGTGTATATATTTATTCAAAGTCCGTATTGAAATTAAACGGTATTATAAGAGAAAAAGACCGGTCGTTACAAGAGTCCCATGAAATATCCGGGATAGGGCTCATAATTATTCACGATTTTTCAGCGGTTTTACCCGTACCGTGCCGATAATAGTTAAGATAATTCATGTTCGGCGGCGCCTCGCAGCCGGAAACTGATAAGGGGAAAACAGATATGGCAAAGATTCAGCGAATTGGCATTATGACGGCCGGCGGGGATTGTCCTGGACTGAACGCCGTCATCCGCGCCGTGGCAAAAGCGGCAATGGGAAAACACAAAGTGGAAGTGATGGGAATCGAAGACGGTTTTCTTGGTCTGATACAGAACCGCATGCGGTTGCTGAATAACGACTCAGTCAGTAATATCCTGACGCTCGGCGGCACGATTTTGGGTACGAACAATCGTACATCGCCGCGCCAGTATCCTGTAAAAATTAATGGCGAGATTGAAATCCACGACGTTACGGACCGATGCCTCGAACATATCGAACACAACAAAATCGACGCCCTGGTAGTTATCGGCGGAGACGGTTCCATGGCGTGCGCGTCCGATTTTGTGCGCCTCGGCGTAAACTGTATCGGCGTTCCTAAAACTATTGATAACGATCTTTACGGTACCGACGTCACTTTTGGTTTCGCCACGGCTGCATCGATCGCTACCGAGGCGCTTGACCGCGTACATACGACGGCCGCCAGCCATCACCGCGCCATGGTGGTGGAGGTCATGGGCAGAAATGCCGGCTGGATTGCACTGCATGCCGGAATCGGAAGCGGTTCGGACATTATTTTACTGCCTGAGATTCCAATCGACATAGATGTCGTCTGCGAAAGCGTAGCGAACAGGTCGCGACACGGCAAACGTTTCAGCATCATCTGCGTTTCCGAGGGCGCGCGGCTCAGAGACGGCAAACAGGTGATACACCGCGTTGATCCGAACAGTCCCGATCCGGTGCGGCTCGGCGGCATCGGACAGGTTATCGCCGGTGAGATCGAAACCTGTACGGGAATCGAAACGCGGGATATCAAGCTGGGACACATACAACGCGGCGGCACTCCCGTTCCGGAGGACCGCGTACTCGCCACGGAATTCGGCTATCATGCGCTCGAATTGCTGGTGTCGGGAGAACAGTCGCGGCTTGTGGTAATGAAGGGGAGAACCGTAACCCATATCCCGCTTGAGGAAGCGGATGGAAAACAGCGGCTTGTTCCGCCGGACCACCCGCTGATTATGGCCGCCCGGAATATCGGCACATCCTTTGGCGATTAGGCGGTTTTTACTGCTCAGTGTGAAGAGTTGAGTTTGAACTCAACTCTTCACACTGAGCAGTAAATTTGGTGTTGACAGAACAAACATCTTCCGGTAGTTTGATTGCTTATTTTTTCAGGCGCGTAGCTCAGGGGGAGAGCACTTCCTTGACACGGAAGGGGTCAGCGGTTCAAATCCGCTCGCGCCTACCAAATTCCAAATAAATATGTCACTAAAAATAATATATGCGGATGGAAAAGAAGGCGAAATCGCAGATTCCGCCTCCGCTCTCGAGATATATCGTCACAGCGCGTCGCATCTTATGGCGGCGGCCGTTGTTGATATGTTCCCGGGAACGCACCTTGGCATAGGCCCCGCAATCAGCGACGGTTTCTATTACGATTTTGAACTGTCGGAAAGCTTCTCTGAAGACGACCTGGAAAAAATAGAGAAAAAAATGGCGGAGCTGGCGGCCAGGGATATCGCGTTTGAGCCGTCCATTTTATCCAAAGCGGAAGCAATCGCCGATTTTTCCGCCAAAGGCGAACATCTGAAAGTCGAGTTGATTGAGGAAAAGGCCGGGGAAACGCTTTCCTGTTATCGCATCGGCGGCCTCGCCGATTTCTGCCTTGGGCCGCATGTTTGTTCCACGGCGCAGATAAAGCCGGGAACTTTTAAGCTTATGAGCGTCGCCGGTTCCTACTGGCGCGGCGACGAACACCGTCCGCAGCTCCAGCGGATTTACGGTGCCGCCTTTCCAACTCCTGAAGAGCTTGCGGCGTACCTGACTCAACTGGAAGAAGCAAAGAAACGCGATCACCGGAAACTTGGTCGCGAGCTTGATCTTTTCAGCCTGTCGGAAGAAGCGGGACAGGGACTGGCTTTCTGGCATCCCAAGGGAACCCGCGTCCGTATGAAGATTGAGGAATTCCTGCGCGGGGAGCTGCTGCGCCGCGGATATGAGTTCGTTACCACGCCGCATATCGGCCGCGACGCGCTTTGGAAAAAATCGGGGCATTACGATTACTACAAAGAAAATATGTACCTGTTCGGTATTGACGATGATGAGTTCGTCCTCAAGCCGATGAACTGTCCCGGACACATTCTGATCTACAAATCGCAGATGCGGAGTTACCGCGAAATGCCGATACGCTTCGCGGAATTCGGAACCGTTTACCGTTACGAAAAAAGCGGCGTTTTGCACGGCCTTTTGCGCGTGCGCGGCTTTACCCAGGACGACGCGCATATTTTCTGCACGCGCGACCAGGTGAAAGACGAAATCGCCGACGCGATGGATTTGGTTCTGCTTATAATGAAGAGTTTCGGCTTTGACCAGTTCAAAGTGGAGCTTTCCGTACGCGACGAGTCCAATAAAAAGAACTACGCCGGAACCGGGGAAGACTGGGCGCTGGCTGAAGGCGCGCTTATGGACGCGCTGAAAGAGCGCGGCATCAGTTGGACCCGCATGGAAGGCGAGGCGGTCTTTTACGGCCCGAAGATCGACGTAAAACTCATAGACGCCATCGGCCGTTCCTGGCAGCTTTCGACAATCCAGTTTGATTTCACGCTGCCCAAGAGATTTGATCTGTCATACGTCGGATCTGACGGACGGAATCATCAGCCGGTGATGGTGCATCGTGCGCTGCTCGGCTCGATTGAGAGGTTTTTAGGCGTACTGATCGAACATTACGCCGGAGCATTTCCTATCTGGCTTGCTCCGGTACAGGCAGTCATTATTCCCATTGCGGAACGGCATCACGGTTACGCGCGGGAGGTTTTAAATAAACTGACGGCGGCGGACATACGCGTGGAACTTGACGACCGCAACGAAAAAATGGGTTATAAAATAAGAGCTGCGCAGACGCGAAAAATTCCTTACATGCTGGTTATCGGCGATAAGGAAGTCGAAGCAGGCGCCGTGGCGGTACGCAATCGTTTCCAGGGCGACGAAGGAGCTCTGCCCCTGGACGATTTTATGAAAAGAATCGAGGAATTCATTAATAACCGGACGGTAAAGCCGTAATGAATCATTACGAATTGAAGAGTTGCGAATTACCCGATAGGCAAAAGGCGACTCGGCTGTTGCGTTTCGTAATTCGTAATTCGTAATTCGTAATTCGTAATTGAATAAGGAGGTTGCCCATAGCAACAGTAAAAGCACCACGGGTCCGTATCAATGAAATGATTCGGGCGAAAGAAATCAGGGTTGTCGACGACGAAGGCGGGCAGTTGGGAATTATGTCGCCGGAAGAGGCTCTGGCTATCGCAAAGTCTAAAGAATTGGATCTTGTTGAAGTAGCGCCGGGAGCAGCGCCCCCTGTTTGCCGGATTGTGAATTACGGAAAGCTTCAATACCAGAAGAGCAAGCGGGCGCATGAAGCCCGCAAGAATCAGAAGCAGGTCATAATCAAGGAAGTGAAGTTCCGTCCGAAAACGGAAGAGCACGATTTTCTGTTCAAAAAGAACAACATTGTGCGTTTCATCGAAGAAGGAAATAAGGCGAAGGCGACCGTTACTTTCCGGGGACGTGAAATGGCGCATCAGGAACTGGGGCGCAAACTTATGGATCGGCTTGTGGCGGAACTCGCGGAAAACGCCGATGTGGAACGGCCGCCGAAACTGGAAGGAAACGCGTTGACGACGATTTTTCTTCCAAAAAAATCTTCCGGCAATCGCAAGGAAACGTAAAGATGTGTATCCTTCTTGCGATATTAGCTCTTCACAAATCCAGATGTTTTGTGGATAATAAATAGTTTGTAAACGAGGTAATTGCAAAGCCTTAATGGAGCGCGGGCAACCTGCCCGCAATTCCTTGAAAAAAGCGGGCGGGTTGCCCGCGCTCCATGGTTTTACAATGTAATTTTGGAAGAGATGGTGATTATCGTGATAAAGGGCAAGACCAGAAAGAGCGCTGCAAAGCGATTTAAGTTAACGGGAACGGGTAAAATCACGCGTCGGCACAGCCACGCGCGCCACATTTTGACCAAAAAACCCCGCAAACGCGTCCGCAAGCTTGTGGATACGGCGCTGGTAAGCAAATCCGACATGGGGCGCGTCAAACGGATGCTTAACATCTGAGATTTTATATAGTAACTGGAGCAAGAAAATGCCAAGAGTTAAAAGGGGAAACAAGCGTGTCGAGCGCCGTAAAAAGATTCTGGGTCTGGCAAAGGGTTATCGACTGACTAAAAGCAAGCTGCACCGGTCGGCCAAGGAATCGGTGGACAGGGCGCTGCAATTTGCCTATCGTGACCGCCGCACGAAAAAGCGCAATTTCCGGAGACTGTTCATTATCCGGTTGGGCGCGGCAGCGCGCATTAACGATATTTCTTACAGTAAATTTATCAACGGCCTGAAAAAAGCGAACATCACCCTGGACCGCAGGGTTCTTGCGGAGATCGCCATCAACGATCCTGAAACCTTCGCCCGTCTGGCCGAAAGCGCCAAAGCGGCACTGGCTGCGGCGGCATAAGAAGGAAACTGCAAATCTAGAAAACCACGAATAATGTAAGGAACTGTACAACGATAACCTGTTTACCTTCCTTGTCTTTTTCCCGGAGGGCAAGGAAGGTGAACCGTCGCGTATTCAATAATACGTAAGGTGACGCCGACGCCGCCGACCGGCAAAAAGACAAGGAAGAGGCTAAATTTATTTCTTGTCAGGCCCTAACCCGGATATTGATTATACCCGCGAACGAAAACATTTTCCGCGTCTGCGCGAGGATTTTTGCTGTAAGGCAAGGAAGGATTGACCGCAGCGTACTCGTAGCGGTACGTAAGGTCAAGCCTGACGCAGCATTACAGCAAAAAGACCGTGCAGACGCGGAAAATGTTTTCGTTCGCGGGTATAATATGCCGGTCGGGAGTATGTACATCGTGTACATTCGTAATTATAATCCCATCGGTTTTGGCGGCCCCTATAAAGAACCTCCTGTTTCCCTGGTTTTACGCCCCTTTTCCAGCCATTCGGAAAGACAGTTGAACAAAGCGGCGGTGTTTATCGGCTTGGTGATATGATCATTCATACCTGAATCCAGGCTTTTTTGGCGATCTTCCGTCATGGCGTGGGCGGTCAGGGCAATAATAGGCAACCAGCGTAATCCCTCTTTTTTCCTGATGAGCTTTGCAGCCGTCAGTCCGTCCATTTCAGGCATCTGGATGTCCATAAGTATCAGATCATATTCGTTCCGATCTACCGCTTCGAGAGCTTCAATACCGTTGTCGGCAATATCGACGACGAGATCGGCCTGCAGCAGTATTTCCTTCGCCACCAACTGATTGATTTCATTGTCTTCAACCAGAAGGATGCGGGATTTTGCGTAGGCTTTCATCTTTTCCCGCTCCATTTGCTGCTCAAGGAGCTGAGGATGGAGCAAGACCTTGACGTCTAACGAACGGAGGATGGCGTCGTACATGCCCGAAGGGCTTATCGGGTTCGTTACTACATTCGTTGACACATTTGGAAAGCCGGGCGACGCCTGCTCTTCATCCTCAATGAGCACGAAAGCCGGGCGACGGATTTGCCTGTCTTTCGCCGCATATGGGCTTAGCGGGTAGAATTTCCTTGCATCTTTTTGACCCTGCCCGAAAAAAATCAGGTCAAGCGGCTGCCCCGCGTCTGCGGAAACGGCTTTTTCCAAAGCCTGTTCAACTGACTGGACTTTTTCAAGCATACGGAAGCCCAGTGAGTGTAGAAGATCTAAAAGCCCGCTTTGGAAAGAAGTTTCTTTCTCAACTATAAGAACACTCAGTTCCTTGATGCTTCCTTGCGGAGTTTCGGCGCCGGCGATACCGTCTGTCAGTCCCAGCCGTATCGTAAATAAAAACGTCGACCCTTTTCCGGGTTCGCTTTCACACAATATATCTCCGCCCATAAGGTTTACAAGTTTTTTACATAACGCGAGTCCGAGTCCGGTACCCCCGTAACGCCTGGTTATTGAAGTGTCCGCCTGGGTGAAAGCGGAAAAAAGTTTTTTCTGTTGTTCAGGGCTGATGCCGATACCGGTATCCTTGACCGAAAATAGCAGAGTGGCGAAAGCAACATTTTTTTCGATGAGTTTCGCCGCTACGGCAACATGCCCCTTGTCGGTAAACTTGACGGCGTTCGTACAAAGGTTTGTCAGCACCTGGTTGAGTCTGAGGGGGTCGCCGAAGTATTGGCCTTTGGCATTCTCATCTATTTCAA
>Ga0123353_10018209_pt1 | contig 10374 bp, 5 predicted proteins | sample TergutLab28metaG_3_FD_92763 | JGI IMG/M metagenome (GOLD analysis project Ga0123353, IMG submission 92763) | Labiotermes labralis P3 segment gut microbial communities from Petit-Saut dam, French Guiana - Lab288 P3 | ecosystem: Host-associated > Arthropoda: Insects > Digestive system > Gut ...
ATATCATCTGTTTTAGGCGATTTTCCGTGATATTCGCAATTGAAATATCGTTTAATGATTTCGTAGGTTGTTCCCGACACATTGATTTTTCCTGCTTTGCACGATGATTCCATTCGTGAAGCCACATTCACAGTATGCCCCCATATATCAAACGACAGTTTTTTTCGTCCCAGCATTCCGGCGATGACTTCTCCCGTATGGATGCCTATCCTCACCGACCACACATTGGGATTTTGTTCGCTCAACCGGTTAAGATGATTTTGCACATCCAATGCCGCCATCACTACGTCCACAGGATTGGTATGATTTTTCTGCGGAATTCCGCCCGCACACATGTATGCATCACCCATAGTCTTGATTTTTTCAAGGCGGTAACGGTCGATAATGGTATCGAAATAAAAGAAAAAACTGTTCAATTCGTCCAACAGGGTTTCGGGGTCAAGGTTGTCGGTGATTTTTGAAAAACCTTCAATATCGGCAAACAACACGGTTACCATGTCATATTTTTGAATGAAAGGTTTTTCTTTTTCGGCAAAATCATCACACCTGTCTTTCGGGGTCAATTTGACAGGCGCAGGAACAGTGGCCGGAAATTCCATTTGTTTTCCTTTCTTTTTCCCGTAAAAATATCCTGCCAGAGAAGCCAAAATAACAACCGGAAACAACGCACACCATAAAATTACATAAATTTCCAAATCTTTTTTAGTGATTTTATGTGATGATTATCAAAAAATATTACTTTTGTGCAATTTCTTAAAAAGGTTTTATAACGATTAAAATCGCTCAAAGATAAAAAAATTTATTGTTTCAATGTTCATGCAATTTAAATTTCATGGAAAATCAATCAAAACCTATCCTAATTCCGACAGATTTTACTGTCGTGGCTCAATATGCTATTGAAGCGGCAGTGCCATTTGCCAGGGCGAACAACTCCAGCGTGGTGCTGGTGCATATCGCTAAAGAAGCGTCCGATATTTCGGATGCTGTGCACAAGGTTGAACAGGAAGCCGAAAAAGCCTCCAAGGATTATGGCATTCACGTGGAAGGCATTGTTCGTGAGGGTTCTATCTTCACCACCATCGGCGAAACGGTGACCGAACTTGATGCAAACTTAGTAGTAATGGGTACACACGGTATCAGGGGTATGCAGAAGCTCACGGGGAGCTGGGCCTTGAAAGTGATCGTTTCTTCAAAGGTGCCGCTTATCGTTGTTCAGAACATGTCCAAGAAACTGTCGGTCGACAGGATTGTTTTCCCGGTTGACTTTAGACGGGAAAACCGCGAAAAAATCGGTTGGGCTTATTATGTGGCCAAACTGTTCAATTCGACAGTCCACATCATCAGGTCTGAACCGGCGAAAGACAAGAAAATCGAGCAGGGTGTGAAAACGAATCTGTCGTTCACCGAAAAATTCCTGAAGTCGAAGAATATCAGGTTCGAAGTCACCGTGGCGCGAGGCGGTAATTCTTTTGCAAAAGAATCGTTGCAATATGCCGAAGAGATTGACGCCGACCTGATCCTGATCACCACGACCAAGGGTATCTCGAAACTTGATTTTGTGTTGGGGGTTTCCGAAGAGGACATCATTACCAACAATGCCAACATTCCGGTAATGTGTATTAACCCGAGAAAGGCGGCAATAGGCGGCTTCAGCGCAACGGGAGGATAACCCCGTCGTCGTTAACATCCCGATGGCTAAGAAAACGATATGTTTTATCATCAACCCCATATCGGGCACGCGTAAAAAAGATTCGTGGCCGGAAATTATCCACCGGACTATTGATTTATCGCGATTCGACGTCCGCATCATTTTCACAGAACATGCAGGACATGCTACTGAATTATCATGCAGACAAATTAAGGAAGGCGTACTTTATATCGTGGCGGTAGGCGGCGACGGAACGGTGAACGAAGTCGCCAGGGCGGTGCGCGACACGCCGGCGGTCATGGGTATTGTGCCATGCGGCTCGGGAAACGGACTGGCTCGACACCTAAACATCCCGTTAAATCTCGCCGATGCGCTGAACCTGCTCAACCATGCATCTGTGTTTAGCATGGATTACGGTTTGGTCAACAACACCCCCTTTTTTTGTACTTTCGGAACGGGATTCGACGCCCATATCAGTCACGCCTTCGCTACGAGCGGAAAACGAGGCTTTATGACTTATCTAAGCATCATTATCAGAGAATTTTTCACCTACCGTTCCCGTAAATACAAATTGAAAATAGACGGGAAAAAATTTAAAACCAAAGCGATGATGATAACTATTGCCAATTCGGCGCAATATGGCAACAATGGGTACATTTCGCCCGACGCCGACATTTCCGACGGCAAATTAGATGTGTGCATCGTACGGCCGTTTCCCAAAATCATGGCGGCGGCGCTTGCCGTCAGGCTCCTGAACAAACGCATATACAAAAGCCGCTATTACCGGTTGATCAAAGGTGAAAAAATTGTGCTCAAAAGAAAACAGGAAGGACCGGTACACATAGATGGCGAACCCTATACCATGGGGAAAAGACTTAAAATAGAAATTGTTCCGCAAGGATTGAATTATTTCTCTCACAAAGACGCAAAGAATGTTTCTTCAATTAGTTATTGACGGACATTCATTTTTTAGTCGAAAATCTCTGCTAATTTGGCGGTTAATTCATTAATATACAATCCTTTTGCGATAATTTTCCCCTCTCTGTCCAACAAAACGGTATGCGGTATCGAGCTTACTGAGTAGAGTTTGGCGGCAGCGCTTTGCCAATAGAGCAGGTCCGACATTTGCGGCCAGGTGAGGTTATCGTCTTTGATCGCTTTCACCCATGCCTCCTTTGTTTGGTCGAGCGAAATGCCCACAATTTCGAATCCCTTGTCTTTATAACGTTTATAGAGTTCTACCACATGCGGGTTTGCATTGCGGCAAGGTCCGCACCATGCCGCCCAAAAGTCGAGAAGTACATATTTGCCTTTTCCGGCATAATCAGAAATCGAAATTGGTTTATCGTCAGGCGTTTTCAGTGTGATGTCTGCAAATGGCTGACCAAGGGTCGTCCGCTTGACGGAAGCAACATGATCCTTGATGGTTTTTACCCATTGCGACTGGCTGCTTTTGACGTCGAAGCCGTTGGCAATCTGCTCCAACTGCGAAAATTCCAACGCCTGCATCAAACCTTGGACGCTGATGACAATAAATGCTGTGGTTATTTTTCCGCGATGTTTCTGTAGAAAATTGACCATAAAAGCAGAACGCTCCGTGTTCAATTTTTCCATCTGAGCCCGTATATTGGTAACAGCATCAGGTGTGGCAACGCTCGACGAACTCAATGCTACATACGAGTTGTTCAGTTGTTGCTGCCGTTGTCCATATTTTTCCAACTCATCCACAAATTCCATGAAAACCTCGTTTTCCTTCGAACCGGTTACTTTCGTCTGCGCTAAATTCCCCAGATCCATCAAAATCCGGATATTCGAGTTTTCGACAAAAAACTGTACCGGTCCCTGATTACCTACATACAACTGGCAAAATTCGGGATAAGGTGCATCGCCCTTCAAGGTAAATTTGCCATCTTTCACCGTTGTGGCAGCGACGTCGACAGGCTGGAGATTGCGATACTGCTTCAGCGATACGGTTTGCCCCTCTGCGCCTTTTACTTCCCCCGAAATCACATAGCCTTGCCCCCAGACGTATGACAACTGGGCAAATGCCATACACAAAATCAAAACTAACTGCTTCATTGATATTTTATATTTATGGTGCAAAAATAATGAAAACAAAATAATTCATTGCAAAGATAGTGTTAAAGATTCATAAAATCAAAAGGTAAAAATAAACCTTTTTGATAGTAGTCGGTCAGAAGGGTAAATTTAAATTCATTGTAACAATAAAAATCAAAATGATTAGGATATCACGTTTTTTTGCTTTCACATTTTTCTGCGTACTGTGCCAGAGTTTGTTGGCACAACAAGTAAGTTCATTTACCGTCAGCGGATTACTCACTGACAGTATTGAACGTCAACCGTTGGACGCAGCCAACATCGTGCTCGTCAGAGCCAGCGACTCTGTCTATATGGCCGGAGTGATGAGCGACGAAAAAGGAGTTTTCGAACTCGGCAGAGTATCGGCAGGACAATACCTGGTGGTGATAAGTTATTTAGGGTACGAAACGAAGTTCCAACCTCTTTCGTTAACCGGAACGCCACGTACTGTCAATATGGGCGGTATCAGTTTGTTCAAACAGGATTTCCAACTTGGCGAAGTACGGATTGAGGCCAAGTTCAATCCTATCATCGTCAAAAAGGATACTATTGAGTTCAATACGTCCGTTTACAAAATACAGGACAGTGATGTAGTGGAGGATTTGCTCAAAAAACTTCCCGGCGTGGAGGTCGAATCGGATGGTACGGTAACCGCCGGCGGACAACAGATAACAAGAGTATTTGTTGATGGTCAGCAGTTTTTCGGCAGTGATCCCACGGTAGCGTTGAGAAATCTGCCGGCAAATGCTGTCGAGAAGGTGCAGGTGGTCGACCGCAAGTCGGACCAGGCACAGTTTACGGGTATCGAGGATGACAATACCGAAAAAATCATCAACCTTGTCACGCGTCCCGGTAAAAGTAACGGCTTTTTCGGGAATGCTCAAGCTGGCTACGGCACCGACAACCGTTACGACGTCAGTGGTCTCCTCGCTTACTTCAACGGCGGAACACAATTGACCGCCCTGTTGTCGAGCAACAATACAAATAATATCAACTTTTCCGATTTCATGGGAGATGTGCAGAATAGTATGAGTGGCGGTCAGCGGCAAAACGGTAGCGGAACAGGCGGCGGCAATACGTTTCAGGGGGCTGCCGGATACGGTAACGGCGGTCGCATGGGCAGCGGTAGCAGCGGAACAAGAATGTTGAACGTGGGCGGATTCAGTATGCCGTCAGGCGGCGGCGGAATCAGCACATCGACATCAGGAGGATTCAATGCCAACTATAATTTTGGCGAAAAACTACAATTGGGCGCTAATTATTTCGTCAATCTGGTTAACCGCGATACAGAGCAGACAAGTAATCGCATCAATTTTGTAGGTGACAGTTCGCTGTTTTACAACCAATGGCAGTGGCAGGAGAGGACGTCGCAAAATCACCGTATGAATCTGGAGTTGGATTATACCATCAATGATAAAAACTCAATCCTGTTCCGTCCAACCCTAAACATTGGCAGCGGTTCAACCAGCAGTTTATATAATTACGAAACCTTTACACCGTCAGACGTCATGCTCAATTTGGGCAATACTGAATCGTATTCCGACAATACATCGCTATCGACCTCTGGTACATTGTTGTGGCGCCACAGGTTCGATAAATCGGGACGCACCTTTTCGTTGAACCTCAATTATGGATGGTCGGATAACAAAACCAATGGAGAAAATTATCAGATAAACAGTTCGTTTGAAAATTTCATCGAAAAAAGTAATGTAGTAAACCAGATATTTACCAACAACAATTATGGCTTCAATTACAGCGTCCGCGCGTCGTATGTAGAACCTGTGGGCAACAACCGGTATCTGGAGTTTTCGTATTTGTACAGCAGTAACAATACCAAGTCGGAAAAACAAACCTGGGATTTGAACAGTGCAACCGGAAAGTACGACCTGTTCAATGAGGATTATTCAACCCTCTACGAAAATACCTACGTGAATCAACAGGCTGACATCCGTTTCAACACCCGCCGCGACAAATATACCTACACGCTGGGCGCAGGTTTACAGCCGTCGTCACTGACAAGTTTCTCCGGCATCAACGGCGAAGGAGTTCTGAAACAAAATGTACTTAACTTCTCGCCTACGATAAATATCACTTACGGCGAATCGCGGCAAAGCCAGTTGCGCTTTGTTTATCGCGGTACGACGCAACAGCCTTCCATCAATCAATTGCAGCCCGTTGCCGACAATAGCGACCCGCTTTACGAATTTATCGGCAACACGAACCTGAAACCTGCTTTCAGACATACCATGTTCGTAACATACAATAATTTCAATCCGGATAATTTGCGTACTTTCCTCACTTCAATGGGATTTCATCCAACCAACAACAGCATCATCAATTCGAGTACGTATGATGAAACCGGCAAACAGACCGTGATGCCAATGAATGTAAACGGCGTGTACAGCATGAATGCCAGCGTGATGATGAACCAGCCGATACCGAATACCAAACTGTCGTTCAGCAATACTTTATCGGGGAATTACAGCAACAGCGTCAACATGACGAATGGCGTCAACAACAAAACCAAAAACAGCAGCATCAGCGAAATGCTCCGCCTGACCTATCGCAATGACCGGATAGAACTCGGAAGTTCGTACCGGTTGGGCTACAGTCGCGCCGTTTATTCGATACAGGACAGAACCGCCACCGATTATTTCAATCATCGCATAGCCGGTGAATTGTTTCTGAATCTGCCTTTGAGCATTATCCTCACAAGCGACGTCGGATACAATTTCTACCGTGGTTACGGCGACGACTACAACCGCGATATGATCCTGTGGAATGCCAGCCTCTCGAAACAGGTATTCAACAACAAACGCGGAACCATCAAACTGAGTATTTATGATATTCTAAAGCAAAACAAGAACTATTCACGCATTACCACCGACAACTATATGGAAGACCTCCGCAGCAATACGTTGGGACAGTTTGCGATGATTTCTTTCACATACCGGTTCAATTCGTTAAGCGCAGGTAATCAGCCGAACAACATGCCACGCAACGAGGGAACGCCTGGCAACGGTATACTACAGATGAGAATGGAAGATAGACCCGCTTCGGGTGGCGGGGTAAATATGAGATGAGGTTAAGAAAATTTTATGGGCAAAAATGTTAAAGATTCATAAAATCAAAAAGTCAAAATAAACCTTTTTGATAATAGTCGGTCAGAGAAGTAAATTTAAAAATTCATTCATCATAAAAATAGACCAAAATGATTAAGATTACACGTTTTTTTGCTTTCCTTGTTTTCTGCGTGCTGTGCCAGGGTTTGTTGGCGCAAAATGTAACATCGTTTACCGTCAGGGGATTACTCACCGACAGTATTGAACGTCAACCGTTGGACGCAGCCAACGTGATGCTCATCAAAGCCAGCGACTCTGTTTATGTAGCCGGAGTGATGAGTGACGAGAAAGGCGTATTTGAATTGAACAGAGTATCGGCAGGAGAATACCTGTTGGTGATGAGTTATTTAAGTTATGAAACGAGGTTCCAACCGCTTTCGTTGACCGGAACGCCACGTACCGTCAATCTGGGTAACATCAATTTGTTGAAAGAGGATTTAGTACTTGGGGAAGTCAGGATAGAGGGCAAGTTCAATCCTATCATCGTCAAAAAGGATACCATTGAGTTCAATACGTCTGCCTACAGGATACAGGACAGCGATGTTGTGGAGGATTTGCTCAAAAAACTTCCCGGCGTGGAGGTCGATTCGGATGGAACGGTAACCGCCGGCGGACAACAGATATCCAAAGTGTTTGTGGATGGTCAGCAGTTCTTCGGCAACGACCCCACGGTAGCGTTGAGAAATCTGCCGGCCAATGCTGTCGAGAAAGTGCAGGTGGTTGACCGCAAGTCGGATCAGGCACAATTTACGGGTATTGAGGATGACGATACCGAAAAAATTATCAACCTTGTCACCCGTCCCGGTATGAGCAATGGTACGTTCGGGCGCGCTCAGGCAGGTTACGGCACCGACAACCGTTACGACGTCAATGGCCTCCTCGCTTACTTCAAAGGCAGTACACAATTAGCCGCCCTGCTGTCGAGCAACAATACAAACAACCTTAACTTTTCAGATTTCATGGGCGACGTGATGGGCAGCATGGGCGGAGGTGGAATGAGAACTGGTAGCGGAGGTGGCGGCCCCGGCGGAGGTGGCGGTGGCACCATGATCATGATGGGCAGTCCCTCTGGCGGTGGCGGTGGCCGCATGGGCGCCGGTGGCGGTGGCGGAACCAGAATGATGAACGTGGGCGGATTCAGCATGTCGTCAGGCGGCGGCGGAATCAGCACATCGACGTCTGGCGGTTTCAATGCCAACAATAGTTTTGGCGATAAACTAAAGTTAGGCGCCAATTATTTCGTCAACTTAGTCGACCGCGATGTCGAACAGACAAGCAATCGTATCAACTTTGTGGGCGACAGTTCGGTGTTTTACAACCAATGGCAGTTACAGAACCGAAAATCGCAAAATCACCGTATGAATCTGGAGTTGGATTATACCATCAACGATAAAAACTCCATTCTGTTCCGTCCGAATCTGAACATTGGCAGCGGTTCAACCAGCAGTTTATATGATTACGAAACCTTTACGCCTTCGGACGTTATGCTTGGTCTGGGCTATATCGAATCGTATTCTGAAAATACATCGCTATCGACCTCAGGTACGCTGTTATGGCGCCACAGATTCGATAAAGTGGGACGTACCCTTTCGGTGAATCTCAATTACGGATGGTCGGATAATAAATCTAACGGCGACAATTATCAAATCAACAGTACGTTTGACAATCTCATCGAAAGAAGTAATGTTGTAGACCAGACATTTACCAACAACAATTACGGCTTCAATTACAGCGCCCGCGCATCGTATGTAGAACCTGTAGGCAATAACCGGTATCTGGAGTTTTCGTATTTATACAGCCGTAACAATACCAAGTCGGAAAAGCAGACGTGGGATTATAACGGCACAACCGGAAAATATGACCTGTTCAATGAGGATTACTCAACCCTCTACGAAAATACTTATGTGAACCAGCAGGCGGACATCCGTTTCAACACCCGTCGCGATAAATATACCTACACGCTGGGCGCAGGTTTACAACCCTCGTCGCTGACCAGCATCACCGGTAACAATGGCGGAGAAATCCTGAAACAAAATGTACTCAACTTCTCTCCTACGGTTAACATTACCTATGGACAAACACGACAAAGCCAGTTGCGGTTTGATTATCGCGGTATGACGCAACAGCCTTCCATACAGCAATTACAGCCCGTTGCAGACAATACCGACCCGCTCTACGAGTTTATCGGTAATAAGGAATTAAAACCGGCGTTCCGTCACATCATGAGTTTGCAATACAATAATTTTAATCCGAATAATTTCAGAACTTTCCTCACTTCGCTGAATTTTTCCACCACCAACAACAGCATCGTCAATTCGAGTACGTATGACGAAACCGGTAAACAGACCGTGATGCCGGTGAATGTGAACGGGGTGTATAACATCGGAGCCAGTGTGATGATGAACCTGCCGATACCGAAAACCAAACTGTCGTTCAGCAATACCCTGTCGGCGAATTACGGCAACAATGTCAACATGACCAATGGCGCCAACAACAAAACCAAAAGCAGCAGCATCAGCGAAATGCTCCGCCTGACCTTCCGCAACGACTGGATAGAACTTGGAGGCTCGTACCGGTTGGGGTACAACCGCGCTGTTTATTCGATACAGGACAAAGCCACCACCGATTATTTCAATCATCGCGTCGCTGGCGAATTGTTTCTGAATCTGCCTTTGAGTATCATTCTCACCAGCGATATCGGATACAATTTCTACCGTGGTTATGGCGACGACTACAACCGCGATATGATTCTGTGGAATGCCAGCCTCTCGAAACAGGTGTTCAAAAGCAAACGTGGAACCATCAAACTGAGTATCTATGATATCCTCAAGCAAAATAAGAATTACTCGCGCGTTACCACCGACAATTATATAGAAGACCTCCACAGCAATACGCTGGGACAGTTTGCGATGATTTCTTTCATGTTCAGATTCAATTCGTTGAGTGGAGGCAGTCAGCAAATGCAAGGTCCGCGTGGTCCGGGCGAAGGCGGTATGATGAGAATGGAGGGCGGACCTCCTCCGGGTGGCGGAACTATGATCATGGCTCCCGTCGGCGGTCCTCCTCCGGGCGGCGGTGGCGGAATATATATGCAGAGACGGGATTAAGGCCGATGATGGTATGACCTGCCGGTTTTTTTGAAAACCCGGCAGAATTATTTCTGCCTGCTCACTTTTTTTTTGAGGGAAAATCCTATTTTTGCATCAAAAAAAGAGACACCTTGAACAAATATTTCTTCTTTATCATTGCAATGATTTTGTGTTCTGCCACCGTCGTAGCGCAGGTACGCTCAAGTGATTCATATTCCATCAGCGGGCAGGTGATTGATTCGCTATCCAACGAACCGGTGCCTTATGCCACTGTGGCTGTTGCTTTTGTTCAGGATCCGACCCAGTATGTTAATGCCGCAGCCTGTGATGGCGACGGGAAGTTCGGAATGCAGTTAAAAGCCCCCGGAAACTACGTGATGACCGTTCAATCCGTCGGGATAAACACGCTGACGAA
>Ga0123353_10018210_pt1 | contig 10374 bp, 10 predicted proteins | sample TergutLab28metaG_3_FD_92763 | JGI IMG/M metagenome (GOLD analysis project Ga0123353, IMG submission 92763) | Labiotermes labralis P3 segment gut microbial communities from Petit-Saut dam, French Guiana - Lab288 P3 | ecosystem: Host-associated > Arthropoda: Insects > Digestive system > Gut ...
CGTCCATGTTCTCGTCGCGCCCGGTGAAGCGCTGCAGCACGCTGAGCACCAGGCGCAGGTTCCCGCTGATGAGCTCCTCCCGGGCTGAGGCATCTCCCTGCCGCGCGCGCTCCAGCAGCGCCCGCTTTTCCGCCTCCTTGAGCACCTTGAGCTTCGCGGTGTTCACCCCGCAGATTTCCACCTTGTTGAAGTGCATGGCTTTGTCCTGCCCTTTCTTGTCTTATGCCAAAAGTATGGGCGGGACGGACGGGTTTCATGCACAAGTTTTTTATGCTTGCATTGCGGGGAGAATTATGGTATAATAAAAGGAGGGGAGGTGCATCACATGCCCGAATATGCAGTTAAATTTACCTGGGACGCGGAAGCCTCTGTCTGGGTTGCCACCAGCGAGGATATCCCCGGGCTAGTGCTGGAATCCGGTTCCTTCGACGCACTGGTGGAGAGGGTTCGCTTTGCCGTGCCGGAATTGCTGGAGCTCAATGGGCTGAACCAGAAGCCCCTTCTTTCTTTCAGCTCCTTCCGGCAGGAAAGGATTGCTTCGTAATGGCTGAATATGAGAAAAAGGTGCGTGAACTGCTGCGGCAGAACGGCTGTTATTTTCAGCGCAGGGGAAAGGGCGACCACGACATCTGGTACAGCCCCATCACGAAGCGCAGCGTGACGGTGGACAGCAAAATCAAGTCACGCTACACGGCAAACGAGATACTCAAGCAGAGCGGGATAAATGAAAAATTTTGACCAAGTGAGGACCCCTATGCTCATCGTCTTGGAAGGCCTGGACGGCAGCGGCAAAAGTACGCAGCTTGCCCTCCTGCGGGATTGGCTCAGCGCGCGGGGCGCGCCGCCCGTGACCATCAAGCTGCCGGATTACGAGGACGACTCCAGCTTGCTGGTGCGGCAGTATCTCGCCGGGCGGTTTGGGAAGGCTCCGGGAGATGTGAACGCCTACGCCGCCTCGCTGTTCTACGCGGTGGACCGCTATGTCAATTTCAAGCTGAAGTGGGCGGAGGCGTACGAGGCCGGACAGGTGATCCTGGCCGACCGGTACACCACCTCCAACGCGTACCACCAGGCCACCAAGCTCCCGCCGGAGGAGTGGCCCGCTTTTTTCGCCTGGCTGGAGGACACCGAATACGGCAAGCTGGGCATCCCAAGACCCGATCTGGTCTTCTATCTCGACATGCCGCTGGAGGTATCGCGCCGGCTGATCAGCGCGCGTTATCAGGGGGATGAGACAAAGCGGGATATTCACGAGGCCGATTTTCAGTACTTGGCCCGCTGCCGTGAAGCGGCCCTGTGTGCCTGCGAGGCCATGGGATGGCAGAGGGTCCCCTGCGCCGAAAACGATATGCCATTGCCAGTGGAGGAGATCCATGAACGCATCAGAGAGCACGTCAGAGCCCGCCTTACCCAGTGAGCTGCGGTTCCGTGCGCCGCAGCCGGAGGACATCGCCTGGGCAAAGCCTATCCTCCTGGCGGAGCAGCGCATGGGCTGCGAATTCTGTTTCGGCAACGTCTATGCCTGGGCGGAAAAACAGGACACCGAGATCGCGCAGGCCGGCGGGTTTTTCCTCTCCCGCTGCAGCCCGTGGAAGGAGGACGGCGACGGCCGAAAAATCTATTGCCTGCCCCAGGGCCCGGGGGACCTGAACGAGGTGCTTCCCCTGCTGCGGGAGGACGCGCGGCGCCATGGCGCGCCCCTGATGCTCTTCGGCGTCACCAGCGGGGACATCCCCCGGTTGGAGGCGGCCCGCCCCGGCGGTTTTCGCTATGAGGCCAACCGCGACAACGCGGACTATATCTACCGCCGGGAGGATTTGGCCGGGCTTGCCGGGAAAAAATATCACCAGAAGCGCAACCACATCGCCCGCTTTGAGCGGGAAAACACCTGGCGCTGCGAGGTGATCACCCCTGCCGTGCTGGACGAATGCCTGGAGATGGAGCGGCAATGGGTGGCGCGCAACGCCGAGAAGGATCCCGAAGGCCTGTTCGATGAACGGCGGGCCCTGGAGCGCTGCTTCGCCAATTATGAGGCATTCGGCCTCTGTGGCGTGCTGATTCGCGCCGGGGGCAAGATCGTCGCCTTCACCCTGGGCGAGGCGCTCAACGAGCACTGCTTCTGCACGCACTTCGAGAAGGCCTTCACCGAGGAGCCCGGCGCCTACCAGATGATCAACCGCTGCTTTGCCGCCACGTGCCTGGAGGGCTACGAGTTCGTCAACCGCGAGGAGGACCTGGGGGACGAGGGCCTGCGGCGCGCAAAGTTGTCCTACTACCCAGCGATTTTGCTGGAAAAATATTTGGCGATCGAGATTTGAATGATGATTCGTTTTATGCGCGAAAGCGACTACCCGCAGGTGCTGAAAATCTGGCAAACCTGCTTCGGCGACGAGGAGGGCTACGTCCGCTTCTTCTGGGAAAACTGCTTCCCCGTGTGCCGGGGGTTATGCCTGGAGGAGGGGGGCGAGGTTGCCTCGATGCTCTTCCTGCTGCCCGGCGGGCTGCGGCGTAAAAAGGTGCTCCTGGCAGCCGAGTATGTCTACGCCGTGGCGACCCTGCCGGAATTCAGGGGGCGAGGGTATGCGGCGGCCTTGGCGCGGGAGGCGGAACGCATCGCGCGCGGCGAGGGGAAATCTGCCCTGTGCCTGCGTCCCGCAGACGAGGGCCTATACGGGTACTATGCCAAATTAGGCTATGTGAAGGCGTTCGCCAAGCACGAGCGGTATGACCGCTATGGGCGGTTCGAATGGAGCGAACCCATGCGCGCATATCTACAGAAGGAGGCCGCACTCACGGACAGGGGGCTCTCCTACAGCCCGGCGGAGAACCCCGGCGGCATGCTGCTGCCTCTGGACAAGCAAGCCAAAACATGGCTGAGAAAGACGAAAGGCAGGGCCTGTCTGGGGCCCGCGTTGGAGTGACAATATGATTTACGAATTCCTGGCCGATGGCGTCGAGGAGCTGGAGGCAATCGCCCCTCTCGATATTCTGCGCCGCGCGGGCGTGGAGGTGCGGACCGTAGGCATCGGCGGCAAGACCGCCACGGGCTCGCACGGCATCCCCATCACCTGCGACATCACAATCGACAGAATCGACGCACAGGCCTGCGAGGGCGTGATCCTGCCCGGCGGCCCAGGGCATGTCAAGCTGGCCGAATCGTTTGCAGCGTTGGAATTGCTGCGCATTGCGGCAGAACGTGGAGCGATGCTGGCAGCCATCTGCGCCGCGCCGAGCATCTTGGGACAGCAGGGCTACCTGCGGGGCAGGCGCGCCTGCTGCTATCCGGGCTATGAGGAAAAGCTCTTGGGCGCGGAAGTGTCCTATGACCCGGTTGTGGCCGACGGCAACGTGATCACATCGCGGGGCGCGGGCACGGCGGTGCTGTTCGGGCTGGCGCTGGTGGAATACCTCGTGTCCCCGGAAAAGGCCCGCGAGATTGCCGCGCAGATTCAATGCCCATGACAGAGAAACATGCCCTGCGGCGCGAATTGCTTGCCCAGCGGGACGCAATTTCGTTGCGGGACAAGAGGGTATGGGACGCGGCGATCAACAAGGCAATCGTGGGGCACGTGTGGTTTCAGCAGGCGGAGACGATTTTGGCGTATTACCCGATTGGCTCCGAGCCGGACATCCGCCCCGCGCTGGAGGAGGCCTTACGGCAGGGCAAAGCGCTCTATCTGCCGAAATGCAAACCAGAGACCAGGGAGATGACGATTCATCAGGTCAGCACACTCCAGAGCATGAAACCTGGTGCACACGGGATACCGGAGCCAGAGGCAAACAATTGCCAATTGTCGACTGCCCTCCCTCCGGTCGTGTCAGCTTCGCTGAATTGTCAATTGTGCCTGGTTCCCGGCATTGCGTTCGATGCAGACGGTTTTCGTTTGGGCTATGGCGGAGGGTACTACGACCGGTTTCTGGCCCGGCACAGGGAATTGAACACACTGGGTGTATGTTACGAATTGTTGCGGCGCGCGGCTTTGCCAAGCGAGGCAATGGATATCGCGGTGATGCGAGTTTTGTCAGAAGGAGAACAGCATGAGCACAGAGGACAAGAAGAATAATCCCAACACGCCGGAGGGGGAGGGGACACGCCCCTTCTGGCTGGATTTCCGCCTGGACGACAGCGAGGCGGCGCGCTCCGCGCTGGACGCGGACATGCCCCGCCCAAAAGGGGAGGTCTATTTCGCCAACCCAACGCGGTCATTCCAGCCGCCCGCGCCCGCGCCCGCCCCGGAGCCCGCCGCTGTGAGTACGGAGAAGGGCAAAAAGAAGAGCAAGGGTGGCGGGCTGCGTGCGAGCGCCTCCATTTTTGCGCTGCTTGCGGTTGTGTTGCTTGCCGTCACCGCGCTGAGCTATGTGGGCATCGCCACCCTGCGGGATATCTTCGCCCTGGGCAAGAATAGCGAAAAGATCGCCATCGTCAGCCTGAGCATCCCCGACAACCAGACCGCCGACCAGCTCATCGACCTGCTGGCCGCCAACAGGCTGCTGAGCCAGAAGGCCATGTGCAAGCTGTATATGAGATTTACCGAGTATCTTGCCGAAAAACATGCCGATGGGGGGTACACGCCGCCGGATTACATCGCGGGGGAATACGAGTTGGACACAGCCATGGGCCTGGAGGATATGCTCGGCTCGTTTCTGGCCAAGCCGGTGAGCGGCGAGACCGCCAGCCTGCTGTTCCCCGAGGGCTACACCGTCAATCAGATCATGACGAAAATCGGCGACAACAAGGTCTCCAACGTCAACCTGCTCAATCGCAGCATGCTTGCCACCAACTTCGACTACCCCTTCCTCAAGGGGCTGAACACCGAGGGCCGCTACTACAAGTACGAGGGCTACCTCTTCCCGGACACCTACGAGTTCTTCATCGACGAGAACGCCAACAGCGCGCTGCGTAAGTTCTTCGATAACTTCCAGAGCAAGTGGAAGGAGGAGTACACCACCCGCGCCCGGGAACTGGGCTACAGCGTCGACGAGATCATCATCCTGGCCTCCATCATCCAGAAAGAGGCCGCCGGCCCCAGCCAGATGAAGGACATCTCGGGCGTGCTGCACAACCGCCTGAACCACCCCTCCGTCTACCCCATGCTGGAGTGCAACGCCACGCGCGACTATGTGCTCAACAACATCGCCCCCAAGATGGACGCCGGCGCGGCCGAGCTCTACAACGACAGCTACAACACCTACAAGTGCGTCGGCCTGCCGGTGGGGCCCATCTGCAACCCGGGCATCTCCTCCATCGAGGCAGCGCTGAACCCGAGCGCGCACGAGTATTTTTACTTCCAGCACGACAAAAACGGCGACATCTACCTCACAGAGACCAAGGCCGAGCACAACAAAATCACCACCCAGCTGATCATCGATGGGTTGGCGCAGTAGGTGCTCCGCACAACCACCCCGGTGCTGCGCACCACCCCTCCCAGGAGGGGAATTACATAGCAGGAGGATTTTCATACCATGCCCGAGAAAAAGCAATTCCAGGCCGAGAGCCGGCGCATGCTGGACCTCATGATCCACTCGATCTACACCCACAAGGAGATCTTCCTGCGGGAGCTCATCTCCAACGCAAGTGACGCGATCGATAAGCGGTACTATCAGGCATTAAAGGGCGGCGAGACCGGTCTCTCCCGCGACGAGTTCGCCATCGACCTCGCCGTGGACAAGGAGGCCCGCACGCTCACCATTCGCGACAACGGCTGCGGGATGGACGCCGAGGAGTTGGAAAGCAACCTGGGTACCATCGCCCGCAGCGGCTCGCTGGATTTCAAGAATGAGATTGAGGACGCGGGTGATATTGACGTCATCGGCCAGTTCGGCGTGGGCTTCTACTCCGCCTTCATGGTGGCCGACGAGATTCACGTGCGCACCCAAAAGGCCGGGACCAATCAAGCTTTTGAGTGGCACTCCGAGGGGGTGGATGGCTTTACCATTGAGCCCTGCGAGAAGGAGGGTGTGGGGACCGAAATCGTCCTGAAGCTCAAAGCCGACACCGACGACGAGACCTACGGCGAGTTCCTCGAGGCCTACCGCATCAGGGAGCTCGTCAAGCGTTACAGTGACTACATACGCTACCCCATCCGGATGGCGAAGGCGAAATTCGAGGATGATGAGGAGGCCAAAGAGGCCGACGACGCCGAAGAGGGCGAGGAGATCGAAACGCTCAACAGCATGTCGCCCATCTGGCGGCGCAGCAAGAGCGAGGTGCCAGAGGAGGAATACGCGCAGTTCTACAGGGACACCTTCCGCGACATGGAGGCCCCCCTGCGCGTCATGCACGCCAGCGCAGAGGGCGCGGTGGACTACCGCGCGCTGCTGTTCCTGCCCGCCAAGGCGCCCTACAACTACTACAGCAAGGACTTTGAGAAGGGCCTGAAGCTCTACGCCAGCGGTGTGATGATCATGGAGCACTGCAAGGACCTGCTGCCCGACTGCTTCAGCTTCATGCGCGGCGTCGTCGACAGCCAGGACCTCTCCCTGAACATCTCGCGCGAGATGCTGCAGCAGGACCGCCAGGTGGCAGCCATCGCCAAGCACCTGGAGAAGAAGATCAAGGGCGAGCTGAAAAATCTTCTAGAAGAGGACCGTGAGACATATCATAAGTTCTACAAGGCCTTTGGCTTAAATTTAAAATATGCCCTCTACGCAAGCTACGGCATGCAGCGCGACCTGCTGCTGGACCTGCTGGAGTACCCCTCCACCACGCAGGAGGGCCCCGTGACCTTCGCCGAGTACATCTCCCGCATGCCGGAGGCGCAGAAGCACATCTATTACGCCACGGGCGAATCCGCCGCGCAGATCAAGCGGCTGCCCCAGTGCGAGCGCCTGACAGACCTGGGCTATGAGGTGCTCTGCCTCACCGACGACATCGACGAGTTCCTCTTCAAGTTCCTCTGGCAGGTGGAGGACAGGGAGCTGCGCTCGATCGCCGAGGCGGGCGAGGACCTGGAAAACGAGGAGGAGAAGCAGGCCCTCGAGAAGGAGAAGGAGGAGCGGGGGGACCTCTTCGAGGCCATCAAGGAGGCCCTGGACGGCAAAGTTTCACAGGTGATACCCACGGCGAGTTTAAAATCCCACCCGGTGTGCCTGACCTCCGGGACGGGCATCTCCCTTGAGATGGAGCGGGTACTGCAGGCGCAGCCCGGCGCGGAGGACCTGCCCATGAAGGCCGAGCGCGTGCTGGAGCTCAACATAGACCACCCCATCTACGCCAGGCTGCAGGCCATCGAGTCCGAACAGCTCAAGGACTACGCGAACCTGTTGTACAACCAGGCCCTGCTTATCGAGGGCTTCCCCGTGGAGGACCCCGTGGAATTTTCGAACGCAATTTGCAGATTGATGGTGTAATAAAATGGCCGACATCGTATATACCCTGGGCGGCAAGCCCTACCTCAACATCACGAACCAGTGCCCCTGCGCGTGCGTCTTCTGCATCCGCGGGGAGAAGCAGGCCGTGGGCAGCGCGGCGACGCTCTGGCACGCGGACGAGCCCACGTGGGGGGAGATCGAACAGGCCCTTGAGAGCTTCGATTTTTCACAGGCGCAGGAGGCCGTCTACTGCGGCTACGGCGAGCCCTTCTGCGCGCTGGACAACCTGATGCGCAGCGCCTCCTGGCTGAAGAAGAGGTACCCGCGGCTCTCCCTGCGCGTGAACACCAACGGTCTGGGCGATCTGATCCACGGCTGCCCCACCGCGCCGGCGCTGAAGGGCTTGGTGGACACCATGTCCGTGAGCCTCAACGCGCCCAATGCCGCGCGCTATGACGCGCTGGTCTGCTCGTGCTACAACGGGGAGGCCTACCCCGCCATGCTGCGCTTCGCGGCAGATTGCAAAAAGATATTCCCCCGGGTGATCTTTTCCGTGGTGGATGTGATCACGCCGGAGGAGATTGCGCAGTGCCGCGAAATCGCGCAGGGGATGGGGATCCCGCTGCGGGTACGGAAAAGGGTATAATCCCGAAAAAAATCTTGCCGGAGGAAATCCCCCGGCAAGGCTTTTGTTTTCACGTCCTTTGCTTTGGCAGGCCTTTGCTTTCGCGTCTTTTGCGTTTGACATCCTTGTGTGGGCCGTCCTTTGCTCTGACTTCCTGCGCCTTGACATCCTCTGCTTTGAACATCCTTCAGGGCGGTGCTGTCCTCTCCCTGTGCCATAAGTATGAGGCCTGCAGGTACTGCGGGGTCAATACCTTTTTCGAAAAAATTTTTATTTTCTAATGTTTTGCTGCGAGAAGGTCACATACAGAAAAAAGAAACGCATACATATCAACGTTTGTTGGAAATGTATGCGCTTCAAGCTTCAAGTGGACGGAGGGTTTTTCCGCCGCCGGAGGAGAGGGAAAGCCTGGGAAAACCTTAAACCGCTGCAGGGTTTGCGGATCACATGTTCTCCGTGATCTTCGGTATCCCCGCGATGATGTCCGGTACGCAGGCGGCGATATCCCACAGCCCAGACCAGTCGTTGTTGCAGATTTTGCGCAGGCCCTCGATGCCGCGCCAATCCAGCACGCCATTGGTCATGGAGTAGTAGCAGAACATGGGCGCCTGCAGCGCGTTGGTGACATAGGCCCCGTTGGTCATCACCTTCATGACCAGCTGCATGATGGGATCGATGATGAGGTCCCAGACGAACTGTGCCGTGGGATGCATGCGCAGCGCGTCCTCCAGGCTGTCGTTGATGGTGATCTCCGCGCCTTCGGGGAGGTCGCCCGGGGGCAGGGGGCGGCCCAGCAGCGCGGTGAACTGTTCGGCGGGCACATCGGCGGGGCCAAAGCCATCCAGGCCGTAATACGCAGGAGCGGCCTTGCGCAGGTCGGGGATCGTACCTGCAGAGGAGCTCCTCTTGGTTACCTTGCCGCTCAGCTGGATGTCCATGCAGCCCGGCCCGACAAGGATCTCAAACGCGCCCGCCTCGATGCACCAGCTGTTCGTCTTCGTGTTGTAGAACGAGAAGCTGCGGTCGTCCAGCTTGAATGTGACCGTCTTGCTCTCGCCAGGCTTGAGGAATACCTTTTCGAAGCCTTTCAGCTCCTTTTCGGGCCGGAAGGCCGTGCTCTTCACATCCCGCACATAGAGCTGCGCCGTCTCCGCGCCGGGCACACTGCCTGTGTTTTTGATTTTGCAGGTGACGGTGTTGCCATTGATCGCCAGACTAGAATATTTGAACTGTGTATACGACAGCCCGAACCCGAAGGGGAACTGAACGGGCTTGTCGAAGGTGTCGTAGTAGCGGTAGCCCACGAAGATGCTCTCGCGGTACTCCGCGCTCTTGGGGTTGCCGGGGAAATAGGCCGCGCAGGGCACGTCCTCAGCCGCCAGGGGCCAGGTCTCGCAGAGTTTGCCGCTGGGGTTGACGTTGCCCAGCAGGATGTCCGCCGCCGCGCCGCCGCCGCCCTCCCCGGGGAGGTAGGTGCACAGGAAGCCCTTCACCTGGTCCAGCCAGGGCAGCAGCACGGCCGAGCCCCCGCAGTAGACCACCACGGTGTTGGGGTTCGCCCTGGCCACGGCCTCGATGAGCTTGTTCTGGTTGGCGGGGAGGTCCAGGTTCTTGCGGTCCGCGCCCTCGCCGTCGGCGAACTCGGGCAGCCCGGCGAAGATGACCGCCGCGTCGGCCCTTTTGGCTGCGTTCACCGCCTGGGCCTGCAGGATCGGGTCGCAGTAGTCGTTGGCACTGCGGTACCCCCGGGCGTATGTCACCTGCGCGCCGATGTCCTTCAGGGCCTGCAGGGGGGTCTCCACGTTGACGGCGTTGATGCTGCTGCTGCCCGCGCCCTTGTAGCGCGGGGCGTCCGCGAACTCCCCAATGACCGCGATGGACTGCTCCTTCTTCAGCGGCAGCACGCCGCCCTCGTTTTTGAGCAGGACCATGGACTGCGCAGCGATCTCCCTCGCCAGGGCATGCTGGTCCTCCGCATCCATGATAGGGGATTTATTCTCCTTTTTCACCCGGTCGATCAGGGTGAGCATGCGGTCCACGCTGCGGTTGAGGGCGGCTTCGCCCAGTGTGCCGGCGTTCACCGCGCCGATGAGGTTCTGCTCGCCCATGCCGAAGGAGTAGGGCATCTCCAGGTCCATGCCGCCGTTGACGGCCGCCGCACGGTCGCGCACCCCGCCCCAGTCGCTGACGATCGCGCCATCGAAGCCCCACTCGCCCCGCAGAATATCGTTCTGCAGGCGGGTGTTCTCGGCGATATACGTGCCCTCAAAGCGGTTGTATGCGCTCATGAGCATCCAGGGCTTGGCCTGCTTCACGCTCATCTCGAAGGCGGGCAGGTAGATCTCCCGCAGGGCGCGCTCGTCGGCCACGGCGTCGATCACCATGCGGCGGGTCTCCTGGTTGTTCACGGCGTAGTGCTTCACCGCCACGCCCACGCC
>Ga0123353_10018211_pt1 | contig 10373 bp, 8 predicted proteins | sample TergutLab28metaG_3_FD_92763 | JGI IMG/M metagenome (GOLD analysis project Ga0123353, IMG submission 92763) | Labiotermes labralis P3 segment gut microbial communities from Petit-Saut dam, French Guiana - Lab288 P3 | ecosystem: Host-associated > Arthropoda: Insects > Digestive system > Gut ...
CAATACCGCTATGGGAATGTGAACGTCCAAAGGCTCGTCCTTGGTCTTGTAAGTCATATTTTGTTGGGGATAACGCCCCTTGACCGACAGCACTTCCGTAGCGCGGGGCAAAAACAGTCCCAACATATTGACTGCTTCTTCTACCGGTCCGCCTCCGTTTCCGCGCAGGTCTAACACCAAGGTAGACATCTTTCCGCTTGCTTGAAGCTCCAAGAAAGCGTTGCGCAACTCTTGCCCGCCGCCTAAGGTAAAACCGGTAATACGTATGTAGCCCACGCCTCCGTCTAAAATCCCATAATAGGCAATATCGGGAAAGTGAATCCGTTCTCGCCGAATGGTCAGTTCTGCGGTTTCCCCTGTCTTAACTTTCTTGATTTTCAAACGCACATCGGTGCCCGGCATTCCTTTCAAACGTCTGCTGCACTCGTCCACCGACAATTCGGTGGCGGGAACTCCGTCTATCTCCAAAATAAGGTCGCCGACCACAATACCCGCCCTTACCGCAGGAGAGCCTTCGTAAGGGTCGGTAAAAATCACTCCGTTAGGAGTCTTTTGGATTAATGAACCCACTCCTCCGTAGGTTCCGGTCGTCATCAGCTCAATGCTTTCGTTGTCTTCTTCGGGAATAAACTCCGTATAGGGGTCCAAATGTTCCAGCATAGAGGCAATCCCTATATTGACCAATTGGTCCATCTGCACTGTATCTACATAAAATACAGACACCTCCCTCAAAATATTATGTAGTAAATCTATACTCCTCCCCGTCCTGAAATGGGCCGATTGGGCCTGCATCCCTTGAGAGAAAACGAGCAATACCAACCATACGCAGCCTGTTCGCAGAATCTTATTTTTCATTTATCATATTTGGTTATTCGGGCAAATATAATAAGAATCGCGCTAACTTCAAATTTTGAAATAACTTTGCCGCCATGAAATTGATATTTGCTACCGCTAATCTGCACAAAGCCAAAGAAGCACAGGCCATGCTACTGCCAAGAGTTCAATTGATTGTTCCCGCCGACTTGGGTTATACGCAGGAAATACCGGAAACAGGAAATACGCTCGAAGACAATGCGATGCAAAAAGCGCGCACTATTTGGGACATTTTTGGTTTGGATTGCTTTGCCGACGACACGGGCCTTGAAGTACGGGCGCTTGACGGGGCCCCCGGCGTTTATTCCGCACGCTACGCAGGGCCCCAAGCCAACGCGGAGGCCAATATGGCCAAACTCTTGTCCCAATTAGCCGGACAAACGGAGCGCCGCGCCCAATTCCGGTGTGTTATTGCTCTGATTTTAAACGGAGCAGAATATTATTTTGAGGGATGTGTCCCCGGACATATATTGGAGGCGCCTCAAGGGGACAAAGGTTTTGGATACGACCCCATCTTTATGCCCCAAGGCTATGACCGCAGTTTTGCCTTGATGGACGGTCGGGAGAAAAATGCCGTTTCTCACCGAGGGCTTGCCTTGGAGCAACTGGCAAGATTTTTGCACCTGCAACAGACATGATACAGACCACCCGGCTGATTGTATTTCACGCTATCAAATACCGAGAATCCGACTTGTTGGTATACGCCTATACCTGCTTGCACGGCAGACAATCTTACTTATTGCGCAAAGCCCGAACAGTCGGAAAACACAACACGGCTGCCCGTATCTTTCCGCTCAGTATTTTAGATGCAGAAATCTATTACAAATCCGGAGCTGCGATTCAATATATAAAATCCTTACAACCGGCCGCCGACCTAAGCGGCATACGCAGCGATTTGCATAAAAGCGGTATGGCCCTGTTTTTGGGAGAAATCCTTTACAAAAGTATTAAAGAGGAGGAAACCAATCTGCCTTTATATCATTTTTTGGTTGAATCCATCCAAGCGCTTAATGATATGGAATATGGCGTGGCCAATTTTCATCTTCACTTCCTTGCTCAATATTGTGCGCGTTTGGGCTATGCCCCTTTCCCCAACTACGATTCCGAACAGAAGCCGCTTTTTGATATGGCCAAAGGCATGTTTGTGGCCCGCGATTCTGTTTCCGATTTTTTGTTTTCCCAAGGCGATTCCCAACTGCTCTCCCGACTTTCCGCCCTTCAAGTGTCGGAAGCCGCCAACCTGCCGCTCAACGGAACGCAAAGGCATCAATTTGTAACATCCATGATACACTACCTGCATTATCACCTTGGTTTTTCCCTCGATATTAAATCTCCGGAAGTGTTAAGGCAGTTATTTCAATAATTTTTTTTACCTTTGTGAAATTCCACTTTGTGTCGATACGTAGCAACATATATTCTGCTTTCTCTACCAAATTGATTAAAGAGATAGACGAGCTGAGAAAGAACCCTTTTCCGTATCAGGTTCAGACATTTGAGAACCTGATGACCAATGGGGCCCAAACTTTTTTTGGTCAGGAACATTCTTTTCACCGCGTAAGCAAATACCGTGATTATCAAAATTTTATCCATATTCATCAATACGAAGACCTACTCCCCTATATAGAGCGCATCCGCAGGGGAGAGTCCAATGTATTGTGGAACCAACCCATCACATGGTTTGCCAAATCCAGCGGCACCAGCGGTACCAAAAGTAAGTTCATTCCCATTTCTTTGGACTCGCTCCGGCAATGCCATTACAAGGGAATGCGCAGTTTGATGGCCGTCTACCTCAAAAATAACCCCAAATCAAGACTGTTTAACGGCAAATCCCTCACTTTGGGCGGCAGTTGCACCATAGACCAAAACGGCCACACCCGTTACGGCGACCTTTCTGCCATATTGCTGGCCAACTCCCCCAGAATAGCCGAATGGTTCAGGACTCCGCCTAAATCCATGGCCCTGCACGACCATTTTGAAGAAAAAGTAATCAAAATCGCCAAATATGTTGCCAATCAAGATATTACAAACTTTTCCGGCGTGCCTTCATGGAACTTGGTGTTGATGCGTAAAATATTGGCTCTGACAGGAAAAAGCAATTTACTTGAACTTTGGCCCAAACTGGAACTCTTTATGCACGGGGGGATTAGTTTTGAGCCTTACCGCAAACAGTATAATCGGTTGATTCCATCTCCGGATATGCATTATGTAAATACCTATAATGCTTCCGAAGGATTCTTTGCCTTCCAAGACGACCCGCAGGACCCGGCCTTGCTCCTGCTGCCCAATGTCGGTATCTTTTACGAATTTATTCCCTTCAAACAACTTGACCAAGCCATTGGCGGGAGTTTTGTCCACTTTGACACGATGGAGTCCGTACAAACCGGAGTGGATTACGCCGTGGTGATTTCTACCAACGGCGGATTATGGCGCTATCTGATTGGAGATACAATACGCTTTACCTCTTTGCTCCCCCATAAGTTTATCATAACCGGCAGGACAAAATTATTCATCAATGTTTTTGGAGAAGAACTGATGATTGACCATGCAGAAAAAGCCTTGGTATCTGCCTGCAACCAACATCGAGCCTCAGTCAGCGATTATACCGTGGCCCCTGTTTTTATGGGGGTCGAAGCCAAGGGCGCACACGAATGGTTGGTAGAGTTTGAGCAGCCGCCCGCCGATTTGCAGGCATTTGCCCGAGACGTAGACAGAATGCTTTGCCAGCTTAATTCTGATTACGAAGCCAAACGCGCCCACAACGCCACCATGCTTCCGCTCAAGATGCAAGCCTTGGAGAAGGGCTGTTTTTTCCGCTGGATGCAGCGAAACAACAAATTGGGCGGACAACATAAAGTCCCCCGTCTCAGCGGGTCAAGGGATTATGTAGAAGCCTTGTTGGCCTTGAATAGACAAATCAAAAAAATAAATGGATAAGGCCGATTTTTGCCGGACGGCGCTGGATATATTTCGTTTTCAGTCTCGGCAATGCAAAGTATATCGGTCCTATTTGGAGTTATTGGGCGTAGAGCCGGCATCTGTAAAAGAAATTCGGGACATTCCTTTTTTGCCTGTGGAGTTTTTCAAAACCCATACCGTATACAGCAGTTCCTTACCGCCTCAACATGTTTTTACCAGCAGCGCTACTTCGGGTATGCAGCCCGCACAGCACCATGTGGCCAAGCTCGGCCTGTACGAAAAAAGCTTTTCCCGCTGCTTCAGGCAATTTTTTGGAACTCCGGAGCAATACACCATCTTAGCCCTGCTGCCTGCCTATTTGGAGCGCAGCGGCTCTTCTTTGGTGTATATGGTCGACCGGCTTATGCAGCAGTCCGGCGCTCCGGATAATGGCTTTTATTTATATAACCACCAAGAACTTTACCACCGGCTCTGCAAGCTGCGTACAGACCAAAAGCCGGTCATTCTCTTTGGGGTCAGCTTTGCCCTGCTTGACTTCCTCCAAACCTGTAGCCTGTCTTTTCCGGAGTTACAGGTCATAGAAACCGGAGGCATGAAGGGAAGAGGTATCGAGCTTAGTCGCAACGAATTGCACCAAAGACTCAGACAAGGCTTCGGCAGCCGGCACATTCATTCGGAATACGGCATGGCCGAACTGCTTTCCCAAGCCTATGCCATAGAGGGGGAACGCTTTGTAGCCCCTCCTTGGATGCGGGTACTGATTCGCGACCTGCACGACCCCTTTTACCTCCTTCCCTGCGGGCAAAAGGGAGGCGTCAATCTGATTGATTTGGCCAACCGCTACTCCTGCTCCTTTATAGAAACCCAAGACTTGGGCATACTGCATCCCGACCAAAGTTTTGAAATACTGGGACGAATCCCTTTTAGCGAGCTAAGGGGCTGCAATCTATTGATAGACAATGTGTGTGTCTAAAATCCCAAGCTGTTCATCCGGTCCCGAAATTGTTTGGAATACGCTTCTGCCTGTTCACGGTCGAATTGCTCTACGACATCTATCAGACTAAGGAGTAGGTAGTAATTAGTTTGCAAATCAGACTCGGAAAAAGTGTCCGGCTTTCCAAAGAACACAATGGCCACCAGCAACTCGTGGGCCAAGGCCGCGCCTAATTGGGTGGCTTTCTCTACGGCTCCGGCAGCCGCGTATACCTCCACGGCGTCAATCAGCGCCATCGTATTGGCTGCACTGATTAACTCGGCCGTATTCAGCGGGTATTGGGGGGCGGGAAATACTTCCTGCATCCTGTCCAACACCTCAATCGCCTTGTGGGGCCGGCCCTGCTCCAACAATGCTTTGGCCGTAATCGCAAATATGTTCCGCATGCCAATAACGCCTTGGAACATAAGTAGATTTTGATAGTCCACATAAATCCGCGGGTCTGCAAAACGGTCCAAGGCATAGGTGTGCATCAATCTATCATACATGATGTCCGTATCTACGGGATACCTCCTGTCCGCATCGTTTTGGCAAATCATGGGCACTAACTTGGAAACAACTCCGTCAAATTGCAGGTGCTTCCCAAAGTTTATCCTTAAACCGTTGTTGCTCGTGGTCGTAAAACAGATGGGCCTATCCCACTGATAGTTGTTAAGCATATCCAAAACCATCATATCCGGCTTGGTAATATACCCATCGGTTAAAGTAATCTCTATGGTATCCAACACCTTGTCTAAATGTTGGGGGCTTACGATTCCGTATTTGGCAACATTTTCCTTATTCACGGGTATCAACAACCGACGGGCGGGCATAAAAGATTCGGGCACCCCGCTACGTCCCATCCTGCGGGCGTTTGGATGGGTAAAAAATTCCATTACGGTAGAAAGCGGTATAGGCCCGCCGACCATTTCCTCAACAGTTATGCCATCATTGGTGCTGCCTATGTAAAAGGATTGGGGCAAAGAGAAAGGCAGGGGAGGAGAATCGTACATTTGGTATTGCATTTGGTTTATGTACCAATCGGTACCCAAAAGAGAGGTGTTCAAAATGCGTACATCGGTGCGGATTCCTTCTACTTCCTGTATGTACCACAGAGGAAAAGTGTCGTTATCGCCAACCGTTATCAATATGGCCTGTGGGCCGCAGGATTGCAAATAGTTATACGCCATATCTCTGGCCGTATACCTGTGGCTGCGGTCGTGGTCGTCCCAAGTTTGGCTGCCCATCTGAATCGGAATCGCCAAACAGAGCGCTCCGGCCACGCAGGCAGAAACCACTTGATTGAGCTTGCGTTTCTTTAAAAATTCGTATATAGCCATGACGCCCAAACCTATCCATATGGTAAAGGCATAGAAGGAGCCGGCATAGGCGTAGTCCCGTTCTCGGGGCTGGTATGGGGTTTGGTTTAGGTAAATCACTATGGCCAAACCGGTAAGGAAAAAGAGCAGGAAAACCACCCAGCTGTTCCGCCGGTCTTTGGCGTATTGGTAGAATAAGCCTATCAAGCCCAAAATCAAAGGCAAGAAATAGAAGTGGTTCTTGGCCTTATGCTGCGCCAAATAGTCGGGCGCATTGCGCTGGTCTCCCAAACGCGCCCTGTCTATAAAGCCAATCCCGCTTTCCCAATTGCCCCTAAACAAATCGCCGGGAGTTTGGGCATGCAGGTCGTTTTGCCGGCCTACAAAATTCCACATAAAATAGCGCGTATACATAAAATTGACTTGATAGTCAAAGAAATATGACAAATTATCCCTAAAAAGGGGAAGTCTGTCGGCGCCGCCCGGCACCGGCTCGCCTCGGCTTTGGGTATATTGCCTGTAAAACCGCGCATGCGGGCCATGTGAACTCCACATTCTGGGAAACAACATTTTATGATGGGAGTCGTATATGAGTTCTTGTCGGCCGGGAACTTTTTGGTACTTCCCGTCTACTTTGGTGTAATACGACGACGTTTTAATATCAACCAATGGAGTGGCAAAAGATTCTCCGTAAATCAAGGGGTTGCTGCCGTACTGGTCGCGGGCCAAATAGCGAATCAGTGCAAATGGATTATCGGGTTGATTCTCATTGGTGGGCGTATTGGCAGACGACCGGATGATAATCACGGCAAAAGACGAATAGCCAATCATCATGACCGTAAAACAAAGTATAATGGTGTTCCACAGCACTTTTCCTTTTTTGAAGGTATAAAAAATCCCCCAAAAGCACAAAGCCGACAACAGAATCATAAAAAACGCCGCACCCGTATTGAATCCAAAGCCAAAAACATTTACAAACAGCAGGTCAAACCACGATGCAATTTTGGGCAAGCCGGGAATGATTCCATACAATATCAAGGCCAGCAACAAAACAGAAATAGCAAAGGTATAGCCGGCGCCTTTCCAGCTAAAAGTGTGCTTTTTATAGTAGTAGACAAATACTAAAGCGGGAATGGTCAGCAAGTTAAGCAGATGTACGCCTATGGAAAGCCCCATGAGGTAAGAAATCAACACAATCCAACGGTTGGCATAGGGCAGGTCGGCCTGCTCTTCCCATTTGAGCATGGCCCAAAAAACGGCCGCCGTAAAAAGAGACGACATGGCGTATACTTCTGCTTCTACCGCAGAAAACCAAAAGGTATCGGAAAAATTACAGGCCAATGCCCCCACTACGCCCGCTGCCAGCACCGCTATGGCGTTGCCCATAGACAGACTTTCTTTGTTTCGCTCCCATATCCGGCGTCCCAAATGGGTAATGCTCCAAAAAAGGAACAAAATGGTTACCGCGCCGCACAAGGCGCTCATGGCGTTGACCAAAACAGCGGCCTGCTCTTTATTGCCAAAAAGGGTAAAGATTCTGGCAATAATTTGAAATACAGGATTCCCGGGAGGATGTCCAATTTCTAATTTGTAGGAAGAGGCAATAAACTCTCCGCAGTCCCAAAAACTGGCCGTGGGTTCAATGGTAGACAAATAGGTATACGCCGATACCATAAAGACCACGACTCCAAGCCAAAGGTCTATTCTTTTAAATCGCTTTATATCCATGAATTAACAAATATGGTGTAAAGTGCAAAGATATAATAAAGCGGTGAATGACAAAATTAAAATACTAACTTTGCAAAAAATTTAAAACCGACCCGCAATGCCTTCATCAGATTGGAAAGACCGGTTGGGCGTGGTATACTCTACCAATCCCGATTTTAACTACCACCACCCTCAGCAACAGGAGTCGGATACTTTAGCTCCTGCCAAACAAAAACTGCTGGTGGGCATTGACCGCAGGCAACGCGCAGGCAAACAGGTAACGCTTGTGTCGGGATTTATGGGCAAAACCCAAGATTTGGAAGTCTTGGGCAAAACCCTCAAGAACAAGTGCGGGGTCGGCGGCTCGGTGAAAGACGGAAGCATTTTGATTCAAGGAGATTGTAGAGACAAAATCGTTAGCATCCTGCAAAATATGGGTTATCAAGCAAAGAGAAGTAATTAATGGATAAAACGCAATTATGGGGTTCTGAGGTCATTGAACATCCGTCCGGAACCACCGCCTCTATGTATACCACCAATCATGGGGACGCTTATTCGGGCGTTTACAGTTTGACGTTCCTCATCATCCTGCTTGTCGTTTTTAAATTTATCAAGCGCTCCATGGCCGTTATCTTGAGCTGTTGTTTCCGTTTTTCTCAAGCATGGAAAAGCCGTGAAGATGTTTCGTTAGAAACCAGTCGGGTGATTCTTTTTTTAGTCAGCCTGCTCCATTTTTCTATCTTGGGTTTTTTTTTCATCCGGATATACCGTCCGGAACTGTTAGAAAACTTGGGATGGTTGATGATACCGGCGCTTGGCGTGGCTTTTTACCTGTTGTACGTATGCAAATGTGGACTGTTGGTCTACGTGGGATGGCTGATTCGACTGCCTAACGAACTTAGGTTTTTGGCCCAAAGCCCCCGCGATTTTGTTATCTTGGCCGCTATTCTTAGCCTGCCCCTCTCTCTGCTCAATCTTTTTCCCATTATTCCCAACGCGGATTATCTCTTGATTTGGTGTGTAGCTGCATTGTCTATCAGCTTTTTACTATTTATCGTGCGCAGTTTTTATTTTTTTCTTCACCTTAGATTTTCTGTTTTCTTTTGGATTTTATATCTTTGTAGCCTCGAAATAGCTCCTCTTGCGCTGCTATATCGCATGGGGTTAATTATTTAAAGGATGAAAAATAGACACATACTCATCTCCCAACCTAACCTCAACAGCGGAGGCTCTCCTTACACCGAATTATGCGAAAAGTATGGATTCACCATTGACTTTCTGCCTTTTTTTCGCGTAGAAGGACTGAGTCCCAAAGAATTTCGTGCACAAAAGGTTAATATCCTCGACCATACTGCCGTTGTTTTCACCGCACGCACCGCCATTGACAGTTTCTTTCACCTGTGCGAAGAAATACGGATTTCGGTTCCGGAAACCATGAAATACTTCTGCATCTCGGAGTCCGTTGCGCTTTACCTGCAAAAGTACATCATCTACCGTAAGCGCAAAATCTTTTTTGGCCGAGGCGATATTGCCTCCGTGCTTGAAGCCATTGGCCATAAACATAAAGAAGAACGCTTCTTGCTGGCTTTGGCCGACAACTACAAGCCCGAAATTCCCAAGAGTTTTGAAAAGGCCAAACTGAAAAGCACCCGCGCCGTTTTTTACCGCACAGTCAACAGCGACCTTACCCAAATTGACCCGCACAAGTATGGCATGTTGGTGTTTTACAGCCCCGCAGACGTTAAGTCGCTTCAAGAAAACTTTCCCGACTTTCAACAGGAAGATTTGTTGTTTGCCACTTTTGGCCCCGCAACGGCCAAGGCCCTCAAGGCTGCTAAATTCAAAGTAACCGTAGAAGCTCCTACCCCCGAAGCGCCCTCTATTACCCGCGCGCTCATCCTCTACGTAGAGAAATTAGAAAAAGCCAAATAAATGCGTATTGCTCCATACCTCTGCCTGCCGGTGGCCCTGCTCCTATTAGGCTCCTGCGCTAAAGACCTTTCCTGTTATCGGGATATGATTATCGGCTCTTGGGTAGAACAAAGTTTTGACGGACAGATTCCGGCTACCAACCTAAGGGGCGTGTACACTTTTGACCGGAACGAGACGGTTCAAATCTTACGAAGCCCGTATCAAGACAACGGGGACGGCGCGATTGACCCCGTGACACTCGCCTATGACGTATATTGTAAGTCATTATCAATCTACGGTAATGCTGCGCGTGTGGAGTACGAGATTCTTACATTTACCGACAGTACGCTTCGCCTTAGGCTGGAGCATCAGATAATCGCCTATAAAAAAGTGAGTGCAGAGAACGCGAATGTCAAGCACATCCAAAACCTTTGGGAAATGACCCACGGCAGCGACCCTTCTGTTTCTCCGTTTCGTATTCTTTTTGAAGCCGATGGCACATACCGTTTTTTTGAGCGCGACAACGAAGATTGGGAAGAAAAAACCGACGAGGCGGGCACCTATATGGTGTTCGATACTTTTTTAATAACCTCCGGTCTATCCTGCTGGGACATTGGCTTTAGCGGAGAAGAAGAGTATTCAAGCATGAATTGGCAGGCCTTGGTAGATGAGGA
>Ga0123353_10018212_pt1 | contig 10373 bp, 10 predicted proteins | sample TergutLab28metaG_3_FD_92763 | JGI IMG/M metagenome (GOLD analysis project Ga0123353, IMG submission 92763) | Labiotermes labralis P3 segment gut microbial communities from Petit-Saut dam, French Guiana - Lab288 P3 | ecosystem: Host-associated > Arthropoda: Insects > Digestive system > Gut ...
ATATCGGGGCAGATCTTCGGTCTCCGAATTTTTCAAAGAGCTGGACAGGCGGCGGTTTTGGCGCAAATGTAGGGCTTAAATTTGGCGGTTAGTTACCGAATAAGTCCACTGATACAAGACCAAACCGGTACGGAAATTTTCGATGGAAAGGGATTTGTCTGCGTAAAGTCAGGCAGCCATTCTTTGCCTATTATAAGTTCCTGACAAAAACCGTCTTCTATCCCGAATTCCTCAAGCCAGCCCATTACAATGTCGTGATCTTTTTTATTTACATATCGTTTCGGCGCGCGCTTTTCGGGCGGGTATTCGTCCGTTCCCGGGATAGGCGTGTATTGTGTCATCAGTGAAAGCAGGGCGCGATCTTTTACGTTATCTGCAAACCAGCGCAGGACAGAATATGTCGATTCAAGGTAGCCTGGTAAAATCAAATGGCGGATAATGACTTTTTCGCGCGCGCTTATGGGCGAATTTTCAGGAGTTTTTTTCTGTACTATGTCTATCATTTTAAGAATGGCTGCCGCTGCGACATTTGGATAATCGGGCGCATTGAAAAACTTTGCTGATATTTTGCTGTCAAGGGTTTTCATGTCCGGCAAAAAAATATCGACATACTCCCTTAACATTTCAAGCGCTTCCTGACTGTCATAACCGGAGGAATTCCAAAGTACCGGAAGCTGTACCCCCAATTTTCTTGCGGCATTAAATCCCTCGATAATACCCGGAACTACGTGGCTGCCGGTTACAATGTTAATATTTTCCACACCTTTATCACGTAATGCCGCGCAAATTCTTGCAAATTCTTCAGAACTGACCGCTTTACCAATAGCAGTACCTGTTTCGCCTTGCCGCATTTGCGCACCCTGCGAAACCTGATAATTCTGGCAAAAGACGCAGCCAAGATTACATCCGCTTATAAAAATTGTGCCTGAACCTCCCGTTCCGATTAACGGCGGTTCCTCTCCCCGGTGGACTCCAGCAGTTCCAATCCGTAAAACGGCGTTTTCCCCGCAATAGCCTATTTGCCCTGCAAGGCGATCAACGCCGCAGCTTCTGGGACAAATGAAACAGGGATTATATAGATCCATCATATAAATATCGTGACAGTTACCTTTTTTATTATCAAGCCTAAAACGGATTTACGTTGTTTTTTATATTATAAATTGTTATACTGGACTTGTGAGGGAACTCGGTTGGTTGTCTCGCAAGTTTTGCACTTGGAGTATGAGTATGAAAAATTATTTTCGTTTTTTGGTTTTGGGCTTTTTCTTGTTAAGTATTCTTTCCTGCGTTACTACAACTGGTATCCATAATTCCAGAAACAGCCTGGATTGGGATGGAATTTATACAGGAATAATTCCCGGAGCGGATTCTATGGGAATTAATGTCCGGATTATCTTAAACAAAGATGAGACATATATTGTAAATTATCAGTACATAGGAAGAAGCGATCAGGTTTTTACCTATACCGGGACTTTCAAGTGGGATGAAAGAGGAAATACTATCACTTTGGATAGTGATGTTATTCCTCCCCATTACAGGGTAGGAGAAAATACCCTAACCCAATTGGATATGAGGGGAAGGCTAATTCGCGGTGAACTTGCCGATCACTATGTGTTAAGGAAACAGTAAAAGAACGCTATTCAATTTTGAAGCGTCTTACTTCTTTAGACAGGGTGTCTATAATAGTTTTGTTAAGGCCGCTGATATCATTTACTTCATTCATTGCGGTATTAATCTGATTAGCGCCTTGTTCCATTTCGGACATTCCGTCTGTTATATCCTGGGCGGCAATTTCCAGTTTTTTGCCTTCGTCAATTATTAGATTGCTGCCCTCTATCATAACTTCAAAGTCTTCTTTAAGAATCCCTGTAATTTTATTCAAATGATCGAACGTTTCAATAATATGCCGGCTTGCTCTGGTTTGTTCTTCCATGATATTACGGATATCATGAAGTTCTTTTGAAACAGTATTAACGCCGCCGTCAATGGCTTCAAATTTATTCAGTACTTCATTGGTAGACAGTGTTATTTTGTCAATGGAAGATTTAATTTTTTTCAAAACAATACCGATGGTTTTTGACTGTTCGCCGGAATTTTCCGCCAGTTTGCGAATTTCATCGGCAACTACGGCAAACCCTTTTCCGGCTTCCCCGGCATGGGCAGCTTCAATGGCAGCATTCATGGAAAGAAGGTTGGTCTGGCTTGCGATATTTTCCATTACTGCATTAATTTCCATTAGCCCTTCAGATTCATGGGCGATTTCCTGAAAATCTCCAGCAACATTCTGTAAACCTGAGCGGCCTATACCGCTGGCTTCAAGCAATCCTTCCATGCTTTTGGCATTACGGGATAGGGTAGAGGATACAGATGAAATGGTAACATTCATTTTTTCGATACTGCCGGAAGAATCAACCAGGCAGATATTTTGCTCTTCTGCATGTTTGCACAATTTATCTATAGTACTCTTGATCTGTCCTATTGTAGAGTTGGTTTCCTGTACAAAGTCGACTTGGTTTAATGCTTTGTTTTTAATATTATAGAGAGTAACTGCCATTTCATTTACTGCCGCCGCAGTTTCGCTTGTATTGTCTGCCAGCTGCGAACCGGTATTGGAAAGTTTTGCCGCCTCATTATTTATCGCTATAATAAGATTTTTTATTTTTTCAAGGGTTACATTGAAATACCTTGCCAAATCGCCGATTGCATCTTTGGATGTAATATTGAGACGCTGGGTAAGATCGCCTTCTCCCTGCGCAATATCTTCTACAGCAAGAGCTATTCTGCGTATTGGCATGGCAATTCTATACCCGATAATTGTTGACATTCCTAAACCAATAAATAAGCAGGCCGCTCCAACCAGAATTATTGTAAAGCGAGCTCTATTTGTTTCTTCTATTATTTTTATTTCTTTTGCGATTGGCTCAGCGGGCAATTCTGTATAAGTTTGCTCCATCATACGGGGAATGACAATTGATAAAATAGAAACAATGCTGGTGCTGGTAATTAATACAATTATCCCGATAAGCAGTGGAATTTTCACGCGCAAAATCATACAACCCCCTGGAATTTTTATCAGTTAATTATTAATTTTTTAGCGATACCCTGAACAAACTTCTGTTTTAGTCAAAGAATACAACTTCACCTGTATGAAGATCATATTTGGCCTGATGTATAAGAATCTTTTTTTGTTCGATTAATTTTGCTAAAACCGGGCTTTTCAGTACTTTTTTGTAACTGTTTGCAATATTAAGGTTTTCCGCTTCAACCACATCTACAGTCCCTGCAATTCCGGATTGTATTTCATTAATTAAAGCTGCAGTGTGTCCTTCAACGATTTCCGGTTTCTCGGAAGCCTTTACGGCAACAGCTACCGCTCCACATCCGGTGTGTCCCATAACAACGATTGCTTTTGCTCCTATTATCTGAACACCTATTTCAATACTGCCAAGCTCCATATCATTCACTACATTTCCCGCTGTCCTGACAACAAACAATTCGCCTATTCCGGCGGAAAAAATATGTTCGGGAGGTACACGGGAGTCAGAGCAGGTCATGATTATCGCATACGGTTTTTGGCCGTTTTTGGCCGTTTCTTCACGCAGTTCTGCTGAAATATCCGAGTTATTTTTTTTGCTGGCCATATACTCGATATTGCCTTGTTTTAGCCTAAGTACGGCTTCTTCTGGTGTGTTTATAATTTTATTCATATTTAATCTTAACACAATAAATGATATTTTGTCAAATGTTTCTAATAAAATGTTTTTTGTTTGAAGTTATGTGCCAGTATTTGTATTTTTATGGCAATTTTACTTTGTAGATTTCTCCATGTGTGCTGATCCCGAAAAATTCTACTTTAAGCGGTTTATCCTGTTTGCATTCAATAACAGCAAATGTTGCGCCTATCCTGCTGCGCGGTCTTCCAACACTCCCCGGGTTAATGAGTAAAATACCGTTTATTTTTTTCATAAAAGGAACATGGGAATGTCCAAATAACGCAGCGTTCGCGCCTACTGCCTGGGCTGCTACAATGAGAGTGTTATAATCACCATAGTTAGCGTGACGGTGTCCATGACACATAAAAAAACAATTATCACCAAAATCCAGAGTCATTGTTCCCGGCAGCGAATACCCATAATCGTTATTTCCGCTTACCAGTTTCCATTCACAGAAAAACCCTGTCGCGTTTGCCGCGGGCTGCAAATCAGAAATCCCGTCTCCCAGAAAAGCGGCGCCGCAGATTGTATCATCTGGCGGCATACGATCTTTTGCCCAGTTAAATATTATTTTTAATGCCGCGACACTGCCATGAGTATCCGAGAATACCAGAAGTTTCTTCCCGTCCATTGTTTTATTCTACCAGAAAACCAAAAATGAATATATGAGGTGTTCCGGAGTGTCAGATTTTTGGCTGCTTTGTATTTGATTACCGGACTTAGAGTTTGCCGGATTTTTTTACACTTAAATATTTATTTATTAAGGCAGTAGATATATACCGGGGAGATGTTTCAAGGACAATTAATCCGGAATGTTCCCATTTCCGGTATAACCGGCGGCGGTTGGCAAGATATGCAAATGCCGATGCCGTTTCCATGACTTCTTCATCGGTTTTTATTTTTGAAGAATTCTCTGGGAAAGCCAATGTTTCGGCTTCGTTTTCCCGGAAACTGACCAAAAGAAGCAAGTGGCGCTTTTCAATGCGCGGTAAGATCCATGAAAGGGATTTATCGTCTTCTTCCCGGAAATTGCTGATCAGGATAATAAAGCTGCGGCGATGCAGGCGGCTTAGAGCGTTTTCCAGTGCAAGAAAAGGTGATGATGGAACAGGGGCGCTATGAAGATCATAGAGGTTGTTCATAAGGCCTGTGTAGGCTCTCATTCCTTTACGCGGCGGTATCCACAGATCGTGCGCGCCGAAACTTGCCGCAGCTACCGCATCGCCATGTTTAAGGGCTATGTATGAAAGCATCAGCATAGCTTCCAAAGCGCTGTCAAAGTGATGATCCGGCAGACGGTAACCGGAGTCAATAATAAAAAGAATTTGCTGATCCTGCTCTTCCTGATAATTTCTTACAATAAGTTTTAATTTGCCGTCCAGTCTGTAGTTACGGCTGCTTGCCCGCCAGTCTATCAAACGGATTGAATCTCCTTCCTGATAGTCCCGCAAGCTTTCAAATTCCATTCCCTCTCCACGTTTTCGAATCTGACGGATTTCTCCCTTTTCAGGTTTGCCTTTGAGCTCTGTTCCCTGCGCCATAAGCCTGAAGTTGGGATATGTCCGCCCGCGGCTGATAACATTGTGCGTTACACGTAATTGCCAGAAGCGCAGGAGAGAACCCAGAAGAAACTCAGTGCCTGAAAAAGTCCACGGCCCTCGTTCACCCGGCAGCAGGTTATATTCAAAAACCAGAGAACCATTGTTTATTAATTTTTTGCTTTCCAGTATTGCCGGAAAAGCGTTTGTTTTCATTGTGTTCGGATAAAGATCATAAAGACGGATGGAGGAAGGGAGCAGAGGCTGCCCTGAGCGCCGGATGAACAATTTTACTTTTACATTTTCTCCCTGTGTAATTGAAGAAGGGCTTTCTCTTTCCGCTTGCAGACGATCGCCAAGCAGAAGAAGAAGGGATAGGTCAATTATTATAAATGGAATAAGCCCCACCCCTGCCAGAATCCAGATCAAAAAAACAGTTTCAAAAAAAAACGCAATACAGCCAAGAAACAGATAGAGCAGGGATATGATGAATAATGTTCTGCCAGGTATAAGAAGATACCGGCTCGTTGTTTCATTCACTTTCTGTTATTCCTTTTGGAGCTTCAATTTTTTGCAATAGAGTTTCAATTATGCGTTTTTCACTTAATCCTTCAAGTTCGCTTTCCGCAGAAAGTGTCAGGCGGTGCGCGAGAACTACGGAAGCCAATGCTTTTATATCATCGGGCAATACAAAATCCCTGCCCAATAGAAGAGCGCGGGCGCGGGCGCAGCGTATGAGAGCGAGACTTCCCCGCGGGCCTGCTCCGCTTTCAACAGCGGGTGTTTCTCTGGTAGCGGCCGTCATGCGGACTGCGTAATCAATTACAAGCGGGTCAACATGCAAAGACGCTGCAAGATTTTTTATATCGATAAAAGTATTTGTTTCAATGACGGTGTTTACGCCCGTTATTGATAGTTCTGCGCCTATTTCTCCCGTTAAAACTTTGGCAACCATAGTTTTTTCTTCATCTATGGACGGATAGGCTGCGATTATTTTCATCAAAAAACGATCCTTTTGAGCATCCGGCAAGGGATATGTTCCTTCATGTTCAAACGGATTTTGTGTCGCGAGAACCATGAAGGGAGACGGTAAAGGGTGATTTATACCGTCAAGACTTACCTGGAATTCCTGCATTGCCTCAAAAAGCGCAGATTGTGTTTTTGCAGGAGAACGGTTAATTTCATCGGCTACCAGAAAATTGGTGAAAACAGGGCCTTTGCGGGTAACAAATTTTCCCATAGCCGGATCCAGCATAATATTTCCTGTTATATCGCTTGGCATCAGATCCGGCGTAAACTGGATTCGTTTTGAATCGCCGCCAATTGTTTTTGCAAGCGCGCGGACAAGCAGGGTTTTTCCAAGGCCGGGTACTCCTTCTACCAGAAGATGTCCGCCTGCAATAAGGGTGATCAGGGCATGATCTACAAGCTGCTTTTGTCCAACAAAGGCTTTGGCAATTTCATTCTTTACCTGTTCCAGTTTTATAGCCGCTGATTCTACGTTTAAGTTTGTCTGTTCCATCGTGCACACTCCGTAATTTATTTATTATTTCTTTGTAGTTGTAATCTTTGTTTTCTTCAGAAACAGCAGCTTCGTAATTATCGGTTAATGGCAGCTCACGGTTGTATATTTCCAGATAATAATCAAGCGCTCTGTATTTTTTCAGGAAATTGGCTTCCGCAGAAAAACGTTCTTTTATCGGACGGGAGTTTTTTTCTTTTTCTTCGAATACAAGCCCAAAAACCGGAATCACCATCCAAAATCCCAGGAAAATTACTATCAATGCGGATAAAATAACAGAAACCGTATTTCCCCTTTCCATGATTTTACCAAAAAAAGATCTTGCAGCATATCTTGTACGTACAAAAAGTACTCCTGTACCGGTTGCTCGTTCTCCTGTTAGTTCCCATGCCAGACGGGCATTAATTTCTCTTCCCAAATTGTAATTAGTCATGAATATCGGATAACCTGAAAGAACGAGTTTTCCTTCTCCCAGCGAAAGTTCCGCCAGTCTTATATAGTCTTTATTATCTTTTATAATAAATATATCAGTATCTGTGTCAACAAGGAAAAAAATATTCCAGTTAAAATAGGGAATATTATTGTTCCAATATTCACCGAAGGCTGAAGTTTCTCCAATCGCTACTCCCAAATCGAAAAGGATTTTGGAAAGAGAATGATCTATTTCATATAAATTATGATAATCAAGGCATATAATAAGCGTATTTCCTCTTTTTACCCATGACAGGAGGGCTTCTTCTGCATTTTCCCATTCAAACGCGGATGCGTAAATCACGGCAACTTTTTCCGGTATATTCGTAATTCTTGACGGATTGAGTCCCTTTTCAATCCGGACAGGATGGCCAGTTTCTTTCAACCATCGTTCTAAGGCATAGTATCTGTTTGAATACACTTCGCGTGACGGAGGCGTATACCTGTTCTCCTGATATATTTCCAGATAGTTATAGGCAAGAAAGACAAGCAGGGCAAGAATGAAAATAACAGCGGCGCAAATATAAATACGTTTATCCATTTGCTGCCCTTAAACATTTGCAGAAAGTTAGAGCATCTTCAAAACTTCCCTCCGGCGGGAAGCGCCCTGCATAGGCAAAATTTATCCAATGATTTATCAGTGCGCAAAAAGCAAGAGCTTCTGTTTGATTGCCGGAGACTGAGTTGACAATATTCGCGCAGTCGTTCTCTGTTGCATTTGGCGGAAAAGCCAGATTGCGATAGATAGACCACGATAATATTGCCGCCGCGGTACAGTAACCCCATGCCAAACGTAAGCTGCCCTGCTCAAAAAAGTTAATGGATTTTTTTATAAGTTCTTCCGGATCTTTCAGGGGGATTCCATGCAGAACTGTCATTGTTGATTTTTTCACAGTGGAATTTCTTGTTTTAATCAATTTCCGGGCATATATAAACAGAAATGCTGCCAAGGCTGCAATAAGACAGATTAAAATAAATCTTAATACAGCAGCAAAAATTATCCGTAATCTTTCCAGTATTGGATTAATTTGAACGTCGGGAATATCCACAGGCTCGAACGGTCTTTTGAATCTTATCCCCCAAACTTCTTTTTCATTGCCGAATTCCGGGGCGTCAAAAATGTTTTGCAGTATTTCAAGCGGAACATCCTGAGACGGTTTCCAATCGTCAGTAAATGCTCTGGACGGTAAAAGCAGAAAGATAAGACAAAAACCAATCAATATGCCGTTTGCCGTTTTATTTTTTAATTTTTCAGCAAAACCACGGAACATTATTTCTATGTCCCATCCTTCTACATTAATCCGGCTGTTGATATAAAGGCTAAATCCCATGCAGACATAGAGAGTTCCAATTATCATATAATTAAAACACCATGCCGCAAAAACAAAAACTTCCGCTTTTATAAAAAAATCCAATGAATATGTAATAAAGCCTTTCGCGAAAAGATCCGCCATTATAATAAAAAAAAGTATTTCCCCAACCAGAAGAGTTATTTCAAGAGCGATTCCCCAAAAGGTTAAAAAAAAGCAGTACCTCAAACCTCCGTTTTTAAGAAGCTCTTTTCGTTTTTCCGCTTCTTTTCCGGATTTACTGTGCGTTTCCAAAACCGTTACGGGCATCATTGCAGCACGCAGCGGGTTGAAGCGATTCCATAACAGATCGCCAAGAAGTCCCCGCCATATGCTTTTACCGAGGCCGCGTAATAAACGTTTGTAACCCGCATTGCGTTCAAAAAAACGAATCGATATTACGTGCAAGATAAGCCTGTCAAAGAGCGGTTTAAGCAGCCATAAAATCAGCCATGATAAATATTGTGTGTTGCCGGGAAGCAAACGCAGGGCAAACGCGCATATCCATAAAGGAATCGCAAAAAAGGGCAGAAAACTGATAAAATTTTCACGCCAGAGCAGAATACCTGCATCGGCGGCTTCCCGTGAATCTTTTTTTCTTAGTGTTACATCAAATGGAATATTCACTGTTCAGTACCTAATTTCACAGATGTTGAACGGCCGGCAAACAAAAAGTATAAAAGCAATAAAATCCACATCCCGGCGCCTACTGTCATACGGAGCGTGAACGGGAACTGGTGTTTGGAAGACCAAAAGGCTTCTATGAAAGCGGCAATAACAAGCATGAGCGTGCTGCCGGCGATAATGGGAAGGGCTTTTTTTCCTGCTTTTTTTATAGAATTGCCGCGTGTTAATCCTTCTGTTACAAAGAACCGGTAGCCAAGAAGCATACCGGCATAAGCGCAAAAAATAATAGCCGTAATTTCAAAAGCGCTGTGGGCGATTATAAAAGGAAATAAAGTTTTCGCGTAACCAATATTTATCAGATGGCCTTCTATAATTCCCAAAAAACCTGCGTTAAAACACAGGATCAACAGACTCCCAATACCGGCAAAAATTCCTCCCGCAAAAGTTCTGAAAGCAATGGAAATATTGTTAAAGATATAAAATCCAAACATATCAGCGTCATTGCTTACATCTCGGGGTTTTAGGTAATAGGAATTTTCGGGATTGTACATTTCTTCAATTTGGACAAGCTGATATATGGGAATAAGTTCTTCTGCGATATCCGGGAAACGAATACACAAGAGAATGAAAAATATTTGTATACTGTAAAAAAGTAGAGAAACGGCAAGTATTCCTCTCCATTGAGAACGGACATTTTGCGGAAAGGTTTGCCAGATAAAACGAAGAGGTACTTTCAGCGTCCAGTTACGCTGGGCGTATAGAATTTGATTTCCTTCGCTTACAAGCGTATTCAGCCGTTCTATAATTGCAGGATCAAAACCGTATGCTTTTGCGGTATTGAGATCCTGTGTCATTTCTCTGAACTTCAATACAAATGAAGCCGAGTCTTTTTTCAGCTCGCCTCTGTTGCTTAAGATCAGTTTTGAAAATTCCTTCCAGACGGCCTCTCTGCGCTGAATAAATACCTGCTCTGTCATGCCGGTTTCTCCGGAATTAAAACTTTTTTTGAAAACGGCAGCGCTTCACCTGACAGGAAACGGGCAATTCCCAAAAGATAAACAGAATCGGTTATTCCTGTCTGGTTTCCGTCTTTTGTTATCTGACTAGATCGCAGACGAGGCGCATAAGTGCCGGCTATTTCATTTGCTCTGGA
>Ga0123353_10018214_pt1 | contig 10373 bp, 3 predicted proteins | sample TergutLab28metaG_3_FD_92763 | JGI IMG/M metagenome (GOLD analysis project Ga0123353, IMG submission 92763) | Labiotermes labralis P3 segment gut microbial communities from Petit-Saut dam, French Guiana - Lab288 P3 | ecosystem: Host-associated > Arthropoda: Insects > Digestive system > Gut ...
CAGACTAACCGATGCGCATGAATGAACCTTTGTGTGACGGTAGAGGGAAGTCCACGGGTCAATGCCCTACCCTCCTCTTCGTCATCGACGTGGCCGGAAATGAGTAATAAAAGCAATCCGGTTATCTTTATTGCCACACCTCGTACTTGTGTACATTTGTTGGCACCATCATTACGCACATTCGATTAATGCAAGGAGTAAGAATTACACAAAGTCCAATTTTCAACATTTACTTTCCAATACTGAGAAAACTGGAGGAAGTCCCATTCGAGGCTCCCGTCTGTACTATTCCACTCCAGAATCCTATGCCCCGTGTCATCCAAAAAGCAATTTTCATCAGTGAAATTTATGAGGTGGTTATCACTGCCGTCATTTTTGTGAACAGAGTGGCTGAGTGACTGGATTAACATGCTGGAAGGAAAGGGGACCAACTAGAAGGTGATGTTTGGTGGGGGGTTTCAATATATGAGAATACTTTTGGTGGTTATCAACATAAGAGCAGTCACAGCAGTTGATGTGTCTAGCACGCTTAGACTCCCCGCCACGAGTCTTTCTGATTGGCAACCTGCATGATAGAAATTAGTTTGGAGATGCTACCCAGAACAAGTTTGAGGCACCCCGCTAAAAACTAATTTTAATTTTGCTCTTCCTGTCTCTCTTGTCTGAATTCCTTTTGTATTCTAAGTTTAATTAATTTTGGGAGATTTTTTTCACATCTAACACCAAAGTTACATTATTTTATTACTAAGTACAATTCTGCATTCATATTTGTGTATATTTTTTAGTGATGATATTCTTTTCTTTTTTTGGAAGTTAATTGTTAGTCAAAAAATTTATTCTGTTCGTTCTCACAACTATTTTTAACAATCTGTTTTAACTTTTTGACGCCTATGTCAACTATAGTGGTCGTACCGCACCGCTAACCTCTAAACGTTCCATTTTATATATTTATTCAACAAATATAGGCACTGAATATTTTAAACATGGTATATACTCTCCGTTTTTTTCTCTTCAAAATGCAGTTTGTTTCGTAATTCTAACATATTTGGTTCCTGTATTATTCACATTTTATATACAGGTGTGCTAAAATTAAAAAAATAATTCAGGCGCCAAAAGGTTAAAGAGAAGATCAAATTTAGCGTAGCGCTTTGAATAGTAAAATCGATTGACATTACATACAAAGATCCACTTCATACCTTACAGAAAACCAAACGATGCAAGACTTATAGGGAAGTAATCGTTCTTTGTTGTGAGCATCAAATGTAGTACCCAAATACATTTTGTTGAAAAACAAAAAACAGCGTTCCTCTTGTTTAAATGAGAGGAACAAGATAAACACTAGTCATTAAAGATTTAAATATTTAAAGATGGAAATATTTCTAATTGTGGATACGCTGTATTTTGCTGTCGTAAAATGAAGATGACATTCAAATCTCCTTTTGGAAAAAAAAACTCTACCGACCATTAGCCACATTTTAATTCGATTGCAATAGGGATATTTATTGAAAAATATGGAGTATTGTTAAAAAATGAAAATGTTACTATCACAGTTGGGACTCTGGAAAATAAATGACAAAATACAACCTCATTTATAGGAATGGCATATCAAAAATTCAGCAACACAGTTTGTTGACATTAAACAAAGAATTTTTTTTATCGCTGTTTGAATATTAAAATCGAAACCGGCACTTTGGAGGAAGCCGCAGAAATAATGGCTAATCGTAACTCATATCAATATTAGATGAAATAAAAACTGATTCTACAGAGAGTCTTACTTCACCAATTTACAGATTTACTTAATTCATTTAATTGAAGAAGATGATACAATTCTTCAGCTTCCCTCTTTGACGTACGTTGTAAATACTTTAAGAAGTATTGGCTAATTTCTCCACGACAAATTTCCAATAAAAACAATGCTTATGAAAACACTAATTTGGGAACTTATTCACTAAGACTATTTGAAATCACTCACTTTCTTGTAGGCTGTATATTGGGACGTACAGAATGTCTGCCAAAGTGTTGGCTTTTGAAGTTTTACCTACCTTAGCAATATCATCCCAATGTTTTCCCCGAATATATGCAAAAGGTTTTGTAAAACATTTTATCCCTTGTTGCATCGTATTTACTAAGCTTTCTATTTAACGGTTAACACTGGCTATTTCACACTACTGGTCTTTTGTCTAATCCTGAGGCTATGAATGCGTGGAAGTTTATCTCCACTGCCCCATATTTGTTCATAGCGTGATGTTTAGTTATGCACGGGATAATTTTAGATTTACGTCTGTCCAGTTAGCTGAAATGCAGAACTTACTTCATATCATGTCGAATGTCTCTGCTTGTTTCTTAAAATGTACATTGTGGAAAAACGTTCGAGAAAGGTTTAATTTCGGTGAAGATTCTAATACGATTACATGCAGCCACCCAGCGCCTCAAAGCCAAAACATTAGTACATCCTGTAGCACTGCCACTGATTAGTGATAAATAAGCCGAATGGAATTCTTAATTAATTCTTACGTCCACTGCATCCTAATCCGACCCTTTACAAATAAGTTCACACATAGTTGAATAAAGAGAGACCAACTTGAGATCACAGCTTTTTTATTTCATTATTTAATGCTCAACATGTTTCGGATGTTACTACATCCATCCTCAGGAGCTTGCGACTTATTTGTCGAATTATTTCATGGGTTGTATTGCTCTGGTTCGATGCGTGTTGGTGTTACGGTGTGGTTTGGCTGGGGTGGTGTGGTATCCGTATGCAGGCTGAAGCACTAGTGCTTCAGCCTGCATCCCGATACCACGTACTTAGATCTGCTGTGAGTTACCATCGTGTGCCGCTCACACAATACACGCAGTACGTTCATCTGTTTGAAACGAAGTTTTCTCTCTTTTTTTTTCTCTCTGCAATCCTCATAATCCACTTACAAGTTTCCATCTTTTTTAAACAATCAGTCCTATGCACGTCTTGAAGCCATCGGTTTTTGTGTTCGTAGAGAAGGTGTATAAAATACTTATTTCGAATAGAATTTACATTTAGTAAAGGAAATATTTCCAAACGAACCCATTTGAAGTGTTTGGAGCCTCAAGATTAGAATTTGTTTCATATGTATTTCCTCGAAAGGGCATACGACTATTTCCAAAGGAAGAACACTAAATTATCCCCTACGTTAAGTACATCAAGTGCCGAAGCCTAGATGTCGATAAGTTTAAAATTGACGTAAGTTAGATCAAACTTCTAATAGTTTTGCTACTGGTTGTTATAGTTACAAGTGTCTTTGCCACAGTAGGTCGTCACCACGTAGTCTGTCTTACGAAAGATCCATAGCCATCTTCAAAGCGAGTTCTCCAGACAGTGTGTTTTAGTCCTTCCTCTTTTACGAGTAGTTTCTAGTGTCTTCTCGTTTCTTTAAGATTATGCTGCTTACGTCTTCTTCCTTGCTTTCCCTTCTCCAGTATCTTTCCTTCTCTTTTCCCTTCAGTAACGTGTTTTAGAAGACAGTTCCTACGCAAGCTGTGACCAATCCATTTAGCCTTCCATCGCGTTATTAAGTAACAGTTAAAGAAACTTAGGTGCTGGTGTTGCAGTTCCATGAATAGGGAATCGGACACAATTGTGTGGATTTTTTAATTGTTTAAAACTTTGTTCTTTTTTGGAAATTTCTTTACAAATAATTTCTCGTACTCTGTAAATAAGCCTTTCGGTGAGTAACATACAGGATTGGTGATAAGTTCTTAGCCCGACCAGGAAGGAAACAAGCTAATGTTTGTGTCAGAATGGCGTGAATTTCCTTCGGCGCCTTACCTTGCAGGAAAAGAAACATGATGACAGTTCGCGTCTCGATTTTGTTGAAATCGCGCGCGTCCCTGACATGCTTCCCAGGTTGTTTCCTTCCTGATCGGGCTAAGGACTTATCAGCACCCCGGTATTACATGTGGATTTGATTCTCTGACAGCAGTGATAGATACCAAGAATTTCGTCTGACATATGATGTAGAATTCGGCAGATAGGTTCCTTCTGGAGAGGCAGTCGGCACCTTCAAAATATTGGTACTTGTCTACATCAAGTTATATATCAGACGGCGCAATCTTTAAAAAAGCGTACTGTTCAATGGAAAACATAACTTTCACTAAACGTAAATCTTCAACTTGATGAATCCAGTTCATTTATGTTTGGTTCTCATTTGGCATATTAGAAAAACTTACATTCATTGTACATGATTCGTTTAGCAAAGACGGCGGTGGGGCCTTCAGCACAGAGTTACCAGAATTTGGTCCTGTGTTTCCATAAACACAAAAGAAAATATCACATGTTATCTGCTACTGCATATTGTACACACCTGAGTAATTCTTTATAAGCACACCTGCTTCATACCTGCAAACTTTACTGGAATTCTGGCCATGACGCATGAAAATTCTGTCATATGTTCGTGTTTATTTTCTCAAATTAAAGGTCGAGAAGTCTTTCAATAGAAAATTGTCGCCTCCTAAGTTATCAGTATCTAACTGGCTGTGCAGTTATCCGATTTTATTTTATTCGACATAATGCTAATTTCCCATGGGTGAAGATTATTAAAAACCATGAGACATTAAAAGTGTCTCTGTCCCAGTAATTGACGAATTCTAATATCCTAATATCCTCATCAATTTCATGTACCCTAGTGTCTGAATCTGGGAGACGTAACTAAACTTTAGCGTAAGACTTTAAGTCACAGTATCAGCTAGATCTGTACAATATTTCAGGCGAATTAACATTAAGGCTTATGTAGGAGTAATGTGTAGCTAAAATCCTTCTTACCGTCTGCGCTAGTTGGAAAGAGTCTCGGCTTCACGTTTCGGCCGTTTTATTGCCGAGAACATCACTACTCATTGAAAGGAGGCTGGGTGGAAATCAAAGCTGATTTGGACTCTGTGGAGAAGTGATAAATTTCTTGCCGCAGCTGGGAATCGATTTACGATTTATCGGACATGGTGCCAATGGCGTAGTCACCGCACCTAGCAGCTACTATGTTGCACATTTACTGCAAATACTGAGTTAATTTGATTGACTGCCTGCGGAAAGCATAATGATTTTAAATATTAAAAGTTCTGTTACCTGTTAGAATACAGGAATACAAGTACACTACATTAGTGTAACTGCTGTATGTCCTTATCAACCGTAAAGGTCCTTTTTACTTTATAACTCCCAGAATATTGTAGTGTTTAGATAGCACTTTTTAGCTAGACCAACGTACCTTAATGTATCTTTGGATGACATATTCACAGCCAGTACATCATAAAAACAAGCATGCAGTGAGGTCATTAGCCAGGTACTTCAATGACCTTCTCCACAAATTATTTTTCACGAGCATTAAGATAAAAACATGTCCACAAAGTGCTATAATGGCACCGTGTATATATTTCTCTGGAAAGTAAATAACTGTATTTACATGACTAAGGCTTATCTTCTGTTACGCTAGAAATGTATATTAGCATGCAATTATCATGTTGCTCGTACAGGGACTGGGAGGGGGTATTTTCATGACCTGTTTACTTTTTCGAATGCATGTTAAATTATTTTATTTATTTATTTAGCAGGTTGTACACATTTTCCACATATTCCTGCACCCATTTGACAACGTTAAATCATTATTTTCTTAATATACATAATATTAATTAATTACATAATATTAATTAATATAATAGTTTCGTAAGTAGCGATAAACGGAGGTTTACTGGCCAAATCAGGTGTTCACAGCGGTAAAATATCTTTACATTAAAGTCGTTTGCTCTTTAGTTTATCTAATACACATCAAGTGCTTTTATCTGTTTTTCTAAAATTTGTAATTAAAATTCTATTGCATTATCATTAAGAAATGTGATAACATAGCTAGTTCGAAGCTCTTTATCAGATAAAAAGATATTAGTAATTTTTATTTTGAAGTTTCAAGATTTATTAGAAATTCTATTATGTGCTAGTAAATGTATGTATAAAAGCAAACTCGGAGAAATCTAAGCACTCGTCCATGCCTCATCACTCAAATGAAAGAGTAATTCGTAACTTACACAATTCATAATTTCTTCGAAAATATATTATATTTCACATATGAGAGTAATAAACCAAACGTGTATACACAAAAGATTAAGAAACGTTTGACTTGTGGGAAGGCTTACTGCCGTTTAGCCCCTAATTTTTCTACTTTCCCCTAGAAACTTAAATATTAAATACAAAAAAAAAAATTTGCCTTTGTCACTTCACATTTAGTGAAGGAATATTAATTGAAAACAAGACTTAAGCTTAAACCTAAAAATGGAAGTTGTAGGTGCTCTAGCAAGTTCTTTACGATTATAAGGACAATAATAAACTGAATATACGCGAGAAGGTGCTGAGCTGAATACGTAGAACTATGAGAAATGAAGTGAAGAAATGCTGAGTGAAACTGAATTTCTGGTACATTTAAAAAATATGAATTGGAAGATGAAATCTAATAGCATTAGATGGAGCTGAATAAGATTATATGATACTCGTACTTAGTGGAGACCAGAAGTACTGTAAGGACATCACACAGGTCACATCTGCATGGAAAAGACTACTTAATATATTTTACGTTTTTTTGCACCGTGATAGAACACAAGCAAACGAAATCCACACTTTTATAAATTAATATTTTATTTCTGATGTCTCCTACATGTTTCGAACCTCCTGGGTTCGTCCTCAGGGAGAGAGTTGTATATGCAGTATGGTATGTTTAACATGCATCGGTGTGAGCATTCTGGTGGGCAGGATAGTGCGATCGAGGTCCGAACACACTCTCATATCCATCAGAAAATGGAGCATTTCGTTGGTTTATGTTGTGTAACTACGTAATAGACTGTAAATAGATTGAATAATAGGCTGTAAAATTGATTTTTAAAAGTCTATTTTAGGGTGTGATCTGGATTAACCTGACTGAATATAGGGACCACAGTAATGAATTTTCAGTTCCCTAACTTCTGGGGTACTCCTTGAGTAACCTAACAACTTCACACAATAATTCTGCTTCCTAGAACATCTTATCTGAAATACGCACGTCTAGAAAAATACATTATTCAGCAAGATTGACCTTCATAAATAATCCCATTTACTACACACGTTACTTTGTGGTTATTATTTAAATGTCAGATACGAATACAAAGGAACGACTCTTTGGATGCTTTTAGTGCGCAAATAAGTAGTTTATCATATGTCCGTCTGTACGTGTGGGAAGTACTGTTTTGTGTTTTGCTTGATCTGCGCAGAATTGTACAAATTATTTTGGCGTAGACTGATGGGAATATAAAACAAGTACATTACATGTAAAATGTGTTTGAAGATTGTCATGTTTTAGGATGTGACGCCTTGCAGTCTGGTATAAAGCAAAGACTATCGGACGGTGGAAAATTAATGGTTGTTGTAGTGTTCTTAGTTTCTTCACTGAGAACTTAAAATTGCACAGATAATATTCACTTAGAGGATTAATACGGTGATAGAGAAACAACATGGATTTGGAAACAGGGAAATTATTTGTGAGGATGTGAAATGAAGGATGAAAATTTGGGCAGAGTAGCCCCCAGATGTCTGCCGAAATTCCAACGACTCTTTTCATCGTAGAGAAAAGCAGTGACAAATTGATATGGCATAACTTAAGTGTTACATTTTAGAAGGAAGTGGTCGTGACCTATATCTAAATGTTCCTATTGCGAGGGGCGAGCAACGTATACAATACAATAAAAGTATCCGGCCTTCTCCCCAAAAGTCAACATTGGACTCTTCCGGATAAAGAGTGGACGTGTTACCACTAGACCTATAGGTCTTTATTAGCTGCGGCCCCACGATTACAGTATGAAAAAGCAGAAACATTTCTCAAGTAAAATATTTGATGTTTTCCATTCACAAACCTGTCGTGGATATGAAATTTTTTTCCTAAAACGCACACAAGTAATTGCGGACGTACATTTTTCTTTTATGACATTGCTTTCATATTGATTGGAAAATATGATTAAGACAATTTATATTCGAGAATTTATACTGATTTAGGGCTGTAAACATTTATCATACTTGCCAGGGAACTTACTGTGTCACTCGTTCTTTTTTTTGGGGGGGGGGAGGGGGGCTGCCACAGAATAATAGAGGAACTAAAACCATCTAATGTCGTTAGTGTCTTCAAATATTCGTAGGGTGACAAAATCTTAAATTATGCTACACGCCTGCTAAACAACACCCAAGACACACCTAGATATGGATGGGAGAAAAATATTTAAACAGACCTTAATGAAATTTTGTCTTAAATGCAGTCATATATCCTGGATTATGTTCCACTGACGAACAATTGCGAACAAGCTAATGAACATGAAGCTGGAGTTCTCGCTGCATTGTCTAAGAAGATTAAATTCCTTGTATTCTTAGATATGCCGCGTTGTCTGATGGAAGTTCACAGACGTTTCGGAGGTATCTGTTTGCCTCATCCCAAAGTCTACACTCATAATGCAGGCGGAAGAAACTTGTGATATATCGGCACACTTGAACCTAGCCACACTACGTCACATTCCATTAGCAAGAAATGGTCATGATTATAAACATTCGTGTTCTATAGAAGGCGGAGAATTTATTGATTAACTGAGCCACTGTCAGTTTGTCAAGAAGAATTTCTGTTCATGGAATTAGTCACTTATTGTTACCCACGCCCATGTAAATTACGCGTGTCATTCATCACTAAAGTGACGGACTTTTCTGTTTACACGTCATGTGTGGTCTGATATACGCAAATGAATTTTGTGTAAGCCTATCCATTCTTGACTGGTAAAACATTTTGTGTATACGCTTCTGCGGCAATTTAACTTTGTCGCAGATGATATATTTCGAAGAGTGTAAATGAAAAGACTTTTTAGATACTTTGAACTAAACATGCTGATTGTGATAATACGGCTTTTATGTGTTCCATTCACGCATTCAGTGTCGCACAATTTCGATATTGGTGGACTTATTAATTTGTGTGTATTTGCTGTGTCATGCCGGTAATATTATTTTTAGAACCGAAAAATTTCGCTTTTCAGGCCCTTTTTTAACTAGCAAGAAACTCCTTATGTAGAGACCACGACTATCTGTCTGTCCGTCTGTTTCTCTATGACATAGTATCAGCCACTAAATCATTTATCGGATTTTTGTGAAAAAATTTTAAAATTTTTATGTAATATTTCGTAAACCTCATTTTCTTCAAAATCGGCTCAGCGAGAGTCGTGATTTACTTACGAGTGTCGATGAATTTTACCCGTTCTTTCAGCGTTTCTTGACCGATTTGGGCGAAATTTGGTAAAGAAAATTTAATTTAAAGTAACTCAATGTTTGTGGTGCTTGTGAAAAATCATTGCAGTGGAAGTTATATTTTAATTACGGGAACGAATAAAATTATACGTACATATCCTGTAATTTCTATCCGATATGGGAAAAAAGTCATATGAAGTGTTCAGAAACAGGTATTGGCTATATGCAAGTTATTTAAAATCGGCTGAATGAAAGCGATTCTTTATTTAAGGGCGAAAATGAAATTTTATCTGCCAATTTCTATTTTAGTATACACATTAGAGTAAATTCGGTGTAAAAGATCTTAATTTAGTGATTTTGAGCAATTATGAGTTTTATGAAAATAGATCTAGGGAAGGCCGTACTCTCGTTGTGAGCATACTTCAAACTACACTGTGTGACGTGAAACCAGTTGACACTTTGGATAAGAAAGAACGCTTTGGTACAGCCTAGGACTACCTACTACCTTACGGAATGTACAGTTTGCAGTCCTGTTATTTAGAGGTGAAAGACGAACCCTGTAAAAGGAGAGGATTGGGAAGGGAGAAATTCATGCAGGATTTTGGTTAAGAAACTTCGTGGACCACATGGAAGACACGGGCGTAGATGAAAGATTGTTACTGGAATGGATCTGAAGGAAGTGGGTTGAGAGGAATTTGACTAGGTTTATGTGCTTCAGAATACGAGCAACTGGTAGGCTGTTGTCAGAAACGTAATGAATTTGCTAGTTCCATAAAATGTACGGTATAACTAAAATAGCTAAGAAACTTTCAACTCCCCAAGAATCGCACCATGAAGTTACTTAGCTACAGACCTTGAATATTTTTTTTTATGTCTAGAGAACTCGTAGTTACTTTCATTTTCTCTTCTTGTATCGCTGAGGCTGATATTCCAACTCAGTACCTACTTACTTACTTACCTACTTACTTACTTACTTACTTACTCCATGGTGCAGTTTCCTTCTTGAGGAACTAACTGGTTTGCAGCTAGTCAAGAAATTCCCCGCATTTCACGGAACCCGAATGTTCATTACCGCACTCACAAGCGTCCGCCAACTGTCCCTATCCTGGGCCCGCCC
>Ga0123353_10018216_pt1 | contig 10372 bp, 4 predicted proteins | sample TergutLab28metaG_3_FD_92763 | JGI IMG/M metagenome (GOLD analysis project Ga0123353, IMG submission 92763) | Labiotermes labralis P3 segment gut microbial communities from Petit-Saut dam, French Guiana - Lab288 P3 | ecosystem: Host-associated > Arthropoda: Insects > Digestive system > Gut ...
GTAGAGCTCAGTTGAAACCTGATGGCACACGGTGACGCACGATAGGGGAAGTGAAGGGGAAACATGCTAGTGGAATGGGTAGCCAGTAGTCTTGTACTCTACCTCAGAACATGGTGTATCCAGAATTACTACTGCTGATGCGCACACCTCGGCTGCCAGCAGTCGACTGAACTGACCCCCATCCGCCAATTTAAATGGACTCGTCCGTTTCGCTGAAAGACTAAATCTGGTTTCTGCGCGTGTGCCATCACGTTTCAAACGTGCTCTGCTTCATTTTCTTCCATATTTATAATGAGCGGGTGAAAGATGGGCTTGGGTATGTGGCAGGTAACAGCAATTTTCAAAGTTTTTTTTTTTAATTTTCAGGTGAGACAACCCCGTTGTGTTGAATGAACAGTAATATATATATATATATATACAAAATATAAGCCTAACACAACTCTCCATTAAGCAATTATTATTAAAAGATAAAACTGGCGAAACGCGCAGCTGTGAAATATGATTTGAAATATCGTTTAATAATAATTGCTTAATAAACGGTTGTGTTAGACTGTACATTTTGGGGTATATTACAGGTAACAGCAATCTGTTTCAAACGTGGCGACAGAGGAGACTGGTTCCTCCGAAACGTCGATACCATTCTATCATACTACGCGGTGCCATATCCCATTTGATACTAACCTAATACCACCACCACCACCACGAAAATCTCAAAACTACCTACCTTATCTCAGAACAGTCGTTCTTATTTGCCACCTGCAAAGTTCTACGGAAATGTAAGTAATAAGATAAACACGTACATGAAGGTTTAGAAAGAATGCTTGAAATTGTATTCCGCAGCTGCCATGTAAATAAATCAAAAGGCTGAAGATGCCAGGGACGTCCGGTAAATGAGAACAGCTTTTAATTGTTGTATCTGGAATAGGCCAGGAGCTCAATCCGTAATGTCAAAGGAGATGGCGAATGTGATGGTGTAAAGTGGCCGCAGCGTGAAGTTCACATTAAATCTGATGACAGGTTAATAACGAATCCAGTTACACTTCCATTCTACCACACACACACACACACACACACACACACAAACAAACACACACACACACTTTCACACCACGACGCGAAGTAAAGCAGAATACTTTTATAAAGATTTTCAAACCAAATTACCTCAAAGAAAAAGGCCCAGGCCTAATCTTTATTTAATAGTTCTTACACGGGAAAAAATATACTTGTGAAATGGAAGAAAAATACCACACCAGTTCTGCGTTTAAACTCCAATATACGACACCGTACAAACAGCCAAGTAATGCTGGTTCAGCCTGAAACCTCTCTCTCTTTCCAGCAACAAACCGTCAGGTAAGATCTTATTTTTGAGTCCACACGACGATCCCACTTCAGAGTCCATTTAAAAGGGACAGATGTCCACGTACAGCTCCACTCACTCTTAACCTGTTCTATGAAGTGAGTGGTCAAGCTCACGCTCCGACCTTTTTACCTCCGAGCAAAGAAGAGCCCCTGTACCCACTGAATAAAAGGCAGGGTGGCCCCAGAGACGGTCTAGATGTTTTGGAGAAGATAAAAAACTACTGCCTTTGCCGGATTTCGAATCCCCAGTCGTCCAGCCCGCGGCCAAACAGTTATACTGACGTCTACTCTATCAAATTTTCTTGAATATATATTAAAACATCAAAGTCTGTAAAGTCTATTGTCTTTCTTCTTCGGTTTAAGGCCGCAAGGTTTGTAGGATTTATTTATTTGTTTTAGTTCATCGCATGCTAGGATCATAAGATGAATACCTACGCATTGTACATGATGAACTACGCATCAATGTAAATGTTGACAACTTTTACTAATCCCACGATTTATGGTGTAAGACGAGAACTCGTCCCCCTTCCAAAATTACCACACATATTGTATAGTCACTTAACAAGTTCTCTGGACAACCTGATGATGGCCTACATACAAGGCCGAAACATGTAGTTATATCTTATATATTGCTACTATTTGTAATATTGTTGTGCTCATGACTGTATGTACATATAGATATATACACGCTACAGTTTTGTATTATTGGCCTAACACAACGGGGATGACACACACTAAGGACATAAACAAATTAAAAATTCGTGTTTCAAATAACGTAACATATTCCTCAAAATGTGAATGACTTTGCACGTTGTAAGCAGCTGAACGTCTGGTTCCGTAATTCAAGAATTCCACAGAGCAGCAAGAGTTGAGAGCGAAATGTCTCTTATAAATGACTGAGTAAATGCGCGGCTGGCTTTAGTTAAAGCTGCTTAACATTCTCTTAAGACTTGTTTATTGTAATGGAGTGGCAGACTGTCCGCCATCATGCGCTACAGACCTCTTAAGTCGCCATGAATTTGTAAGTCTGAAGAAGCAATTACACTGACAGAACGTGCGCTGAATTTCAGGCTTTCTGTCCTCGTAAAGCGAAACAGTCCCGCAGCAGATGTCTTCATATTAGACAAATATTTGCGGTATCTTAAAGTACCATCAGCCAATTACAATGGCCACTCCCTACAACATTTGCATGATGTCGAACGATAAGAAAACTGGAAGAAGGATTGTAATCCAGCTCAAGGCATGAAAATATGTCCATTTTTAGACACGGAAAAATTGCGAAGAGCGACTATCAGCTTCGTCATGTCTGTCCGAATGTCCTTCCTGATGGAACAAGTCCGCTCCCCCTGGATGGATTTTTATGAAATTTGATATTTGAGGATATTTATAAAATCTGTCGAGAAAATTCAAGTTTTATTAAAATCGGAGACGAATAACGGATACGTTGTACTTTAAGACCAATATACATTTTATCACATCTCGCTCATTTCCTCTTAGAATGAGAAATGTTTCAGACAAACGATGTAGAGAAAGTCAAAACTTATTTTGTGCTCAGTACCTTTTCTTCTAAAATCGTGTCATTTATGAGAAAATGTGGAAAAATACGGCGTCATTCAAAAAGATGGACTCAATTTTATACGTCTATATTTCCTGAACAATATATGGTATGTGAGTGATCTACATACCATTTGAAAGAGGAAGTTCTAAGTGTTCAAATACACCCTAGAGCGCATGCCTAGTGCACAGTCATGCAGCAGCGTCAGTTGAGAGCAAAATGGCTACTATGCAGCACAAGATTTTTTTACGTTCTTGAGTTCATTAAAACTGAGTCGCCGACTGCTGTGCAGCGAGCGTTTCCTCTTCGTTTCAACATTCACATCGAACATTTATAAACTTCATTGTGAGTATAATCAATTGTAATTTACATCATATTTGTCACTAGTTCTAATTTTGAAATATAGACCTACGAAATTTAGTCAATCTTTTTTAATCACGCTGTACTGTAGAGCGGGGCAGGATACAGTTGACAACATGGCGCATGAGCATTGCAAGCTGGATACCTAAGGCCACAAATACACGCACTCAGGTTGAGTAATACACATTACTTTTCCACAGCAACAGTGGTTGCAAGAACTTGCATCAATGTTACGTTATAAGTACATTGCCTGTCCTGCTGTATGTTATATTATTCTGCGGAGATGAAGGTCTTGGAACGGAACGACCCCCCGTCATGGAATCCTATCAAATGTATGAAAGATTATTTTAGAACTAATTCTGAATCAGACCAATCCGTGACAACTGGACCAAGATTCAATCACTTACAATTTCAACAAAGGCAATACAATTATTGTAGCTGTCCGTTGCAGAGGTGTCTGCAGTGTGAAGATTCGAATGTTCTAAACTTCCTTAGATATACCAACAACCCCAAAACATGCGCTACAACAATCGCTACAAGAGAAAAAACAAATCATATGAAATTACACAACTTCATAAACAAATGCGATTAACGTAAGCTTACTTTATACTTATACCTTAATGGACACGGAGTGATATATCGACAACCTGCAGATCCATATCGACATAAACAATTTTATCTTTATGGGCTAACACTAAATCTGCTTAAAACGTAATCCGATACAGACAGGTATAATTTTAATTTGTCGTTTCATGTAGGCAGGAAATATTTCTAGAAACACATAATTCACCCTAAATAAGTAATACAGTGCGGGATAACAAGAGACAAACAAAATCACGCTGTATAAGCAAATCACACACTCACTTAACAGTAAACATTTCCTTAATGTGTATCGATGTTTCCAATCACACACAACACACACTTTGTCATCGTTTATCTTCTGGCAACTAGTTTCGACCTCGAGGAAAGGTCATCATCAGGCCAATTATGAACAGATACTGAGTACCATAAGGTATTTTTATGTAAGAATGTAGTAAGTTAGAGATCTCCTACCTCACGGCACGCAGTTCGTGTTCACATTCAAGTTGCTGTATAATTAGCCTGATTATGACCTACACTCGATGTCGAAACTACCTGCCAGACGATAAACTATCACAAAGAGTGTGTTGTGTGTGACTGGACACATCGACATACTTTGTGAATGTTACACCAACAGGGATGTTCCATATGCAGACACACGTTCTTCACATTTTATGTTTGCCCCTTCCTTTTTAGCAGTCCATTAAACCATTCTGTAGCTAGATCTGCTTTTTAACGGTCGGGATTCTTTAATTTCTTCAATGTTTATTTTCACATAACTTTCCAGGCGCAAAATAGGAAACCAATAAAGGAAAATAATAACATGTACAATAATACATACTGTAGTAGATTATTTTCCGTTACGTCTTTTACAATATTTTCCGTTTCCATGTGAAATAACTGACCTTGATGCGATAAAATTAGCTGTACATGCATGTATGTATGTGCATAGGAAAGAACCTCTCCAATAATGAAAGGATTGCCTTTAATTCACATTTAATTTTAGACTTGTCATTGAATTTCCACAGAAATGCACAATCTCAGTATTTCTCGCTTGCAATTTGATTATAATCTTCCACATAACAACCAGATTCTCCCACATTTTGTCATGGAATGACGCAAAGATTACAGCATCCATATTCTTCGCCTGTAGATAATGCACATAATACAGCACTACAAGAAATAAATGCATGTGAAATGAAATTCGACTCGAGCAAGACAGCATTCTATCTTATGGTTATAGTGTAGAAAGCTACGTGGCACGGATGGATTACACACAGTCAATACGAAGATTGCAGGAATGCCTGTCACCAGATCAGACATGCCTTACGCCTACACTGCATGTTCCAGTGAAATAAATAACATCCATTTCACGCGGCACACTGAACGACAAAATGCCTATTAACAAAAGTAACACTGCAATATATATATATATGTAATTGTAAAGAGATGTCATTGTACATATTATTATAATTTATTTCCACGGCGCAACAGCCCAAATCGGGCGCAGGTCGACACGCGTGCGCGCGCGCACGCACGCACAGAGAGAGAGAGAGAGAGAGCGTGATGAACCCATCGCAAAGGCTGCTGTCTACACGACACAGAACAAACAACAGACGAATATCCACGCTCTCAGCGGGATTTGACACGCGATACCAGGAATCAAGCGGCTGCAGACCAATGCCTTAGACCGCACGGCCACTGTGACCGTTTTCTTTATTGTATACACAAGTCTAAATTGGGTACTGAGAACTTGGCAGCAGAATATTAGGATTAAATCATTTAAAAATCCAATTCGCATAGGGCGGAAAGGTTCTGAAGAAGAAACTGATGTCACTGTTATAAATATGTCTGTCTATAAATATAAAGTGTGTTGACCAGTAGGGAACATATTAGCTTCTGAAGACGGACTCTACTACACATATATGTTTAGAAATATCACATAATAAAGTCTACTGCAAACATCTGTTAATCGAAGCAGATAGGCATAAAAAATGAAGTAAGACGTACAGAAAGAAGATCAAGATCATCAAATGATTGCTTAATAAAGAGGGACAGATGTGTAGGACACACAGGACAGATGATAGCTGAGATTTCTCATTAAGAGTAGAAAAGAAACAGGATTTAAAACTGTATTCTCCACGAAGTAGTAAGCATACTTTACCGAGGCGTTATTTAGTTCCAAAATATCGCAAGGTTTGGCGGTACAAGCTTAATTTCAATTTTATTTATGCCCATAAGAATTGTACGGCCTTCGCCGCAATGATTTTATGACACACAGAAGTGCTCAACCGCGTTATTTGGTGCGGATTTATTACACGGAATGTCACACATCAAGAAATGTGGAAATATGGAAGATATTCGTTTAAGCTCCTACGTAAGGCGTGACTGCCACTGAGCCGATTTTCACGAAACTCATGTTTGTTCGACAAATTTTTGTAAACAACTTCTGCTTCGAATTTCATGTAAAACCGAGAAACGGTTTAGTCCCTGATACCAGGTCACCCAGAGACAACAGAGATGTGTTTGATATTTATGTGACCGTGCAACATTGATACAAAAATATAAACAGCCAACTAGATGCATCAATAATAATTTTATTAATAATTTAAATCAGCTCAACATGTTTCGGGCGATAATTTCGCTCATCCTCAGGAGCACTAGACTGTGTTTCGAAAGACGCCAGACTGAAGAAGGAAGGAACGAAGAGAGAAAGAAAGAAAGAAAGAAAGAAACAGGTGGAAATAGAAGGATAGTTGCCGTATTCTAAACAACCAGCTACTCCACTCCGAGTCAAAGTCTTCCAATCCCGAACATCAAATTACGCACCACTGTCTGATTTAAACAAACGGCTTATTTATTCACAGCTTGAACACGAGGTACCTGAAACCTGATACCAGGACTTACTTCATTTTAAGAAATGTTAAAACACAGATATTTGGACAGAGCAAATTACGTCTAAGTATGATTAAACTAATTTTGTATTTATTTAACCGTATACTGATTTTAAGGATTTTTAGTATATTAATCTTAATTATAATTGTAATCATATGTGTAGACTTTCTGCGACATTAGTTAAGGCATATGCTACATACGTCAGAAAACTTGCGAGCTCCCTGAAGATGGCCAACAGCTGTGGCCGAATCATGTCGGAGCAATAATTAACAAATAAGAACACTGTGCAACAGGTTGGTGTTAAATATTACGTACGAAATACACTTGCATGGAAAATGCACAATAGTAAATTAATTTAACCTTTATTCCCATCTAAACCTCGATATTCGATACGGTTTATTCAACCCAAACATTCTGACCAAACTTATGAATATGTTCCCCACGTTATACAAGCATACCACATGTCCTGCCCATATTACCATCACCACAGAATATATGGCGACGAGCAATTTATTACAGATTACAAAACTCTTCATTACGCCAGTTTATCCACCTCGTGTTGTAATTTTGTGTATGTATGTATTTATTTTCGTTCTGCAGCTACGCTGTTAGTACGCCATCTAGGCTGTGCGTGTGTGCGTGCTTGTATATATATATATGTATGTACGTATGTATGTATGTACGTGTGTATGTACGTATGTATATGTATGTATGTATATATATATGTGTATATATATATATAATCGATGGTAAATGAGTTAAAATGGATATGGACACTGGTGTGATGAGAACCGACAGGAGAAAAACGGAATAATCCTATAAAAGGATGACCGCTAACTCTAGTACACAGAGGAGACCAGACCTGAAATCTGGCTCAAAATCACACAGACGGAGAGCGTTTAGAAAATCGAAGAGTATAGGTCTCAGTGGCGTTTCCCCGATTCCTTACTTCAGCTTCAAGACAATAGGAAAGAAGTAAAGAATAATAACTGTAGGCCTAAGCATTCAAAGCGTACGCGTCAAGTAAAGGTAAAGCAATCCCATTACAGGCTTAGACAGGCCCTGCGGGTTCCAGGAGGTTGAGGCTTCCATATTTCAAGACAGTCGGCACATGAAGGTGGTAAGGTTGTCAGCTCTTTATACCCCAGGTACTCATTTCTGTTAGGGGATGAGTCAAACCCACGGCCATAGTGCGGTCGGAAGAATTAGGTCAATGAAAATTTCCCATGACACCATAGGGAATCAAACCCGTGACCTTCCGCCTTCTAGCGCAGTACCTCCACCAACTGCGCCAACGCTTACCCCAGAATTTCTTGAGAGCAGGAAGAGGCTTGTGGTCGATAATGAAGAGGAAAGAATGGTGAAACCAGGGGGAAGTGATCGTGGTCGGTTACAACCCTCTAAAGCACATGGCTATCACACATGCCACCTACATCAACGGTGAAAAACCCTGCATTCTGCCACAATTGCACTTATGTTTCATAAACCGCGATTACTTCCTTAACATAATGTTAAATATTCGGTCTTCCTCAGATGATAACTTTTCTGGGTTGTCACACCGTACAGGATCATACGTTCGTTACGACTTTATAATAATATAATAATAATATTTATTAACTGTAATTGGGTTGTCACCCGGTGGCAGTGGCTGTTTTACATGCATACAAAATATGAAATTGGTTACTAATAAATTTAAGTCGGGAGGGCTACATGAGAAGCATGTAGTGGCAACTTAGAATCTTGGGAACCATCTCTTTGCAGAGGCACGTACTGCCTCTACCTTCACAGTGACAGAATCGTGTTCAGCCGATCGCCCGACTGAAAATAAGCGGGAGTTGGGTAGATTATATGGATATTCTATCAGAATTATAGGAAATGAGAGTTACGAAAAGAGAAGAGGGCCTAGGCAATGTACCAAGCCAATGCAAACCACGAACCTCTTCCTCCCATTTCACTTCAGCATCCACCTAAACCAAATTCAACCTGACGATAGACGCAGAACTTTCCTCCGAAACGTAGAATTAATTTATTTTCCAACACAGTACAATGACGCAGACGACTATCATTCCAGCAGCGGCCAGCGTGACAACGCAAGAGCTTGCGGCTTACAGATGGTCTTGGTAATGGAAAGGCAGTATGTGTATTTTGCTGCAGAAGCTACATTTCTATGTGTAACTGAGTTGAATGTCATGGTGGAAGGGAATAATGTACATTACTGTACTGTTTTTAAGCAAAACAGGACCGCCGCGAAAGCTACCAGACAAGACAGCCGGTAACACTATCGGAGTTCATTCTTGTACTTGTCGAATACACATCTGCTCGTACAGCGTTACCGCCACGCTAACCTGCTTGTTCAGACATGGTACGAGATTCCGTCGTAAAGACAGATTCTCTGTACACCGGTTTACTATAATCGGATCAACAGGTTCACATGAATGTCACTTGGTGTTTCGTTAGTCTTGCAGGTGTGACACAAGAGTGGAAAGTTGTGTACCAATTTGGGGTAGGTCTACACATAACACCCCACTACGTTCATCGCAATTTTCAGCAGCCAGTTCATCTTGCTGTACGTTTATTATTGATGCAAACCTATTATTTCCTACATAAACATCTTTACACACATCGAAAATACTGTTAAACCAAAAATCAGTTTAATTAACTAGCCTCAAGGTGTTCTTCTTGTATAATTATGTCATTTGTTAAGAATCTACGTCAGTGGAAGATGAATGTAGTGTTGATACGGATCTTTGGTGCACCTACACTGACAAGGGACAACAGAAATACTGGGAGAACCTAACATCTCTGGGCCACTTTGTACACCACAAATCCCACGCGGATTTCTCTGGAATCAAACCCAGGCCACCGCTGCCAATACCCTTCTAATTTGAACAGACTGCGAATGAAATGAGTGACGTAAATCAATTTATACTTTGACAGTTACGAACACCGCACGACTATTCACAACGATCAAATAAAATACCGTGAAGTGTTGAACAACTATTACAGTTACAAAACCGTACTGAATATCGAGGTCGAGTAGTTGCCATTTCCGCTTCATATTTGGAGGGCCCTGGATTCAGACCTTGGATCGTAGGCCAGTTCACTCGACACTCTTGTTCGTGGCTTTCCTCAATTTTCCACAAGAAAATCGGGATAATACTTCTAAATAGTCCAAGGCCGCATCCTTCTCTCTTCCTTCAAATCACAGTCGCTGATCATCCTAATACTAGACAACGTTAAGTAAGCTACTTATACACAACAGTGACATCACACGGAAAAAGAAACTCTGTGACACCGAACATTAATGAAGCTTATAAGTGACAGACAAACGTACAGGTTGAAACCGATTTTACTAACACTTCAGAGCATAACATGAGTACGTTACTTTTGATACTGTACGTATATTTCGTATATATATACACACACACATATATATATATATGTGTGTGTGTGTGTGTGTGTGTGTGTGTTTGTTTTATATTGTCTATGTCGTTGTTTTTGTTTTACGTGTATATATATATATATATATATATATATATATATATATATATACAGAAAACACAACGGCATAGAAAATAAAAAAAACACACATGGGACTAGATATATTATATATAATATCTCAAA
>Ga0123353_10018217_pt1 | contig 10372 bp, 7 predicted proteins | sample TergutLab28metaG_3_FD_92763 | JGI IMG/M metagenome (GOLD analysis project Ga0123353, IMG submission 92763) | Labiotermes labralis P3 segment gut microbial communities from Petit-Saut dam, French Guiana - Lab288 P3 | ecosystem: Host-associated > Arthropoda: Insects > Digestive system > Gut ...
ATATTTTTTATTAAGGCGGCGTAACTGTACTACCGTCCGAGAACCACGATCCACACCGCATGCACCTACAAGTCAAACTCAACTTCTAAAACTCAATTTCGTATTACATTCTTCGTGTTTACACAATTTCCTCACTGAAGAGTGGTAAGTTGAGCTTCTCACAACTGTGCTCATGAAGACAGCAGCCTTGTGTAACAGACGCCGTTCACGTCAGTATATAACGTAGTTAACGCGTTTCGGAAAAATTTGTTGCCTTCGAGTACAGGGTAGTCCAAGAAGAGTTAAGCTCCGCGGACAGAATAGTATTACACAGGAAGTGGACAAGGAATGTGATTAGTGGACTAACGGAAGTGACGGAGGTAAGCAGGAAGCTGGAGTTGTAGATGCTACACCCAGGCGAATGAAAAGGGATATCACGAAATGATAAGGGTGTGCATGAGACGAAAGGATGTGTGAGACATCTGAGATGACACAGATAGAATAGGGGGGCAGCAGAAATACAGTTAGGGTGACTGTAAAGTCTATTAAGGACTATCAGTGTCTTACCAGTCTTCATTTCTGCGCAGCCTTACTCTTGTTGGCCCACAGTGAAAATGCAGGTAAAAATCTCCTCCACAACGTCCGTGTATACATACATCTATCGCAGAGGACTCTTTACGGTCGTGTGCATAACTTAAAAGAATACTGAATTTTAAATATCTGTTTATATTTATGATTGTTACAATTGTTACAACGTTACCAACAAATGCATACACGTTATTAGAATTACGATAAAGTCATAATACGCAAACTCCTGCATGTGTCGGGCCTTACTGACCCATAATCAGGGAGTGCACAGCTGTATAAAACAACCGTCAAACCCTTCCCTCATTCCCAGTACGTACAATTTTCGCAAGTAAATCTATGTGTAATTATAAAGATGGATGTGTGCACAGTAACTAGAGCATCCTGTAGGTTTGAGTGTGTTCGCGGTTACGCTTGCATAATCATGCTCAGCAAGTGAAGAGAAATTTACGGGTATGTACAGATCTTTACTCAAGAAAACGCAGGTGTAATGCGCAGAGCGGGTACAGTCCCTTACCACATGCAAAGACGATGGGGGGAACGCATATAGATCCTGTAAAAAAAACATGATTCTTCATCATTGCATGACCTTCTTTTCACTGGTCGCCATTTGTTAATTATTTTCTTTTATAACAAGCCTAAAGTCAAATTTTAGCACAGCTCTGACCACACAGAACGCCACAGAAAAGAACTGTATTATTTTACACTCACAAAACATGACTGTACTTCAGTCCAATGCATATTTAACTTGAGTACATCAGATACCGGTCACAATTAACTGATAGGCAGCTTTCCGCAGCGCAAACAACTGCCAATGTCATATTCAAACTCCTCAGTCAGCATCAGTAACAACTTTTGAAGCATGTCATTTCTCTCTGGGGGTAAACTACTCTCGCGGTAGAACAGTCGGCTCTCCTCTTTCGCGTTCGAGCGTTCCTGGGCTCAGCTATTGTCCTGACAGCTTGTTACGCTCTTAATAATCTTCTGTTTTCCTCAGACACTCGGACAAATATTCAGTACTTATCAACGCCTATGTGTACGAAACGGTTCTTTCGTTGTTAGATTTCCTGACTAAAGTGTTGTTTCGTGTACACGTCCATCAGGGTTTCCATGAATCTCAGATTCCTACGTTTGTCAGTGTAATAGTTTGTGGAAATATGATATTCCTCATATTCAAGTTTTATCCATCTTACTAGGCAGCCGAGTAAGCACTGATATATAAACCAAGAACTCAACAAAAACAGCCCAAATGGAACATCATACTCCAATTTAATCTATCACCAAGTAAACTCCGTAAGTGACAAACACCTCATCAAAACATACACTGAAGTGTGTGCGTGAGTATGCGTGCAAGAATGTGTCAGAACTGCAATAACGTCAGAAAGTGGTCTTCACGCCTACATGCTCGTCCTGCCACAGGTACGCAGTGTGACAAGTGATGTCAATTTTGATTGAGTGACATATGCCTTCGAAATCCAGTATGCTATTTGCATTTTAATTCAAGCACTGACATGAAGCGTTCTTTACAATTCACAACACACTCACATTGTGATTCATAACCTAAAGATTTGCTGCACGCACCTGTAGAAATTCCAGGAACATCCACCCCCAGTCACATTCTCGAGGTTTGACGGTCGGTGTTCGGGTTTCAGCCGCGATACAGCCCGTCAGAGTTTTCGACAAATACTGCAACTACCATTCTGATGTAAGATGTCAATGGATTAAAAGCCAACGGTACAGATGCCTGTACAGTTATCAGAAATGGAAGTACGGAAAGGGAACATAGGTTAAAGGTTGTTCAATGACACCGACTGAAATTTTTTGTTTTGCTGACCGTGCATCTTGGTAAATGACCAACCTGATGCACAATTACGTTATACAATACGTTTATTATTATAATCCTCTACATGTTAAAAGCAACTCTGTGCTCATCATCAGGAGGTCAAATTATATTAACACAGCATCTGGTATAGTATTCTCTGTAAGTGACCGTCCGATGTGCAGGTGCACACCGGACGGTCACTTACACAGAAGTTGGTCATTTACCCAGAAACGCCTGAAATGTTTGTCGATAACGATGGAGTTCATCAAATGAAACGGTTCAGACAAGCCGAATGTACTATGATTATACTCCGGGAGACAGTATTGGTTGTCCCTATGGTTGACAGCTGTAAACCGGGCCATTATAATGTACGCGGGAATGGAGATACAGTTCCATACATTCTTGTCACCCACGGTGATAGACGTGAGTTTCAGTCACCAAACCCCGTTGCATTACAGTTATACAGGGTGGCGCGGAGCCGGCTGACACATTTAAAATGGTCATAGATAATATATGGAAACAGGGGGAAAAAAGCGAAACCGTCTATAAATACGTCCAAGTATGCTATTTATTACCCATAGATTACAAGATTATTTTCTGAACATCAGGCAGAAGACCTCCATTTACATCAATGCATTGATGCAAGCGTGTCTGGAAATTGCCGTACACGCGCCTCCGTGAGTCCTCATCAATAGCCGCAACTTCGTCAACAATTGCTTGTTTGAGTTCTTGAATAGTCATGATACGCCTCCGGAACACACGGTCTTTCAGGAACGCCCACAGGAAAAAATCTGGTACAGTAAGTTCGGGCGACCGAGAAGGCCAAGCGATGTTGCCGAAACTACGAACAAAGGTAACACGTTGTTGCCCATTACAACGCTCCATTGCGAGTTACCGTATGAAATGGCGTCCTCTCCTCTGCCGTTCCTCTTCCCGCCAACCACGACAAGCTATCGCGCCGGCGCAATAATCAAATTTGAAATGTGCCAGTTGGCTCCGCGCCACCCTGTATAAACATCCTTCTGTGCCCAGTGGAAGACAGGATGGGTGAGTCCGAGACCTGGCCCCAAGCAGCAGGGAAGGCTACAGATTTGTAGTGGTCTCACCAACGATAGATGGGATAGCGGAGAAGACACATTCGATTATGAACACTACCCACTGCTTGCTTACTTTTCTGTGAACGTTTTTACTGCCTCTTTACTTTTATGTGAACTGGCCAAAAAGGAAGCGTGCTAAGGTTTGGGTCTACCAACATTGATTTTGGATAACAACTGCTTAACGAATACCACGTCCAGACTATTTATGGGACTCGATCTAACCTGTTGTTCAATGGCTAACGGACAATGTTTGGGCACAGATAAATTCGGCCGAGATGTAAGAGTGTACAGTGACCGACACCAAGGTAAAACTGCAAGAGTTGTTGCGTTTAAGTTCCATGCCCCCCCCCCCAAAAAAAAACCTACAGGGGGAGTGGAGACAAACTGAGTTAATTCTTAATATCGGCAGTAGATGGACGTCAGTGGTCAGCATCAAGTTCTGGCCGATTTGTCCTTGTAATAATAATGATGCAACAGCAGACTGAATGGGACTTCAGTATCACACTTATAATTTTAGACCTTCACTCTCAATGTTTCCAGTGCCGATGATGGGCTGCTTGTTTTGCACGCACTTTAAATTTGAAAGAAACAAATTTCATACTAGGCACTACCTAGGAAAGGAGGCGGAAATGGTTGCCCCTATTTGTCCGAGTTGCTGCCTGGCTGAAGTTCTCAGGCGCTTTCGCAAAATTGCGAACGGCGTCTGTTAGCTTCGTCATGTCTGTCTGGCCGTCAGCATGGAACAACTCGGCTTCCACTGGACGGATTTTCATGAAAATCGATATTTGAATATTTCTCGAAAATCTGTCGAGAAAATTCAAGTTTCATAATATTTCACCCGAATAACGTGTACTTTACATACAGACATGTACACGTTTATGGTATCTCGCTGAATTCTTCTTAGAATGAAAAAAGTTACAGACAGAAGTTGTAGAAAAAATAAAACCATATATTTTATGTACAATAAACTTTTCTAAAATCGTACCGTTTATGAAATAATGTGTATAAATCTGATAGAACCGGACACGCTACAGGTGGCAATACGGCGCATGCGCTTTTCATGCTGGAAAACTAAGGCTATAAACGCACACTCAGAATATGTGATCTTTTTTTTTTCACAGCAACAGTGGTTAGGCGAACGCTCCTCAATGTCATGTTATAGTACATTTCTTCTCTTGTTCTTGACCCGAGGCGATCTCGAAGAAGCCAACCTGGACAAGTGCTGGGAAGAACCGTGCAAGTATCCACATAATGCGACAGCCTTGCGTTTAGTACTTACTGGCTTAACACTTCTGACCTCTAGGCATAAAACTTAACTAAGCTCTACTTTTCATGACTTAATTTAAACAAAAACAGCTAACTGATCTGGAATTATTCAATTTCGCACTTAACCATGACCCAGATGGTCCATCAGCTGAGTTATATGCATCTTGATAATGACTGTACGAGACCAAGAGGCCAGTGTCAGTAAAAAAAAGAATGCCATCGCTCCTGCATGAGTTGCAAGAATCCCCCATGGTATACAGACACCACTCTGATTGTTATTAGTGAAATTTCTAAAGGTACAATTTCAATAGAATCTGCTGACGTTTTCGTTTGTTACATGTTACGTGTATAAACACAGAGCCGCTCGGGTTCAGCTTCTTCTTATTAGTCGCCATAAAAAAAAAAGACGAGCAGTTCCCGAACGCTTTTACGTCTTTGTAATATGTGATATAATTTCCTTGGGCTGACATGCACAAAGAAGAGTGTACAGTTCTGGATATACAATATTCATCGCTGTTTCGGGTGTTCAAATCGTGCAAGTTAGAAGGACAAACTGGGATGTCATAAACTACTCCAGAAAGGTACTAGGCGGGAGGGCTGGAAAGGATTGGAGCTGCTTCATAATGCCTCATTCTGCAATAAAGTGCATTTCTTTACAAATCGAAGACAAAGATTTATTGAAGAGGGAGCGAAAATTTATGTCAGCAACACAGTTAAATTTGTAAAAAAAAGGGTATAGAAGAGCGTTTTGTGATTTTTAAAGGAAAACGCCCGAAATGTAATGTAGATATGGCAATATTTGCAACATTGTATTCCTTTATATAAATTCTCTAGTTCAAAAATGACGTAACATACTGTGTTTCTAATCTGTAAACACAGAACCTCTGAAGAAGAGCTCTCCTTCGTGGCATTAAATTTACAAACGAATTCTAAGTCAGATCATGCTGTATAAAAGTATCAGTTACTTCCCTGCGGTACCTATGTTAGTGTGAATTCCAAGTCACATCATGCTGTATAAGAGTACCAGTTACTACCCTGCGGTACCTATGTTAGTGTGAATTCCAAGTCACATCATGTTGTATAAGAGTACCAGTTACTACCCTTCGGTACCTATGTTAGTGTGAATTCCAAGTCACATCATGCTGTATAAGAGTACCAGTTACTACCCTGTGGTACCTATGTTAGTGTGAATTCCAAGTCACATCATGCTGTATAAAAGTACCAGTTACTACCCTGTGGTACCTATGTCAGTGTGAATTCCAAGTCAGATCATGTTGTATAAAAGTACCAGTTACTACCCTGCGGTACCTATGTTAGTGTGAATTCCAAGTCAGATCATGCTGTATAAAAGTACCAGTTACTACCCTGCGGTACCTATGTTAGTGTGAATTCCAAGTCAGATAATGCTGTATAAAAGTACCAGTTACTACCCTGCGGTACCTATGTTAGTGTGAATTCCAAGTCACATCATGCTGTATAAGAGTACCAGTTACTACCCTGTGGTACCTATGTCAGTGTGAATTCTAAGTCAGATCATGCTGTATAAATGTACCAGTTACTACCCTGTGGTACCTATGTTAGTGTGAATTCCAAGTCACATCATGCTGTATAAGAGTACCAGTTACTACCCTGTGGTACCTACGTCAGTGTGAATTCCAAGTCAGATCATGCTGTATAAAAGTACCAGTTACTACCCTGTGGTACCTATGTTAGTGTGAATTCCAAGTCACATCATGCTGTATAAGAGTACCAGTTACTACCCTGCGGTACGTATGTTAGTGTGAATTCCAAGTCAGATCATGTTGTATAAGAGTACCAGTTACTACCCTGCGGTACCTAGCTAGCTATGTTAGTGTGAAAGGCCTGACATTTTTCAATGCCTCTAATTAACTCGTTCAGTAATAGTCATAAAATTGCAGTTACTACTACCTTCATATTAAAAGGGATTAAATTTCTTTACGAACCGTCGCAAAATTACAATTGCTTAAGAGGTTCGTGTTAAAACTGATAACTGTTTTAGTGAGTGTCATAAAATTTTACTGCTTACTAGCTTCACATTAAAAAGCACTACTTTCTTTCGGAACTGTCACAAAATTATAAATGTTACCACTTTTCAATCACTTCAGAACCCGTCATAAAATTATGTCTCGTAGACTAATACTTGCGTGTGAAACCTGCTAAATTCTTTAAGAATTGTTACTATTTTAAAGTTGAAACCAATTAATTTCTTTACCGCCCGCCATAAAAGAATAACTGTTACTTGTACTAAGACACACTGATTAATGTATCCTTTAACCTTTTAAAGCCTACTGGTTGCGCCATGCACCAACAAGTTTTACATTCAAGAATTGTACGCTCTGCCCACACTGAATTCATGTGTTTTTTATTTATCTGAGAACAAACAGTGACTTGTGCCACTTACAGCATAAACTGATTGGTTTTTACATCCGCGATGGAAAGTGTTTACTGCGCGGTACGGACTGGGACTTTAAATAAAACAGTCTGCGCTTCTTCTTTAAAGGTTTAATCTAGAGAACCAAATCGGTTAATAAGACACAACGTAAACACGTCTCACTGCCCAGTCAACTTTACCACACTAGATTAGGAGTGGGTAAATTATTCTCCCTCGATTGTCAAATGGGGCTATTTCCCAAGTATTCACGGTCCGGGAAAAACTCCAAAAGAACATTCAGCGTATTAATACATTATCTACACGTTGCGCACACATTTTTAATATTCCCGTTGACAAAGATTCACCCTATAAGAGGCCATAAAGGCACAGAGAGAAGCAGAGGTATAAGTATACTCTTTCTTTAATCTCCGTGCCAGATGAGGTGGTTGGTTAATTTCACGCTTTGGCCGCTTTACCCCCTAGAAAGAGACTCATCACCCATTTTATAGAATTCTGGGTGCGCCCCAGGATCGGTTTGATGGGGTGCGTAAAATATCGCTACCAAGGGGATAAGACCCCCAGACCACTCACCCCGCAACGATTCGCTACACAGACTGAGCTATCCCGGCCCACACTAGAAGAAGTATAGTATTAGTAACAGAAGGTCGCATTGTTAATGTGAGACATCATCGTGGTGTTTACAGCGAACTAAAATGCTAATTTTCCAGTCATCATCTTGATATAGGCCTATTTAATGTTATGTATACATACCTCTATGTATATTATGTATAGACGAATATTATATATATAGATGCATTTTTGTGTAACGCAGGTTTGCATGAATGCGGGTCTAGGTATTCATCCATCTCTCCATTCATCCATTTATCAAATATCAGTCTACGTTTACGAATGTTCTTAAAAGATCCACCGATTCATTCACCTATTTCTTTTTTTTTTTTTCATGGCGCAACAGCCCTAGTGGGCTAAGGCCTCTTCATTATCGAAGATTTATCACACTCAGACACACTACAGCCGGTAAGACTCTACCTGACAACACACAACACTCATGAGACAGAAAGACATGCCCCCGGCGGGATTCGAACCCGCAATCACATCAAGCAAGCGGCCGCAGACCCACGCCTTAGCCCGCGCGGTCACTGGGATCGGCCATGTATTTCTTTATTACTCCCAATTTAGTCGCTTTTTAATAAGAAAGCCTCGAAGTGCACCACTGGAATCATCATCGTCATAAGAAGTAGAGACCATACAAAGTTCCAAACAGTATGCCTTACTTCTGTCAGTATTTCATTGGCTGTTTCAGTAAGCCCGTCTAACTAAATGGTACAACATTATACCACAAAGTAACAGAACGTCAGCGCTGTGATGAATTCATGTGAATTCTTTAGTCACTATCCACCTTCTCCTTAGCACCTACAACCCTCTGTGCCATAGAAAATTTCAAACGCTAAAGAAGTCTTCTACAGTTTATAATTACCTTCTTCATACAATACCTAAATACGTGAGGACAATAAAACAGACGGTTACACCATCCAGACAGTCATTTTTACACACCTTAATCGTTATCTGCTGGACAGGAGGCCGGGTGTGTCTCAGAGACATGATGACGTAATATTGATTTAAAATGTAGCAATACTCTCCCGGGAATCGAAATTCGGCCAACCAATTTGTACGTCAGTAACAGGTAAATATAATGAACAAACAAATTTTATATGTTACGAAAATAGAAACGAGATTCACCATGCAATTATAAAAACAATAATTGCTGGAATCCCCTGGAACTGTTCCGTCCGATAGATAAGTGATATCATCGCATTGACCCCGTACAGTACATCAAAACAAGAACACTTCCAGCCGTTTTGCATGGCTGTGAAACGTGGAGTGATGTTTGCGAACATAAACTGCAAATTATCTGCGAACAAACTGCTCGAAACAATATCCGTATACAATAAGGCTGAAAGTATGAGAAAAGATCAGGATAACATGTATCGGAATTGTTCACTTACACGGGTCACTTTAGAACCTGCCGTTGGGATATGAAATGTGTGAGCTACAGAGGAGGACAAAATAGGCATAGGCCTACACAATTCGAACGCGGAACCCCCTCGGAAAATTTACTCTTAAACAGGCTAGGCACAAATGGGAAGACGCTGACAGTCGCCGACTTAATGCGAATTTATGCAATTTCATACTTATGCAATTTTCAAAACATAAAACGAATTTTAAAAAAATATTTTTTTAACGTGCAATGAGATGAACGTGGCGGAAGAATACTGTTGAGCGATGACACAGGCGGCCAGGCAGTCATGTTGCAGCCCATCAGGTTCCAGTTTGTTGAAGTTTGGATTTCATATACACTGCCTTGCATGTACGTATAGGCCTATTTACAGCTGAAGATATGTACGTATATTCAGATCGGACTTGCGCAAAAGTTTACTTTCACTGGACCTCCTGAACGTCATTACTGCATTCAGTCAGGGAGTATCTCTGTCATTTAAACAGATTTTCGGGAGACGGCCTGTAAATTTCGAAGATGGATGGAACTGGTTCGGGTTAGTGTGAAACGGTGGTCTTTCATACTATTGGTGCTGGACCTTCGGCTTCTGCTGCCAGTGTTTCGGATAATTACATTCATACCACCGTAACGGTTTACAATTATATTTATTGTTGACACGTGACAAAGATGAATGACTCTCCCTTGTTTTTCGTTGCATGTGTTTCTGATGTACACAGTTTACTTTACAGAGTTGTCAGTAGATTTCTTAAGACTAGATGGCACCTATGGTACTGCGACTGATGAAATATGGATTAGAAAGGATTCGAACGAAGCGGTCGTGGCTGAACCGTGGCACTATACCGTTATCTGCGTTCAGAACTGAGGGAACCCAAGAGAAACGTCAGTCAGTAGAGTGCTGATCTGTCCAACATTCAAACCGGTCAACTACCAAAACCAAGTATAGACATATACCACTACACCAGACCGCTAGATAACTGCATTGTCTCGCATTGTTCGCCTGTCACATTCAAAAACTCTCGGATAAAATTTTATGACGCGAGTCTTCTGGTATGTTACGCCGTGTTGACGGCTAAACGTTAACAGACATTTCGGAAGCGGTAGTGCCTTGATCTTCAGTGTTAGGGGTCAAAGGACTTCTTGACTCTGTAGGCGCAGGCACTACGATCCTTCAACACATCGGTAACTATTTACCTGTC
>Ga0123353_10018219_pt1 | contig 10372 bp, 6 predicted proteins | sample TergutLab28metaG_3_FD_92763 | JGI IMG/M metagenome (GOLD analysis project Ga0123353, IMG submission 92763) | Labiotermes labralis P3 segment gut microbial communities from Petit-Saut dam, French Guiana - Lab288 P3 | ecosystem: Host-associated > Arthropoda: Insects > Digestive system > Gut ...
AAATGAAAAAGCGACTTTTTCAGAAAATTATATGTTTTTATTCGACAATAATATCTTTCATCGCACCATCGGCGCGAAGATAACCTTTGCGCCTTTTTTCACGAATTTTCTCTAATTTCCCATGATTTCCACCAAAACTACACAAAATCCCCCACTTCACCGCAACAAATAGTATTTTACAAATGCTAAAAACACAGAATTGTGGAGATTTTCTCTGCATTTCTACTAATTTTTTGAAAAACATATGGCAAAACAACTGCCTTAGGTTGTTCTGCCTGCCGTATATTTCAAAAATAAGGTAAACAATTCTGTGTTTTTAGCGAATCAATGAATTATTGGCGGAACAGCCTTTGCTGTTTTTGTTCTAACTTTTTATGGGAGGTTGATTTATGGGCAGAATTATTAAGATGTTGGCGGCGGCAATAATGCTCGTCGCTATGAGTGTGTCGTCACAGGTGGTGAATGAAACCGCAACGTTCGATGGTGGTTTCAATTCGCGACACTATTTTAATAATAGGGACGGGCGCGCAGTAATAGAAGTTTATGCTTCAAGCGGCGGTGGTGGCGGACAAGGGGGGAATAGGCGCGAATATGCTTGTGGCACTCTTAATCTTCAAACGTGTAGAAGTCGCGGACGCGGCGGTGGTGGCGGTAGCGCAGCAGCAGCTTATATGAAGTTTTATGTAACCGGAACAACTCCTCTTAATATAAATGTAGGCAACGGCGGTAGTGGCGGAAGCCACGAATTTGTTGGTTGGGGTAGTGGTAGCAATACTTGGCAAGCCGGCTTTAGAGGTGGCGATGGCGGGCAAACAAGAGTAATCGGAGGCGGGCACGACCTTATTATAGATGGAGGTAAAGGCGGAGGAGAAGGAAGAGCAAATGGGGCGTGCAGCGGCAATTTAGAACCCTGTCGAATACAGGTTGGAGGAAGTGGGGCGCCAATAGTTACGAGACCTCTCGGTATTATAAATAATCAGTCATACTGGCAACAGGTTGGTGGAGATAGAGGCGATGATGGAGCTTACGATATAACCGTCGATTGCATTGACGGTAATGGTGGCGATGGTGGTGATTTTACAGTAAATTCAATTACAATCTTGCGAGGAGCAGGGGGACAGGGTGGGTTTGATAACGTAGCAGGAAGTAATGGAGCCCAAGGACAAGTTCTAATACGAGTTACCTACCTGCACGCAATAACATTTGATCTCAGCGGCGGTTTGGGAACATCTAATCTTGAAGTTCCGAACGGTACAACAATTGCAAAACCAACAGCCCCGATTAAAAGCGGATTTATTTTTGACGGCTGGTTTAATGAGGATTTGATAACTCCGTGGGATTTTGAAACCATTATTACGGAAAGCATTACAATTTACGCCAAATGGACGGAAAACACTTTTTCGCAAATAACACCGATAGGACCTCAAACTTACACAAGGTCTGCAATTACTCCACCGATTGAAGTAAAAGACGGTGAAAATATTTTAACAGAAAACATTGATTATTCCGTCGATTACACAAACAATATCAATGTCGGACAAGCAACCGTAATCGTAACAGGTATCGGTAAGTATTCAGGAACAGTAACTGCAAATTTTGATATTAACCCTGCGGATATTTCAGAGGCAATAGTACTTGCTAATTCCAGACAATACACAGGAGAGCCAATTACGACTGTTGTTTCAGTAAGATTAGGGCTAGATTATTTGGAAGAAGACGAGGACTATCTCGTTGTTTATTCAGATAGCGTAAATATCGGAGAAGTAACTGTAACCGTAACAGGTATAGTCAATTATTCAGGAACTGCAACGGGAACATTTATAATTTCTGCTGCAAGTCCGATAGATGTACCTGTTATTTGGGAAAATCTCGAACCGTTTACTTTTGACAGAACTAACCAAGGTCCTACTCCAATAGCAATAACAGATAAAGGCGACACTTTAGAATTGGTGCCCAATGCAGGTCATTCTTCGGTAGTAGGCGAACATATTGCTTGGGCGCTACTTCTAAACCCGAATCACGCTCAACCTGTTAACTTGCTTGCGCGCACTCAAGATTACGAAATTCAGCGACGTCCGCTGACAATCCAAGTCCCGACAGTATTTCAAAATGCCGAAAATCTTGATTCGGCAGGTCTTGTAGCGCGTATAAGAACGCAGATGAATTTCGGTAATTTCGGCGACACTCCCGACAACAACAATGATTCAACCGCTTTGAGAACATCTTCCACAATAACGCTGACAGAGCAAGCGCCGCAATCGGCGCCAAGACAACGCTCGTTGGAACTTCTTCGCTACCGAATTTATCTGCTTACAATTACAACAGATACCACGGGAGAACAAACGCGAAACTATATTGTAAATCCGATAACCGGAACAGAAATCAGAGTTGCCCAACAATGCAAAACCTGCCAAAGTTGGGGCAACGTCTGTATTGCCACTTGCAACGACGAGGCTTTCTTCAATCCGACTTCAATCCGCACTTCAACTTCGCCCAGTGACCGATACGGTATTGTGTTGGAGAACGCTGTAGTGTCGGATTTGGCGAGAATTTTGGTGGTAACCCCCGAACAAGCAACGGTGAATTTGGCGATTTTGGATAATTTGGGTAATGTGATGTTTTCTGTAGAGACGCAATGCTTGCGTCTCCAATCGTGCAAAATCGTCTGGAATCTCACCAACCAATCAGGCAGATTCGTCGCCAATGGCGCGTATCTAATCATCGCCGAAACAACAGGTATCAGCGGCAGACGATATTTGTATTCCACAAGAATCGGCGTAAATCGGTAACATCAAACAATAAGGGCGTATTGAACATACGCCCTTATTTATGTGTATCGGTATCAAAAGAATGCTTCGTTAAACTTGAAGTACGCGTAAAAAAAACGAGCAAAATGCGGATTTTGGTATTATATTTTAAGTATTACCTAGCTTCGGTGCTTCAGTGCCCTTAATTGCGTTTCCAATCTGTTTTTTCATATAAATCTAATGAAGGAGGGTAATCTATGAAGATTTTACCTAATTTTGGCTTTTTAGCGACTAACAAAATCGCAAGGGTATTTTCAATTGTTGTTGGCTTGCTTGTAGTGCTAATCAATGGTTTTGGCGGCTTTTTGCTGTATAAACTCAGCGCTTACGGCGAAAATATCGCTTTAATCGCAATTATCGTCGGTGTTATGGCAGTTGTGTCACTCGGATTGTATTTTTTTGTCGGCTGGGTAAACGGAAAAATCCATTGGTATGACAGTATGCTTGACGCGTTTCCGTCGCCGATTTCGGTTACCGACAAAAATATGAAATGGACTTTTATAAATAAAGTTGTGGAAGATATGCAGAAAGTTAAACGCGCCGATGTTGTCGGTAAACATTGCAGCAACTGGGGCGCGGCAATTTGCAACTCTCCCGATTGCACGGTTAAGTGTTTGCAGTCCGGCGAAAGAGACCACTCGTTTTTTGACCAATTCGGAATGAATTTCAAAGTTGACGCTCGCTATTTATACGACAGATACGGTCGCAAGGCAGGTCATATCGAAATTGTTAATGACATTACTTTCTTGAAGAAAGCACAAATTGAACAGACTAGTATGATTGAAGATTTGGAAAAACTCAGCGAGAAATTTGTTGATATTTCAGACGGTGTGACAGCAAACTCCGACCAAAATGTAAAAACAACGCAAGAGGCAGCGAAAATGGTGAATTCCATCAAAGAAGACAGCGAAAAATGCTCGGAATATATGAAAAAACTCACGGTGGCAATGACCGAAATCAGCAAGGCGTCCAATGATACGGCAAAAATCCTTAAAGACATTGACGATATTGCTTTCCAAACAAACCTTTTGGCGCTTAATGCGGCGGTAGAAGCGGCTCGCGCAGGCGAAGCAGGTAAGGGATTTGCGGTCGTAGCCGAAGAAGTCCGTAATTTGGCGCAACGTTCTGCCGAAAGTGCAAAGAAAACGGCAACGCTTATTGAGATCTCTCAGCAAAAGGTGAACACCGGTATGTCTTTAACCGATGAAACAACCGAATCGCTCTCCAAAATAGTCGCCGATGTAAACTCCAGCAACAAATTGATAAGCGAAATTTCGGAGTCTTCCGCTCAGCAAAAAGGCGCAATTTCCGACATAAACAGCGACGCAAAAAAAATGGCGGGAATTTTGTCCGGCGGCTTATCCGGCGGCAGTGTGAAATTGCTGGAATAAACGGATCTGTTATTTCTAAGGGCAAACTTTCGGGTTTGCCTTTTTTTTGTTGATATTTAGCATTTCCTGCCTATAAAATTTCCCACAAAATTCACCAAAAGCAAAATACTTCCGAAAACTATCTCAAAAAGAACGTATTTTTACATGAGAAATAATTAGGAAAAAGGAAAAAAATATGGCAATCGGTTTATATCCGGGGACTTTTGACCCGATAACGCTTGGGCACGCGGACATTGTTTTTCGGGCTTTGAGGGTTTTTGAGAAAATTTATGTGGTAATTGCGGACAATCCTAATAAAAAATGTTTATTTTCGGCGGACGAGCGGGTTGAATTTGCTAAGGATAGCCTTAAAGATTACGAAAATGTGGAAGTGATAAAGCACTACGGACTTGTTATGGACGCAGTGGCAAAGACGGGCGCTTCGACTATCATAAGAGGACTTCGGGCGCTGTCGGATTTTGACTATGAGTTTCAGATGGCGTTTACAAACAGGCAGCTTAACGAAAAAGTCGATACGATTTTCTTGATGACCTCGGCGCGCTATACAAATTTGAGTTCGTCGCTTGTGAAAAATCTGTCGCAATACGATTGTAATGTCGAAAAATATGTTTCTCCGCTTGTTGCGGAAGCATTAAAAAGCAAGTGTTCGCAATAAAAAACGTTAGCCCCTTGTGTGCGAGTGCGGTAAAAACGTATTTTCGTTCTGAAATTTTTCGCGAGTATGGTGGAATCGGCAGACACGGCGGTCTTAGAAGCCGCTATCGAGAGATGTGGGGGTTCAACTCCCTCTACTCGCACCAAAGTTTCGAAGTGGTAATAATTTGAAAAGAAGTTTTAACAATAAATAGGGAGTTTTTGAAAGATGAACGCAAAAGTAGAAGCGGTGAACGAGTGGAAAAAACGGATTTTAGTGGAAATTCCAAAAGAGGAAGTACAGGCGGAATTTGATAAAATTTTGGCAGATGTCAGAAAGAGGGCTGATATTCAGGGTTTCAGAAAAGGCAAAGTTCCCGAGAAAATTGTGATTTCAAGATACGGCGAAGGTATGATAATGGAGGCGACCGAAAAACTTATTTCGCGTACGTTTCATAAAAGTTGCACGGACAACAAAATAAATCCCGCGGGCGACCCTGTTTTTGAAGATACGAAAATCAATCCGAAAGAAATTGACGCGATTTCTTATGCGGCGGTGGTTGAAATTGACCCCGAAATAAAAATTGAAAACTACAAAGACCTGAAAATTAAGGTAAAAGAAGTAAAAGTTGACGACGATGAAGTTGACGAGATTATGGACAATATAAGAAATCAGCGCGCCGAATTGAACGAAACGAACGAGCCCGTTAAAAAAGGCGACGTGGTCGGCATTAAATACGAAAATATCGTTATTGACGGCAAAAAAAGCGAAACATTTCCCGCGCCGCAAATGGTCGAAGTCGGAAACGCGACCCTTGCCGAGCTGAACACGGAACTTATCGGTAAAAAAACAGGCGACAAAAAAGATATTTCCTTTGCGTTTCCCAAAGATTATCCGCTGAATGACTACGCGGGCAAAAAAGCGACGGCAAGCGTAGAGATAACACAAGTAAGAGCAAAAACGTATTTGCCGTTTGACGAGGAGTTTTTCAAGCAAATCGGAACTACCGCAACAAACGAAGAAGAATTAAAGGCGATTATAAAAGATAACGTTTTGCACAAAAAGAAAAGCGAAGCAAAAGACGAGGCATGCGAAAAAGCGACGGAAGAGCTCCTTAAAAAGAACGATTTTTATGTTCCCGAGGGTCGCATAAAATATTATATCGAGAATCTTTACAAAAACGAAGCGCATTATTTCAACGCGAAAAATCCTCAACCGAGCATTGAAGAATACCTCGAAAAAAGAAAAGACGAGGCGACAAAAGCAATTCGCCGTTTCCGTATTCTCGACTACATTCTTAAGGCGGAAAACATCAAGGTAAGCGGGGAAGAAGTTGATTCGTATATCGAAAATATCGCGAAAATGTATAACTATCCTTTTGAGCAATTTAAGGAATCGCTGAGAAAAAGCGGCGAAACTATTCAAATTCGCGAGGAATTGAAAATTGCCAAAACACTTAACTGCCTAATCGGTGAAGTGAAATGGGAAGATGCTTGTAAATAATTCAGCGTTGCAAAGCGTTGGTTTTGCCAAATATCACGGGCTCGGCAATGATTATATCGTTATCGACAAGAAATTCGGCGAATTTTTGAGCGTTGACAATATCATTCGTATATGCGATGTGCATTTTGGGGTCGGCAGCGACGGAATATTGCTTGCCGACCTTGATAAAACCGACGGCAAATTCGCCGTAAAAATATTTAATCCCGACGGAAGCGAGGCGGAAAAGAGCGGAAACGGTCTGCGTATTTTTTCGCGCTATTTGTTTGATTGCGGTTTGGTAAAACAAGGCGAAGAATTTGAAATAAGCACTTGGGGCGGCAATGTTAAATCTACCGTTGTCGATAAAAACTTGATAAAAGTAGAAATGGGCAAGGTGAATTTCGGCGCGATAAACGAGAAAATAACCGCTTTGGGCGACGAATTTTTATTTTGCGAAGTAAATGTCGGAAACCCGCATTGCGTTATAGTTTCGGACGATATTTCTTGCGAAATCGCAAAAAAATACGGGGCTGCAATAGAAACAGACAAGCGTTTTGTCAATCGTACCAACGTTCAATTTATGAAAATTATCGACAGAAAAAATATTCGGCTCGAAATTTGGGAGCGAGGAGCCGGATATACGCTTGCTTCGGGAAGTTCTTCGGTTGCCGCGGCTGCAGTCGCCAAAAAACTGGGCTTTTGCGACAATGAAATCCGCGTATCTATGGCAGGCGGAAATCTGCAACTAAATTTTGACGAAATTTTTAACGCAACAATGCTTGGCGCAGTGCAAAAAATCAGCACCGGCGAAATTGTCGCCGAATGTTTTGAAAATTGAAAAAATAGAAAAGGAGAAAAAATGACAGATAGTATGTTTATGGTAATTTTGTTGAGTGCAATTACAGGAATCGGCGGAATGGGTCTTGGCGGTATTGTTGCCGCGGTTTTGTTAAAAAAGCCGTCGGATAAAATGATATGTTGGCTTTTATCTTTTTCGGCGGGCGTTATGGTGAGCGTTGTTTGTTTCGGACTTGTCCCCGAAGCGCTTGAACTTGTAGAAAAGTGTGAATATTATGATTATTACGCCGCGCTTCTGATAATTGTCGGGCTTGTGCTTGGAGTTGTGGTAGTAATGGGGCTAAATCGCATTGTTGATAAAATCACCATAAAGCGAAAAGAAAAACTGAATATACACGCCACTTATGAAGAAATGTATCACGAAAGTCAATTGATAAAAAACCCCGCTCGACTGCTTCGTTCGGGATTGATTATACTCTTGGCTATAAGTTTTCATAATATCCCTGAGGGAATGGCTATCGGCGCCGGCGGAAGTCACAATTTTCAGTTGGGTTTGCTGTTGGCGCTTATGATAACGTTCCATAATATTCCCGAAGGAATGGCTGTTGCCGCTCCGCTTTTGGCAGGCGGAATCAGCAAATGGAAAGTGATTTTCTTAACCGCATTGTCGGGCGCAACAACACTTTTGGGTGGTATTTTGGGAATTTTTATCGGCGGTATTTCGGATATTGCGGTTGCGCTGTCGCTTTCTGCCGCAGGCGGGGCTATGCTTTACGTGGTTTTCGGCGAAATAATGCCTCAATCCGCAATAATGACAAAAAGCCGAATGACGTCGGTGCTTACGCTGTTTGGTATAATAGTAGGATTGATAGTAGCCCAATTACCCGTTTAGGCGAATAAAAGAGGCGCAGAAACGCAGTTAAAACGCTTGCATTTTTCAATGCGCCTCTCTTGTTTTTGCGAAAAAATCACCGCTACACCCCCTCGGTAAACTTATCAATCTCACTCTCAATCTCATCGAAATCGCTGTGAAGTAACTGTTCGTTGATTTTTTCTAAGAGTTCTCTTGTTTGTTTTGACCACGTTTTTTCTCTTAATGCCGCAAGCGACTCTCTTGCTTTATTTTTATCCCAATCTGCGCAGGCGGACTTGATTTCTTGCAGTTTTTCGCGTAAAAGCGGTTTGTCTTCGTCTGTGGAATCCTCGGCGGGGTCTTCTTTTTGCGGCGACAGATCGTTTACAAAGTCCTTGAGCGCGTTGAGGAAAACGGGCGTTTCGCTTGCTATTAACTCGATATTATTTTCTCGCCCTAATTGCTCTAATTTAAGAGCCGTAGCGGAGAGGTCGGTTTTATTCACGTTTGCCAGCGCGTTTTTTACTCCGTGCGTATAAATGATATACATCCGTATATCTTCCGTGCTGTAGGAGCCGCTTTTTTTGACGATTGAATCTAATACGTCAACGGCTTTATTCGCGTCTTGCAGGAATAACTCTATAAGTTGCGGGTCAATACTCGGCTGTGCGGTATCGGCGGAATCCTGCGCTTTTTTATTGAGCGCGCTCAGCTGCCTTGCCGCTTCGATTATTTCAGGAGGCTGTTTGTCGCGTATCAATTTATTAAGGACAAAATTTAATTGGCGCACGTCGATTGGCTTTGAAATAAAGTCGTCAAAACCGTTTTTCAAGAAAACGTCCGCTTGACCAACCACGGCGTTTGCCGACAATGCGACAATAGGATGGGCGTATCCCAAATCACGAATGATTTTTGTCGCCTCTACACCGTCCATTTCAGGCATCATGTGGTCCATAAATATTATGTCGTATTCATTGCCTTGTTTAATCTTTTCGATTGCGGCAAATCCGCTGTTAACCGAGTCGATGTTCAATCCGTAAGGCGTTAAAAGTCCTCTTGCGACGTATATGTTCGTTTCTACGTCGTCCACTATCAATATTCTGCCGTATGGCATAGGGTCGCGTATTATCTGAGTGCGCTTCATCTGCGCTCTGCTGCTTGAGCGGAAGTTGTGCAGAGTCTCTACCATTTCTTTTCCCAATACGGCGTCATCGACCTTGCCCTGCGGCAAAAACACGGTGAAAGTGGTGCCGACGTCGGGCTCGCTTTCTATAGAAATGTCGCCGTTCATCATGTGAATCAATTTGCGCGTAATGCTCATTCCAAGCCCCGTTCCTTCCGTAGAGCGGTTGGTTTCGAGATTAAAACGGGAATATTCGTCGAACAGTTTATCAACCTGCTCTTTTGACATACCCTGCCCCGTGTCGCTTACGCTGACTGTCAAGGTTGTTTTCTCGTCGTCGCCATCAATAGGTTTTGACGAAACGGACATTTTGACCGTGCCTTTGGAGGTATATTTTAAGGCGTTGGAAAGCACATTGTTCAAAATCTGTTTTATGCGGAGTTCGTCGCCGCATAGCATCATCGGCAAATCTTCTTCTATGTGCAGTTCAAATTCTATGGGCTTACTGCCGATACGCATCATATTCAGTTGCGCCGTATCGCTGACGAGGCTCGCCGTTTCGTATTTCGAGGCAACCAATTCAAATTTGCCCGCTTCGATTTTTGAGAGGTCAAGAATGTCGTTGATTATGCAGAGCAGCATAACGCCCGAAGAGTAAATCTTTTCAAGCCCGTCCCTCACTTCCTGATCCAGCATTTCGTTATGAAGTTGTATTTCGGTAATGCCCAAGATGGCGTTCATCGGCGTGCGAATTTCGTGGCTCATCGTGCTGAGGAACGTGCTTTTTGCCTTATTGGCGACTCTTGCCTCTTCGAGAGCATCCGAAAGAGCCGACATAAATTTTTGCTCAGTTAATAACATTTTGCGAACAAACAAAACTATAATGGCAAGCACAATTATATACGAAAGTATAAGCAACAGCAATACGATCTGCGACATCTGCGAAAGGGTTTGTTCTAATTCGGAGACGAGATTGTTAGACCAAATATAGCCTATTACCTCGCCATTGCGCACTATCGGCAACATTGCGTTCATAATATTTCCGCGCACCATAGTTCCCATCGAAACTTCTGCGGTGTTCGTTGCCATAACCCGCCGTCCGGGGTGAGCCTCGCCTATGGCAACGCCTACTCTGCTTTGGTGCTCGGCGGAAGGACCGTAAGTAAGTATGGCGTCCAACTCTCTGGAATAATAGCCTACGCCCAAGCCCGGCGTGGAAATGGCTACATCGTCGGTGATTTCGCGCAATGCGTCGTTCAGCGCCATTATTTGCTCTTCTTTCGA
>Ga0123353_10018221_pt1 | contig 10370 bp, 9 predicted proteins | sample TergutLab28metaG_3_FD_92763 | JGI IMG/M metagenome (GOLD analysis project Ga0123353, IMG submission 92763) | Labiotermes labralis P3 segment gut microbial communities from Petit-Saut dam, French Guiana - Lab288 P3 | ecosystem: Host-associated > Arthropoda: Insects > Digestive system > Gut ...
GCAGACGTGTTCGTGCGGCCCTCGTTTTACGAGATGACCCGCGACTATCTGAGCCCGCTCAAGCAAAGCCGAGTTGATACACTGGTGCTCGGTTGCACGCACTTCCCGCTGCTTGCGACATCGATCGGGCAAGTCATGGGAGCGGGGGTACAGCTGATCAACTCCGCCGAGGAGACTGCCCGGGAGGTCACCGAGACGCTTTCGCGCCGAGGCCACTTGCAGGTCTCCGATGCGGGGGCGCGCCACTACGAGTTCGTGACGACGGGGGACGCAAAGGAGTTCGTGCGTCTTGGTGAACGGGTGTTTGGTGCCCGGCCTGATGCGGTGCGGGTAGAAAGCCTAGAGGTGTTGGGCAGCCGGTTAAGCGATGAGCACGTTGCCGCACTGTCTGCACTGTCCGAGGTGCAAGAATTCAAGTCCGATGTGTAAGCATCCAAGCGAAGGGGAAGCGTATGAGTGAGCGGATGGGGGATCGTGGTTTTGGGCGCACCGAGCACCAGATCCGACCGGTGCGGGTCACACGCGGCTACCTCAAGCATGCGATGGGGAGCTGCATCTTTGAGTTGGGCGACACACACGTGCTCTGTGCTGCGTCTGTGAGCGAGGGGGTGGGTGCCTGGAGGCGCGGTTCAGGGCTCGGCTGGCTTACCGCCGAGTATTCGATGCTGCCAGCCTCGACCCACACGCGCTCCCGCAGGGAGACGATGACCCTGCCCAAAGGCCGCACCCAAGAGATCCAGAGGCTGATAGGCAGGTCTTTGCGGACGGCGGTCGATCTTGGTGCCCTTGGTGGCGAGGTGACGGTCACCGTTGACTGTGATGTCCTTCAAGCCGACGGAGGGACACGCACAGCGGCCATCACAGGGGCGTGGCTTGCGCTCTATGATGCGCTTGAGCAATGGAAGCTCGCTGGCAAGGCATCAAAAAACGCGTTATTCAGCCAGGTTGCGGCAACGAGCGTTGGCCTTGCGGACGGGTGCTTGATGCTCGACCTTGACTACTCGGAGGATTCTGTTGCCGAAGTTGACATGAATGTGGTCATGGATGGGGAGGGCAATTTCATCGAGGTGCAGGGAACCGGGGAGCGGATGCCTTTTGACCGCGGGCGTCTTGACGCGATGCTTGATTTGGCGACAGAGGGGATCAGCGAGCTGCTTGCGGTGCAACGCCGTGTGGTCGATGAAGGGCTCGACCGCTATGGGTTCTGAGAAGCTCGTGGCAGCAGGATCGATAACGGGTTCGGCAACTGAGGGCTCGGCAACGGTGATTGTGGCAACCGGCAACGCTGGCAAACTCGCGGAGATACGCGCAGCGCTCGGCTTTACCGGATGGCGGTTCATTGCTGCCGGGGAGGCATGCGAGGACTGGTCAGGCCCCGCAGAAGACGGGGAGACCTTTGAGGCGAATGCCCGCATCAAGGCGCGTGCGGCTTGGGAGCATTTCAAGTTGCCTGCGCTTGCCGATGACTCTGGGCTCGAGGTCGATGCGCTTGGCGGTAGGCCGGGGGTCTTTTCAAGCCGGTATGCGGGCTCGGATGCCACAGATGCCGACAACAACACAAAGCTGCTTGCCGAACTCAGCGCTGTTCCTGAGGCCAGCCGCAAAGCCCGTTTCCGGGCGACGGTGATCCTCATCAAAGGCGATGGCACCGAAGCGGTGGCGACGGGTGCATGTGAGGGGATGATCGGGCGCGTCACTTCAGGCGATGGGGGGTTTGGCTACGACCCGCTTTTCCTGCCCGAGGGCGCTTCGGGGCGCACTATGGCGGAACTCACACTTGCCGAGAAAAACGCCATAAGCCATCGTGGGGCAGCCTTGAGGGCACTTGCTGCAAAGATAAAAGCAGGCGGCTGACTTGCGTAGGGCCTTAAACGTGTGGGCAATGCCTCAAATGGCGGCGGGAAGCCGTGCGCTGGAAGTGCGTGTCGGCAACCGGTCTATCGGTAGCTGTAGCGGACATGAGGCGCATCGACATGAGGCACATCGATAGCTGGAAATCCAGCGACACCACGCTATACTGTGTCCTGCCCTGCGCGTGTGCGCTTTCTTCGTGCGTACATTGTTGACGTAGCGGCTACGCGTGTCAGAGTCGGGCTGTAGCGCAGCTTGGTAGCGCATCTGCTTTGGGAGCAGAGGGTCGCAGGTTCAAATCCTGTCAGCCCGACCAACGTACTATTGTGCTTGTGGGAGCGCGATTTCTGTCTGCAAGCTTGTGCTGCTCACTATTCATTATCAGAGACAGAGTTGGCAGGTTTAAGATCCGGGCGTTTGCTTGAGCACATATCTTGTGTTGCGTGCGCCTCCAGTCATTTCCAAATACCCAGCATCAACAAGTCTTTTCAGTTTTCGTTGCACGGTGCGCTTGTTAACGCCGGTCAATATGCTTTCTGCCTCGGACAGTGAAATTGAGTTGAATTGTTGAGCGTAAGATAGCAAATCAATCGCATCTTCTTTGATCTGGTCTACTCCACCCATACCTACCGTGATGCCTGCCAGTATCGTTATTGTTGCCGCTAGCACTTTCGTCGAGGACAAGAAGCTACTTGCAAAGTAGTCCAGCCATGGATTCAGGCTTTTAGCAAGTGCCGCCTCATAGGTAGAGCCCTGTGACTTATGTAGGGCCTCGTAGTACCCACCTCTATCTTGCGAGTAGTAGGTATCGAGTGCACTTCATTGGCTACTTCATCTTCGTGAGCAGCCGTGTAGAGCGTATCCCCGTCTTTGCCCTCAATATATACAGGGTTGAACCGCCACGCCCCGGATTTTTCTTTGGCGAGCAATCCTTCGGTAATTATCTTATGAACCGTCAGAACATCTTCAATCGTTAGTTCGTCTTTCCTTTTCTTTCGTCCATCCATCCAGTCCAATGCCCTTTTGTAGTTCTTTACTTCAATTTCAGCATACTGGTGGCGGGTCAGTTGCTTCCCCGCTGTGTCTGATAGCACTCTTTCCACTTGCTTATTGTTGAGGGGATTGCCCTCTATCGAAGTCGAGCTATGTGTAGCCTCGATGGTTGCCCGATGGCGCAGTTCTATCTCGCGTTCTGGCAAAATAAAGCTACTCTGAACCTGTTTGCGAAGTGCCTCTATCTCTGCAATGGTGATTAGCAACTTGTCTGCGATAGTATAGTTTGGCTTGAACATACTCACAGCATAGCATGCCCGAAATTGAATCACGACAATATCACGACATAGATCACGACAGCCTGTTCATCAGCTAGGCAATTTGAACTTATGTCGAGGCAAATAGCCATCAATGTCGATCGCCTCTTAGCTTTAGGACTTGCTTGCGCTTGGTTTTTTCAAGCCTGATCGTGCGTGCTGTCCCATTTCTTCGAGCGCAGCGCGAAGAGCCCGACCGTTCCGATGTGCCCCGTAGTGCCCTAGCCGTGGCATTCTTGCTAACATAGCGTACAATCACGCAGGCAAGCGGTCGTAGTTCAATTGGTAGAGCATCAGCCTTCCAAGCTGATTGTTGCGGGTTCGAGTCCCGTCGACCGCTCCAGCGATGATCAGTGCCGCCGTTGAACAGCATGTTCGGGCATGCGGGACGGTCTGGCTTTTCGGCACGTTGATGCTTTGTGCGCCCGTAGCTCAGTTGGATAGAGCGGGAGACTTCTAATCTCTAGGTCGGGGGTTCGAATCCCTCCGGGCGTGCCATGCCCTACCTGGTGTTTTGCGGTTTTTTCATTAGATCGCGACTACCGTCTGTGCGCCAATTAGCGCCAAATACTCCTGCTTGCCCAGCACTGCATGGTTATGCATACGCCCAGAAAGTGCTCTGACCAGCTTGTCTTCAAATCAGCCGCTCTCTTGGCCGCCTGCTGGGCTTTGACAACAGTTCCGGCCATTGCCTCACATTCGCGCAGAACAGCCTGTATGGCGGCCACTGGGGTGCTCGGCTGGGGCATCCTGCTACGTTTTGCCAGAGACCCTCGGCACCAGTTTGCCGAGGGTCTCTGTAGTCCACAGAAAGGGGCTACTGTTTCAAAGAAATCTCACCAGTTTGCGTGCCAAAAAAGCCTGTTTGAACCTGAAGTACCAGGTCATTCGTTTCTAAGCCTTCAGGAATCGCAAACAGAAGATAGCCTGTTTTATCGAGCTTTGGGTTGATTTTTTCTAGGAAAAAACTCTGCCCAGAATCTACATACATGAGGTTATCGCCATCTGTCTCATATGTAGTGCCGTCGCTTTCGCACAGCTTAAAGAAAGAGGTGTTTAGTGTGACGGCCTCTTTGGACTCGTTTTTTACAGTCACGGTGGCGATAAGCCAGTTCCCATCCTTACTGCCAAGCACGCTTGAAAGCTTCTTCGCAGTTTTCACTTCGCTGACAATGAATACCAGGTCGCCAACTTTAAGGGGGTCGCCAATAGAAGCCTTAGTTGCTTCGGCTGTCTCTGCCGTAGTGGCACCTTCGCCAGCAGTGCCATCCCCATCGCCGCTCTCACTGCCACTTGCGCACGCGGCACCAATGACGATAAAGAAAAGAGCAATAAGGCAGATTGCTATCTTTCTGGAAATATTCATCGCTAAACCCTCTTTCATGCTCGTTCGCTGCTTTATAACCAGCTCGGTAATGTCGAGCTTCTCAGATGTTGACTATAAGTCACAGTGTGAATGATGACAAGCAGAAGGTGACGCATAGTCCGTAGACTCATAGTCAACGCAAGCGTGTACTTGACACATGCCTACAGAGACGAACGCATGCACGGAATTCGGGTGCCACTTGAGGAGCCTACGCGCCGAGCGCGGCCTCTCCCAAGAGGAGTTAGCAAACTTAGCCGGACTTGATCGTACATATATCAGCAGCTGCGAGGCTGGTCGGCGCAACGTGACCTTGCGAACGCTTATCCGGCTTGCGAAAGCATTAGGTATCACGCCAGAGGAGATGCTCCCCGAGTTTTCGGAAACTGCAATAGTTGGCGAGTGCGAGTAAAGATTCGGCGACAACAACCAGAGGAGCGGATGCCGTTTCGGCAGCATGCTTTTCTCGGCAAGTGTGAATCAGAAACAGTGTGGTGATTGGAAGGATCTTTCAGGGAGGAATGGAAGATTCTTCTCGGTTCCATGGTTACAGGTTGCAACAGTGTGTATACTAGGCTGCTGGCAATGAGCAGAGCTGGTGGGTGTCGGTGCCTTCTGACCGCAGTCCGGCTCTCTTCGGGTACGTTATGCCACTCACGGTGGGTGTAGCTCAGTTGGTTAGAGCGTCGGACTGTGGCTCCGAAGGTCGCGGGTTCGAGTCCCGTTACCCACCCCAGACATTGAAAACGTGCGTTTGCCAAAGATTTGCCGAGCGATTCGCACATGCGGCGTATGCGACAGAGGATGTGGCAGAGGCGGGCAAAAGCGCTTTCATATGGGCCGTTAGCTCAGCTGGCAGAGCAGGGGACTCTTAATCCCAAGGTCGTAGGTTCGATTCCTACACGGCCCACCATGATCTACCTGCGCAAACGCCCCGAAGGGGGCGTTTTTGTTCCGGAAGAAATGTTAGTTTTATGTTAGTGGCAGCATCCGCGTGGCATAAACGCTGCACCTGCATGCAAGATCTTCTCGTCTCAAAGGAGTGGCTAAAAGTGCCTACTTCGGTGCCTCCTGGACGCGAGACCCTTGCTAGGCAACCGTGCGTCTCAATCAAAGTCTCCGGCATGACGGTATAATGTAGGTCTGCCTATTGCACGTTCATAGCGCAGGCTTGGTTTTACGTAGCCTTTTACCCGGGGAGGTGGGAAATGACGTTTGATGCGCGCCAGTCGGTCCAAGATGCCCTGGATCTGCTCGCAGTTCGCCTGGACACCATTATCTCCCGGCAGTTTGCCCAAGAGTTCGATGGCGGCTCGTGGACCTCGATCCTGGTCGATCTTGATCGGGCGAAAGGCATTGCGGACCGCTACTATTCCTCGGGTGATTTGCAGGTTCAGTTGCGCATGCTTACCGAGCGTCTCGGCAGCCGAGGGTTTCCGTTCGAGACGATCGGTGGGCGGGAGGTCTCCACGCTCGGCAGTGAACTGCGCATTGTGCGCAACCGATGGGCCCACAACGACAGCTTTACTGCGCTTGATGCATGGCGCGTCCACGACTTCGTGCGTCGCCTCTTGGTGCTTCTGCGCGATGCAGAGGGGACCGCACTCGGCTCAGGCGGCTGGGATGCTGCCCTTGCCGAGGTCGCTCGGGCGCAGGTTTCCATCAGCGCTGCTGCACTTGCTCCGCCTGCCGAGGTGCCCCAGAGGGCCTATCAGCGCGTCACTCCGCTCACGCCTGTCCGTCCCGCCGAGGAGCTCAAGGCCATTGCGTCACCGGCTCCCACCACAGACGATGATCGTGTCGATCCCGACTCGGCGGTATTCTCGCGCATGGGCGACGGAATGAACCCGACGCGCTGGGCGTTTGAGCCCTGGCGTGTGGTATTGGTTGGGGATGCCTCGGTGTTCGACGACCTCTCAAAGAAATATGCAAAGGAACAGGTCAGGGCAGTCATCGTCGAGATAGTGGAATTTGAGGGGCCCATCCATATAGATCGGCTGGCCATGCTCACCGCGGCATCATTCGGCCTGCGCCACCTTCACTCGAAAAGACAGCGCCAGTTGGTGCGCCAGATCGAGGCCACCGGTTTCGAGATCGACGAGCACCAGTTTGTCTGGCCGAGCGACATCAGCCGAGCGGATTGGACGGAGTTCCGGCCCAACTCAAGTGATGCCGATCGTCCATTTGTGCACATCAGCCCGACTGAGCTCGCAAATGCTGCCCGTTTCTTGCGTGATCAAGATCCCATGATCGATCAAGCGGCCCTTGAAGCAGGGGTCCTGCAGACGTTTGGTCGGATGCGTCCTACCAGGCAGGTTGCCGAGCATCTAGACCGATCCCTCAAAGCGTCAGGGGTCTGACTTTGGTTTTACTGAACCACAACATATGGCATAAGCGGTCATAGAGCACCAGCGTCTACCAGCGGTTTTGTGGAACCGATAGTTCCGACTCCGTCGTGTGCTGTGATCCAATTTGTTCTCTATGCACCTCGGGTAAAAGTGGGTAAGCGTGGGTGATAAATCTTGTCAGAATGGCAAGATTTGGCAGGATGGCAAGAAAACTGCTTGTTAGTCACCCATAAGGACTCTTACCCATCGGGGGGCATGACATGTTGAGCTTTAAATCTGCTGATGTGCGTTCTACGAGTAGTGACCGTGCAATCGATGAGTGTATCAGCGAGATGTACGGAGACGCGGAACCAGAAGCTGGCACCATGTGGATTGTTAACGCATGCATCGGCCACAGGCTGGACAATATCGCCGATGCTATCCGCGCACGCGTTCCAGACGTTTTAGTGGTAGGCGGCTCTTGCGGCGGGATTATCGGTTGCGAGGGTGCCGGCGAGGCGATGACGCATCTGGCTGTTTTGGTCGTGCGCGGTTCCGAGGATGAGCTTGCGTACTCGGTCGTCGATGGCTATGGCGGAGCAGTTGCATACGAGAAGGGCCTCGAGCTTGCGCGGAACCTGATGCACAAGCTTCCTGACGCGCACGTCATCTATCTGCTCGCCCCAGGCCTTGATGCGCGCAATGACGAGCTTCTCCGTGCGCTTACAGAGACCTTTGGCAGCGGCACCATCATCTTTGGCGGCGTCTCCTCCGACAACAACAAAGGCATTATGACCTCGCAATACATCGGGGATCGTGCGAGCGCACGCGGTGCTTGGGCGATTGGTTTTGCCGATAAGACGCTCCATGCCTCCACATCTACAACCCATGGTTTCCTCGCGTATGGCGAGCCAATGACCGTTACCAAGGCCGAGGGCAATGTCATTATCGAGTTTGACGGTCGTCCGGCTTGGGAGGTCTATTCAGAGCGACTCGGCAGATTTTGCGCAGACGAGGTACAGAGCCTGTTCATTGCCGGCGGCTTGGCCAAAGAGCTATCCGCCGAGCAGGCCGAGAAATACGGCAACACACATATTTTGCGCGGGGGTTTTCCTGGCGGAGAGGATGGGAGCATCCGCCTGTCGGTCTCGGCGAACGTGGGTGATCGGTACTGCCTTACCGCACGCGATGAGGAGCGGGTGTTTGCTGCGCAAAAGAAGGCGCTTGAGACCATGTGCGCCGATATTGCCGCGAAATCGCTTGACGGGAAGATCCATCCGGTAGCTGTTTTTCAGACGGACTGCCTTTTCCGTGGACGGCTTCTGTTTGGGAAAGTCATGAAAGACGAGATCATCGGCATGATGCAAAGCGCACTGCTGGATGAGGACAACGAGGTTCCGCCGTGGCTTGGAATGTATGGTTTCGGCGAGTTTTGCCCGTTGGCTGGCGAGAACCTTTTTCACACGTACACGAGCTCGCTTTTAGTACTGTACCGCTGACCTTAGCACGGGCCGACATGTGATCCGTAATGGAGAAAGTGACGACAACCAGCATGGCACGCACCCATGAGACAGAGCTTCAGGAGCTTCGCAGGATCCTCGCCGAGCGCGAGGAGCAGATCACGTGCAATGAGATCGAGAAGCAACGTGGTCGCGAGATGCGCAGGAGGCTTGACATGCAAAACGAACTGCTCAAGCAGGTGCATGAGTATTCACAGCGCGTGTTCGATGCCGGCTCCCAAGACGAGGTAGCCACTATCCTTGTCGAGGGAGTGGTCGATGTCTTTCAGCTCGAGGTGGGCATCATGCTGCTGCTGGATGTATCTAGAGAGAAGCTCATCCAGCGCGCAGCGTGCAATTTCGAGTGTGCCGATAAAGAGTTTGCGGTGGGTCGCGAGTGGCTTAGCCGATCGGGGCTTCTTTGCTCTCGTAGGCAGGAAGTGGTCATCGAGTCTGCGTGTTGCCAAGCATCATCCTTCGCCCAGTCGCCTTTTTCGCAAATGGGTCTTGCCCATGCGATCTGCGTGCCTATCTTCGACAACGACCAGAAGATGACAGGCGTGATCGTTGGCGGAGTCACTGAGGCGGGTAAGGTCGTCTACGATTTTAATCCTGAGGCCATCTCATCCCCATTCTTAATCTTTGGGCAGCATGTCAACAGCATCTACAACAATCGCATCGCGCTTGACAAGATGGCAGCTGCCAATGAGGCGAAGTCCCGTTTTCTTGCCAGCTTGAGTCATGAGATCCGCACCCCTATGAATGCGATTATCGGCATGGTCCAGCTTGCGAGGCGCAAGGAGTCCTTGGTTGATTGGAAGCAGTGTGTTGATGAGATCAACGTAGCCTCGCACCATCTGCTCGGCCTGCTTAATGACTCCCTTGACATGGCAAAGATCGAAGAGGGCAGGTTTGTCCTTGAAAATGAGCCGTTTGTGCTCGGCGCAACGATTGACCATGTGGTAAGCAACATGTCACCAAGCGCTAATGCAAAAGGGGTCCACGTTGTCCTTGACCTGCATGGGATAAGTGGGCTTACGCTCAGCGGTGACTCGCTGAAGCTGTCGCAAGTGCTTATCAATCTGATGTCTAATGCTATCAAGTTCACTGATGCAGACGGTCAGGTGAAGCTTAGCGTAGAGCAGCTCTATGATGACTCTGGAAAGACGCTCGTGTCGTTTTCAGTGATCGACTCAGGAATCGGTATCTGCTCGGAGTTCCTGCCAAATCTTTTTTCGCCGTTTGAGCAAGCGGATGCAGGGGTTACACGGAAATACGGTGGGACGGGTCTCGGGCTCTCGATAAGCAAGGCGATTGTGGAGACAATGGGCGGCGCTTTGAGGGTGGAGAGTACCGTAGGAGTAGGGTCGAACTTCTCTTTCCAGATCTGGTTCGACCAGGTTGCCGAGTCCCTGGCGCAAGCTGCCTTAAGCCCTGAGTACCCAACGGAGGACTTCAGCGGGCGCAATATCCTTGTGGTAGACGACATTGAGATCAACCGGTTGATTGTGACGGCGTGGCTTGACGGAGTAGGGGCAAATATTGTTTTTGCCACCAATGGCCGAGAGGCTGTGGATGCGTACGTGTCGGCAGGCAAAGGATTCTTTGACCTTGTTCTTATGGACATACAGATGCCTGTGATGGATGGGGTGGAAGCAACCAAGATGATCCGGGCCATGCCTTGCGAAGATGCAAAAGAAGTGCCGATCTTTGCCATGACTGCGAATGCCTTTGACGAGGACAGGCGCTTAGCGATTCGAGCTGGCATGAGCGGGCACATCAGCAAGCCCTTTGATTTTAGCTCGGCAATGGAGACTGTCAGTAAGGCTATGCAGGCGTACCGCCCGCTATAATCGTGTCGACACCAGATACCGGTTCTCGACACCAGACACCGGCCCCCGATACAGATACCGGCTCCTGATACCGGGCACCGGCTCTCGATACCAGGAACTGGTCTCCGACACCGGACACCGGTCCCCGATACCAAGCCTCTTGGCGTGATCGGCTGATATCGTATGGA
>Ga0123353_10018225_pt1 | contig 10370 bp, 9 predicted proteins | sample TergutLab28metaG_3_FD_92763 | JGI IMG/M metagenome (GOLD analysis project Ga0123353, IMG submission 92763) | Labiotermes labralis P3 segment gut microbial communities from Petit-Saut dam, French Guiana - Lab288 P3 | ecosystem: Host-associated > Arthropoda: Insects > Digestive system > Gut ...
CAGGCGGCGCAGCAATCCCGCACCAAGGGCGAAGCCCGCACGGTGGACACGCGTTCGGGCAGCGTAAACCTGGACAAATACAACGAGCGCTACGAGCAGATTGCCCCCGGGCAGCAGCAGGGCGGGCAGGGGCGCCGCAGCGGCGACCAGCAGCAGAATAAGCAGAAGCTCAACCAGCGCAGCCGGCAATACCGCAGGCAGGGCATGCGGTCCCGCCGCCACGAAACAGAGGCCGAGCGCCTGCGCCGCATCGCCGCAGAGCGCGCGAAAAAGCCGCAGCTGGTCATCAAGGTGGGCGAGGAAATTCTTGTGAGCGACCTTGCCCTCAAGCTCAAGCGCACCGCCGCCGAGGTGATCAAGGCGCTGTTCGTTTCCTTTGGGCAAATGGCGACCATCAACGACACGATCGACTTCGACACGGCGGCGCTTGTGGCCACGGAGCTTGGCGCGAAGGTGGAGCGCGAGGTCATTGTTACCATCGAGGAGCGCATCATCGACGACAGCGCGGATAGAGACGAGGACCTGCGGCCCCGCGACCCGGTCGTCGTGGTTATGGGCCACGTGGACCACGGCAAGACCTCGCTCCTCGACGCCATACGCGACACCGCCGTGACGCAGACGGAGGCCGGCGGCATCACCCAGCACATCGGCGCGTACCGCGTGGAGGTGAACGGCCGATGCATTACATTCCTGGATACGCCCGGCCACGCGGCCTTCACGGCCATGCGCGCCCGCGGCGCCCAGGCCACGGACATCGCCATTTTGGTCGTGGCCGCCGACGACGGCATCATGCCGCAGACGGTGGAGGCCATCAACCACGCCAAAGCCGCCGGCGTCAGCATCGTTGTGGCCATCAATAAAATCGACAAGCCGGACGCGAACCCCGATAAAATCATGCAGCAGCTCACCGAATATGAGCTGGTACCCGAGGAGTGGGGCGGCGAGACCATCTGCGTGCCCGTTTCCGCCAAGACGCAGGAGAACCTGGGGTCGCTGCTGGAATCGCTGCTGCTGGTGGCCGAAATGAAGGAGCTGCGGGCCAATCCCGACCGCGCCGCGAAAGGCGTCGTCATTGAGGCCCGCCTGGATCGCGCGAGGGGGCCCATCGCCACCGTGCTCGTGCAGAACGGGACACTGAAATCCGGCGATGTGCTTGTCGCGGGCGAAGCCGTGGGCCGCGTGCGCGTGATGACAGACTACAAGGGCATCGTGCTCGAGGAAGCGGGCCCCTCGGTTCCCGTGGAGATCATGGGCCTGGCCGAAGCGCCCCACGCCGGCGACACCTTCGACGCCGTCACGGATGAACGCCTGGCGAGAGAATTGGTGGAGCAGCGCAAATACAGCGCAAAAGAAGAAATCTTCAGCCAGAATTCTCAGGTGACGTTAGAGACTTTGTTCGAATCCCTGAAGGAAGGCGAGCTCAAGGACCTGAATATCATCGTCAAGGCCGACGTGCAGGGCTCCGCTGAAGCCGTGAAGCAAAATCTGTTAAAGCTTGGCAACGAGGAGGTTCGCGTGCGCGTGATTCACGCGGGTGTTGGCGCCGTGAGCGAATCCGACGTCATGCTGGCCTCGGCCTCCGGGGCGATCATCGTCGGCTTCAACGTGAGCTCCGACCCAATCGCCGCCGGGAACGCCGAGCGCGACGGCGTGCAGCTGCGCATGTATCGCATCATCTACGACATGATCGAGGACGTGCAGCAGGCCGTGAAGGGCATGCTCGCGCCGAAGTACCGCGAAGCGGCCCTGGGCCGCGTGGAGGTGCGGCAGGTGATGAAAATTTCCTCCGTTGGCACGGTGCTTGGGAGCTATGTGCTCACCGGCAAGGTGCTGCGAGGCGCGAAGTGCCGCGTGGTGCGCGGCGGCATCGTCCTCGCGGACGACGAAATCGCATCGCTGCGCCGCTTCAAGGACGACGTGAAGGAAGTGGCCCACGGCTACGAGTGCGGCATTTCGCTGGAGAAATTCGTGGACGCCAAGGAAGGCGATATCTTAGAGGTTTACTTTATGGAGGAGTACAGGGATTAAATGAGAAATAATAATGCAGAATGCAGAAATAAAATTTCTCATTTCTGCATTCTCATTTGTCATTTAACAAACCGGAGGTTTTGACATGCCATCCTACCACATCAACCGCCATTCGGAGGACATCAAGCGGGAGCTCACCGCGCTCCTGCGGGACGTGAAGGACCCGCGCGCGCAGGAGAAGATGCTCACGGTCGTGCGGGTGCATTTAAGCGGCGACGGCGCTGTCGCGAAAATTTACGTCAGCGCCATGGAGGGCCTTGAAGCGGCGCGCGAGGCCGTGCAGGGCCTCAAAAGCGCGGCGGGTTTTCTGCGCGGGGAGCTTGGCCGCAGGCTGGAGCTGCGCCATGCCCCGGAGCTGCGGTTCATCGCGGACAATTCCATCGAAACGGGCACGGAAATCATCAAGAAAATCGCGTCATTGGAGAATCAAGATTGAAAACAGAACATGGTCATTTTCATGCCTTGTTGGTACCGGAAAGCAGAAGAAAGGTATGAGCGATATGAAAATCATTGACCTGCAAACGGCGGCCGAGCGGCTGCGCGGCGCGGACGCTGCCTGGATTCTGGCCCATGCCCATCCTGACGGCGACACCTTGGGCTGCGCGTTTGCCATGGCCCATGCGCTGAAGGCCATGGGCAAGGACGTCGCCGTGTTTTGCGAAGACCCTATCCCGGAAATGTTCGCGTACATGCAGGAGGGCATAGAGGATCACGTGTATATCGGCGCCGCGGCTCCCGATCTCTTGCCGCCCAATCCATGCCTCCTAAGCGTGGACGTGGCGGTGGAGCATTTGCTGGGGCCCATCCTGTGCGGGCGTTTTTGCGGGAAGATCGACCTGAGCGTTGACCATCATCCCACGAACACGCTGTTCGCCAAAGAAACGCTGCTGGATGTATCGGCCGCCGCCGCCGCCGAGCTGGTCTCCGACTTGATTGACGCATTGAGCGCCGCGCCCATGACAGAGCTTGTCGCCGCGTGCCTTTACGCGGGCGTCAGCACGGACACCGGCTGCTTTCGCTACCCCAGCACCACGGCGCGCAGCCACCGCTACGCCGCCCGCTACATGGAGCTTGGCGTGAAAACAGAGCCCCTGGACCGCGCCTTCTTTGAGACCGAAACCCGCACCTACATGGTGTTGGAGCGCCTCGCCTTCGACGGGCTGCGCTATTTCTGCGGGGGGAGCGTGGCGCTGGTGGCGGTGACGCAGGCGATGTTCGAGCAAAGCGGCTCCAACGACGAGGAGTTCATCAAAATTGTGACCCGCACGCGCAACATCGAGGGCGTGCAGGTGGGCGTTGCCATCCGCGAGCGCGTGGACGGGACATTCAAAATCTCACTGCGCAGCCATGACGCCATTGACGCGGCGGTTATTTGCGCGCGCATGGGGGGCGGGGGGCACAAGTACGCGGCGGGCTGCGCCAGCGAGCTGCCCCTCGAAGAGACGATTGAGCTGGTGATCGGCCATATTTGCGAGGCGCTGGCGGAGGCCACCCCATGACCTCCCTCCTCCTCCTCGACAAGCCCGCCGGGATGACGTCGTTTACAGCTGTAAACCGCGCGCGGCGCATACTTGATTTGAAGAAAGCCGGGCACACGGGCACGCTGGATCCCATGGCCACCGGCGTTTTGGTCATTTTGACCAACGGCGCGGCGCGGTTCATCGAGTTCCTGCCAACGCATCAAAAGGCTTACAGGGCGGGGTTACGGCTGGGTATCACGACGGACACCCTGGACATCACCGGGCAGGTGCTGTCGCGCCGGCCGGTTGACGTGACGACGGAAGAAATCGAACAAGCCCTGGAGCGATTCCGGGGCAAAATCATGCAGACGCCGCCCATGGTTTCGGCCATCAAGCAGGGCGGCGTGCGGTTGTATGCCCTCGCAAGGCAGGGGATTGAAGTCGAGCGCCACGCCCGCGAGGTGGAGATATTCAGCTTGGAATTATCCGAAGTTGGCGGCGAATATTTTCTCGACGCGGCGTGCTCCGCGGGGACCTATATCCGCACGCTGATCGATGATCTGGGACGGGCGCTTGGCTGCGGCGCGGCGATGACTTCTTTGCAAAGAACGCAAGCCAATGGCTATGCCATCGATCAATGCGCCACGCTTGAACAGCTCGAACGCGGCGCGTTTCATGCGATACCTGTGGAAGAGGCCCTTGTTTTTTATCCAGAGGTTAGCGTCACCGCGCCGCAGGCGACCCGATTCAGAAATGGCGGCGCGCTTGATCTGGATCGCCTGCGCTTGGCGGCTGCATATGAAGAAAGCAGCCTGCTGCGGGTGTTTCACGAGCGGGAGTTCCTGGGATTGGGTCGAATCAAGGGCGATCAGCTCGCCATCGCGCGTTTGTTGGTCCGCTAAAATCCAATTTCTTCGAGCCAGCTGAATAAATCTCGGGTCGCTTCTTCCGCCACTTCGTTCAGGTTATGGTCGCCCTCCGGGTACTCGATATATTTGGCGGGCATGCCAGCGCGGTGCATGATGTCGTACGCCAGGCGCGCGTCCGAGCAGCGGAATACGTTATCTTTCGCGCCCTGCTGAAACAGCACCGGGCAGGTGACCTGATTTTCCAGCAGCGCGTGCACGGGCGCGTTGGAGATGTCGTCGACGAAAAAATCCTTCTCGAAATCCACGCCGAAGAGCATGGCCCGCTCCCCGGCCAGCAGGGCGTCCAGGTGGTCCACGAAGCATTTGGCGGCGCCGCCCTGGCCCCACATGCCGACGTGCACGGTGGCGCAGGTTGCCACGGAGCTGACGCAACGCAGGCGGGCGCCCTTTGCCGCCGCGCGCAGGGCCGTCGTGGAGCCGCAGCTGATGCCAAGCGCGCCAATGCGCCCGGCGTCGATGTAATCCTGCGCGCCAAGCCAGTCCATCACGTCAATGAGGTTATCCGCCCAGCGGCCATAAGTCATTTTGCCATAGTCGCCGCCGGTTTTGCCGCCCGCGAAGCAGTCGAAGGTGGCGAATGCCATGCCTTCGGCGATTGCTTTGTCCCGCGCAGTGGCGTTGAATCCCCAAAGATTGCCGCAGCAGCCCATGCCACCGCCATGACAGTGGATGATCACCGGCAATTCGCCGGAAAACTGATCCGGCAAGTAGACCTCGCCGTAATTTTTGTCGCCTGTTGTGAGACGAAACTCGATGGTTTGCATAAGCCCTCCTAAAAAATGCAGCCCGGCGATTGTCTCGCCGGGCTGTTGTTATTCGCACCCCCCGGCGCATACGCGCCACCCCCCGCGCAAGCGCAGGGGGCTTTTGCAGGTGCTATTTCGCGTACGCCGCCACGACGAGCATGAAGTCGCCCAGCTGCGCGCCGAACTCGGGCGCGCCGTCCATGATGAGCCGCCCTGCCCTGGTGGCGTCCATCATGTCGTCGATGTCCATGAGGATGCCCAGGGCGCTGTCCAGGGAATCGAAGCGCAGGGTGAAGAACGGCATGGCGCGCTTATATTCCCCGCGGCCCGCGCGGCTCTTACCGGCCTTGATGCGGATGTACGCCGCGACTTCGGGATGCCCATCCACGGCCCAGCTGTACACACGGTCCGGGCTCGGGCCGGTCCAGCCCTTGATGGCCTCGTGGCCGTTTTTGTTCAGGCAGCTGACGCCGCTGGAAAGCAGGTAGAAGAACGCTTTGACCAGCAGCACCTTCGTGGCCTCGTCTTCCGGCGGCTTGGTGGCCCCAAGCAGGCTGCTCATCTTCAGCAGCACCTGCATGAATGCCAGGAACATGCCCATGTTTTTGAGCGCGCCCTTCATCTTGGGCAGGGTCGCGGGGCTCATCTTGCCCTTGAAAAAGTCCACGAAGGCCCCGATGCTCTTGAATTCCAGCTCCACCATGGCGTTGGTGGCGACTTTGTCCGCGCAGACGGACCACACGCCGTTGTTCACGGTGAAATGCGTGGCAACCTTGCCGCCGGGGAGATCGGGCGCGAGGGCGCTCACCTGGAAGATGCAATGGGCCTTCTCGAATTTTTTCGCGAGCCCCGGGATATCCGTGGCGATGACCTTCACCAGCGGCAGCGCCGCGTTGAGGAAAATTTTGTAGCTAAACAATAAATCTTGATTCATAGAAAAACCTCTTTCAGCTATAACAATGAATTATCTAGGAGGAAGGTTCTGACCAATATTGCGGGACTTCAAGGCCATACAGATTGCAATCCAATTTCCACGCGCCGCCTTCCCATTTGAGCCGCCAGGTAATCTTTCCAGCCACTTCGTCAGAATTATATCCTATGATCTCCATCTCCAAAGTGATGGTATCATCGGTTTGGCTCTGAATTTCTGCTGTTTGCGCAACTATTCCTGGATAATCTCCGCTCATGCCACCACCGGCAGAATACAGCATACCATCAAGCTCGTAATAATTCCCGCAGATTTCGACTCCATCAAAACCAAGCCTGTCTTGATAATACGCTGGCTGCGCAAATCCCCCTGTAAAGGTGCGTTCTGTGTAATCCTTCAAGCTGGCTATGTCATGAATGCCAAATGGATTCTCTATAACGCTGCGATGGCTGTACTCGTTTACAGGTCCATATTTCAGAGCAGAATCTCCGGCAAAAATGACTTCAATATCCCATGCTCTTGCTGCCAGGTCCGCTGCCAGGATTTTAGCCTGTTCATTGGTCAAAGGCCCCGGCGTTGAAGCTATTGCAGACGACGCAGCAGGTATCAGAGGGGGACTCGTTTGTATTGGCATGTCGCTTTGCGGCTCGGTGGTTGAAGTCTGCGAAGTGGAAGGCTGCGGTTCTGCTGGCTCTTTGTTGCACGCGGCAAGCAGAGAAAGTAGCAATGCGGATGTCAGAAGCAGCAGCACGCGTTTCATAAACCTGACGCCTCCTTCCTGAATCCTGAAACCTGGCTACACCTCGTCGTCCCAGTTGTCGTCTTCCTCGAAGTCCTTCTTCATCACGTCGCGCACGGCGGAGATGATGCCGTTGGAGTCGATGCCCGCGATGCTCATCAGGTCCTCGTGCAGGCCGATCGTGCTGAAGGTATCCTGCCAGCCAAGACGGGTAAAGGCGCAGCCCTTGCCCATGTCCGCCATGATTTCGGCGACAGCGGAACCAAGGCCGCCGATAACGTTGTGGTCCTCCACCGTGATGATCCGGCGGGTGTCCATGATGGCCTTCCGCACGGCCTCCACGTCAATGGGCTTGATGGTGTGCATGTTCAGCACGCGCACGCTCAGGCCCTCGGAATTCTTGAGGAAATCCGCCGCCTGCATGGCCTGGAACACGCAGGAGCCCACGGCGATCACGGTGATGTCCGTGCCCTCGCGCATGGTCTGCGCCTTGCCCAGCTGGAAGCCATAATCCGTGCTGTCATACACCACGCGGTCAAAGCCCCGGTTGATGCGGATATAGAAGGGGCCGGGGGTTTCGTAGGCCGCGCGCACGGCGTTCACGGTCTCCATGCCGTCCGCCGGGCAGATCACCGTCATATTGGGGAAGGTACGCTCCACGCCGAAATCCACGATGGCGTGGTGGGTGGAGCCCGCCTGCCCGAAGGAAGTGCCGCTGTGGGTGGCGATGATTTTCGCGTTCACGTTCTGGTAGCAGATGTCCGCGTGCACCTGGTCAGCGGCTCTGAGCGCGGCGAAGACACTAAAGGTGCTCACGAAGGGCACGCAGCCGGCCTTGGCGAAGCCCGCCGCCATGCTGAACAGATTTTGCTCCGCGATGCCCACGTTGAAGAAGCGGTCCGGGAACTTTTCGCCGAACATGCCGATTTTTGTGGATTTCGCGAGGTCGGCCGTGAGCGCCACGATTTCCGGGTGCTCCTCGCCAAGCTCGCACATGGCCTTGCCGTAATATTCCGCGGTGGCCAGTTTGGTGGAGTCAACAGCGGTGTAAGTCAGTCCCATATTACTTGCCCTCCTTATTCGCGCGGGCAAGGCGCTTCTGGTAGTATTCCTCCAGGCTTTCCTTGGCCGTCTTGTATTTCTCTTCGTCCATGGCGCCGTAGTGCCACAGATAATCGCCCTCGATGCTCTTGATGCCGGCGCCCTTTGCTGTCTCGCAGATAATCGCTACAGGCTTGTTTGACGTGTTTGCCTTCGCGTAGGCGATGGCGTCGTCGAGCGCGTCCAGGTTCTGGCCGTCGATGACCTTTACGTCGAAGCCGAAAGCGGCCCATTTATCCGCGAAGGGCTCGAGCTTCATGACTTCCTCGGTGGGGCCGTCGATCATGCACTTGTTGCGGTCCACGAAGGTGATGAGGTTGGTTACGCCGAAGTGCGCGGCGCTCATGGCGGCCTCCCACACCTCGCCCTCGTCGCATTCGCCGTCGCCCAGCACGCAGTAGGTCCACCAGTCCTTCTTCAGCGCGCGGGCGGCAAGGGCCGTGCCCACGGCGATGGAGATCCCGTGGCCGAGGGAGCCCGTGGAGGCGTCCACGCCCCGGACCTTGTTGGAATCCAGGTGCATGCCCATTTTGGAGCCGGTGAGGTTGAAGGTTTTGAGCTGCTCGGGGTCGTTCCAGCCTTTGTCGCAGAGCACGGGCGCCCAGGCGATGCCAGCGTGGCCCTTGCTGAGGATGAAGCGGTCGCGGTCCGCCCAGTCGGGGTCGTCGCTGAGGTTGAGGTACTTGTAGTAGAGGATCGTGAGGATGTCCATGCAGCTTAAGCCGCCGCCGATGTGCCCTGAACCCGCCCAGTTGGTTGTGTCCAGGGTGAGGTTGCGCAATTCGTTTGCCTTGGTTTCCAGCGCAGCCCATTCTTGCTTGGTTAGTGCCATTGTTTCACTCCGTTCTATGGTATTGTTGAGGTTTATGATTAATGTACTTTGTCATATATGGAATCAATCCAGTGCCCCAGATGAATTAATGGAAGAATTAGAAATAAATAAAATGGGATGAAGAGTAGTAGGAAAGGAAAGCGCACAATTGAGGTCAAGAATGGCCTGCCATAAAAGTATTTAAAATAGTTCAAGAAACTTGGGAAAAAAATAACAGTTGCTTCGTTGCTCTCAATTGAATCACTTTTTTCCTGTTCATTGTTATCAAGATACATACTAGTTACAACAACATAATAAGTCTTTGATGAGGTGACCACTTTAGTGAAATCAATAACGACAGGAATTTCCGCTTTCGCACCGAACGCGATAGGCTCTTCAGGATGATCTTTATCATACCAAGCGTAGACTAAGGCACCTTCAATATCGTTAGGCAGACGTGCCTGTACTTCCAGTATTATTTTCGTGTTGTTACCTACAATAAATAGATTTATTGCTTTTGGCTGCTTCGTAATCACCGGCTTGTAAGCGTCAGCGGGTTCCGCCCTTGCGAACACGCCCACGGCGCAGCACAGCGCAAAAACAAGCGCGAGGCACAACAGGCGTTTCAGGTGTTTCATATGCAGTTCCTCCTTTATGACAAAAGGGGCGGCTCACCTGCGTAAACCGCCCTTTCGCAAATAACTTACCCAAAAATCTCCGGGTGCCGCTTGGCCACGACCTTGAACGCCTCGTACGCGATTTCCATGGTCAGGGCGATGTCCTCGTCCTTCAGGGCATAGTTGATGAAGTGGTTGTGGTGCCCGGCGAAGAACGCGCCGCGCTTGACGCACTCGGCAATCCACTCCTGGTGCAGGAACAGGCTGTCGTCGTTGGTGATGCGCAGATAGAACAGCGCGGGCTCGCCGGAAACCAGCAGGCTGAAGTCGTTGTTGGCGGCGGCGGCTTTAAGGCCCTCGCAGACCTTGATGCCCTTTTCTTTCAAAATCGCGGGCAGGCCAAGGGAACGCATCTTGTTGATGTTCGCGATGCCCGCCGCGAAGGGGACGGCGCTCATCCAATAGGAGCCGGTGTAGCTCAGGCCGCTCATGGCGCTCTTGAATTCTTCCTTGCCGCACAGGCAGCTCACGTTCCAGCCGTTGGCAATGGCCTTGCAGAAGCAGATGAGGTCCGCCTCGAAGCCATAATGGGCGTCGGAGCCCGCCAGGGACAATCTGAAACCGCAGCGCACGTCGTCCACGATGAGGACGATGCCTTTCCTCGTGCACAGCTCCCGCACCTTCTGCCAATACCCGGGGGCGGGCAGCTCGTTGTCCAGATAATTGCCGTGCATGTAGGGCGTCGCGATGAAGCCCGCAATATCGTCCTCGTTTTCCGCGACGACTTTTTCAAGGGCCTCAAAATCGTTCCATGGAATATAAAGGTTGTTCTCCACGTCGCCGGGGGTGACGCCGGGGTAGTCGATCTTCTGCGTCCAGGGAGCCACGCCGTGGTAGAACCCGCTGACGAAGATGATCTTGTTGCGGCGGGTGTGCGCCCTTGCCGTCATGACCGCCGCGGTGGTCACGTCGCCGCCGTTCTTGGCGAAGAAGGCCCAGTCCGCCGATTTC